>Ga0066637_10003452_pt1 | contig 10617 bp, 5 predicted proteins | sample CryGeyCG2014_020_FD_62737 | JGI IMG/M metagenome (GOLD analysis project Ga0066637, IMG submission 62737) | Groundwater microbial communities from aquifer - Crystal Geyser CG08_land_8/20/14_0.20 | ecosystem: Environmental > Aquatic > Deep subsurface > Groundwater | place: USA: Utah: Grand County...
CGTGGCTTCCGATGCTGATGGTGCTTGCACCTGCTGCGCTGCAATTTCAGCCAGCACCAGCTTGTTATACGCTTTTGCCGCTTCATTGCCTAATATGAAATAAACCCCAATTGCCGGGTCAATAGCGGCATTGGTGCCAATCAATGCTTTATTTACTCCCTCTAGGCTATGTGTATCGCGCATTTTCTGCAAACCTTCGCTAATCTCCCCTTTGCTGGCGCTTTGATAGAACTGCACGCCCGAGGCAAGATACCCATAGTTCCCGGTAGATGTTCCGACTTTAACCAGGAACTCTCGCACTGTTTTCATATCAGCAGCGCTTAATGCATTGCCAAATTTACTGTCATAGTTGAATTTCTGGGCAGCGGCCACCATTTCCTCTGCAGTCACACTAATTTGCATGCCACCCACGGGCATTGATAATGTATTATTTTTGTCATTGAACCCAGTTTGGGTGATAGTTCCAAGCCGCTTCATGAAAATTTTTCTGGCAGTTGCATCCTGCAATAAGATATGCACATCATAGATGCCGCGCATTATTTGGTTGGGTTGGCCATCATGCATCTCTGCAAGCTTACCCACTCCGCCATACTTCCCCTTGGAAAAGGTACTGGTTTCGTTGAATGCGCGAAGAGGCAAACTAAGTGCGTCATCGGATCTCACGGCCTGCATTGGGTCCTCACTTTTCTTAGGTTTGATGACTCTCGCAACCCATCCAAGACCCGTAGCAATCATTCCGTAATTATCAGGCCGAATCCCACGCGTGCTCGAGTAGAACCAAGTATTGCCGTCCACTGATAGAGACGCAGAAACACTCTGACCGCCAAACCCTGTTGCAGCAGATATGGCTATAGGCATCTCCTTTATTTCGCCGACCTTTTGCATCGCACCCACGCTCATGCCATCGTTAAGGCCACTTGCTTTCGTAAGATAAATACTTGTTCCGCCCATTGTTTTTATAAGGGAAATTTCTGTTGCGCTTTTGGCAAAGAGAGTATATAGGTCAAGCCTGTTTGGGCCTTCTCCCGTCAAGCGATAGCTAAAAATACCTAACGGGGAGTATTTGGTTGACTGGGACAGAGAGGATCTCGTGCCTATCTCGCCTGCAGTAATGGTTGTATCTGTAGTTATGACTTTGTTATCAATCCTTTGTACACCTAAACGGCCCTCAAACCGCCCGACCACAACCCCTGAGAATAAGTATCTGCCAACATCCGTTTGTTCGAACTTTGAGCTGAGCAATACCTGCTCGCCTTCGCCAAGATTAAGGTTCGTTTTTGAAATGTCCATATATTTATTTAATGTGGCGAGTATGAGGACTGGATCCTGTTTTTTCGGGTCCCGCAAGTCAGCCATGAAGTCGTTGAACTTGGCTGGATCCTTCATAGCACCAGTCAATGAACTCTGCTTTGGTTCCAAATTAGCAGCCAAACGTACCCCTCCAGTCTCAGAGTTCAAATACTCCCCAAGATTACCTGGAAGCACACCGTCAGCAAGCGATATTGCAGCAACGTCTTGGGACATAGTTTGACCACTTGCTGAAACAGTTGTTGTTGTAATCACAGGAGCATTCCCTTTGGCCTGAGTTATATCAGTCGGCGCTAATTGGAATACCACTTGCTTGGGCTGCTCAACCGGCGCAGGCTCCCTTTCCACTGGCGCAGGCTCTGAAAGCTTCTCCCTGCCGAGCGGCAGCACCATCCGCAGCAGCTCAGGCCTGAAATAGTTGGCATTCGCAGCACCAGTCACTGCAACGTGCTCTTCATTCTTTTCCCCTTCCCTTATAGTTGCGACCAGCGTGCCGCTCACTGCAATGCTGTTTGACCCTAACTGGAGCGGAATCGCTCCTATCCTTCTGTTGGTGGCAGCAGTTGTATCGGCAGTCAATTGCAACTTTTCAGATATAGCCTGTGCCCCCGGAGAAGCATTGATATCGTATCCGCCCACAGGGGCAACCGAGAATGCGTAACCTGGGAATTTCTCCTCATCTGCGGCTGGCGCGCTCACACGCACCTTTGCAGTTTCCAATAATGAGATTTGGCTTCCAGGGATAACTATGCTGACTGTATATGGATTCACTAGACTCTTGACCTGCCCGATTTCATCATTTGTCGTCATTTCATAAACAAGAAAGTTTGGGCCGCTGAGGCTGTCCTTCCTGACCGTGGCATGCAATGTGACAGCAAATGAATTTGGCGGGATAGACCGGCCGTCTGCTGATCTTTGTGCCACAGTTGCAGTGAGCGTCGCTGGAAACGTGCTGCCTCCAACCTCCAATTTCCGCCCATCTGATGGCAGCTTGAATTCTGCCGAGCCGACCACTGCAAACCTAAGCTCGAACGTCTGACCTGGCATGAATTGTGTCATTGGTGCAATAGTCTTGACATCCGGGTTGACCAGCCCAGGCGCAATTGTGAGACTGCCATTGACTTGGGCTATAGCTGCCCTTGAATCGGGTCTTGGCGCCATGTTGATAATTACCTGTTCTCTACCAGCTATTGGCATGAACGGGTCAGCCCAGACCGTATTTTTAACCCGGACATATGGATCGTCCCCAACCATGCGATACTCGGCATCGCTTTTTGAATAGATAAACCCAGGTGCAGCCGTGCCTGCGCCTGTTGGATTGACCCCGCCCTGGCTTTGGAGGAGCACCAGCACATCCGGCCCACCGAGCAGCATGCGGGCTGATTTTACAAAGAGGTCACGACTGTCAGTGCCCTTGACCTTTTCGCCAAGCAAAGTGCTTGCCCAGGCTGGGCTGTGCTCAACAAGGCTGGTGAGGTCGCGCTCAATGGCATCATAGGGAGTGTAGAAGAGCTTCTCGAATGCCGGGGAAATATACTTTGCGTTAAACGTAGCATTGGGCGCACAAACTCCGTCGAGCTGTTTATTCCTGAGCTGACCAATCCTGTCAGCAACCTGCAATTTCACAAAATCATATGTTTTCGCCCGCACATCCTGGAGCACTGAATATTTCGCCGGATAATCGCCTCCGAGCGACTGCACTGCCTGAGGGTCAGTTATCTCTGCGCGCTTGAACGCATCATCCGCCTCGCGATAGATTGTTTCAAGCGCACGAAGGGTTGCCTGGGCGGCCTGCACTGGATTTGCAACTTTATACTGCACTGAACTGGCATTCAGGAGACTGGCAGCATCTCCTGGATGTGCGGCGCTGAGAGCATCGACAACTTTGGCGAGCTCTGCACTTTCAAACGGTTTCAGCAGCTCCTTTCCACCGGTTTCACTTTTTACAAATCTTTCAAATCTCCAGGTGGACAGGCTGGCGCCTTCCTTTCTGCCGAAAATGTCTTTGAAAAACATTGCATAAAGCGCTTCTTGGTAATTCGAATACGAATGGACAGGATCGCTCGTAAGAAGCGTATCCGCGATGAGGTTAGTCATCAGCTTGCCTATAGTGTCTTTGCCATTATAAGACATAGTTGTATCGTTGCAGAGAGAAAAGAGTTGATTGGCACCAGCATCCACCTGGGATTGTATTGATTTCAGCGTTTCCCTGAGCCAGCCAGCGCCCCGGATATAGCCAAGGCCGTCAGCCGGTCCATTGCTCATGAACGTATTCGCATCTGCCAGGACGCGCACTGCCTCCTTGCGCACATCGCTGTTCTTTGACAGCAAATCCACAAACCTTAGCGCAAAAGCTGACTGGACTTCAACGCTAAGAGAAAGCTCGAGCTTTGCATGCAGGCCATTTTGGGCTATTGCCCTCACAACTTCCTTAGTAGCTTGATTGGTTGGTTCTGTCACCCATTTTTTGTGTTCTTCGTCATATTTGCCGCACAAATCCTTCTTTGCGAAACTGACAAACCCATTGAGTTTCTCAAGGGTTGTCATTACAGTGGCAGCAAGCTCCTTGCGCTGGGTGCTGGGAAGAAAACCGCTTTCCTTTTGGGGCAGGCCGCTTGCATTCACAGCAGCTGCCAGATTCTTTGCCAGGCCGTCAAAGCCTCCTGCCCATTTATGAAGAATAGCGTCATATTGCTCGGGGGGGATGGCTTTTTTAGGGTCAGTGCCAGCTTGCTTGGGCTTGGCATTTTCAACCTCGGTGTTGATGGCGCTTAGGGCAGAAGCTATGCCTGATTTCTCGCCAAGGCCGCTGACATAATAAATGGCAGCAAAACTGTTCAATTTGGCAAGGGTGTTGAACTGGCCCATGAGCCGCTGCCTTGAGGCCACATCCGAAAATGCAAGCTGGCAGGCAAACAGGCGGGCGGTATTTCTGACGAATTCGAGGGACTGCTCGAGCTTTGCCTTTGCTTCTTCAGATGGAGCCTTGCCAAAGTGCTTGTTGGCATCGGATTGGAGTTTTGAAATGGTTTTCTCAAACGTCTTTGCGAGCTTCGGGTCAAACTTGTTGAGGAATGTAAGGATGTTCTGATAATTTTGTGTGGTGGAGTTGGCATAGAAATAGATGCGCATCGCCATAATCCTATTTATATTTGGGTTATTTCTAATTGGGCCCCTGCCCCTAAGAAGAGCCTCGAATTGCGCATCAGGTGCATTTGATTTGCCATTGCCAACCGCTTCAACCATATGACCACCCAATATGTTGTAATTATTATAATATTTATAGTTATGGCTTGATAGTAACGCCTACCAATCAGAGAGATTAGTTAGACTATGTTTTTAAAGATTTATTATGTTAGGTGGTTGGCAGTTCACCGCGAAACACAGGAAATTGCGCCCAAATCAGAAACAGTGCCAACTTTTTCATCATTTGCGCGGATGATAGCGGGCACCGTGGCAACGCCATATTTGCTCACAAGGAGCGAGAGCAACGATTCATCCGAGTTGTAGGGAAATGCAAACACCCTGACATCCGGGCAGCGCTGCTTGAGGGATTCCAGCCTGCCCTCAGCCACCAGACAGCCCGGGCAGAATGCCTTGCCATCATAGAAATAGAGCAATGACTCCATCCTGGTTTCACAGGAAGCGCGGTATTGCCTGCTATACAGATACAGTTCCATGTTTGTCAGCAGGAATTTGTGCTTGATGTTCAGATAGCTGCCAGAGAGCGAGTTGTCCTTCTCCTTTTCCAGGAGGCTGGCCAGCTCCATGGAACGCACCATGCTCTGGTTCATCTCCCTGCCGAAATAGCTGCAGCGCTCATTCTGGGAGAGATTGAATACCAGGGTATAAAGCTGGAGCAGCCTGGCTGATTCGCTTCCATAGGAGACCTTGTCAAGCTCGGCATTGAGCCTGTCCAGCCTGTCCTGGTCGATATATTTCACGAACATCAGGCCAAATAGGAATACGAATAAGGTGATTATTCCGGCTTTTACATAAACGTCAAGCTCTACCATCATCAGTCACCATCTATACGAACTTCCGTTTATTTCTTTCAAATAGCTAACGGTATAAGCATATCCCACAAGCACTGCATAGGGCACCAGTGAAACCCCGAACATGGCTAACTTGCCAGGGGTGAGCTTCTCCTTTGCTATCTTCAGGCTCTCAAAATAAATAAAGCACCAGAAGGCAATGCTCATGAGAAAGAAAATCAGGGGCGCATTTATCACCAGCGAGACATCCAGGGGAATGGCAACCGAGTTGAGCCAGGCATAGCCCAGGCCGATGGCAAATAGGGCTGCCCTTTGCGCATAGAGATAGAACTGCACAATGAAGGCCAATACCGTGGCAATCTCGAGCAAAAACGAAACCGGGAACACGAACATGCCGAAATCCTCATTTTTTGCATTCAGGAGCAGGTGGCGGTATTTCACCCCGTTGACTATCTTGCCGCGATACCAGCGGATGCGCTGCCTCAGCCAATGGGACACAGTCTTTGGAACAACCGTATAGCACACCGCATCTGCGGTGAATGAGATTTTATAGCCCAGGTCCTTGAGCCGCAGGGCGACCTCCATATCCTCGGTGATGGTGGTGCCGTCGAATCCTCCTGCCTTTGCCAATATATCCTTCCTGAAAATGCTCATGGGGCCTGGAGTGACCATCAGCCCGTCAATGAAATGCAATGAGTATTGGAAGAAGCCGAACCAGAGGACGTATTCAATATCCTGGAAATGCTCGAGGAGGTTGGACGGGTTGGCTGCGCGCACCCGTGGGGTGGCAGCAGCAACGCCCGGCTGCATCACCTTCCCGGCAAGCGGCTTGAGCGAATGCATCTCCGGATAGGTGTCGGAATCAACGCAGAGGACAAGCTCGCCCCTTGCCTGGCTGAGTGCGAGATTGAGCGCAGTTGCCTTGCCCTTGTTGTCAGTGCGCCTGATGGCCTTGACATCCGGATATCGTTTCAGGATTTCATCTGTGTTGTCGGTGCTGGCATCGTCCACCACAATGATTTCGGCAACATTCGGGTAATCAAAAGCCTTTACAGAATCAAGGCAGCCTGCCAGGGTGGATGCGCTGTTGTAGGCAGGGATGATTATGCTCACACTGGGATAGCTTTCCAGCTTTGCTGCTGTTTCAGAGCCTTTCCGCTTGGAATACAAGAGATAGAAATAGGCTGAGGAGTAGGTAACTATGATTGTCAGGATGCATAGAAGCCAATAGATGGTGCCTGTGTTCATCATTGCCAGGAAGATGCCAAGCAGCGCCAGCACTATGAGCACGTATGCAGTCCGCCGGCCTACATTTAAATACAGCATGAAAAGGTTATCTCTTAGATTGTTTTTAATTTGTGGTGTTTGTGGTGTTGGACTGCGGGAAATTGGAGCTGTTAGAGCCGGCAGCCGAAGAATTTGATATTTTTGTTGAATTGATGGGCGTGGTGCCGCTTACCTTTGATGCGTTGATTATCGTTGTTATGTTGGTGGTTATCAGGTCTTCAATGTTGCCCACGCAAGCGAGATAGCCTTCGGTGCGGTTGAACGAGCAAAGGTTCTCCCTGCAGATGCAGGAGGTCTGGGAGGCACAGGCAAACGTGCCGCTCCAGGAAGCATCGGCGAAATTAAGCGGCAGGCACATCTGCTGGCTGCGCGCCAGCTTGCAATCGCTGTCAATGACACATTCAGAATAAGGGATGCCCGTCTTCACGGAATCCAGGCAGGCACGCTTCAGGGATTCATTGCCTATATTCGTGCACAGGTCATTCTTCTGCAATTGGTGGGCTATGAAATAATAGCAGTCGTCCCGGGTCTGCCCCAATTGCCGGCAGGCTGATGCATCGCTGAGCTTCTCTGCCATTATGAGCGTGCATTTTTCTGATTCGGTTGCGTTCTTTACGAACTTGCACAGCCCTATCTCATTGAGCTGGGCGGCTGCATCCCTGAAACAGGAATCCGGATTAATTACTGCCTGGCAGGAAAGGTAGGCTTTGGCAATATCAGTCATTTCCAAGAGGGTTTCGTTGTAGAGCGAATCATCCACAGCATATGTGAACTCAACCGGCTCTGCCTTGGCAACAGATACAATCTGCCTCAGGGTATAGTCAAACCCTATCAGGGTGGGATTTAAGTAAACCCGCTTCACCGAAGAGATGTCAGGCACCGCGCCGCTGGTCAGGCAATAGGTTTCCACATAATTGTATATCGCCGGGTTGGTTGTCCGGGAGATGCCAAACAGGGGCAAATCATTCAGCGCCAACTTGCTGAAATCCGCATCCACGACATAACCTGTACAAGAGGTGGCATTGATGAGGGTAATGTTGGCTGCGCCTTTTTCAATAATCGCCCTGTAGCCCTGGCTATCGTTCGCGCGCTGGCTGAGAAGATATGATTTCAGCACATTCCCAAGCTGGGTCTGCCGGCCAGTGCATACGAGTTTCGCGCTGGTGCCAATGCAGGTATATGTTGCATTTCCAATGCCGAAATATTCCCTGGTGTCAATTGGGGTGGAGATGCCCACATAGGAGCTGTTGGATGATTCGATTACCTTGACTGTCTGGTTGAATATGGTGCGCTCCGTGATGACAATGGTGTAGTTGGTGCGATTGCCGAACCGGTCCAGAAGGGCGTAGAAGTCAGCTGGATTTGCAGGCGTGCCACTGGAACCGATAGGTCCAACAGGAGGCACAGACGGCAGCTTGATGAAATAGTAGGCTGCCAGCGCCAGAATCAGGATAGCCACTGCGTAAATCGCAATGTCTACCTTTTCCAGTTTTGCTTTTGCTGGCTTATTCGGCATCTCGGACTTACCCTGAGTAATATCATCGACCATAGAAAACACCTTGCAATAATACGACTTTATATGATATGGCTGGAGCGGCTTAAAAAACCAGGTGGATATGTTAGGTTTAAGACCAGTATGACCAGTAAGACCTTAAGTCCAAGGTTTAAAGTTTAAGGTCTAAGGACGGTTTTGGACTTTGAACCCTAGACATTTAGACCTTAGGACTTATTAAGACCTGAAGACCATGAGCTATGCATAATCCAAATGGTCCTGCTGCCTAAGGGCAATCACCTTCAGTTTTGCCCGCTTGAGGCGCAGCTTGAGAAGGATATCGTTGGTGCACACAATTGACTGGTTTTGCTTAGCATGCCTGAAAAGCCAGTCGTCAACCCTGCCCACGCTGGGAATGGTTGTAACCCTACCCTCTGCCACGAGCTGGTTGAGGAAAACTGCTGCTGAGTGCGCACCACGGCCGGTGCCCTTCTTTTTCAGGAGATGGCTGAGCTCTCCGGCTGACTGGCTGGCAACGCCCAGCCGGTAGGGCTCTTCCACGAGCCGGTCTATTTCTGACAGGATATCGACCCTGAACTTAAAGGGCAGGAAGAACATGTTGGTGTCGAGCAGCACCAAACGCTTTTCCTTTTTTTGTTCTATAGGTTCTGCAGCCATAGGAAATCGCATCACGCACATCAGGTTAAGTAAAACTTCAAATTATCTTTCTTTTTCGTAATATATATAGCACAATGATGGTTGTTATCACCAACAGGTGCATTCAATTCTGCCAACTTCACGATGAATACTCCGAGGGCTATGCAATTTTGCCTTTGGCAAAAAGCACGCTATTTGCTGCTGAGGCAGCAAATCCGCGAAGCCCTTGGTTTGAATGCGCCTGTTGGCGCATAGCTCGTGAACATTCGTTCCCGATTCCCTTTGGTAAGCCTGTGATTGACATGACCCTTCGGCTTTAGGCGCAAACCTACGCTGACGGGAAACCTCAGGTGCGCTTTTTCCTACACCTGAAGGTGTAGGTTTCGAGATATTTCGGAGCGAGGTTTGCGCTTGGGATTTACATGATGCAAACCCGACGCCCAAGCGATATTGGCAATCTCGATGGGCTTGGGTCGCTCCGGAATATCTCGGTGCACCCTCGAAGTATTCATAAACATGTATTGCCCTGAAAAAGATGCAATCCCAACTTAGCGCAACCTAGCACGACCTAGCAAAAAGTATATGAATTTTGCTAGCTAATGATAAGTCATGATTGCATTGCAAAATACGCCTTATTTCCCGCAGGATCCAGTCGAACCAAAATACTTCGTGGGCAGAGATGATATTATTTCAGCCTTGAAAAGTGCCTTTGAATCAGCTATTAAAGGCAGAGCTGCTAATGCTGCAATTTACGGAGAGCGAGGCATGGGAAAAACATCCCTTCTGATAAAACTCAAGACTCTCCCTCCGCCTGGCTGTTTTGTAGTTTATTGCCCTCTTTCAAGTGAGAGCAATGAAAAAGAATTTATGGACAGGCTTTTGCAGAAGATAGATCTTGATTACAGGGAAAGTTTGCCTATTCATAAATCGATTATAGAAAAAATAAAGGACTTTCCGGAAAAAGTAGAAAGTTTCAGTTTATTTGAATTATCCCTATCTATCAAAAAAGGGGAGGTTGATGCATACAGAGCCTTTCTTGAAAGTTTGCTAAAGCTTAGAAAAAGAGGTTTCAAAGGTGCGTATATTCTTATTGATGAGGCCGACCTTCTTACTACAGAGACTCTTGCATTGATAAGAAATGGAATTCAAGAAATACGCTCCATTTATGGATTCCCTGTTGGTATCATTGCGGCGGGAAAACAAAGACTGACAAAACGACTAGGCGGAAAATGGTCGCCTCTTGCAAGATTTTTTGCTTTGATGGAGACGGAATTAAAACCACTTAATGAAAAAGAGGCATTTGAAGCATTGACTATCCCGCATGTTGATTGGAAGAAAGATGCTGCCAGGCATGTTTTTGAAAGAAGCAGTGGTTATCCGACAGTGATCCAACTCTACGGCGCAGTATGCTATTTGAGAAGATCCAGCGGTGTGATCACAAAGGAGCTTGTCAAGAAGGTTGATAATGAAATTAAAGAAGAACTTTGGCAATGGTTTCAGAATAGCTGGGTAGATTCGCCTTCAGATTTAGAAGCAAAATGCATTGTTGCAGTAGCAAAACATGGCACTTCAGCAACATACAGTCAAGTACAAAAAATATTCAAAAAAGTGCCTGCTCCTTATCTAAAACGGGCTGCTGAAAAGCATATCCTTTCCCAAGATGAGCGGGGGGTTTATACATTACCCCATCGGCTTATTGCTGAGATGTTTATAGAAAAATACGGAAAAACTAGCTGAATCTCGCAGAATCAGATTACTTTTTTCTTTCTCAACATATATAGCACAATGATGGTTGCTATCACCAACAGGGCAATGCCTGCCAGCATCACACTACTCAGCCCGGTCACTGCCATCAAACCTGGCAGGATATCCTGGCCT
>Ga0066637_10003455_pt1 | contig 10615 bp, 19 predicted proteins | sample CryGeyCG2014_020_FD_62737 | JGI IMG/M metagenome (GOLD analysis project Ga0066637, IMG submission 62737) | Groundwater microbial communities from aquifer - Crystal Geyser CG08_land_8/20/14_0.20 | ecosystem: Environmental > Aquatic > Deep subsurface > Groundwater | place: USA: Utah: Grand County...
TCTGTTGAGCAGCCAGCATCAGGAGCTGGTATATCTCCTTTCAAAAATTTTATCATTCTTTGCACATAGCTTCTTGCAAGCTGAGCAAGCTCTTTCTTGTCAAGTTCTTTTGGATTAGCCATTATGCCACCTTTTGCTCCACCAAAAGGCAAATCTAGTAGGGCATTTTTCATTGTCATTATACAAGCAAGTCCTTTTAGCTCATCAAGAGAAACTGCTGGATAAATTCTTATTCCGCCTTTGTAAGGACCAAGAACATTATTATGCTGTACCCTGAAAGCAGGAAAAATTTTAAGAAATTTTTTTTCTTTTCCATATTTCTTTTTTACAATGACAAGAGGAATGTCAACCCTAAAAATATGGTCAAATTCTTTAAGAGAAGAAAATACAAAAGAGGGCAATTTTATATATCCTCTTACAGAATCAAGTTGCTGAAGAAAATTTTCATATAAACTAAACTTTTTTTCCATTTTGCCTCTTTTAATTTTCTTTTAATTCTTATCTTTTTCTTTTAAAATTTAGGTTTTTTTCTATTTAAACCTTTTCTTTCTTTTCTTTCAAAAACTTGTATGCAGATGAAGCAGCAATAGCACCTTGTGCTGCTGCAGTAACAATCTGTTTGATATTATCAGAGACAATATCTCCTGCAGCAAAAACTCCTGTCAATGGGGTGCACATTTTATTATCAACAATTATATAATCTTGTTTGTCAAGTTTTATTCCAAGTTTCTTTGCTATGCTTGTAGATGGCATACCACCAATCTCAACAAAAATTCCATCAATAGAAAGTATTTTTCTTATTCTTTTCTTTTCTTGCTGCTCTATTACTAAGCTATCAACAACATTTTTTCCTTTTATTTCTATTGGAACAGCATTATATATTATTTGAATATTTTTTTCCTTTTTTATCTGAGCAAGCAAAAAGGCCTCGCATCTTAATTTAGCTTTTCTATAAACAATTACAATATTTTTTGCATATTTTGAAAGCAACAAAGCAGAATGTGCAGCAGCATCACTTCCACCCATTACAGCTACCTTCTTGTTGCGAAAGAGGGGAGAGTCGCAAATCGCACAATAACTTAAACCCTTACCAAGAAATCTTTTTTCTCCATTAATATTCAATTTTCTTTTTTCTGTTCCTATTGCGATTATAACTGCTCTTGCTTCAAAGATATTGTTGTCTTTTGTCTTTATCTTAAAAAAGTTTTCTTGCTTTTCTATATCTACAACTTCTTTTATCATTATTTCTGCCCCGCTTGTTCTTGCTTGTTCAGAAAATTTTTTCATTAATTCAATACCACTGCCAGAAAATCCCGGATAATTTTCTATTATCTCGGCAAGATTTGCTGTTCCACCAATATCTTTGCTTAGCACAAGAGTAGATAAACCATATCTTGCTGCATAAATTGCAGCTGTAAGTCCAGCAGCACCTGCTCCTAGAATAATCACATCATATTTTTTCATTTTCGTGTTTTCTATTTTTTTGCTCTTTTAATATCTTAGTTTAGTAAGGGCTTTATTTAAAACTTTTGAATCTTTGTTTTATATCAAGATATAGAAGAAGTAAGATTCATACCTATTTATCCTATTTATCAAAGTTGAAAAAGGTCTCTTATTCAAAATTTTCTTTTTCTGTAAGAAGCTCCACTGAGAATTTTTCTTTCTCTTCTTCTATCTTTGCTATAGGTGTTTTTTTGTATAATAAAATTGTTTCCAACTTGTTATTCTTGTTCAGGTCTTTGTTGTCAACCTTGAAATGTATTTTGTGTACTGCTCCTTGCTCAAGTCTTTTTGTTATGTATCTTGTGTCTCTGTATACTCCAAAAGCTGTAATGCCGATACCAGCTGCAACCAGTGTATAAACTAGAGCTAAAAATTTTACCGGTCTTTCATAAAAATTTTCTATCTTTCCTAACAATTTTTTTTGCATGTCTTTTTCAAGCGCTTATATTTTAAAAACCTTTTTGTATTCTTAACTTGATTCTTAATTTGATAAAAGGAGAGGAGTAATAAAGGAGTAATAAGATAGTCTATTTAGAACTTTTTTCTCAAATAGCAATCAAGATTTGTTATCAAGGGTAACAGAAGGGCAGTAGGGCCTAGTTTATAGAGAGCAACTCTATAGCTGTCCTTCTATAGGGCCAGCAATACAATATCCAAGAACATTGCCTGCTATCCTTGCAACTGCTCTTTTGGCAGGAATTCTCTTGGCCTGCTCAGCAAAATTTTCCTCTTTTGTATGATAGTATTTCCATGAAGGAAATCTGTGTAAAAGCCTTAGACAGTTAATTGCACCATCTTGAAAACTTGATAAAAAATCAACAACAACCTCAAGATTTTGTTTTTTCATTTGCAAAAGCCAGGAAAAATATTTTAATAATATTCTTAACAATCTACTGGTCTGACCTCTCTATACTTTCTTATCATATCACAAAATTCTTCTAGTTCTCTTTGTTTTTCAGGAACAATGTGGAGAGTTAAATAAGTGGTTAGATAAGGATTTTTAGGCTCGAAAAGAGGAAGTTTCTCGCATTCTTTTATTATTTTTTTAATTTCTTCTGTTTTTCCAATCATTTTCTGCTTTTTTTGGTTTTATTTTTGATTCAATAATTTTTTCTGTATCTATAATCCCTTATTACTAAACTTGCTGCTATTCCAGAAGCAACTGCACCGAGAGACATTCCAACCTTGCTTTTCAAATATACGCCATTGATATAGGTAGTTAGTCCGCCAAGAAGTAAGGCAGAATCTACAATCTTCTTGTTCTTTTTCAAACTGGTTTTAATGCCAACTAGTTTATCTTTCAAACTTTTCATTTTCTTGCTACTTTTCTTTTATTAAAGGGTGTGGTCTGTATTCTTCCGGATTACTTCAATATCCATCTTATGCATCTTACTAAACTCAATAATCTCTTTAGCTAAATCAACATCTAGTATAGTAAGGTTCCTTTTGTCTTCTGCTTGATATTTTTTTAATAAATACCTACCTAATTCCTGTATAGAAGCTTCGCTTCCCTCAATCTCTAAATAACAGTTATATGCGGGATTAAAATAAGTATATTTCATTTTTTCTTGCTGTTTTATTTTTGGTTTTTTTGAAGCACAAACTTTTCTATGCACAGTGATAGACCTTCATTATATGCTGGCTTTTTTTCAAATTTTTTATATCCTTCTAAAAGACTTCTTATTGCCTCCTTATTTGCTTCTATTACCTTTGGCTGTTTAATAAAAAGTTTTTTTACAAATTCAAGGCGTTCCTCATAATAATTCATATCTTTTTCTTCTGACATTTTTTCTTTTTGTTATCTTGTTTTAGATTTTATTTCAAATTTTTGACCTTTACTTACCATGCAAGATCAAAAAGTTTTCCTAGTGCAGAAGCAAAAAACTCGCTATTTATCCATACTCCAATATCTTGTTCTGCTTCTATCTCGTGAGGCATTATCATAAATAGAATCTCTTTTCCGTCAACAATACAAAATCTTGCATTCATTTGCATTTTTTTAATCTCAGTACCAATCTCTTTGCTCAATATTTTTAGTTCTTCCATTAATTTTCCTGCTTCTTTCTCTGCTGATTTTTCAGCAACTCCTACCTTGATTTTTACATTTTTTCTCTTTAGCCTTGAAAAAATTGTTTTGAGAAATTTGCTTTCTTTTGTTAAGGCTGCGATGCTGCCTACCAAAATAACTTCTTTTTCTGCTCTCCCTACAAGATCTTTCAAATGCAAATTTATTATGTTACGGCCTTTGATTGCTCCACTCAAGTCTGTTGCTTTTATTGGCTGTATACCCTGTTTATGCAAAAGCTCTATTTCCTTGTATTCAGCAGTACCTTTAACATTAGAGAGCAGTTCCCTTCTTTCCTCTGCATTATTCATAATGTTCCTTTTTAGCTTTTCTATTATCAATTCCGGTTTTACTGCAATATACTTTACAGGCTTTCCAAGTCTTGCTATAGCAAAGCCTTGTTTTTCTAAGGACTCAAGAACATCATAAGTTCTGCTTCTTGGTACTCCAGAAATTGTTGCTATTTCACCAGCAGCGCTTACTCCTTTGCCTAGTAAAGCAAGCCATACTTTTGTCTCGTAAATATTAAGACCAAAATAGTCCTTTATCTTCTTTACAAGCTCACTTTTTATTATCATTTTCTTATTTTTTATTTTCCTCTTTGAATTTGAGAGCATAGCCCTTTTCACCAAGGCTAATTTCTTTTTCGCCTTCCAAAACTGTTCTATCTACTTTTATCCCATTAACATACATGCCATTTTTGCTGAAGTTGTCAAAAATAACATATCTTTCAAGTCCTTCATTGTACGCTATAATAGCATGACTTCTCGAGACTATATTTACTACTTTAGGAGTTATTATTTCATTATACTTACTTCTTCCTATTCTTATTACCTTTTCTTCATCTAACTGGAATTCTTTTCCAGTTATCTTATCTGTTAAAGTTGTTTTTTTCATTTTTTATCTCCTAGACTGTTTTATATCTTTTTGTTGATCGTTGGACTTATCGAATTTATGAAGCATACACTCGTAATGTGTTGCTTCTTGTTTTTCTCCTTCTGGGCATCTAGTTGTATAAAGCATTTGTTCGATTATTTTGCAGTATTCGCCTGCGCATGATGGCTTTTCATTTGGTATAAAACAATAAAATTTGTTATCCTTTTTATTATTAGGATCGTGGATAGCCCATATTCCATATTTTCTATTTTCTGACATTTCTCTACACATTCTTGCTTTTTCCTCTGAATTTTTCATTTTTTTCCTCCAATTAGTTTTTCAAGTTCTCCTTTTTCTTTATCAGAAAAGCCATCATACACAACCTTTGTTGGATGTTCATATTTTTTTTGTTTCAATTCTTCCACCAATGTTCGATAATCTAAAATAGGCATAACTGATGCACTGGTTCCTTCTTTTATTGCAATTGAATAAGGAAAGTTGTAGCCCTCTCCCTGTCTTTTGCTAATCTCTAGTATTTTTTCTTTCATTTTTTATCTCCTTGAGCATAGCTCTCAGCTGGCCAAAACTCTACTCTGGAATATTTTTCTTCGTATACTTTCATCAAATAGTTCTTTTCCTCTTTATCTGAAAATTTGAAAGTGATGTTAAAATCCGCATCTATTTTTTTGACATCAACGCTTTCTATCTTATCTCTCTCTTTTATTTGTTCCGCTTCTATCAAGCTCTTTTCTAGCTTTTTTTTGGTCCCCTCTGTCGGCATGCCATTAATCAACTGCTCTAGCTGTCTTTTTTCTTCCAAAATAATGTAATTTATCATTTCCGCCATTTTTTCAGTGCCTCCAAGTTCTATATTTTTTCTGCACACCTTTTAGATATGCCCTCAAATCATCTAATGGGGCATAAAAAAAATCGCCAATTAAAGCTTTTTTTGCCTTTTCTGTGTTCTGATATGTTTTTGGCTTTATCTCGCTCTCGATTGTTTTTTTTGATGTGTTTGTGCCGCATCCACCAAAAAAGCCCAAAGAGCCCCACAAACTTGTAGCAAGAATCGCTGTAAGCGCTGTAAATTTTGTGCTCTTATTGCTAAAAGAAAAAGGGCTAGCTGCTTTTTCTTTTTTAACTCTCTTGTTCTGTTCTTTATTGAGCAACAAATTATATGGATAATATGGCTCACTAACTGCTTTTCTATCTTCTCTATTTTTTCTATTTAAATAAATTTTTAACATTTTTTTTAGTCCTCATCATTTAGGCCTTTTATCTTAAATCCGTCCTCGTAATTAACTACAGGAGTTTGTCCTTTTGTCAAATAATTATAAACATCAGAATAAAATTGTTCTGAGCTTCCTTGTAGACGAGTCTCTTCGACCATGTCTGATAAAAGTGATTTTTTTCTCCCAAGATAGGGAGTTTGAGCTTCTTTCTTTCTGCCTTTGTAAAGCTTTTTCATTTTTTTTATCATTTTTCTTTTTATCTACCTCCTTTTTCTTTTTTATATTTTTCAACTCTTTCTTTACAATTAACGCACTCTTCAAGATGGTTTTCTACCGCATATAAATCATCTTTTCTCAGTCTGTTTGTTGCATATTCTTCTATTGTTTGTTCTTTCAAGCAATCTTGTCCTCTTCCGCTTTCAAATAAACCCAAATTTGATAATCTTTTTGTCATTTTTACTACTCAAGACAGGTAAAAACCCTTTTTAAATCTTTTGGTTTTGTTGCTACAGAAGAAAAGTAACAAAGTAGGGGGTAGAATTTGAAAAAGGAGACTAAGAAGTAGAAAAGTATTAATCTTTCAAGATAAACTTATCAAGCTGCTTTTTTGCCTTTTCTCTTGCCACTTGATGCTTTTTAAGAAAAGCCTTAACTTTTTCTATCAAAATTTCTTTTAGTTCAGATGTTAAAAGCTTTCCAGACTTGTAATCATTATAGATTTTCTGGAGTTTTTTGTCATCAGGCTCGAACAAGATTTTTAGCCACTGGTAACTTATATCTATATCAGGATTTCCACCTTTTTTTCTATGTTCAGCTACTGTTGGTTGTCCTCCAGAGAAGGCATATTTCTTTACTTTCTTTTCTACTTGTTTTGGCGTGTCAGTTGTAAACAAGGCATCTCCTGGAATAGAAGATGACATTTTAGCAGAACCTGTCAAGCCAGGCAAGAAAATGCTATGAACAAGAGCAGGTTTTCTCAGTCCTAATTTTGGAGCAATATCTCTTGTGATTCTAAAATGAGCATCTTGGTCTATTGCAAGAGGAATTAAACAAGGTTTGTCTTCAAAAAAACAAGGGGCTGATTGGATAGTTGTAAAAAAAATAGAGCCAACATTTGTTTCATTTGTAAATCCAAAAACAGCTTTTACTGTACTAAAAGTTAATTTTTTTGCAACTTTCAATGCAAGTGGATAAAGTTTTTTTATGTTTTCTGTATCCATTATAAATTTTGTTCTTTTAGCATCAAATCCAATTGCAATAACGTCAAGAGCATTTTCATAAGCAAGTTTTTTTGTATCCTTCAAACTAAGTTCTGGATTGAACAAAAATTTCTCATCATCTGTAAACTGGAAATATAAATTGCAATTAAACTTATCCTGAAACCATTTTGTTAGAATCCAGGGTACTAGATGGCCTATATGGGTTTTTCCAGAAGGCCCCCTTCCAGTATAGAGAAAAAACTTGTTTCCTTTTTCATATTCTTTGAAAAGCCAGTTCAGGTCTCTATGCGAGAAAAAGATTTTTCTTCTCAATAAGAAATGTAAATCTCCTGCAAGTTTCTCTATTCCTTTTAACATATTTTCAGAAATTCTTTCTGTTCCAAACTCTTTGATAAGTCTGTTATAATCAACTTTTCCAGAAACTTCCCAAGGTGTAACCTTAAATTTCTCTTTTCCTGCTTTTTCCATTTTTATTTTTTTATAAAGCAATTGCTGTTTAAAAGCTTTTCTTAGTTTTTGTTGCATCTTTCATTTTCTTTACATATTTTCCAATTTCATCCAGAATTTTTTTCTTGTTTTTCAAATTTTTTTCTATTATCTTTACGATAGCTGAGCCGACTATAGCACCGTTAGCTCCAGCTTTGCAAACTGCCCTAACATGCTCTCGTTTTGATATGCCAAAGCCAACACATAGGGGAAGTTTTGTTCTTTTTCTTATTCTTTTTATTAATTTCAAAGTTTCTTTTTGTAAGTCCTTTCTTGCTCCTGTAACTCCCAGTCTTGAAATAATATAAACAAAACCATTACATTTTTTCAAAATTAATTTTAATCTTTTATTATCTGTAAGAGGGCTTACTATAAAAACAGTATTAATATTATATTTTCTTGCTGCCTTTACTATCTCGTTTGATTCTTCAACAGGAACATCTGCTACCAAAACAGAATTTAACCTAGCTGAGCTACAATCAGAAAAGAATTTACTTGTTCCTCTTTGGTAAATTAAATTATAATACACTAGTAAACCAATAGGTATATCTAAAAATTCTCTTATTTTCTTTATAAATTTGAAACATTTATCTGTATCAATTTTGGATTTTAATGCTCTGCTATCTGATGATTGTATTGTTGGACCATCTGCAATTGGATCAGAAAATGGAAAACCCATTTCCAAAATATCTGCTCCTGAGTTAGTTATTGTTTTGACTATTTTCAAGGATGTATTATAATCAGGATCTCCGATTACTACAAAAGGTACAAGAGCTTTTTCTTTTCTTTTTCTCAATTTATTGAATGTTTCTTCATAATTCATTTTAGTTTCAAAGACTCAGATACTATTTCCATATCTTTGTCGCCTCTTCCAGAAAGATTAATTACTACAATTTTATTTTTGAATTTTTTAGTATTTTTTATCAAATAAGCAAGAGCATGTGCGGACTCCAATGCAGGAATAATGCCCTCTTCCTTACTTAATATTTTGAATGCTTCTAAACATTCTTTGTCTGTTGCATAACTATATTCTACTCTTCCTAGTTCTTTCAGATAAACATGTTCTGGACCAACTGCACTATAGTCAAGGCCTGGTGCTATCGAATGCGTGTTATAAATTTGGCCGTATTTATCTTGTAAAACATAAGTAAAAGTTCCATGAATAATTCCTGCTCTTCCTAACTTACTATCAGCAAATCTTGACGCATGTTTTCCAGAAGAAATCCCAAAACCTCCAGCTTCTACCCCAATTAGCCTGACAGACTTATCTTTTATGAATTCTTTAAAAATACCTATAGCATTAGAGCCACCACCAACACATGCTATTATAGTATCTGGCAATTTTCTTTCTACCTGTAAAATTTGCTTTTTTGTTTCTTTTCCTATTATTGACTGGAAATAGGCTATCATTGTTGGATAAGGATGAGGTCCAAGAACAGAGCCAAGTAAATAATGGGTTGTCTTGACATTTGTTATCCAGTCTCTTATTGCCTCGTTTATTGCATCTTTTAGTGTTTTCGAGCCTGAGAAAACAGGATTTATTTTTGCACCCAAAATCTTCATTCTCAAAACATTAAGTTTTTGTCTTTCTATGTCTTTAATACCCATGTAAATTTCACATTGCATGCTAAATTTAGCAGCTACTGTTGCAACTGCAACACCGTGCTGTCCAGCACCTGTTTCTGCTATTATCCTTTTCTTGCCCATATATTTTGCAAGCAATGCTTGTCCTAGTGTATTATTTATTTTATGAGCACCAGTATGGGCAAGGTCTTCTCTCTTCAGATATAATTTGCAGCCAAGTTTTTTGCTAAGGTTTTTGCAAAAAGTCAAAGGAGTTGGTCTTCCAGCATACTCTTTCAAAAGTAAAGAAAGTTCTTTGTTGAACTTTTTATCTTTTTTGTATTTATAAAAAGCTTTTTCTAGTTGAGTGCAGGCAGGAATCAAGGTTTCTGGAACATAACTTCCACCATATTTTCCAAATCTTCCTTTTCTTCTTTCTTTCATTTTTTCATTAACTCATTTATTTTTCTATTAATATTTTTTGATTTCAAAATTGTCGTTCCTATTAATACTACATTAACTTTATTTTTAATCTTATTTATTTCTTTTCTTGTATGAAAACCAGATTCTGTTACTAAAACCTTTTTTTTGATTTTTTTGACTAAATTTAGAGTATTATTCAAATCAACTTTTAGAGTATCTAGATCTCTGTTGTTGATTCCTATTATTTTAACATTATCTGGAAGCTTTTTCAGTTCTTTTTTGTTATGTATTTCTACTAAGCAATCCATATTATATTTTTTTGCAATTTTGATTAATTTTTCAATTTTCTTTTTAGATAAAATCCTTGCTATAAGCAGTATTGCATCTGCTCCATAAAATCTTGATTCATAAATTTGGTACTCATCAATTATAAAATCTTTTCTCAAAAGAGGTTTTTTTGTTAATTTTCTTACTCTTTCTAAATAATCTATCTTCATAGAAAAAAACTTTTTATCGGTCAAGACCGATATTGCCTTGACATCTTTATTTTTTTGATAAATAGATGCTATTTTTTCAAGATCAAAATCATGAATAATAATTCCTTCTGATGGGGATTTTTTTTTGATTTCTGCTATAAGATTTAAGTAATTTTTAGAGATTGCTTTTTTGAAGTCTCTGTTTGATTTTTTTAGCTGATTCTTGAATTTTTCTAAAGGGAATAGCTTCTTATTTTTCTCGATTTCTATTTTCTTACCATAAACTATTTTATCTAAGAGCATTTTTTATCTCTCCATTAACTATATTCTCTATTAACCTATATCCGCTATTATTTTTCATGGTCAGAACAGATTCGGGATGAAACTGGACACCCTCGATTGGATATTGTTTATGCCTTATTCCCATTACTATACTGCCAAATTCAGCGCTAATCTCTAATTCGCTATTGCATATCTCATTTCTATAGATACCCAGAGAATGATATCTTCCTACTTGTAATGGATTTTCTAGTCCCTTGAAGATTGTTTTTCCGTCATGTGTGATTAAAGAGCTACCGCCATGTACAATTTCATCAAGTCTATGTACAGGAGTAGCAAAATAATGAATAATGGCCTGGAACCCAAGACAAACACCAAAAATAGGATACTTTTCTTTGTATCTATCTATAATTTCTAGAGTATTTCCTGCTCCTTCTGGAGAACCAGGACCCGGACTCAAGACAATTAATTCTGGCCCAAGTTTGTCAACAA
>Ga0066637_10003462_pt1 | contig 10608 bp, 10 predicted proteins | sample CryGeyCG2014_020_FD_62737 | JGI IMG/M metagenome (GOLD analysis project Ga0066637, IMG submission 62737) | Groundwater microbial communities from aquifer - Crystal Geyser CG08_land_8/20/14_0.20 | ecosystem: Environmental > Aquatic > Deep subsurface > Groundwater | place: USA: Utah: Grand County...
TCTTGATTAGAAAGAACGTGATAGCGATTACTTAAATTTTAAATTTTATTTTACCAAATTTAATTCATAAGTTAAGACGACATATTATCACATAAAGTTGACAAATCAATAATGAAGTGAGCCCCTTTTGTGAGACACTTTTCCACTTTTTTAAGTTTGTGGATAACTCAGATTAAAGGGCTAAATTTTAAGGATATCTCGGATAAATTTATCAGGGTTTCGACCTTTGAGAGCGCTATGAATACGAGAACTATTCCAGTCTCTAACTTTCTTTTTAATCATTGATTTTAGTTCTTCAAATGTTTTTGCCTGAGAGAGTTCATCTAAATACTCTTCTTTGAAATGGCCGTTAACGGATTCAGTAAATGGATTATCTCTGGCTCCGTGGAGGCAGTAGCTTGGACTGATGCCGTCTTTGATTAAAGCGCCAACATATTCATAGCTTTTAAAAGGAGTTCCTTGATCTTGGTGGATAATGACATTAGAAAGAGAGATTTTTTTCCTGTGGAGATATTTCTTGGCCATACGATAGCCGGCTAAAGCGTTGGCCGTATCAGCATGAGGCGAAATACTCCAGCCAATAATTCGTTTAGTCAAATGGTCAGAAAAAGGGATAAGTTGAAAGGTTCCGGCCAAACATTGAATCTTGGTAAAATCAGTGTAAATAACTTGAAAGGGTTTAATTTCAGAAAGTTTCTTAACTAAATTAGCATCTTCTTTAAGGTCTTTGAGAATTTTTTCAATTCCACTAGCTCTTGGCTTCTTTCTCTTTCTCAGAAGCTCAAAATGCCAGATTTTAAGCAGTTTTTTAAGGGTTTTGTGGTTAAGAACGGTATCTTTCTGGTCTAAATCATCTAAAATTCGTCTGTAACCATATTTGGGATGTCTTCGAATGATGGCTCGGACGGCTCTCTTTAATGATCTGTATTTCTCGGTCAGAGGGATTGGCTTGTTTTTGCGCCAGCGGTAATATGCGCTTCTGGAAATTTTGAGGGTCCGGCAAACTAATTTAACTGGAACACCTGGTTTAATCAACCGAACAAGATTTCTCTTTTTCTCTAAGCTAAGTTCGCATGACCCAAAAATTTTTTTAAGAGTTGAATTTCAATAGTTTGTTGGCCAATAATCTTTTCCAATTCTTCTATCTTCTTAGAAGCAGATTCTTTCTTTTGTTCTTTTTCAAACACAGAAGATCCTTTCTGAAAAAATTCTCTTTTCCAATTAGTAACCATCTGGGGATGAATGTCGTATTGACGAGCAATCTCTGTGTGTGACCCTTTACGTTTAATCGCTTCAAGAACAATTTTAAATTTTAACTGAGGATTAAATTTACGACGAGTTGACATATGTTTGAGGGTTAAAATTGATTAAATTTTCTGATAAATTTATTCTACCATATCCTCTATATCTTTCAAATAAATTTAACCCTCAATAACCCCAAAATCAAACTTAACCTATGTGTCATTTTTGGGGTTCATGTCCTCTAATATATTCCAAATAACATTCAAATATTATTCGTAACATTATTCGTATGCTATCAGATGAATTTCTAATAAATATAAAAATATGCATCGTCAAAAAATTGTTATAGTTACGGTGATACTTATTGTATTTTTGTTTATTGTGGGAGGGGCGGTTTTTAGTTATTTTTTAAGAAGCATTTATATTCCGATAAGTAAGGACACCTCTCAGATAGAATTTGTTATTACAAAAGGAGAAGGGGTAAATAAAATAAGTGGGAATTTAAAAGAAGAGGATTTAATAAGAAATAGATTTATTTTTGAGACTTATGTATATCTTTTGGGTGCGGGGGCAAAATTTCAGGCAGGAGAATATGATTTAAGTCAAAATACGAGTATGAAAGAAATAGTGAGGGTTTTAACACGAGGTGAGATTGCCTCACGAGAGAGAACAATTAAAATTATTGAAGGATGGAGGGCTCAAGAAATAGGGGAGTATTTAGAGAAAGAAGGGATAATAAGCCAAAAAGAATTTTTGGCTGAAATCCGAAATCCGAAATTAGAAATCCGAAATTATTTGTTTTTGAAGGATTTGCCAAAAGGAGCAAGCCTGGAAGGTTTTTTGTTTCCAGATACCTATCGAATTTATAAGGATGCTGGAGTAGAGAATATTATTGGAAAAATGCTGGATAATTTTGATAAAAAATTAACCTTTCAAATGCGAGGAGATATTGCCTCTCAAGGCAGAACTATTTTTGAAGTTGTTACATTAGCTTCCATTATTGAAAAAGAAGTATCAAAAGATGAAGACAGATATTTAGTGGCAGATATATTTTTAAGAAGACTTAAGTCAGGAAAACCTTTAGAGTCTTGTGCAACCATTAATTATATTTTAGGGATTCATAAAAGACAATATAGTTTTGAAGATACAAGGGTTGCTTCTCCTTATAACACTTATATTAACAAGGGGCTTCCACTAGGACCAATTTCTAATCCTGGGCTTTCGGCCATTAAAGCCGCTATTTACCCTAAGGAGAACGATTATTGGTATTTTCTTTCTAAAGAAGATGGGGAGACTGTATTTAGTTATACTATAGAGGAACATAATAGAAATAAAGCAAAATATTTAAGATAATCAAAATTTGCTTAAAAGTAAATATTGGAGTATAATTAAAAAGAGGATTAGTTAGAAAGTTGAAAAGTTAATAAGGTTAATAAAGTTAGAAAGTTGGTAGAGAGATGTGGCTAAAAATAACAAATTTTTTATTTTTTATCTTTAATTTTTGATTTTAGCGGAGCCCCGCACTTTTTAACCCATGTTTATATTATTTAAAGGTGTAGAGGGTTTAATAATTTCTATAACGAATAAATCCCTGTTTACCTGCCAAAATTTTTGAAGAAAAACTTAGGCGGGTGCGGGGCGGAACGCTTATGTATATTACATGGTTGGGACACGCTTGTTTTCGGCTTCAGGGCAAGGAGGTTACTTTAGTAACTGATCCGTATGAGGAAAGTATTGGTTTGAAGCTGCCTCGTAATCTTACGGCAGATATTGTTACCGTCAGTCATAATCATTATGATCACAATAATGTTTCAGCTGTAAAAGGGAATCCTTTTATTATCTCAGACCCCGGAGAATATGAGGTTAAAAAAGTTTTTATTTACGGAATTTCTTCTTATCATGATAAATCTCGAGGAAAAGAAAGAGGCCTTAATACTATCTATTTAATAAAAATGGATAATCTTTCTATTTGTCATTTGGGGGATTTGGGTCATCCTCTAACGGAAGAACAACTCAATCAGTTAGAGAGCGTAGATATTTTAATGATTCCAGTAGGAGGAGTTTATACTATCAATGCTTCCGAGTCCCTGAAAGTAATAAGTCAAATTGAACCCCGAATTGTTATCCCCATGCATTATAAAATACCAGGATTAAAGGTAGATATTGCCGCACTTGGAAAATTTTGTAAAGAAGCAGGGGTTTCGGAAAAAGAAAAGATAAAAAAATTAAAGATAACCCAAAAGGATTTACCTCAAGAAGAAACAAAGATTGTATTAATGGAGAAAAGTTAGTCGCAAATTTGTACGAATTTTAGTCACGAATTAATACGAAGACGGGGTACGAATTCATATAAATTTACTTGAACAGGTTTTATAAAATTAACTTAATCTCTTAATCAACTTAATTTACTTGAGTGACATGCGAGCAGTTGATTCTATTAAAGGACCTCCGAAGCACCCGCCCAAATTTCGGAGAAACTTGGACGGACCTACGGGGCAGGCAGAAGTAAAAAAAGAACCTCATAAGATAATAAGTATCTCACGAGGTAAGAGAAAATCTGAAGTACCCAAAAAGGTTCGTCGTGTTTCAGTTTTTCAAAGTTTAAAGATGAAACAAGAAGAAGAAAAAAAGACTATTATGTATTTTGTTGTGGCGATAATTACGATGGTTATTTTTATTATTTGGGCGTGGCATCTTATAAATACTTTAAAAATTCCTGTCAAAAAAGAGGTAGCTACTCAAAGTGAGGAACAAATGAGAGCAGATTTAGAGAAGATAAGAGATGACGCAAAGGAAATCTTTGGGGGTCTTAAAGAAGGTTTTTCTGCTATACCCACTTCCTCTTCTCAACAAGAAGAACCTAAGGCTTTAAGTGAAGAGCAAACAGAAAGATTGAAAGAAAAGGTTTTAGAGAAGGTTGGGGAAGAGGAAGTTGATGAAGTTAATAAAGTTAATAAAGTTAATGAAGTTAATAAAGTTGATGAAGTTAATAAAGAGAAGAAGTAATAAATGGTAATGCGGTTGTAATAAGTAATAATAGAAATACAGTAGTAATACAATAGTAATACGATTGTAATAAATTGCAATTTTATTACCACTTAATTACCACAATATTACAACTTTATTACTCCCTAATATCCAAAATCTATAATCCATAATCTAACATCTGATATCTTACACCTACTACCTAAATAACCTTTAACATCTGATACCTTATACCCTACACTATGCCTAAAAAAGATAAAAAAGAGAAACCTCGTCTTGTTGTGGCTAATCATCCGAAAGGTGAAGGTATTGGAAAAGTTGAGCCTCGAGCCATTACCCAGGAGATGGAAGAGTCTTATTTGGATTATGCAATGAGTGTAATTATTTCTCGTGCTCTTCCAGATGTGCGTGATGGCTTAAAACCGGTGCATAGAAGAATTTTGTATGCTATGTGGAACATGGGGCTTAAACCGGGGGCTAAAACTCGTAAATCTGCTACCGTGGTTGGGGAGGTGATGGGTAAATATCATCCTCATGGAGATATAGCAATTTATGACTCAATGGTTCATATGATTCAGGATTTTTCTATGCGTTATCCTCTTATAGCAGGACAAGGTAATTTTGGATCTGTAGACGGAGACGCAGCAGCCGCTATGCGTTATACAGAAGCAAAACTTGCTCCGGTGGCGGAAGAGGTGATGCAAGATATTGAAAAAGAAACGGTAGATTTTGTGCCCAATTATGACGGAACTTTAAAGGAACCACAGTTTTTACCAGCCAAACTTCCTAATTTCCTTTTAAACGGAACGATGGGTATTGCTGTAGGGATGGCTACAAATATACCTCCTCATAATTTGGGAGAACTTTGCGATGGGATAAGATATCTCGTTGATCATCCTCAGAGTTCTGTAGAAGAACTTATGCAATTTATTAAAGCTCCTGATTTTCCTACCGGAGGGATAATCTTTGATAGAGAGGAAATAAAAAGAGCTTACGCTACTGGTAAGGGCGGTATTGTGATGAGAGCTAAAGCAGGGATTGCAGAGAAAGAAGGGGGGTATTTTAGAATAATAGTACAAGAATTGCCTTATCAAGTTAATAAAGCCAGCCTTTTGGAGAAAATTGCTAGTTTGGTTAAAGAGAAAAGAATTGATGGAATTAAAGATTTAAGAGATGAATCTAGTAAAGGAGAGATAAGGATAATTATTGACTTAAAAAAGGATGCTTATCCCAAAAAGGTTTTAAACCAGCTCTTTAAATTAACCCAACTTCAGGATGTTTTTCATATCAATATATTGGCTATCATTGGCGGCATTCAGCCTCAAGTTTTGACATTAAAGATGGCGTTAGAGTATTACATTGAACACCGAAAACTTGTAATTAAAAGACGAACAGAATTTGAACTTAGGCGCACAAAAGAGAGGGTGCATATCCTAAAAGGATTTAAAATTGCTTTGACTTATTTAGATGAGATTATTAAGACTATTAAAAGATCTCGGGATAGGGAAGTAGCCAAAGTAAATTTAATAAAAAAATTTTGTCTAACAGAAGTGCAAGCTCAAGCTATTTTAGAAATGAGACTCCATCAATTGGCTAATCTTGAAAGATTAAAAATATTGGATGAGCTCAAGGAAAAACAAAGGATTATTAAGAAATTAGAAAAGATATTAGATAGCCCCAAAGAAATTTTAAAAATTATCAAAGAAGAACTGGAAGAATCAAAGAATAAATTTGCCGATGTTCGGAGAACTCAAATCATTTCTTCCCCGGTTGATAAGTTTACCCCGGAGGATCTTGTTCCTGATGAACCAACAATAATTACTATTACCCGAGACGGCTATATTAAAAGACTTTTACCTGAAGCCTTTAGGACCCAAATTCGAGGAGGTAAAGGGGTGATAGGGCTCGCCCCTAAAGAAGGGGATGTGGTGGAACATTTCTTTACTACTACCACTCACTCTAATTTATTATTCTTTTCTACCTCTGGAAAGGTATTTCAGCTTAAGGCCTATGATGTGCCGGTAGCTTCAAGAACTGCTAAGGGACAAGCTATTCAAAATTTTTTGCAAATTTCTTCTCAAGAGAAAATTTCAGCAGTCCTTTCGTTTACAGAATTAAAAGATTTTGAACATTTGGTGATGGTTACTAAGAAAGGGCTTATCAAAAAGGTGGCTATTAGAAATTTTGAGAATGTTCGTCGATCAGGACTTATCGCCATTAAACTTAGAGAAGGTGATGAATTAAGATGGGCCAAAGCATCTGGAGGTAAAGATGAAATAATACTTATAACAAAGAACGGTCAGTCTATTAGATTTTATGAAAAAGATATAAGACCCATGGGGCGAGGAGCTTCGGGAGTGAGAGGTATTAGACTTAAAGGTGATGATAAAGTGGTAGGGATGGGTATTATAATGGAAAAGGTTCCGGAGATAAGATATCAGTTGTTAGTAATAATGGAAAACGGATTTGGTAAAAGAAGTTCTCTTAAAAATTACCGTAGGCAATATCGTGGAGGTTCTGGAATAAAAACTGCGAAGATAACCCAAAAAACAGGTAAGATAGTTTCAGCTGGAATTTTAGATGCTAAAGAAAAAGGAGAAAAGGATCTCATTATTATTTCTTCTCATGGGCAGGTAATTCGTTTACCCATTCAAAGTGTGAGTATTTTGGGTCGAGCTACCCAAGGAGTAAGGCTTATGAAATTTAAAGGAGAGGACAGGATAGCATCCGTAACCTTTGTGTAGGGAGGAGGTGTTAGATTTTAGATGTTAGTTAGATTACGGGTGATACACTAATACTACTCGAATAACACTCCGTACTAGAATAAATTCAGTACAAGACAGGGACTTGACAGTAATAAAATATTTGTTATAATACTTTTAACCTTGTTTGCATCTATAATATAGATTCTTCACCTTTCGTTTGCAGCGAGATATTAAAATGACCGCTACTTGTATAAGGCATTTATTCAATCGTAGCGAGTTATAGAGTTCTCAAAAAAGGTGAAGGATAGAGGTGTGCGGTCGGGGCAGGGGAAAATTAAGAATAAAGTAAGTGCGTTTTAATGCAGATTTGTTACTCACATATCATTCATTATTCGCATATTATTAAGGTAATACTACATTAAGGTAACACTATGGCAAAAAAACTTTATGTTGGAAGTCTTCCTTATGATATAACTCAAGATCAACTCAATGAGTTATTTAGTCAGGTCGGGACAGTAGTGTCGGCAAATATTATTACCGACAAGTTCTCTGGACGAAGCAAAGGTTTTGGCTTTGTCGAAATGTCCTCTGATGAGGAAGCGCAGAAAGCCATTAAAAAACTTGATGGGTCCAAGATGGGAGAAAGAACAATCGTAGTGAATGAAGCGCGTCCAATGACTGAACGAAGACCCAGTGGTGGATTTGGAGGACGGTAAAATTTTGGTTGAAGAGATAAGTAACACATTCCATACAACCCCCCACTATAATTTGGTGGGGGGTTTGTGTTATTCCGTATCTTATTTGGAGTCCGATTCCCAACAATTTAGACTCCCCTAAATTTTTCTGGTCGGGGACGGCGGACTCGAACCGCCAATCTCTTCGTCCCGAACGAAGCGCCTTACCATTAGGCCAGTCCCCGAAAATTTTGGCGGGTAGGCGGTGTGCGCTACCACTGTGCTAATCTCTGAAAAAAGTTGATAAAGCAATAAAGCGATTGAAAGTAATTGATTTCAATTATAGTATAAAATAAAATAGGTAATAATTCAAACGACGGTTGACATTTTAATATAAATGGTGGTAAAATACTTAATATCCAATATCTGACATAGAAGTGAGTCCCTTTTGTGAAACATTTTTCACCTTTTAAAGTTTGTAGATAATTACATATTATCATCCTACGGATGATCACCCGTTAGGGTGAAAAATCCTAAATCCTAAATCCAAAATTTGAGATTCGTGTTCCGTTTTATTCCTAACACCTTCTTTTATCTATGTCCAAAGAAACCATCATTATTTCATTAGGAGGTTCAATTATTGTACCTGAGAAGATTGACATTGGGTTTTTAAAGAATTTTAAAGAGTTAATTTTAAAATATCTTAAGACAAAGAAGTTTTTTATTGTCACCGGAGGCGGAAAGACGGCTCGGATATATCAAAAAGCCGCAGCTTGGATTGGCCCACTTATCAGAGACGATTCAGATTGGTTAGGAATTTATGGTACTAGAATTAACGCTCATTTAATCCGTACTATTTTTAGAAGATGGGCTTATAAGCGGATTATTACAAATCCAGTAAAAATGAAAAAAGATATTAAAGAAGACATTGTGGTAGCTGCTGGATGGAAGCCGGGTTGGTCAACTGATTATGTGGCAGTAAGACTTGCTGAGAAGTACAAAATAAAGACAATTTTAAATATGACGAATGTTTCCTATGTTTATGATAAAGACCCTGAAGAATATAGAGATGCTAAACCTTTGAAGGAGATTTCTTGGAAGAACTTTAGAAAAATAATAGGAGATAAATGGGATCCGGGACTTAGTCTTCCTTTTGATCCAGTAGCAAGTAAATTGGCCCAAAAACTGAAATTAAAAGTGATAATTTTAAAAGGAACCAATCTTAAAAATGTTGACAAGTTTTTAAGAGGCAAAAAATTTGAAGGAACGATAATAAAATAGTAACACACGAATATCATACGAATACCACCAATAATATACGAATGAGAGAGTTAATAAAGTTTATAAGGTTAGAAAGTTGAAAAGTTTGAAAGGTTAAAGGAGGTGGGAAATTTGAAAAAGGTTAGTATTTTGATGGTAATTGCAGGAATTTTCTTTTGTCTTTTGGTCTTTAAAGAGTTTGGAGCGAATGAGGAAAAAGTGGAGAAAAAGGCAGAGAAGAAAATAGTAATCGCGCTTGAAGAACAATTACTTTATGTTTTTGAAGGAGATGAACAAATTTATGCTTTTCCTTGTTCGACAGGAAAGAAAAAAACACCTACCCCGACAGGAAATTTTCAAGTTTATCGAAAAATTCCTAAATATTACAGCAAAAGATTTAACGTATGGGTGGCGAATTGGTTAGGATTTACAAGAAGTGGAAAATACGGAATTCATATGGTTCCTTATAATAGGAAGGGATACCTAGGGCTTTGGCGATTGGGTAAACCGGGATTAGAAGGTTCGCACGGATGTGTAAGAATAGGAGTAGAAGAAAGCAAAATTCTTTATAAGTGGTCTGAAATAGGAACAAAGGTAAAGGTAGTTAAAAACTTAGAGCCTGTTAAATGATACAGGCTCTTTTTTTAAATACACGAAATTACTAGTTTGCTAATCTCTCCCAAAGGGATCCCTTCGGGATAATTCGCTATCTCCCCATTAACTTTCTTAACCTTATTAACTTAATCACTTTGTATACTTAATCTCTTAATCTCTTAATTCTCTAATTCGCTATATTTAGGGTGTGGATAATTAACTTGACAGATTTATTTTATTGTTATAATGTTAGATAAAATAGATATACCGTAGACAATAGGTCCCAAATTAAAATGGGTTAAATCAAATCTTTGGGCCTATCAAGGCAAAAATAGTAATTTGATGGTAATAAAGTTGTAATTAGGTAGTAATTATTTTTTTATTGATTTGTCTGCGGTATAAACGCAGACTCTTTTTTAACTTAATCTCTTACTTAATTTCACTTATCAGCGTATAATCAGCGTTGCTGTCAGCGTTATTCAGCGCGGAGCAACGAGCGAAGTGAGGAGCGACATGCCTAAAACAAAAGAACAAAAAAAGAAAATTGTAGGGAACCTCGTAGATAAATTAAAAGGATTTAAAGGTCTTGTTTTTACTAATTTTAAGGGGCTTAATGTTAAAGAGATAAATGAATTAAGAGGACTCTGCCGTAAGGAAAATGTTGAGTATGTAGTAACTAAGAAAACGTTATTAAAATTAGCTTTAGAAAAAGCGGGATTTAAAGGTATTGACTTAAAAACCATAGAAGGAGAACTATCTATGGCAATTAGTGTTGACGATGAAGTGGCGGCAGCCAGGGTCTTAAATAAGTTTTCGCGTGATCATAAAGTTTTAGAAATAAAAGGTGGAATATTAGAAGGCCAATTTATTGATTTTGAGCGAGTTAAAGGTTTGGCTAACCTTCCTTCTAAAGGAGAATTGTTGGCTATGATGGTGGGAAGTATCCAAGCTCCAGTTTCAGCGCTTTTGAATGTATTTCAAGGGAACATAAGAAATTTAGTTTATGTTTTAGAGGGAATAAAGGGAAGCAGAGAATAGTTAGTAAAGAGATGGAGTTAATAAAGAGATGGGTTAGGGAATTGTAGATTGTAGATTGCTGATTGTAGATTGATAAGAAGAAAGTTAATAAAGAGATGGAGTTAGTAAAG
>Ga0066637_10003463_pt1 | contig 10607 bp, 8 predicted proteins | sample CryGeyCG2014_020_FD_62737 | JGI IMG/M metagenome (GOLD analysis project Ga0066637, IMG submission 62737) | Groundwater microbial communities from aquifer - Crystal Geyser CG08_land_8/20/14_0.20 | ecosystem: Environmental > Aquatic > Deep subsurface > Groundwater | place: USA: Utah: Grand County...
CCAGAAAGAATATTGCCGACATTATTATTGCCAAACATCGAAACGGTCCGGTAGGAAAAATAGGGTTGTATTTTGACGAACAACGAGTATCATTTCGAAATTTAGAAAAAACCCAACAAGAGTAACCCTACGAATTACGAATCTATACGAATATACGAATAAAAAATTCGTAGCCGAAAGCGTAGATTCGTAAATTCGTATACCGCTTTCGGATGTATCCACCCGCTATTCAAAATTTAATTAAAAGGTTTTCTAAATTTCCAACTATTGGGCCCAGAACTGCGGCTCGCTTTGTTTTTTATTTAATAAAATTATCCGGCGAAGAAATCAGCGAGTTAATAAAATCAATTTTAGAACTAAAAGAAAAAGTAAAACTTTGCGAATTCTGTTTCAATCCTTTCGAGCCCCCCACCCATACACTGGTGGGGAGCGAGGGAAATAGAAACCTTTGCGAAATTTGCTCTGATTCCGCCAGAGATAAAACCCTGCTTTGCATAGTAGAAAAAGAAAGCGATTTGCAATCCCTTGAAAAAATAAAAAAATACAAAGGGCTTTATTTTGTTTTAGGAGGGACGGTCTCTGCTTTGAGAAAATCTGATATTGAAAAATTAAGAATTAAAGAATTGGAGGAAAGAATAAAAAATCCCGAAAAATTCGGAATAACGGGAGCTGATTTTCAAGAAATTATTTTAGCCTTAAATCCCACTACCGAAAGCGAAGCCACCGCTTTATATCTTGAGAGAATATTAAAACCCTTGGGTAAAAAAATAACCCGGCTCGGCCGGGGACTTCCAGTGGGAGGAGAGCTGGAATACGCAGACGAAGAAACTTTATCTTCATCTTTAGAGGGCAGGAAATAAAAATTTCGTTTTGTAATATTAACAAAAAACCCGGCTTTTTTATTAAATCCGGGTTTTTGACATTTCCTGGAAAAAATAAATAACGGTTTTTATCCCTTTATAAAAATCAGCTAATTTTAGATTCTCGTTTGGAGCATGGCAGTTATCCCCGCCAAAACTCATACTCAAAACCGGGACATTCAAAACTTCGGCAAATTCTGAAACAATGCCAATCGTTGCTCCGTTTCTAATAAAAATTGGATTTTTATTAAAAGCTTTTTTAAAAGATAAAGCCACTATTTTTAAATAAGGATTCTCTCTGTTAATAACCCAGGGCTTAGCCATCCCTCCCATTCTTTTTATTTTAATATTGATGGTTGGAGGGCATTTCTTCTTCAGATAATCTTCAAAAAGCTTGGCGATTTTTTGGGGATTCTGTTCGGAAACTAACCTCATACTCACCTTAGCCAGACTTTCGGCTGGAATTACCGTTTTGAACCCTTCACCGCTATAACCTCCGCTAATCCCGTTAATCTCAACGGTTGGACGATACCCAACTCTTTCCAAAAGATTGAATTCTTTCTCTCCGAAAAATTGAGCAACCCCGATTTTTTTCTTATATGCTTTTTCATCAAAGGGGATCTTTTTTATCGCTTTCTTCTCTTCCTCGGTGATAGGTAAAACAGCATCATAAAAGCCGGGGATAAGGATTTTGCCGGAGTTCTGGTCTTTAAGTTTGGAAAGAAGCCAAATCAAAGCAAAATTAGGATTAACCACTGCTCCGCCATAAAAACCGGAGTGCAGATCTCTGACAGAGCCAATGGCTTTAATTTCAAAACCGCAAAGGCCCCGTACTCCTAAATTTATTTCCGGCGTTCCATTGTCTCTGATATCTCCGAAATCTGAATTTAAAACTGCGTCCGCTCCAAGCAGTTTCCGATAAATTCGGAGGAATTTTCCGGAAGACGGAGACCCTATTTCTTCTTCGCCCTCCAAAAGAACTTTTAAATTTACGGGCAAAGCTTTTCTTGTCTTTAAATATGCCTCAATTGCTTTAAAATAGGCAAAGATGTTTCCTTTATTATCTCCTGCTCCTCTGGCATAAATCCTTCCGGCCCTGATTGAAGGACGAAAAGGGGGCGTTTTCCAGAGCTCCAAAGGATCAACCGGCTGCACGTCGTAATGACCGTAAGCCAAAACCGTTGGTTTTCCTCTTCCGCCCAGCCACTCTCCATAAACAAAAGGGTTGCCATTTGCTCTCAATGTTTTAACATTCTGAAGGCCGATTTTTTTGAGATGCCGGACGAGGAAATTTGCGCAATTTTTTATATCTTTTTTATTTTTTGAATCGGCGCTTATGCTTGCAATTTCAAGAAATAAAAAAAGCTCCCTTAAATGCCGGCTTCTTTTTTGATTGAGATATTGAAATAACTCTTTCATTTAATTCCGGTTATTTGTACTTCGGTAAATTGTTGACGATGGCCCTTTTTTATTTTGTAGCGTTTTTTGGGTTTATATTTAAAAATAATTACTTTTTTCCCTTTACCCTGTTTTAAAACTTTTCCCGTCACTTTCGCCCCCTTAATTAATGGATATCCGATATCCATTTTCCCCGCACCAGAAACTTTGTTTCGGTGCGGGACTGGTCCAGCACCGAGCTTCGCTCTGGTGCTGGGTTTATCTTTTTCCAATAGCAAAACTTGGTCAAAAACCACCTCTTGACCTTCCTTCTTATTCACTTTTTCAATTTTTATTTTTTGTCCCGGGGAAACAAGATATTGCTTCCCCCCGGTACGAATTACGGCTAACATAATGTAGATATTGCCTGCCCCGTAGGCCAAGCCGAGCACTCAAAGCGTTGAGTGCTTGGCTCGGCCCGGCTCGGTTTCGCTCCGCTCAAGTTTTTGGTTTCTCTAATTCTAACGGTTTAATTTTCTTTTTCCTTTCTGTTATCCCGACCACATCTTTGTCAATCTTGGTAAATTCTTTATAGGCCTGATTATAGGTGTTCACGGTGGTTTCCAAATTGTTACCCAATTTTAGAAGAAAGTCATTGTAATTTAACAAGTGTCTTTGCAAAGATTCCACCCTTTTCCTTATCTCTTTGGCCGATTCCTCGATTTGCAGAGCTTTCAATCCCTGGAGAACCGTTTGAAGATAAGCATAAAAGGAAGTAGGAGAAACGGGAATAACATGTTTTTCTTTAAAGGCATACTCAATCAAGTCATAAGTGCTGCTTTTTATGCTTCCAACCTGATTAATTAATAAATCATAATATATTCCTTCCGACGGTATAAACATAAAGGCAAAGTCCATCGTTCCTTCTTGGGGTCTGATATATTTTGCCGTTTCCTCAATTCGATTTTTTAAATCTTGCCTGAAAACTTTTTCTAATTTTTCTTTCTTTAGAGAATCTTTTTCTTCTATTATTCTATTATAATTTTCTAAAGAAAACTTAGAATCAATAGGAATAATTTTATCTTTAACGAATATCACCGCATCAACGGTTTCTCCGTCTTTAAAAGAATACTGAAGTTTATATTGGTGAGGTTGAAAAACATTTTTCAGCAAGGTTTCTAAAAAGTATTCTCCCAAAATCCCTCTCTGTTTAGGGTTGGCTAAGACATCGGTAAGTTTATCAAGCTGCTCCTTAACGCCCAACACATCCCGGTGGTCAGAATGTATTCTTTCGAGTTCCGAAGTTACGTCTTTTATAATCTTACTGCTTTCTCTAAACTGATTTTGCATCAACTCTATATTCTTTTCTCTTAAAGAAAACTCTTCGTTTTTGCTTTCTCTTAACCCCCTGGTTTCTCTTCTGATAAAGAAAATCATTGCCATCACTCCGGCCGCAACAATTAAAAATACAATGAAAATAAAAAGAAAATCTTGCATTAAACCATCTTATCATTTTTCCCAAATCCCGTCAAAACCCCGCACCTTTTGTGGACTAGCCTTGCTGAATTTTTCGCCGAAGGCGATCTGTTCACAAAGGGTGCGGGGAATGCTCTTTAATACACAAATAAAAATAGCGAGAACGTTTTTCGTTGGTTGAAAGACAGGGTTATTTGATTAGGATTTCGGCTAAGACAAAAGTGATATAAATTCCAAGCAAAATTAGGGCTTCTTTTTTGGTGATTTTGCGGCCGGTTCTGGCAAAAACAGTAAAAAATAAACAAGCTGCCGCTGTAAAAATAATCCCGATAAAATAAGGTGAAAAACTAGGAATCTCAAAAGGGCAAATTAAGGCTACTATTCCCAAAACTAAGGTAGAATTAACCACAACCGCTCCCATTACATTGCCCAGAATCAGTTCTTTATGGCCCATAGCAATTGACCTTATGCCGAAAGTCATTTCTGGCAGGGTGGTCCCAATGGCTACCAAAAAGATACCAATAATTACCAAGGGCAGATTAAGGATTGTTGCGAAATTAGAGACTGAAAAAACAATTCCCTCGGCACTAAGCAAAAGTAGGCAAGCTCCTCCCAAAAATAATCCAAAATCTTTTAAAAATAGCTTAAAGCCAACCTGATTTTTCTTAAAAGAATCAGAGAGAATTTTAGTAAATCTTTCTTCTTGAGATAAAAGGTAATGAAAATAAAAGACCAAAACTAAAAGCAAAATCACCCCGTCAATTCTGGAAACTTTGCCGTCTAACATTAAAAGAAAGGGCAAAAGAGCAATAGCGGAAGCATAAATAGGGCTTCGTTGCAAAACTTTCCCCTCAAATCTCAAACCCTTTGTCAATATTGCTCCAATTCCTATTACCAAGGTAAGAACAATAATATTAGCCCCAATAACATTTCCAAAAGAAAGTTGAGGTTTTTGATGAAAAGCTGAGATAATTCCAATAAAAAGTTCGGGCGAGGAAGTGGCAAAAGTCATTAAAACCGAAGCTACGATAAACTCCCTCCATCTCAAAAATTGGGCAATTCTGGTTAAGGCCTGAATTACCCAGGTTCCGGCACGGACTAAAACCAAAGAGGAAACTATAAAAATGAAAATATATAAACCAAGCATGCGACCTAAGGGAGCCCCCCACTAACTTTACCTCCCAGTTTTATGGCAACAGAGTGAAAATCCACTCTGTTGCTTCCCCTTAGTAATTTAGTTCAGAATTTCAAGATTAACTAAATGAAGGGAAGTAAAGTTAGTGGGGGGTCGCTCCGCTCTATTTTACAAAGTATATTATCTCATAAACTATCCCGACCAAAAAAATCAAAGCTAAGGGGAAAATTAAAAATTTATTCTTCCCGGGAAAAACTTTTCTATACATTAATAAGATTAAAATCGCTTCAATCCCTATCATTACTCCTCCAACTACACTGATTACATTAATAAAACTTTGAAAACCAATTAAAAAAAGAAATAAAGGAATAAAACAAGTAATGGCCCAGGCTAAATTCCTTCCTATTTTTAAATCATACCAAAAAACTTTTTTTAAAGTAAGTCCCAGGGCAATAAAAGAAGTAAAAGTGGTTAAAAGCCCGAATAAAAGAGCCAAAGAAACTATTCCATCGCCTAAAACATTTCTAAGGCCGATCAAAGCTGATTCGGTTGTCTGGGGTCCGGTAATTCCCAAAATTAAAAAAATAAAGAAAAGATAGACTAATATCGGGATTAAAATAGCAATTGGAATTATTTTTCTTAATAATTTTTTATTTTCTTTCAGCATTTCTTCTACTTCCGGGATCAGAGCTGCTCCCCAGAGAGAAAAAAGAACGGCTCCGTAGGGCAAAAATAAAAATCCCGGTTCAGGGATTAAAAGAAGATTCTCAATTCTTAAAAATGGTTGGCCGCGAAAAAATATCAGAATTAAAATTATAAAAAACAAAATTAGTCCCCAGAACTCGACTTTGGAAATTGCTTTTATCCCAAAATAAATCAGTCCTGCGCCTAAGGCAAAATAAAAAAGAGTGTAGATGGAAGAACTCCCTCCAAAAACTGGTTTCAGCAAACTTCCTAAAAATTCACCCCCAATAATCAAATAAGCTAAAATTGCTCCAAACAACCCAAGGATGGTTGAGATTAAAGCCGCTCTTTTCCCCAAATCTCCTAAATAAATTTTAGCAAAACCGGGCAACCGTAAAAAATCAGGAGTTTTAAGAGCTATTTCACCGAAAAAGGAGTGAATAATAATGGCAATAACGCCCAGAATAAGAAGGTAGCCGAGTATTACGAAAACCCCGACTTTGGAAGTAATGTAAGGCAAGGAAAATAAACCAACCCCGATGATAGTGCCGGAAAGAATGCTTAAGGCATAAACCCCGTTAGAAATTTTTCTATTGAAAATTTTCATAAATCTTCCATCTTAACCCGTTAAAATTTTTAATCGATGTAAAGTAAAATTTCTAACGGGGTAAATAAATTTTTTACTCACATTACTTCTCGGTTTGGTGCCGAGAAATAAAATACCATTTAGTGGCTTCAATTAAGATTAAATTTATCGCCCCTAATCCTAAAATAATCAGCCAGTCATTGAAACCAAGAGATATGGTTTTTAGAAGAAACTGAAGCGCCGGAGTATAAATAGCCAAAAGAAGCATTGAAACTCCAACACTCCAGGCCAAAACCAAAAATCTATTGGAAAAAGGATTAGTATGCCACAAATTACGCCTCAAGCTCTTGCAGGAAAAAACATAAAAAAGAGAATCAATAGTTAAACAGGCAAAAATCATTGTTCTGACATAAGTAATATCATGGTTTTGTTTCCATAACCAGAAGAATAATCCTAAAAGTATCAAATCCGTAAAAAGTCCGATAATAAAAATTATTGCTTTCATTTCTCGAGTTAACAAAGCAACACTATGACCTCCGGGTTTTTGCCGCATTAAATCTTTTTCTTTTGGTTCAAAAGCTAAAGCAATATTGGGCAATCCGTCTTCAATTAAGTTTACCCATAAAATTTGAACAGCTGTAATCGGCAAGGGAAAACCGACCATGATACTTACTCCTACTAAAATTACTTCTGTAAAGCTGTCTGATAACAAATAAGTAATAACTTTTCTGATATTATCAATAATTGCTCTCCCTTCTTCTACTGCCGCCACAATAATGGAAAAACTGTCGTTCAAAAGAATTAAATCAGAGGTTTCTTTAGCCACTTCGGTTCCCGAACCCAGAGCTACCCCTATATCTGCTTTTTTAAGAGCCGGGGCATCATTAATTCCATCGCCGGTCATTGCTACTACCTCTCCTTTTTCCTGCCAGGCTTTAATTATCCTCATTTTGTGTTTTGGTTCTACTCTGGCATAAATTTGAATATTTCTAACTTTGTTTGCAAACTCTTCATCGGAAAGCTTATCTAATTCTTTGCCCTCCATCATATTTTCTTCTTTTATTTTAAAGCCCAGTTCTTCGGCTACCGCTTTAGCGGTTAATTTGTGGTCACCGGTAATAATAATTGGTTTCATCCCGGCTTGACGGCAAATTTCCATTGCTTCTTTAACCTCTTTCCGAATTGGGTCTTTTAAGGTAATAAAACCGAGAAAAGTCAAATCCTTAGACAAATCTTCAATTAGCGGGGGCCCATCCTTCGCTAATTTAGTTTTTCGGTAAGCGCAGGCCACAATCCTCAATCCCTTCCGGGCCAATTCTTCCAATTTTCTTTCTAAACCATTTTTGTCTTCTGTTCTTAAATTACATTTTTCTAGGATTTTTTCCGGCGCGCCGCAAATATAGAGAATTTGTCCATCATTTTCCTCGTACAAAGCGGCACTAAATTTATTGATCGGGTTAAATGGTAATTCAGCAATTTTCTTTTTTTCAAATTTCTTTTTTCTATCAATACCCGCCTCTATTCCGGCTACCAACAAAGCTTTATCAGTCGGTCTTCCTCGCAAAATCCATTTTTCTTTCGGTTCATCAGGGTTTTCAATAAAGGCTTCAGAAGTTAAAGCAACTGCTTTTAAGCAAAGGAACTTAGCTCCTTTGAAAGCAATGACATCTGAAACTTTCATTTTCCCTTCAGTTAAAGTGGCAGTTTTATCAGTGGCAATAATCGAAGTACCCCCCAGGGTCTCGGCCGAAGCCAATTTTCTAATCAACCCTTTCTTTTTTAAAATTCTCTGCATTCCTAAGGCCAAGATTACGGTCATTGCCACCGGCAAACCTTCAGGAATGGCGGCTACGGCTATGGCTACGGCCATGATAAACATTTCAACAAATTTTCCTCCGGTTGCCATTCCTTCAATAAAAATTCCAAAACAAATTACTCCAATGATAATTCCAACAATTTTTGAAAAATGAGCTAATTTTTTCTGATAGGGAGTTTTTTCTTCTTTGGTTTCTTTTATTATTGTAGCTACCTCACCAATCTCCGTTTGGATTCCGGCAGCGGTAATTACCCCCTTAGCCCTCCCATCTTCCACCACTGTTCCCATATAAACCATATTGTCTCTATCAGCCAGAGGAGTATCTTGAGGCAAAACATCGCTAATTTTTTTAGCCGGCAACCACTCTCCGGTTAAAGCCATTTCATTGATTTTAAGGTTTTGACATTCAATTATTCTTCCATCGGCCGGAACTTTGCTCCCCGGATTTAAAATGATAATATCGCCGGGGACCAATTCGGTTGAATCAATAACTTTAATGTTTCCATCTCGAACTACTTCGGCCTCATGTTTTACCACTTTTTTAAGCGTTCTTAAGGTCTGGGAAGTTTTATTTTCCTGAAAAAAACCTACAATGGTATTTAAAAAAACAGCCATAAAAATAACCAGGCTGTCGGTATATTCTTCTAAAATAAAAGTGACAACTCCAGCTATCACTAAAATATAAATTAAAGGACTTCTGAACTGCTCTAAAAATATTCTTAGCTTAGATAAAGGTTTTTCTTCGGGAAGCGAATTTTTGCCAAATTTCCTCTGGCGATTAACGACCTCTTTCAAAGTTAAACCTTTTTCAACATCTGAATATAATAACTTCACTACCGCTTTCCAATCCAAATTGTGCCACAAAATTTTTTCAACCATTAATCCATTGTAATCAAAAAAAGGACTTAATAAAAGCCCTTAATTAATTTGTGCCGCCTATGGGATTCGAACCCATGAATCTTCTGGCTGAGAACCAGATGTCCTAAACCACTAGACGAAGGCGGCTTAGTATTTTAGGCCTTGATTTCCTCTATAATTTTTCCCATTTTTATTTCTTTAGAGCCGTCAACCAGTATTAAATCACCTTCTCTTATCTCGTTTTGAAGTTTTAACTTCCCTTCATCAACCGTATTAAATTGGAAAATCTTTTCCTGACTCATTCCTTTTTCAAAAGCTCCTTTAGCGATAAATTTTGCCCTTAGACCAAAAGTAAAAAGTAAATCGGCGGCTCTGGCTACCCTTTCTCCAATTGCCTCATGGGCTTCAATAGCGTATTGCCCAATGCCAATTACATCCCCCAAAACGGCAATTTTCCGGTTGAATCCTTCAATCTTTCCTAAAATTTCTATTGCTTCTGCCATTGAAAAAACTGTTGCCGATTCAGAATCATCTAAAATCCAGGAGTTTTTTATTCCTCCAATTAATCTCATTTTCCCGGACAGACCTTGCCAATCCCTCAGGGCTTGAGATATTTCAACTAAATTTAAATCAATAACCGTCGCTGCGGCTATCCCGGCTAAACTTGAATATATTTGCTCCTTTCCAAAAAGATTTTTTAGCCAGACCGGTACAATATTTCCCTGATAATTTATTTTGAAATTTGTCCCAAAAGAAGGAAATTGAGTCAAAACAACATCAGTAGCTCCAAAATCTGCCCTTTCCTGGAAACCGAAGGTTAAAGGATGGGCCCGGGTTTTATTTTTAAGCTCTCTTACCGTTTCATCATCAAAGTTTAAAATTAAATAACCGTGGCGGGGCAAACTTTCTGCCAATTTCGTTATTTCCTTTGTTTCTTCCATTTCCCCGGCAAAAAAATTTTTATCAGGTGGAATATCGCCGACATTGGTTACCACTAAAATTGGCAATCTCGATTTTTTTACAAACCATTCTAATTCATTAATCTGTTGAAGAGCGGCTTCAAAAATTAAAACTTTATTCTTTAAAATAGTTCTTGGACTGAATTTTCTTGATATTTTTTCAACCCGAAAATGATTCTTTAAAACCTGAAAAATGGCCTCGGATGTAGTTTGGCGGCTGCTGCCGGCAACGACAATGAGTTTGGTTTTTTTCCAGAAAAAAATAAGTTTGGATAAAAAATTGAACATAATTCTTGAAACCTGAAACTTGAAACTTGAAACTTGAGACTTGAAACCTGCCTGCCCCGCTGGTTGCTCCAGCAGACGGCCTGGGGAAACTTGAAACCTAAGTTAAAATAGTAGAAATTTTTTTAGAAAATCTTTAATAATGTTTCACGTTTTACGTTTCACGTTTCAGGATTTAGGTTTCACGTTTCACGTTTCACGATTTAGGTTTCACGTTTCAGGTTTCAGGATTATAGTCCGGCGCTATCTGCCAGTAATCGATAATATATTTTGCCAAATCGTGAAAAATTGGAACAGCTGAATATTCGGCAGTTTTTGTTTGAGGATTGTCCAATTTTACCAAAATTAAAAATTTGGGGTCAAAAGCTGGAGCGTACCCGATAAATGTCTGCCAAGTTTTGTCGGAATAACTCGATTTCGCCTCTCCCAGGGCCCCAAAAGACATTTGGGCAGTTCCGGTTTTTCCGGCAACATAATAGCCGGGAATTCTGGCTCTTTTTGTATAGGGCCCGTTTTTCACCACGCTAACCAGCATTGCCGTAAGTTTAGAAGAAGTTTCTTGAGATATTAT
>Ga0066637_10003476_pt1 | contig 10595 bp, 8 predicted proteins | sample CryGeyCG2014_020_FD_62737 | JGI IMG/M metagenome (GOLD analysis project Ga0066637, IMG submission 62737) | Groundwater microbial communities from aquifer - Crystal Geyser CG08_land_8/20/14_0.20 | ecosystem: Environmental > Aquatic > Deep subsurface > Groundwater | place: USA: Utah: Grand County...
CCTTAAGGGGGGCGGCAAAACAGCTGAACTCATAGACCGCATAGTGGAGAACATAGAGGAGACAAAGGAGCTGAAGCGGGAGATGATAGCAACAAACCTGAACTACGTTATATTCATAACATTTATCGTTATCATCATTACGCCCGGACTCTTCACCCTCTCGTACCAGTTCCTTACAATACTGAAGGGCTTCTCCACAAAGCTCGGCGGAACTGGTGCAAGCTCGCAGATGAGCCTCCCAATAAACTTCGGCGCAATATCACTCGACCCAGGCGTATTCAAGAGGTTCTCGATGTATACCATATCCCTGATATCAGTGTTCTCTTCAATGATGATATCAATAATGCAGAACGGTAACATCAAGGGGGGCGTAAAGTACATACCATTCTTCGCCCTTGCATCTGTAGGACTCTACCTACTGTTCATGCACTTCGCATGCCAGATATTCGGAAGCATATTTGTATGAGAAAGGCGGTCTTTGGCATTTTAACATACGCGATTTGCCGAAGTTTCCCATCAGGAAATTTGGGTGAGGTTCTGCAAGAACTGAACCGTAAAACCCGTGTTGTACGCTCCCGATAGGAACTAGCAAACCAAAGGTTTGCGAAGAGTCGCCAGAGTAACCAGAAATCAATCTTTTTACTTTTCCTTTCTTTTTGAAAATTTCATTCCTCAATTTTCGCCTGAGTTTAAAGCTCCGCCCTTTAGGGCGAAAATTGAGTCTAAAAATTCGCCGTGTCAAAGCGAGGGGCTATCCCCGACTTTTAAGTCGGGGATAGCCCCGAGCAGGCGAATTTTTTTTACATTGCTTCATATGAAACTATAATTTTAAGATATTTAATAAACTTATTTATTTCGAGCATAACGAGGGCGGTTGCACATAACATATGCGGTTATGAGAAGTTTCAGCGTAGCTGAAATTTGGGCAAAATCCTGCAAGGATTTTCCTCTTAATCGCTGTTATACGCGTCTGTTAAGACCGAGCCATAGTCTGCAAGACGGTTTTTTGCGAAGCAAAAAAATGGCGAAGAGGTTTCTGAAAATTAAATATTATAATTTTCTGCGAAGCAGACTAAAATTGGGGGTTTGGGGGTAGTCGCCGCCGTTTTTACTTCTTTTTTCAGAAAAAAGAAGGTAGTTTAAAGAGAGGGCATCGAAACTTTTATAAAGTTCTTATTTATACTTATATAAGCATATATAAAATGGGTGTCCATATGTCTGATACAAAGTTGATAAGCGGAACGGCAGCAGCAGTAATAATAGGATTTATTGCTATCCTTTACTCTATTTTTGGTAAAGATCCTTTTGGAACGAAAGTCGTAATTTTTTTGATAGGGTGCTTATTTGCTTTGTTAGGGTTAAGATTCTCAAGAGGATAAAAATGTCAAAAAAATAATTTCATTGAGTGTTGAAGAAGAAATTTACAATGAATACAAAAAAATGTGCGATAGTAAAGGGTGGATTTTATCAAAGCAATTTGAAAATTTTATGAAAGAAGAAGTTGATAAAAATAATAAAAAGAAGGTATAATCATGGCTACAAATCATAAACTAATAATTGGAAATTGTATGGATATGAGTGAAATAAAAGATGATAGCGTGCATTTAGCCATAACTTCTCCGCCTTATTTCAATGCTCCATTTGACTATAAAAATTTATTCAAAGACTATGGTCAATTTTTAGGTGTGCTTAGAAAAGTGGCAAAGGAAGCATTTAGAGTTTTAGCAGAAGGAAGAATTTTTGTTCTAAATATTGATGACATGTTAGTAAATGGAGATAAATTTCCAATAGTCGCAGATGCAACAAAAATATTTCAAGAAGCAGGATTTAGATATAGAGATAGAATAATCTGGAAAAAACCAGATGGTTATTTAAGAATAAGTAGGAGAAGTGGGGTAATATTGCAAAATCCATATCCTATGTATTTTTATCCAGATAATCTCTTAGAAAGTATAATAATTTTTCAGAAAGGGAAGTTTGATTATAAATCAATTTCAAAAGAAATAAGAGAAAAATCTAAAGTAGATACAAAAGAAATCCAAAAAAATAAATGGTATATGACTTTATGGGAAATGAACAATGTTATGCCTGGCTCTCCATTAGAGAAAGATATAGCCGCGTTTCCTGAAGAATTACCATACAGGGCAATAAAATTATTTTCTTATGTTGGTGAAACTGTATTAGACCCTTTTGCTGGTTCTGGAACTACTATGAAAATGGCAAAACAGTTAGGTAGAAACAGTATAGGTATTGAAATCAAAAAATCCCTAATTCCAACTATAAAGAAAAAATTAGGTTTTGACGGACAAAAAACGCTAAGCCATAATGAAGATACTTTTGAGGTAATACAGAGGGAGAAAGGATGGATAAAATAAATAACATCACAGCAAAAATTAAAGGTATAAAGTATAAACCATTTTTATGCAGAAAATTACACACATTTGATTTTGATAGATTAGCTGATGGTTTATCAAAAGAGGCAACATTCATCCTAAAAATTGATGAGAAAAATCAAATTGCATTGAGTTGGTGGGTTTCTGCAAAAAGGACAAGGTCTTATCCATATGCAAGAGTATATGACTCTTTAGATTTTTCTGGAAAGAAAGTTACTATAATTCCCATTTTTAAGGATGAAGGAAAGGAAGGGGATAGAGATTTTTTACAGTGGGATACAATTTCTTTAATGAGTTTATTAGGTGTTTATGTGATTATTGCATATTATGATGAAGCTGAACAAAGCTCAAGATATGAAAAGAAAATCACTAAGCAAAGATTTGATGTTAATTATTTGAAGGATGAAATCAAAAAGTTGATGTCTTACCAGTCTGATGCTTTACATTGGAATATTTCCCAGATAGAAAATGTTTGGGAAATCGGTAAAAAAGCATTGGACAGTTATGGAAAAATCTCAAAGAGCATTGGTGTTGAAATGCATTCAAGAAAAACAGCAGAAAAAAGAATTGAACAGCTAAAAGAAGGTAAAGATGCATTTATGACTCTATCAAGAAATCTTGCGGAAATGGCTCAAAAAAGAGAAAGCATTACAACACAACCAAAAGAAAAATTAAGTGGGATAAAAGGAACTATAACAATTACGAATTATCTTGGTGGTAATTATTACTTTACATCTGATGAAGTAGAATTACACAAAAACGAACTTTATCTAATAGACGCAAAGCATACAAAGACAGATAATTTGCCATCTTTAGGGGATATTAAAGACGGATTACTCAAAATGATGCTTTTTACAAATTTAGTTGATGTGAAGATAAATAGTAAAGAACTTAATCCTATCCCAATTCTTAAACTTACAACCGGCAAGGGATTTTCTAATGAGGGGATTAAAGAATCACAAAAAGAAATGTTAGAAACTGTAAAGAATGAAGCGAAAACTAATGGATTCAGGATTTTGTTGAATAAAACGTTTATCAGATTAGAATAGATGCCCTCTCTTTCTATTAATATTTCTAAAGCGAAGCTGAAGACTATCTGTTCCGAAGGAACTCGGCGACTACCCCCAATTTTAACTTTCAGAAACTTGCGTATAACAACCGACGCTGTCCCACAATTAAATCCACACTAAAATAAAACCCCTATAAAATTCCAAAAACAAATTTTTACAACAATTTTTTCTCAATCCCCTTCCCATTTTCCAAATCTTTTTTAAATTATGCGCAATCGCCACAATATTAATCTCAACCCGCACACCATCCAATCCCCGAAGACAAAACTGCCTAAATCCAAAATTCTCCTTTATCTGCCCGATAACTGGTTCGACAGTTATCTTCCTCAACCCATAAATCCGCCGAGCTTCATCAGTTTCCATTTTATCTCTCATTCTCAACCGCTCCCCGAAAAAGAAAGGAATCTCTTTCTTCTTCTTTAATTCCTTGCTGTAAAAAGTTACCACATTTCTTCCGTTCTTGTGGATATAACTTCCTCGTCGCTGATATCTCTTCCCGTCCACGATCAACTCGTCTGTTTTCTCGTCGTATTCATACTTGTCGTGGTTCAAACTCTCCTCCTTCCCGTCAAACTTTTGTGCCTGTGCCCTCGACGGCACAAGCAAATCAATTTCATTATCTTCGGCATACTTTATATTCTTTCCATCGCTGTATCCACAATCTACAGAAAACTTTTCCTTTCCAGTTAATTCCACATTTTCTTTGACATTTTCAATCTGTGGAATTAACTGATGCGCATCATGTCCATCTTGGCAGACATCAGTTGCCACAATTATCTGGTTTTTATCGACGGAAAACTGCGTATTGTAAGAAAGTTCTCTGACTCGCTGCTTGTTCTGCATCATCCTTGATTCAGGATCTGTCAAAGAAACTTTCTTTAGTTTCTCATCTTTGCAAATTTCTTCCTTAGCGGAAGAAATTTTTTCCTTAACTTTTTCTTTATCTTTTACTCGTCGATATGCAGAAACAATTTTCTTAAAATCCCTTTTGTCCATCGCTGTTAAGTTCTCTTCATCTAACTTTGCATCAAGTTCGTCTTGTTTCAAATCTTCTTCGACAAGTTTATCGACGATTTCGTCCAACTTTGAAATTTGTTCTTTCTTCAAAGTTCTTTTTTTATTTGCATTTGCTTTTACTGTTGTTCCGTCAATTGCAATAAAAGACAAATCAAGCAAGTTGTACTCGGAAGCAAGTTTCACAGTTTCCTTGAAAACTTGCTTCAAAAAATCTGCGTTTTCTCGACGGAAACGACAGATTGTTCTGAAATCTGGATTCACTTTTTCTGCGAGATACTCAAAAGTTCGTGGGTATAACCCCGCCCTTTAGGGCGAGAACTTTTGAGTCCGAAAATCTGCGTTTCGAAGCGAGGGGTGTAAAGCCCCGACTTTTAAGTCGGGGATAGCCCCGAGCAGCAGATTTTCGTTACATAAAAACAAAATTCTCTCTACATGCAGAAGCAATTTTCCTGGAACTTCTTTCTTTGCTTAGCATCCCTTGCAAAAGAATCTTTGCCAAGATTCTCGGATGGTATGCGGGAGCCCCGGCTCCTTCAAACTTCAAATCAAACTCGGAAAAATCCAAGTTTTCAACAAATTCCTCGACGAAAAAACAGATATGGTTCTCTGGAATCATTTGTTTAATTGATACTGGCAGAAGCCAGTCTTGGTTTTTGTAGGAATTTATATAACTCATTTTACCTCTTTGTCAGTATTTCACCGACGGTGTTTAGTTGATTTCTCGACGTGGAAGAAGTATTTATATTTTACTAATTATGGGACGGGCTGAACCATTAACCCGCTTTCTATCTCACTTTTGCCGAAATTCTTGACAGTGCCAAAGTAGCAGTTCCGACATCAGAAAACCTTGAACCCGAGACGAGCAGCAGCGAAGTCGAGGTGTTCAAGGTTTTCTATACCAGAAACACCCCTTCCCTTAAACACTCCCTCCACAGAATAAGCCGTTCGTACAACAGCATTGGGTAAAGAAAAGGGATCAGCTTTAGATCATCCCATCTCCTGAAGCGGTGGCAGAAGGGGATGAGCAGGGTTAAGGGTGGGAACAGCACCGCGAGCAGGTTTCTAGGATAGACAATTCTGCCAAGCAAGCATGCCTGCTCGTGGTGAATCTTAAACAGCTTAACCCTGCTTTTAATCCTGCTTGCACTCTTAATGAAGCCCTTAACAGTCCAGACAGCCAGCAGGTGGGTTACGATCGTTCTATCTGAAAACAGAATTATGCCGTGTTTTTTCACCCTGAGTGCAAAATCCCGGTCAGCGCAGTGACCAAAAGAATCATCAATCAGACCAACTCTGTCTATAATCTCTCTTGTGTATGCCATGTTGCAGGTCATGTACTGGCCACCCACTCTCGTATCAATAACCTTGTCAGCGAAGCATGGCTTGTAGTCCTTGCCCACAAAGTAGGTTACGCCCTCGATACCAGCACAGCCGGTCTCTCTGAATACCTTGAGGCCGTTCCTTATCCATTCCCTGTCAACAGCGCAGTCGCCGTCAGTAAAGAAGAGGTATCTGCCTGATGCGTGGGCTATTGCGATGTTCCTGCTGGCGGTAACACCAAAGTTTTTGTTGTTTCTAAGCAGCCTTACGCGCTTGTCATTAAAGCCCATTATCAGTTCCACAGTGTTATCAGTTGAGTGGTCATCAACAATGACAAGCTCAAAATCACTATGACTCTGGTTAAGGAGTGCAGTTAGGCAGTGCTCAATGTATCTGGCTACATTGTAGACACACATCACAACGCTTACTTCCACCATACGAGGCACCTATGTCGTTATTGTCAGCACACCTCTTTCAGACCAAATCCCTCACACCCTATGTTTACCAGGTCGTATCCTTCAAGCTGAGAACTGCGGAAAACGCAGTTTTTACAAAAGGCTATGCTGTCCATATCAGTATGTAGCTTCTCCCTCAGATCATCAGCCTTCCTGCCGAACCATATATCCTTAAAATCCTCCAGCTCCAGATTTCCCAACGCCTGCCTGGTCATGAAGTCTGCCTCGCAGAGGGCTATCTTTGAGTCTGCAACAAAAAAGCCTCCTGACCATCCGAGACGGCATACAAAATCCCTCCTATTAACCCTCTTTCCATTCTCGTATTTGTAACGCCTAAGCCTCTTCTCACTCGGTATAAACTCATGTTCAATACCTGAGTCATCTATAAATATCGGCCCAAAGCTCCTGAGTGAGAAGACATCCGCCTTGAGGTCAGCTGCCAAGGCTTTTATATCATTAAGCTGGTTCTCATTATGGCTCATCACAATAAAGCGCATATTTACCAGAGGTGTTTTACTCTTGAGCCTGGACTTTGCAGCCACCAGGTTTCTTATACCTGCCTTGACCTGTTCGAGGTTGCCGCCTACCCTGTATTTCTCATAGATCTCCTGAGTTGCCCCATCAACTGATATGACTACTGTATCAATGCCGCTCTTAACAAGCCTCTCTGAAAGCTCTGGTGTCAGATAATGGCCATTCGTGCTTGTCACAACTAGCACACCCTTTTTATGGGCATACTCCACCATGCTGCAGAAATCAGGATGCATTAGTGGCTCGCCAATCCCCCACATAGAGAGGTAGACAAGGTAATCCCCTGCCTGATCAATGAATTTCTTAAACACATCGAGCTTTAAACACCTCGGCTTGCGATGATACCTCTTTATGGCAGCAGGGCAGGCAGGGCAGCGGAGGTTACAGAAGTTCGTCACCTCAACCTGGAAGTACGGGGGAAAGGGCACTGGTCTTCTAAGGTTAAGCGTATCGCCGAGAAGGCTTAAGAAGAGGTTATACCTCCTCTTGAGGGGCATGCCCCTGATGTGGTAGTCTATCTTTTCCCTAGTAAGCGGGAACTCGCCCTTGACAGCAAGCAAATAAGCGATTTTAGCGTACTCTGCAAGTTTAGTAAATCTAAGCCTCATATCCCCAGCCCTCAGCAAATAGTAACTTTAAGGTAGTGATATCTGGTGACTAGAGGGGGCATATATAAATGTTTCTATTATCGAGTGGGTACACGACGAGGGCTTTGAACACCTCGACTTCCTAACCCGCCCTCGGGTTCAAAGCCCTCATCCATACTCCCCATCAATCGCTTGCCTTATTGCCCTGGCCTTCTTCTCACCTATCAGGTTTACCTCCCTGAGCTCGTACTCTGAGGCGTTCATAACCCTACTCACAGAGCCGAAGTGCTCTAGCAGGGGTCTTGCCAGAATGCTCCCAACACCTGGCAGTGCTGATACTATGTACTCCTGAACCCTCGATAGGGGGTTCTGATCTTTAAGCGAGTGAAGTTTAGGTGCAGAGTAGTCCTTTTGCTCCTTCTTTGCAATTGCAAATATCAGCGATGCTGTCTCGCGGTAGTTTTTAGAATAGAGGATGGGTATGCCATAGCTTACAGCAATGCTTGCAATTGCACCGCGCATGGCATTCGGGTGTATATTGCGGGCAGTGTAGAGTTGATCGCTGCTCCCCTCAATAATCATCACCGGCTGCAGGAACTGGGTCTTAAGAGAGGATGCCTGACTCATAAGCCTGCCGTCAATAATCGAGTTTGCAAAGTCCTCAGCAGTCTTGAACTCAATGCCGACGCGCTCACTCACAAGGTAGTCTGCAACATCAAGCCTCTCGACACGGACACTCGCACCTAGCTCGATAAGCTCCTTAACAACAGCTGAATTGCGTTCACGGGAATCTATGAAGATAAGGGTCTTGCCCTTTATAGTGACCTTGCTGTCTGCGCTGAATGAAGTGTATGAAGCAGTGACGCCCCTGTCTGCTTCATCAATATGACCTGCCCTTCCCGGGTTGTCAGCGCCAGGATTGCCCTTAAAATCACCCAGGCTCAGCTGACCATGCTTAGGCTCTTCCTTCTTCTCTTCCTTCTTCGGAGTAGAGCTCTTAAGCTCCCACTTCAGCCTCTTGATTGATCGGTACATCCTCTGCTCTTTGTGATGGGCAGTCCACATATACGCCTCATCCCGGGTGTTCTGGGTGACGAGGATTATAACCCTGCCTTCCCTATGCCTGCCTGTCCTGCCCCTCCTCTGTATCTGCCTTATGGCGCTTGGGATTGGCTCGTAGAATACTACGAGGTTAACATTTGGGACATCAAGGCCCTCCTCGCCAATTGATGTGCTTATAAGGACATTAAACCTGCCTTCTCTGAAGTCGTCCATCATTGCCTTCTGCTCTCTCTGGCTTAGACCTGTGTCAATCTTCTTTGCCTGCCCGACAAATACCCTTGCAGAAACACCTGGGATGTTCCCAAGCTCTGATCTGAGCTTTGTGGCTGAATCCCTGTACTGGTTGAATATTATGATCTTTCCGCTTGTTTTTATGTTATCTGCTACAATCTGCCTTAGCACTGCTATCTTCGGATGCTCCTCCCCACTGGAGAAGAGGTCATCTGTCAGCGCCATTGCAGACTTGAAGTTTGGGTCAAGCATCAGGTTAGCAACAGCCTTTGTAAGCCTGGCAGCAGCATCGGAGCATAACTTGTCCAGGTACTTCTTCAATGCGCTTATTCCCTGAGTCTCTAGGAGTTCAATAGCGTGCTGCACCTTCATCGCCTCTGCAAGAAGCGACAATGCCTTGAGCATATCGAAGTTCTTAACGCCCTGGGCAATATCTGCCTGAAGCGATGCCTGAAGCGCCAGGAGATCCTTCTTGCTCATCGATGGGTTTATGTTAGGCAGGTCAAGCCTTTTCTTGGCCTCAGCAAGCTTTTCATTGAAGCTCTTATCAAGAAATCGCCTGATCCTGATAAACTCCTCTGGAAGGCTTAGCTTAAACCACTCAATCCTTATTTCCTTAACATACGGCTTTACATCAGGGTCATTCTGGGTTCTCACCTCAATGTCCTCTATCGAGAGGTTTGCACAAACATCCCTGATAGTATCCAGATCGCTTCCAGGGGATGCTGTCAGTGCCAGTATCCTGGGGTAGGAAGCCTGCCTGTAGTACTGCTTTGCGATCCAGACATAGGCGTAGTCCTTCACAGCCCTGTGAGCCTCATCAAAGACAACGAGGCTTACATCCCTAAGAGGGGCGCGGTTGTTTATGACATCATTCTCAATTGTCTGCGGCGTTGAGATAACAACCCTCGCATCAGCCCAAAGAGCACTGCGCTTCTCTGGAGGGGTCTTTCCTGTCATCAGGACAATCCTCTCAGGCTCTAAGACAAGATGCCTTGTGAATGTGTCAAGGTGCTGCTGGCAGAGGGGCCTTGTAGGGGCAAGCACAACTGCTTTGGAGGTGTTATGCTGGCTCAGCCTGTGGGCTGCAAGCATCATGGCTATTGCAGTCTTGCCAAGCCCTGTAGGCAAGACTACTAGAGTGTTCTTGGTTGCAGCAGTTGCAAATATCGTCTCCTGGTAGAGCCTCGGGCTAAAGTCGCGGAGATTCATAGTGTGATAGGGGTTGAAGAGTGAATATAAAGGTAACGAAAATCTGCTGCTCGGGGCTATCCCCGACTTAAAAGTCGGGCTTTATGCCCCTCGCTTCGAGGGCGAGTTGGGAAGGCGAGTGTATTCAAAGTTTTTTATGGCAAAATTATATAAAGCCAGACAAACATCAAGACTTTGGGGTGAAAACATGTTGTCAAAGATACCAATAAACTTAAGAGAGATAAAGAAAGAAGACATGGATAAAGAAATACTTAGGGCAGGCATAATTGCAGAGCTTGACGCCATAAACCTCTACGAGCAGATGGCAGCGATGACAGGAAACAGGCTGATAAAGGAAGTCCTTCTGGACATTGCAAAAGAGGAGAAGACCCATGTGGGCGAGTTCCAGGCTATGCTGCTGAAAGAGGATAAGGAACAGGTTGAGGAGTTGGAGAAGGGCAGGGAGGAGGTGGATGAAAGAAAACATTGAGTACACTCGCTTTCGCTAAAGCTCAGCTCGGTATTCAGGGTTTTCTTATATCGGAACTGCTGCTCCGAGGGTTTATGCTTAATTGATGCCTTATTTCTTGTTTTCACTCAGCGTGTCTTAGTCTGGTCCGTAAATCCTTTTATGTTTGTAATTACTTATTATCCTCCTGCTTGGAAAAAAGGTTGGCTTTGGGAGTTTGTCTAACTCAAACCACCTCCATTCTGTTATCTCGTCAGGTTCCATAACCA
>Ga0066637_10003478_pt1 | contig 10594 bp, 9 predicted proteins | sample CryGeyCG2014_020_FD_62737 | JGI IMG/M metagenome (GOLD analysis project Ga0066637, IMG submission 62737) | Groundwater microbial communities from aquifer - Crystal Geyser CG08_land_8/20/14_0.20 | ecosystem: Environmental > Aquatic > Deep subsurface > Groundwater | place: USA: Utah: Grand County...
GTATTACACTTTGGTACTCATTTGAAAGCAAACCGCCGATATTCGGCCGCCATTGGCGCTCCGACAATCTTGGCGAACTTTGTCAAAAAATTCTAAAACGATAAGTTAAAATTCAGCTCCAGAGCTGCAAGGCATCTGGGCTTTTTTTATGCCAAAATGCCGAAGGTGGGAGTCGCCGACCGTCGCTAAAGCTATGGTCGGTCCGCCGTAGCTCCTTGAGCGAAGGCGGAAACCCACACATTTAAATGCCGCGGGAGAGATTCGAACTCTCACGGTCTTGCAACCACTAGTTTTTGAGACTAGCCTGTCTACCGTTCCAGCACCGCGGCTCTATCTTCTTTTTACCAAAATTTCACTTAAAAATCAATCCAATATGCGCTATAATAAATATATGCAAGAAGATGAAATTGAAAAAATTATCAAAGAGCTTGAAAAGAAAGCAGAAAAAGCTCAGGAAAAGCCGACAAAAACCAAAGAAGAACCCAAAACTCATCCTCAACCCAGCCATAAACACAAAACAATTTTCAAGTCATTTTTCTTTTATCTTGTTTGCTTTGTTGCTTTCTTTTTTATTGCATATTTTGGTTTGAATGCAAAATCTTATTCCATTAAAACAAAATACACATATCAAACAAAAATCCAAAAAAAGCCCTATACAGGCGGCTCAACACTACCTAACGTCCCTATTCAAAACGAAATAAATTTACCCGATAGCATATTAATTCCAAAAATTAATGTTAACGCGCCAATAATTTGGCAAATTAAAGATGAGGAAATAAATAATAAACTTAATGACGGCGTTATTCATTTTGCGGGCTCTGCACTTCCAAATGAAAATGGCACAATTGCACTAACCGCTCATTCGTCAACATATCCTTGGAACAAATCACCATATGGTCAGATTTTTGCTCTGCTTGATAATTTACAAAAAAACGATGAAGTCAACATAATTTATCAAAAACAAAAATATGTTTACAAAGTAACTGATAAAAAAATTATTAATGCCGAGGACATAGAAATCTTAAAGACAAATGAAGCGAAACTTCTTCTAATTACCTGCTGGCCAATAGGCACTGCATTAAAACGCGAGGTAATTTATGCTGACAGAATTGAAATGCCACCCCCATCTCGTGAACTTCTGCTACCTAACGGATTATAGCTTTTTGGTACAAACCATCTTTTTGAAAATAAATTTCATTTCCATCACGAGAGGGCCAAAAATCTTCAGACGATAGAGTAAAAAGTTTGATACAATTTGTGCCATCAACATCCATTACATACAAATCTGTATCCATCATAAAAAGAATGTGTTTATTGTCAGGATAAAATTTAAGGTTTTTAATATCCTGCATAAATCGAGCGACAATGGCAGCATTGCCATCTTTTTCATTTTCGTATTGCCATATTTCCAGACCAATTTTGTATAAAATAATGTCCTGACTAGCACTTATTGTAACATCCTGCGCCCCTTTTGGAATTTTTTGCATAATTTCATCAGCCAGCTGCACTTCTTTGGTTTCTACTTTATCTTTGTATTCATTCTCATCAGAAGGTTGAATTTGAGGATTACTTAAAAATAAAACCGCATCAATTGTTTCGTATTTTCCAGCTTCAATGTTAAAAGTTTTTTCCCAAAAATGATAATTATCTTTGGTAATTTTTATACGATAAAGACCTGCATGTAAATACGGAATTTCTAAAGGCGTCTGCCCTTGCAATTCATCGTTTAAGTAAACATCTACTTTGTCCGGAGAAGAACCAACAACTATCAAAGCGCTTTTTTCAATAATTTTTGCCTTCAAATTAATTGTGTAGCCGGATGCCTTAAAAATCAAAAATGTTGCCAAGAAAACAAAACTTATAATTATTATTATCCATAAAAAAATATGAAACTTAATATTTCGCGGCAACATAATTAGTTTAATTATAACTTTCTATTGAAAAAATTTCAATACCATTATAAAATATTAATGTTATGGCTAAGTTTGTAATACAAGGCGGAAATCGCTTAAAAGGCGAAATCAACGTTTCTGGTTCCAAAAACGCTGTATTAAAGCTAATTGCCGCCACAATTTTAAGCAACAAAGAATGTATACTAAAAAATATTCCTGATATTGCCGACATTAAAACAATGCTTTTAATTTTGGAAGGTTTGGGCGCGAGCGTTGAACAAAAAAATGGTGCAGTTAAAATAAATTCCAAAAACATCAATAAATTTCATCCAAAAGACAGTTTAGTTAATCTAATGCGCGCCTCTGTTTTAACTATTGGCCCACTTTTGGCTCGTTTTGGCAAAGCGGAGATTTCGCAACCCGGGGGCTGCATTATCGGGGTACGTTCCATAAACACCCATTTGGATGCTTTCCGCCAATTAGGAGTTGAAATTATTGATAAAAATGGGTGCTATAGTTTTAAGATTAAAAAGAAAAAGGGCTCTAAAGTTATACTGAAAGAATTAAGTGTAACAGCAACAGAAAATATTTTGCTTTACGCGGCTGGAATTTCTGAAAAAACAGAAATTCGCGTTGCCGCCGCCGAACCTGAAATTGAAGATTTATGCAATTTCTTAAACAAAATGGGAGCAAAAGTTACAGGCGGAGGAACTCATTTTATCAAAATTTATGGAACAAAAAATTTTCACCCCGTAAGTCATAATGTTATTCCTGATCGTATTGAAGCAGGAACTTTAGCCATTGCTGCGGCAATAACAAACGGAAATGTCACAATTAAAAATGTTAGACCAGATCACCTTGATTTATTTTTACGAAAATTACAGGATGCAAATGTAAATTTCCAAATCGGTTCCGACTACTTGCATTTTGAAAAACAAAATTATTTTAAGCCTCTTTATATTGACACTCGCCCATATCCTGGATTTTCCACTGATATGCAGTCGCCAATTGCTGTTTTATTAACACAAGCCAAAGGACAATCGCATATTTTTGAAACGCTTTTTGAAGGACGTTTTAATTATGTCAAAGAACTTGTCAAGATGGGTGCAGATTGTAAATTAAAGGATAATCATAATTTATTTATTAAAGGCCCAAAAAAATTAAAAGGAAAAACAATTTACTGCTCTGATTTACGTGCCGGAGCCGCGTTACTACTTGCCACTCTTATGGCCAAAGGAGAAAGCACGATTGAAAATATTGAACTTATAGAACGTGGTTATGAAAATATTGACGCTAGGTTAAATCAAATTGGGGCCAACATCAAGAGAGTATTATGATATTAAAGCGACTGGGTATAGATTTAGGCACCACTAATGTTTTAATTTGCCTTCCTCAAAAAGGTATTGTTGTTAATGAACCCTGCGTTGTAGCGCTGGAAGAACCGGATAATAAAATTATGGCAATTGGAGCGCAGGCTAAAGCCATGCTTGGCAGAACTCCTTCTTCTATTATTGCTGCTCATCCTCTTAAAGATGGTGTAATTGCAAATTATGGAATTACAGAAGCAATGCTTCGTTACTATATCAATAAAATTGGCGGCAATATTAGAATATTAAAACCCGAGGTAATGGTGGCAGTTCCTGCCGGCGTAACTTCAACCGAACGCAGGGCAGTTATTGATGCTTCTCTTTCTGCCGGAGCCAAACAAGCTTACATTATTAAAGCGCCAATTGCTTCAGCACTTGGCGCTGGCATTCCAATTGCTGATCCTTCTGGTAATATGGTTATTGATATTGGCGGCGGCACAACAGATATTGGAGTAATTTCTCTTGGCGATGTAGTGGCAGTTACTTCTGTTAGAGTTGGCGGCAATGCTATGGACCAAAGCCTTCAAAATTATATTCGCAAAAAATATAACCTGACAATTGGCGAGCAAACCTCTGAAACAATTAAAAAACAAATTGGCGCTGCTGTTCCTTTGGAAGAAGAATTACAAATGGAAGTTTCGGGATGCAATACTATTACCGGACTTCCGGAAACTATTCTTGTTACGACCTCTGATGTGATAAATGGAATAAAAGAGCCGCTTGAGAATATGATTACCGCAACTAAACATGTGTTACAAAAAACTCCTCCAGAACTTGCAGCTGATGTAATAGATAAAGGACTAATTATGACCGGGGGAGGCGCCCTGCTTCGCAAAATTGATGAACTTTTTACAAAAGTAACTGGTGTACCCTGCCAAGTAGCTCAAGATCCACTACTTTCTGCCGCCAAAGGCACGGGAATTGCGGTTGAAAATCTAGATGCGTATAAGAAAAGTATCTTATGGGCAAGATGACTTTTCTTCTTTCTCGCTTCGCTCAAAATAAAAAAAGTATCTTGTGGGCAAGATAATTAGTCTTCTAAAATTCAAATTCTATGATAATAAGAACTTCCCCGACGTATCGTCGGGAAAAACCTTGTTTTGAGCAAAAGCTCAAAATTGGTATTGACGCCTCAAGGGCGCTAAGAAAAATTAAAACTGGAACCGAATATTATAATAAGCAGATTATCTTAAATTTGTCCAAAATTGATAGTAAAAATGATTATATCTTGTATTCTCAAAATGAACCAATTAACGATTTAGCAAAACTTCCAAAAAATTTTAAGTGGCGCATAATGCCTTTTTTTCGCGGCTGGACGCTACTACGGCTTTCTCTGGAAATGAAAAAAAATCCACCAGATGTTTTGTTTATACCAGCCCATACTTTACCATTAATTGTTCCTAAAAAATCTGTGGTGATGATTCATGATTTAAATTTTATGAAAAACCCAAAACTTTATCCTTTGTGGCAAAAACTTTATCACAATTTTGTCATAGGCAGGGACACTAAAAAAGCATCTCATTTTCTTGTTCCCTCAAACTACACCAAAAACGATTTAATAAAATTGCTTAATATACCTGAAAAAAAAATTACTGTCATTTATCATGGTTTTGATATTGATCTATATAAATCAATGAGGCAAAATCATCACATATCAAAAAAATTCCAGCCGTACATTTTTTATCTTGGTCGACTTGAGGCCAAAAAAAATCTCGTTAATCTTGTCAAAGCATTTGATAATCTACAAAACTACGGCCTACAATCTACAAAACTAATTCTCGCCGGCAAGCCCGGCCATAGATATAAAGAAATAGAGAAAGAGATAGAGGATAGGGGTTTAAGAAAAAAAATTATTGAGCTTGGTTATGTTAAAGAAAAAGATTTGCCTTTTTGGTTTTCAAATGCTGTTGCGTTAGTCTTTCCATCATTTTTGGAGGGATTTGGCTTACCAATTATTGAAGCCCAGGCGTGCGGATGTCCGGTCCTGGCTGCGGATAGCAGCTCACTCCCGGAAATCGCCGGCGACTGCGCTCTTTATTTTAATCCTAAAGACGAAAAAGATATGGCAAAAAAAATTAGCGAAGTCTTAAAAAATGAAAATTTGCGCCAAGATCTTATTAAAAAAGGATTTACAAATATCAGACGTTTTTCCTGGAAAAATTCCGCTGAAAAAACTTTGAAAGTTTTAGAAAGCGTATAAAAAATGGCAAAAATATCAATACTTGGCATTAAAATTGATAAAATTGATACAAAAAAAGCTTTGCTAAAAATCGACGAATTTATTAAAAATGGCAAACCCCATCAGATTGTAACAGTAAATCCTGAATTTGTAATGATGGCTCAAAGCGACAAAGAATTTAAAAAGGTAATAAATGGAGCAGATCTTGCGATTGCAGATGGGGTAGGAATCATTTGGGCCTCAAAAATTCTTTCAAAAAAACCGCTTAAAGAAAGGGTTACGGGCACTGATTTGATTCCCGCCTTGGCAAAACTTTCTGCGAAAAAAAATTATCGTCTTTTTTTTCTGGGAGCTGATGAAGGAATAGGAGAGAGAACCGCAAAAAACTTAAAAAAACAATTTCCTAAAATGCAAATTGCCGGATGCTACTGCGGTTCGCCCTACGACTTAGAAACTCTTGAAAAAGTAAAAAAAGCCCAACCAGATGTTCTTTTTGTTGCTTTTGGCGCCCCGAAACAGGAAAAATGGATTAACAAATACAAAAATAGCCTAGGTATTCCTGTAATGCTGGGCGTGGGCGGAGCGTTTGATTATATTTCAGGTAAAATTCCCCGCGCTCCGGAAAATATCCGAAGCACTGGTTTTGAGTGGCTATATCGACTTATCAAACAACCGTGGCGCTCCAAACGGCAACTTGCTTTAATAAAATTTGCAATCTTGGTATTAACGAAAAAATTAGGCAGATTAAACAAATAAATCTAATAATGTTTATAATAAACATTATTAGATTATTGCTAAAGTAATAATTGTACTGTTATTATGATAGGGAAGCTTCATTATGTTGGCGTATAAACGAAAAACTTATAAACAAAAACCAAAAACATCCAAACAACTTGAAAGAATTTTCAAAGGAGTTTCCAATCACCATCGTATTGATGCATTACGTCTGATAGAAAAAAATCCCGGGATAACTCTAGAAGGAATTGCGGAAACACTTGATGTTAATTTAAAAACAATATCCGAACATTTGCGACGCCTGGTAGGAGCAGGATTGATTACTAAAAATTACCAAGGCAAAAGCGTAGTCCATAATCTTTCTCCTTACGGACATAAAATTATTAAAACATTAGAAACATTCTCATATTCTTAAGAATGTGAGAATGATGTAATTCTCTTTGTATTTTTGATTGTAAAATTTGATTGCTACAAACCATTGACAAAAACAAACAACTTTGCTAATATATAAAGGCTTCGGGATTGAGACGCAAAGGCAGTTTCTGAGCGCCAATAATGTGTATCCCGAGCTCGGGCTACCCGAGACCTCCGTGTTCGACGAGTTTCTCCGGAGGTCTCGGGAGCCATTCACAACTCGCCCGGGTGGGCTGCGTTAGGTGGGGGCGAAAGCTCTCACAAATTAAAACCCCCTGGGTTCTCCTCCTGGCCTCGGTGCACTCGCGCCGAGGCCATTCTCTTGCCCCACTTCACTTCCCACTCCCGTGGTCTATCTGGCGTAGCCAGATCCTGCTTCGCAGGACGTCCACGCGTCGTGGTGTCGCTTCGTTAGGGGCTTGTCTTTTTTTGTTTTATCTGTTAAAATAAGTTCAAAGATTAAAAAAATACGAAAGGTTATTATGGGAATTTCTCCACTTACGGCCGCGATAAATCAAGTTTGCAACGAAAAGAGCCTTGCGCCTGAAGTTGTAACAGAAACTATTGAAGCCGCGCTATCGGCCGCTTATCGTAAAGATTTTGGCCACCCAGAACAAGTTATTAAAATAAAATTTAATCCCGAAAATAGCGATATGCATGTTTTTGAAGTTTTTGAAGTAGTCAAAGAAGTTGAAAACGAACGCAATCAAATTTCCCTTAAAAACGCTAAAAAAATCAAAAAAAATATTAAAGAAGGCGAACAAATTGAAAAACCGCTAAAACCTCACCAGGATTTTGGCCGCATTGCAGCACAAACAGCAAAGCAGGTTATCGTTCAAAGATTAAAAGAAGCAGAAAAAGGCATTTTATATAACGAATATAAAGAAAAAGAAGGACAGGTAATAACCGGGGAAGTTCAGCAAATTGAAGAACGAAATATTTTACTAAACTTAGGCAAATTAAATGGCATTATGTTCCCGGCCGACCAAATACCCGGCGAAAAATATTATGTTGGACAGCGTCTCAAAGTTTATGTAATGAAGGTAGAGGAAACCTCAAGAGGTCCAAATGTTTTGCTTTCCAGAGCGCATCCAAATATGATTCATGCTCTTTTTGCCCAAGAAGTACCAGAAATTGTCCAAGGTGCTGTAAAAGTAATGGCAACAACCAGAGAAGCTGGTTCTCGCACTAAAATGGCAGTAAAAGCTATGCAACAAGGCGTTGATCCAGTCGGCTCTTGTGTTGGTCAGCGAGGAACGCGCGTTTCAACGGTACTTACAGAAATCAATGATGAAAAAATTGACATTGTTCTTTTTGACGATGATGATAAAGTTTACATTCAAAATGCTCTTTCTCCGGCAAAAATTGAAAAAGTTGAGCTAAATAAAAAGAAAAAAGAAGCCGAAGTTTATGTTCCGGAAGACCAACTTTCTTTAGCAATCGGCAAAAACGGGCAAAATGTCCGCCTGGCTTCAAAATTAACCGGCTGGACTATTGACATTGCTAAAAAAGGATCTCCAAAAACAACAAAAAAATGACCATAAAACATCTCCAGGGAAAAGCTTCTTATCTGCCTGAAGCGGACTTGTTTTTAGTTGAAGAAAGTTATAAAAAAGCAAAAAAAATCCACCAAGGTACTTTCCGCAAAAGCGGTGAGCCTTTTATACACCATCCATTAAATGTAGCTATTAAGTTGGCAGAATTAAAATTAGATGCTGCCACTCTTTGTGCTGCCCTGCTTCATGATGTACTTGAAGATACAGATGTTACTTATTCCGAGCTTAAAAAAGATTTTGGAAAAGAGATTGCAGATATGGTTGAGGGGGTAAGCAAACTAAAAAAAGTCAATCTAAAAGTTGAAGAAAAAACCGATCGTGAACGCCAACAAAAAATTGAAACTCTGCGTAAAATGTTTGTTGCTATGTCACAAGATTTACGCGTGGTTTTAATTAAATTAGCTGACCGTTGGCATAATATGGAAACTCTTTCCGCTCTTCCAAAAGAAAGACAAAAACAAGTAGCCCAAGAAACTTTAGAAATTTATGCTCCTCTTGCTCAACGTCTCGGAATGGGTGAAGTTAAAGGCGTATTGGAAGATTTGGCTTTTCCATACGCATACCAAAGTGAACATAAATGGCTTTCAAATATGGTTATGCCTAAATACGAAGAAAGAGAAAAATATGCTCAAAAAATTGCCATTAAATTTGCGCACGAACTTAAAACAGGCGGAATTAAAGCAAAAGTCCACTCTCGAGCCAAACATTTTTACAGTCTTTACAAAAAATTACAAAAATATGAAATGGACTGGGATAAAATTTACGACTTGATGGCTTTACGAATTATCGTGGAAGATGTAAAAGAATGTTATCAGGTTTTAGGACTTATTCACAAAAAATGGAAGCCGTTACCTGGTCGCATTAAAGATTATATTGCTATGCCAAAACCCAATGGCTATCAAAGTTTGCATACAACTGTTTTTTGTGACGAAGGTGAAATCGTTGAATTTCAAATTAGAACCAAAGATATGCACGAAAAGGCAGAATACGGCGTTGCGGCTCACTGGTATTATTCAGATAAAATACGACATAAAGAGTTTTCGTACGGGACTATTTCCTCAGAAACAGACACAAAAGTCCCTGCAAAAAAATATGAATGGATTCAAGAATTAGCTAAATGGCAAGAAAACCTTAAAAACCCAAAAGAATTTCTGGACAGTTTGAAAGTTGATGTTTTCAAAAACCGAATTTTTGTTTTTACACCGCAGGGAGATGTGATTGATTTACCCGAAAAAGCCTCTCCAATTGATTTTGCTTATCACATCCATTCTTACATTGGTGACCACATTTATGGAACTAAAGTAAATGGCAAAATGGTATCTCTTGAATATGAATTGCAAAACGGCGAGATTGTTGAAATTATTACCCAAAAAAGTATCAAACCAACTCTTGATTGGCTTAAATTTGTTAAGACCGCCAAAGCAAAAGAACGAATAAAAAGCGCTGTAAAAAAGCAAAAAAAGACCATTTGATTTTTTATTTTTTTTGTGATACATAGAAATTATGGCGTACGCCAATATGGGCAATTGGGACATTTTACCTGATGACCAAAACTTTTGGCAGGAAATTGAAAATACTTTTGAAAGTGTAGTTGACGCCTTTGGTTTTGAAAAAATTCATACTTCTTTTTTTGATGACAAATCATTTTATGCAGATCATTTAGATCTTGAAAAAGATTGGCCTTCGCGCGGAGATTTGATTTTAAGGCCGAATCATACTTTAAGTATTTTGCGCGCTTTTTTTGAACATCAACTTGATGAAAGGCCGCAACCTTTTAAGTTTTATTTTCTTGGACCAGTTTTTAGGCCCGATGAGCAAAATCAATTTGGGGCGGAAATTGTCGGCTCAAATTCACCTTTATCTGATGCTTTTTTAATTGGTATGGCTGATGCGATTTACAAAAAATTGGGGATTGAAAACCACATTTTTGTAATAAATAGTTTGGGTTGCGCTGATTGCCAAAATAAAATCAACCGCTGCCTTACATCTTATTTTAGTGAATACAAACATATGCTTTGCCCGAACTGCCTTAAATATTATAAAAACAGACCTCTTAAACTTTTAGCCTGCAAAAATGAAAATTGCCGCAATCTTCATAGCAGCGCTCCGGTTTTAGTTGATATTCTTTGTGAAGACTGTAAAGAAAATCTCAAAGAAGTGCTGGAATATCTTGACGATATTGGTGTGGCTTATGATTTTAACCCTCGTTTTTCAGTAAGCCCGACATATTTTACAAAAACTATTTTTGAAATACGACCTAATGGCAAAACTACATCTTTAGGCTCGGGCGGAAGATACGATCACCTCATTCGTAATATTTCAGGAAAAGAAATCGGCGGAATTGGTTTTATGGGAAAAATTCCTGAAATTATAAAAATACTAAAAAATAAAGTGACGCGAAAAAACCAGAGCGTTGCTAGGCACCATGATATCTTTTTAATTTTTTTAGGC
>Ga0066637_10003480_pt1 | contig 10590 bp, 11 predicted proteins | sample CryGeyCG2014_020_FD_62737 | JGI IMG/M metagenome (GOLD analysis project Ga0066637, IMG submission 62737) | Groundwater microbial communities from aquifer - Crystal Geyser CG08_land_8/20/14_0.20 | ecosystem: Environmental > Aquatic > Deep subsurface > Groundwater | place: USA: Utah: Grand County...
ATACCTATACCTTTGATATAAAATATTATTAACCCCTTATCTGGCCAGTTCCTTCTATTGTGTACTTATAAGTAGTTAATTCTTTTACTCCCATTGGGCCGCGAGCATGTATTTTCTGTGTTGAAATTCCAACCTCCATGCCTAATCCAAATTCCCCGCCATCAGTAAATCTTGTTGATGCATTTGAGTAAACAGCTGCGGCATCAACATTTTTGAAAAAATAATCAATTGCTTTTTTTGATTCAGAAATAATGGCTTCCGAATGCATTGTTCCATATTTTCTTATGTGATTAACAGCTTCTTCAACTGATGAAACTGTTTTGATTGATATGATATAATCCAGATATTCTGTTTCCCAGTCTTTTTCATCTGCCAATTTCCATTTTTTTAAATATTTTCCGGCTTTTTTATCCGCCCTTATCTCGCAATTCTTAGCATTTAGCTCCTTTTCAAGCAAAGGTAAGAATTTTTCTGCAATTTTTTCATGCACAACAAGAGTTTCTAAGGCATTGCATACAGAAGGCCTTTGCGTTTTTGCATTTACTACAATTTTCACTGCATTTTCTAAATTAGCAGATTCATCAACATAGGTATGGCATACTCCTGCCCCGGCCCCAATAAAAGGTACCTGAGAATTTTCTCTCATAAATTTCATCAAATTTAGGCCGCCTCTAGGGATTATCAAATCAACAAAATTATTTGCTTTTATCATTGTTAAAACATCATCCTTCTTTCTTGCATCAATTCCCTGAACAAGGAATTCATTTAATTTTGCTGCCTTTATCCCCTGCTTTATTGCTCCAATAATTGCTTCATTGCTATAAAAAGCAGTTTCGTCTCCCTTCAGCAAAACAGCATTCCCTGATTTAATGCAGAGAGCAGCAGTATCTAAAGTAACATTAGGCCTTGCTTCATATAGCACACCAATAACCCCAATAGGAACGCTGATTTTTTTCAATCTTAAGCCATTGTATAAAGTTCTTTCTTCCAAAATCTTGCCAATTGGATCCTCAAATCTAATTACTTCACCTAAAGCAGTAGTCATTCCCTTAATTCTTGAATCATTTAATTCCAGGCGATCAAGCAATGCGTTATTCAAACCTTTTTTCTTTCCGTTTTCCAAATCTTTTTTGTTTGCTGAAAGAATTTTTTCTTTATTGCTGAGCATGCTTTTCTTTATCTCTTCCAAAACATCATTTTTCTGTTTTGTTGTATAACCCATAGCTTCATAAGAGGCTTCTTTTGCCTTCTGCAACTGTTCGTTTATATTCATAAGAATCATTTATTCAAGCTGCTAACTTCTTTTGACTTATTTACCGCAGCTTTAATAGTTTCATTAATTATTTTTTCAACATCAGCTTCATCCATTACTTTTAATGCTGTTTCAGTTATCCCGCCTTTAGTTGCAACCCTTTCAATAAAACTTTCAGGCAATACTTTCTGCTGAATCATTAACTTTGATGCACCATAAAATGTTTGCTCTGCTAATAACAATGCCTGTTTTTCGTCTAAACCCTGCTCTTTTGCAGCTTTTGCAAATTTCCCAATAAAATAAGCAACAAATGCGGGCCCGCATCCGGATAATGCAGTAACAACATGCATTTTATCCTCTGAAATTTCAATCAGTTTTGCATTCTTTCCAAATAGAATTCCCAATACTTCAATATCTTTCCTTGCGGCATTTTTTCCAAAGCAATAAGCACCAGCCATCTCCCCAACAGTCAATGCCAGATTAGGCATTACCCTTATTACTTTTGCTGTTATTTTTGAGTCATAAAAATTTGTTTCCAACCCCGCAGCAACAGTCACAATAATTTTCTTCAAATTGCATACTTCCTTTATCTCCTTTAACACATTTTCCATATCTTTTGGCTGAACCGCTAAAATAAGCACATCACAATTTTTAGCAACATCATAATTATTCCTTGAAACATTAATTGTTTTTTTTGCCAAATCAGTCAAGGAACAATTTTTATCAGAAATATAAATATCTGTTTTGCCTATTCCTGAATTAATTAAATTGTCCAATATTGCACTTCCCAAATGCCCGCAACCAATTATTCCATATTTCATAATATCATCTACTCTTTTTTTCTTCAATAATTTTTTTCTTTTTCTCTTTAAACCATAAAAGGCTTTTCTCTTTTTAGGAAAAAGAGAAAAGGGTTTTGGGGTTGCTGGGATTTGAACCCAGATCAGCAGGTAACTTCTCAAAAAATTTTGCATACCTGCTCTTCGTCATCGCCCTTTTCAGGACTCAGCGCTCCAATCTAGAGCCGTATAGAAAAGAAATAGTTTTCTTTCTCTTGGCAATCTACATTCTCTTTCTTTTTATAAAAGAAAGAGAAGGCGGGAACTGGAGCCTGCTGTGCTGCCGGGTTACACCACAACCCCTTTACCTTTCCGTAACCTAATTAGATGCCAGAAATCATTTTTATATATTGCTATCTGGTTTAATTGTTTCATTTGAAAGGATTTGTGCAATCTTTATACTCCTCAGCTTTTGTATCCTTAATTATCTTTGTAACTATATTTGTAAAGATTACCGAATAACTGCCATAATCCTCTTCCCTATATTGTTTCAAAATTCTGCCATTTTGGTAATCAAAGAGATAATATCCGCTAACTATGATATCATTTGTTGTTCCACCAAAGGTTATTTTTAAGGTATTATATTCGTTTCCTTCTACTTTAAATTTTTCAGCACTTTTTGTAACATAACTTAATCCATTATATCCCCAGCCATTACTTAATGAAACCTCTACTTTTGGCAGAACAATATTGGATATGTTGTTTTCAGTGCCTTCTGCTCTTATTTCCCCATTAGAATATGACTGATACTGTTTCTTTTTTTCAATTATTGATTGTTCTTGGCAGGTATCTGTCTTATTTGAATCAATTAGTTTGTAAGAATCAAGCATTATCACATTAAGCAATGCTGAATTTTCATCAATACTTTCAGCTATTGTTATAGTTTTCATATAATCCTTTATTGATTCAGGGAATCCGTTTGTTATTATCTCAATTTCATTAACAAGCCCTTCATCCTTGTTGTATTTTATTTCTAATTTGACTGGTTCAAAATTCTGCATCGTGCTCGTATCAGTCTCATCTTTTTTCAAAGTGTCATCTGTTCCAATAATTACCTTTGAATTATCCGTTAAATTTGCATTCTGATCTTCTATTTTTGTCTGCTGTTGAATACAGCCAGCTAAAATAATTGTAAATAAAATGGCCAGAACAACTATTAAATTAAGTTTCATATTTTTCCCCTTTCCACTTTTTAATTATAATTAAATTAAGCAATTCTTTTAAATTACTTCTTCACCCCGAAGAACGCACTTAACAAAGCACGTGCTTCTTTTTCAGTTATTAATGCTCTGTTAATCAAACCTTTGAAAGAATCAAGCACAGCTTTTTTATTGTCTATATTTGTTCTTTTTTCAATCATCTCCTTGAATTTTCTAAGCATTATCTTTTTTGTTAGTTTGCTTGCTATTTTGAAATTGATTTTCTTTTTTGCAAAATAAATCTGTGAAAACAATACAGCAGCTGCGTGCGATATATTCAATGATTTATACTCTCTGCTTGTTGGGATATGGACAAGGAAATCACATTGTTGTATCTCTTTATTGTCCAAGCCAGAGCTTTCCCTTCCAAAAACCAATGCAATAGTTGCGTCAGAATTGGCAAATCTTCTTGAAAATTCCTGCACCGGAAGTGCATTCCTGAACATTGTGTTCGATTTTGTGATTTTTGCAGATGTAGCGGCAGAATAATCCGCTAGCTTTAATGCATCTCCTAATTTTTTGACAATTTTTGCCTTCTCAAGAATTTCCTGCGCATGCACCGATCTACTTCTTGTTTTGCCAGTAAGATGATCTATCTTGGGGTTAACTAAAACTAAATCCTTAAGGCCAAAATTCTTCATGGCCCTTGTAATTAAGCCGAGATTTTCTTCATACTCCGGTTCAACAAGGATAACAATAGTTTTCATACAAAAGCACTATTAAAGGAAGGGTTAATAAGTATTAAAAATATCAATATATTAAAGATATTAGATGAATCCTAAATCAATTGCTTTATTTTTAATGGCAAGCATGCTTTTTTTAGCTTCAGCATATGCTTATGACCCAACAATTTATCTTACTGCGGAAAGGCATGTCCTAAATAAAGGTGAAATCTTAGGGACAATTGTTGAAATAAATCACGAGAATATTGATTATTATGTTGTTAAAATAAATGTCGGAGATAAACTTGCAGGATTAATTCCTTTGAAAAAAGACAAGCAGGAAATTGTTACAGGGAAAACAACCACCAAGCAGCTTTTTCAGGTTACTGAATTTTTAATAAAATATAAAGATTACTTAGATAGTTTAAAAGAATCTTCAACCCCCTGGTATATTTCAAATTACACAGTAATGTCAAATCTTACTGTTTTCCTTGATGAAAAATATGATAATTTAACCTTGGTTGAAACAACAATTAAATCAAGCGAATCGAAAGCATTGACTGAACAATTAAAATCATCTACTTCAAATCTAAAAAATAAAACCTTGGAAGTTTCAAGCATGTTAAAAGATGCTGCAGATTCTGAATCTGCTTTCATTAATAAACCAAAAACAGGCGGTGAGCAAGAATTAGTTGATTCATTAACTTATGTTTTTGATGCAATCCTTGAATTAGATTCTTTAATTTTAGATTATAAAGTATCTTTGAATAAATTGAAGGGGCTTATCGCTTCTGATGATTTAGACCTTTCAACAAAACAATCATTGACTGCAACATTAAAATTCCCGCAGGACCTTTCCATAATCGGCAATTGGGCATCATATACCCCGCAATTAAAATCAGGCATTTCATCCTTATTGAGCGAATCAATAAAAGAAGCAGACAATGTTTCCAAAAATCTTGATTTGCGGTTAAAAATGGAAATAGCATATTCCGAGATTTATGCTGATGATGCAAAACTGAAAAAAGATATTGGGGAAGACTACTCTACTTTAAGTAAATCAGCTAATTTGATTCTTTCAAAGGATTATTATGATAAGTGGAAAAATCAGGAATTAGCCAAGAAATTTAAGGCTTCTTGGGACAAGGTAAATATTTATTATGGCAAAATGCAGTATGATGATGCAATAAAATCAGCGAAAGAGGCAAAGCAACAGGCAATTTCAATTGTTGCTGAAGGTTATTTGGTTATTGAACCAAAACCACAGCCAAATTACACACTTTTGATTGAAGGATTGGCAGCATTGCTCGTCCTTGTTGCAATTTTATATGCCGTAAGGAATAGGAAGAAATTTTCTGGATTTTTAAATAAGGATGAGGAAGATGATGTTCAAGTCTATAATTTCAAATAAAATTTTATTGGCTTTTTTGCTAGTATCATTAATTATTCCAAGCATATCTGGTTTGACAGTCTCAATACAGCCAAAAAATGGGGTTTCACCAGCCACAGCGTATTCTTATGAGATTGTTGATTATATAATTAAAGTGAGAAATGATGTTGATGCAGAGATTACTGATGTCGGATTAAAGGTTTTAGTTGACCCGAATTTAAAAATTGTTGAAGGCTATGATGAACTTGAATATAAACTATTCAAATTGCCTGTGATGGGCCCAAAAGAATTGAGGGAAGAGGAAGTAAAAATAAAACCAACTATTTCTGCAAAAGATGCTGCAGGCAAGAAACTGCAAATAACAGTAGATTATGGCATTTCTTCATTGACTGATTATGCCGGCACTTATCTTTTAGTAACAGAACCTTCTTTAGTTATTGATTCAAAGCTTTCTTCAGAAAAAATATCTACAGGTGAAGACGCTTTTATTCTCCTTAATCTTTCAAACCAGTCAGATTCCGATATTTCAAATATTTCCTTTGAATTAATTGGAAATGAAGACTTTTTCATAAAAGAAACCTCTTTTTTTAATATTGCTGTTCTCAAGCAAAAAGAGTCAATTGCAGAAAAGCAGCTTGAATTCAAATTGACAAATGCAAAGAAGAGCCAGAACCTGATTATGGAAACAACATTTGTTGATTCTATTGGGGAACATGTTCTGCAGAAGAATTTTGCAATTAAAGAACTGCCAAAAACAATGACCTATGTTTACCTTTTGATTGTTTTAGTCCTTGCATTGATTGTATTTACCCTTTTTAAAATAATGAAAAATAAAAATTCTCCTCCAAAAAAAGAATCACATTCAGGACAAAGTTCTGCAAGTAAATCTGCTGTTGTGCATGGAGCACCTGTACAGCATAAGGATTCTGAAGAACAATTGGATGAAAGCGAAGAAGATTTAGATGAAGAAGAATCTGAGCCAGAATCTGAGGAAGATTTAGATGAAGAATCTGAACCAGAATTCGAAGAAGAATCTAATAATTCAGGGCATAAATCTGCTGGGCATCCATGATTCTAATTTTTAGATGCAGATCTCAACAATATCTCCATTTCTTAGAATATATTCCTTGGAAACCCTTTGGCCTGCAAACTTTGTTGAACCCCATACGCGGGCAAATTTGAATTTTTTGTACAAGTCCTTGTGCACAATCTTTGCCACATCCTCAACAGTTGCATTTTCCGAAACAGCCAAAGGCTCTTTTGCTGCTTCCTCAGATGGTTTTTTTGTAAATATTAAAATTTTCCCGAGCAATTGGAAAATCTCTTCCCTTATTTTGCTCAATTCCTTTTCATCAAGTGCTTTGTATTTAATAAAATGAATCCTTTGTTTTATATCCTGCAATTCTTCCCCCTCAAGAGGGCAGGAACGTTCATTTATGAGAGCAATAGCCCTCTTATAACAAAGCCTAGTATTCAATGCTTCAGAAATATCCCTCAAACTGCAAGGCTCTTCAATAACTAAAGATGCGTTATGATAGCCATTTGCCTTCAGGAAATTTACTACCTCTTCCTCAGTAACCTTAAGGTAATTTTTCCCAGAAAAGGTTATTCCCTTGAAATCAGATTTATTTACTGAAATCCTTGGCCTTATTTTGTTTATTAGAATATCAACTGTTTTCAATTCATTATTTACAATATCATATTCTTTTACTGCATTGCAAGCATTCAAAATAAAAACAACAACATCGGCATTCCTTATTATTGCAAGCAATTCTAGGCCACCGGCTTTTCCATGGCTAGACCCCTGCACCAAAGGAGGAATTTCAACTAATTGTACCTGTGCTTTTTTATAACCCATCATCCCGATTTCCGGTTTTTTTGTGGTGAATGCATATGGTGCAATTAAAATGTCATGGTTGTTTGTCAATGATTTAATTAATGTGCTTTTCCCGGAATTAGTCATTCCGATTAAAACTACTTGGGCTACTCCCTCTTTTTTTATTGCAAGCGATTTTGCAGAAGCCTTCTTTCTTTGTGCTTCGATCTTTTCCATCTGATTTTTTGTTCTTTTTATTTTATTAGTAATTTCAGCAATTAGATTTTCTGAACCCTTATGTTTTGGCGCGGTCCTTAACATCTCTTGCAGACATTTTAATTTCTCTTCAGGTGTTTTTGCCGCCTGATATCTTACTTCTGCTGTAAAATATTCATGACCTGCATTAATCGGCATATTCTCATTAATAAAAAAATGCTTTTAAACATGCATTTTCGGCAAAAAAGCCAAGGAAAAGCGATAAATATTACTTTAATCTCAATTTTACCATGAAAAAATTGCCAATTGCCTTAATTTTAGTAATTGCTGCAATTTTAATTTTTTTAAGCGGCTGCATTTTTAATAATAATCAAGGGCAAGATGATTTGCAGTATTATAAAGGAATTACTACAGCAAAACTGCCTGATAAGTGCATTTCATTTTCCAATGATATTTGCGGTTTGTTCAGCTGCATGGTTGACCAATGCTGGTGTGCCCCGACTGTTCCAAGTGCAATTTTGGCAGAAGGGAAAACAGAAATTAAAACAGAAGCAGATGCAGTTGCTGCTGTCCAGCAGTATGTGAATGAAAATTCAAGCGGTTATACTAAAAATATGAAAGCAGCGAAATTAAATAATATTTTTTGGAATGTATTTGCATACAATTCAGAAAATGATGAAAAGGTATTTACTGTTGCTGCTGATGGGGCAATAATTGCAACAATGTGTGGAGTTTGAACAAATACCAGTTATTTTTTCGTTGCTTTGAAGACAATAATCTCTTCAAAGAAAATCCTCTGCTTTGCAACAATCTCAAACTTCAAATTCTGTTTTTCCAGTTTCTCTTCAGTATTTTTTATTCCATTCAATGAGCTTTGCAAAAAATAGCAAACACCATTGTCATTCAAATGTCCGGCAAATTCATTAATGAATTTATCCAAAATAATGCGGCCTTTTTTTCCGCCATCCAATTCAGTATATTTTATCTTTGTGCTTGGGACATACGGCGGGTTAAAAACAATAAAATCAAATTTTTCATCTTTTTTTATGTTTGAGAACAAATCGCTTTTCCTTGTTTTTACCAGTTTTTCAACACCAAATGTTTCTGCAGTTATTTTAGTATTTCTTAAAGCAGCATCATTTATATCTGCAGCCAAAACATTAGCGCCCTGCAAGGCCATATTCACAGATTGAATTCCTGTCCCACACCCAATATCCAAAGCTTTAGTTTCTTTTCTTACTTTTACTGCATTTGTTAAAAGAATTGAGTCTTCCTGGGGATCATAAACCCCGTCCAATCTTACTAATTCCTTATTTTTAAAGAAAAATTTCCTTACTTCCATTGATTCATCCATCAATTTCTATATCTTTTTGCAATTATCCCAAAAGATAGCGAAATACTTTAAATACCTTCTAACTTTCAAGCAATTGTTGGGGGTATTTTGCATGGTTAATCAGTTTGAGGCTCTTAAGAAAACAGATATTGATGTTTACACTGCGTTAATGTCAGAAATGGAAAGGCAAAGTTATGGTATCGAATTAATACCCAGTGAAAATTATGTTTCTGCTGCAGTTTTAGAGGCGATTGGCAGTATTTTTACAAATAAATATTCAGAGGGTTATCCTGGAAAAAGATATTATGGCGGAAATCAATTTACTGATGTAATAGAAACACTGGCAAGGGAAAGAGCAAAAAAATTATTTAAATGCGAGCATGCAAATGTGCAGCCATTATCCGGCAGCCCTATGAATCAAGCGGTTTATCTTGCTTTTTGCAAACCAGGAGACACAATATTAGGCATGGATTTATCACACGGAGGCCATTTGACACATGGGCATCCGGTAAGCCATATGGGAAAAATATTTAATTTTGTGAGGTATAAAACACACCCAGAGGAAAATGGAAGGATTGATTTTGATGAATTGATGAAGGTAGCAAAGGAAACAAAACCAAAGATTGTTTTATGCGGTTATACAAGCTATCCAAGGGATTACGATTACACCTATTTTAAAGAAATTGCAGATGCAGTTGGCGCAATCACAATGGCAGACATTGCGCACATTGGCGGTTTAGTAGCCGCAGGGGTAATGAGGAATCCATTTGATTATGGGTTTGATATTGTTACAACAACAACGCATAAAACATTAAGAGGCCCAAGAGGCGGGATGATTCTCTGCAAGAAGGAATTTGCTGAAGTTATCGATAAATCAGTATTCCCAGGATTGCAGGGAGGCCCTCACATGAATACGATTGCCGGCATAGCAGTTGCATTGAATGAGGCATTGCAGCCTGAATTCAAGGAATATGCAACGCAGGTTCTTAAAAATTCTAAAGTTCTAGCGAAAACTCTTATGGATTCTGGCATGAAGCTTGTTACTAATGGTACAGACAACCACATGATGGTTGCAGATATTGTTACAAGCTTTGGATATGATGGGAAAGAGGCAGAAAAAACATTGGATAAAATTGCAATAACTGCAAATAAACAGGTAATTCCAGATGATGCAAATCCACCCTTAAGGCCAAGCGGCATTCGTATTGGAACACCAGCAGCAACAACCCGTGGAATGAAAGAAGCAGACATGGAAAAATTAGGGAAATGGATTGTTGAGGCATTACAAGCGAAAGATGATGAACAAAAATTAGCCAGCATCAAAGAGAATGTGATGAAGCTTTGCAAATCATTTAAAGTTCCAGGGATAAAAGTAAAATAATTCCAAGAAATTATTTTTTTGCAAAAAGTTCACTTTTTTATAAGTGAACTTTTCTTTTTTTGTTTTAAAATTCTTGTTTTTTCATTGTTAGATATTACTTTTTATTATTTGTGTGTTATATTTTCATATGCCTAAAGGAAGTGGATCAAGAAGATTCAGGCCAGGGAGAAATGTAAAAATACTTAAACCTGTGCAAGAGGTATTACAAAGACCCGTAGTTGAACGTGTTGCTGCCCTTAAAAGATTATTTGAACATCAAATGGTTGATATTGAGATTTTACTTTCACAATATATTACAGATAACCCAAAAGCCAAGGAGCATGCTGCTAGTGCTTTACTTGATAGATTTAGAACTGATTTAAGGGCATATTCAGGTAAACAATTTTTTAGCCGTGTGAGCGGGAAACCTACATCTTTTAAGATGTAGATGAGAGCCCACAGAAACCTATTTCTTTTGAAAAAATAAAATATCCCTAGTGCGACGTGGCGCTATCGCGCCACT
>Ga0066637_10003483_pt1 | contig 10587 bp, 12 predicted proteins | sample CryGeyCG2014_020_FD_62737 | JGI IMG/M metagenome (GOLD analysis project Ga0066637, IMG submission 62737) | Groundwater microbial communities from aquifer - Crystal Geyser CG08_land_8/20/14_0.20 | ecosystem: Environmental > Aquatic > Deep subsurface > Groundwater | place: USA: Utah: Grand County...
AGAACTGCCCATGCGCTTGTAGCACTTCAGCGTCGCGGGATACGGGCTACTGTCTGTGTACGCCGTCAGGATGACGCGCTGCACGTTCGAGGAGTCCGTCGGCTGCGTCGCGGTTATCCTGCCGTTCAGGTAACCGTAAAACACTCCGCCCCCGCCGCCAGACGAATAGAAGCGACCCAACGGCACGTAATTCCTGCACAAGCCGACGCCGTAGTCCCACGCCGAAGTCGGATGGTCTTCCCAGCAGTCGACAGCCGAAACCAGCGGAAGCATAGCCAAAAACAGCAATCCGTAAACAACAGCTTTCGATTCCATCAAACCACCTTTATTATAACTCTCAACCGTGCTTTATAAATGTTACTTTTCAGTGGTTACAATTGGTTAGCAACAAAAGACGAGTTACGACTTATCCGTACGACTTGTCGGCAGTTACTTCGGGAAAGAAAAGGGGCGGCTCACAAATCCGTGGCGCTTATGAATCCGGGTTCGTCGACGAATGTCTTGGACACCACGAAATTTTCGCGCATTTTCAGGGTTTCGGCGATTTTCCCGAGCCTTCTGGCGTCCTGCGGGGTTCCCGTTTCCTTTGCCTCCAAGGCGACGCCCGAATCCTTCAGGATGAAATCGACTTCAGTCCCCGAGCGGCTCCGATAATAGCGCATCCCCCCGCCGCGTTTTTCGAGTTCGTTGAAAACCGCGTTCTCAAAAACCGCTCCTGAGGAAACCCGCGAGAACCGGTTCAGCACGCCCGTGTCGCACAGGTACACCTTCCGTGCGCCGCCTATCTCGCGGTCCACGCTCCTGCTGAACGGCCGCACGAAGCTGGCGAAGTAGGTCGCCTCCAAAAACGAGAGGTATGAATAAACGGTGTCCCTGCTGACTCCGAGTTCGGATGCCAGCCGGGTTATGCTGAGTTTCGAACCCGTGCGCTGCATGAGAAGCAGGATTAGCTCTTGGAGTTTGGACACCTCCCTGAAGTCCGCAAGCGAACGCACGTCCTTTTCGAAATACGACTTGAATATGTCGTCCAGTACGGCATTCTTTTCCTCGGGGGTTTCCGAGAGAACCACGCGCGGAAATCCGCCGTATGCGAGGAACTCCTCGTAAAGCTTTATGGAACGCTCGTGCGAAACGCGGTTCTTCCGTTCGTCCATTTCGCGGAATTCCGCATAAAACTCCCTGGGGGTTCCCCTGAACAAAAGAAACTCCTCGAAATCCAGCGGATGCATCTCCAGCACGGTCTTCCTGCCCGCCAGGCTTTCGGGAAACAGGTTTTTCAGATAAAAACTGCTCGAACCGGTTATGAAAAACTGAACGTCATAATTGTCAAAAAGGTATTTGACCGCCTTGACCGCTTCCGGCACCGCCTGCAATTCGTCCAGAAAAAGATACGCCTTTTCGGAATTCACCACCCCGTGAGTCCGCAGGTTCGCCCAAACATTGTCGTAGTCGAGTTCCTTGAATATCCGCTGGTTTATCGGATTCTCCAAATCCAGAAAAACCTTGTTTTTCGACGGGATTTCGTCGAAAACCTTTTTCAGCAGCGTCGTCTTCCCCACCTGCCGCATGCCCGTCAGCACCACTATCGTCTTCTTGTCCGCCCATTTGCGGATTTCCTTCAAGAGCCGCCTTTCGTAAAATACCATTTTAGACACCTAAGCCGACGTTTTCAACTACATTTTGTCGATTACTAACCGACAATAATACTTACAAATTGTATATTTAACGTTTTCGGTGCGGCTCGGTGACCTGCCGCGCAAAACATCAAAAAAGAGCGCGCCGACCCGCGCGCTATTTATCGCCTTTGCGGAGGACGAGCTGCAGAACTGCGAGAAGGGCGTTGCTCAGGACGGTGTAGACGACTGGGCCCGCTATGGCTGCCGGGCCGAACGCGGATGCGAGGGTTATCGCCAGCGCGGTATTCTTCACCGACGAGGTGACGCCCAGCGCGATGCTCTCCTCGCGGCTTTTTCCGTACAGCCAGCCGACTGCGAAAGGAATCGCGCAGAACGCCAGCGCAGGCACGGCGAGCCAGAGCATGAGCTGGATGTTCGCGAATACGAACGCGGAACTCGGCGCAATCGTGCCCCACATCAGGAGCGCGATTATGATTGTGTTGATGCCGCGGCCGTGCGCCAGCAGCGGCTTTTCCACTGCGGGAATGCGGGCAACGGCGAGCTTCGCGACTAGAAAGGGAAGCACAACCGCGAGCGCTATGGTCTGACCGATTGCCCAGGGATTGACGGACATGTGCGCTCCTGCGAACAGGACGACGAGCAGAGGCGTCAGCACGACGCTGAGCAGGTTCGAGAGCGTCGTGAGGGGGAGTGCGAGCGCCGCCCTGCCGCCGAACAGTTCCGCGAGGAACGTCGTGGAGATTGCCGAGGGCGCAACCGCGATTATGACGAGCCCGAGGAGCACGTCCTTGTCGAAGAAGCCGTTGAATATGTACGCCGTGGCTCCCACGAGGATGAACTGCACGAAAAGCACGAACAGCGTCGTGCGCCAGTCCCTCGCGCATTTCTTCAGCTCCCCCGGGTTTATCGAGAGGCTGCTGATGAGCATCAGCAGCGCCAGAAGCGGCAGCACGAACGGCCCGATGCAGGCGCCGGGCGCGGGCAGGAACAGGCCGAGGGCTATGCCCAGCAGCACGAACAGCCAGAAATACCGTCCGGCGTCCATGAAAACGGTTTTAAGCCGCCGCGCTTAAAAACAGTCATGTTCCCGAAAATGGATCGCACTTTTTGCTCGCGCTGCTGCGCTCGCAAAACCTGCACTAAAAGCGGGGAGGAGAATCAGGAGGAACTTGAAACTGAAGGGGAGGGCGCTCCCTCCCCTGCGGTTCAGCGCAAAACCTGCACTAAAACGGTGATTTGATGTTCCCGAAAATGGATCCCCGACAGATGGCTAAGATGATGTCGCAGATGGGCATCAGGAACGAGAGCGTGGATGCGGCGCGGGTTGTAATCGAAAAAACGGACGGCTCGAAGATAGTCGTGGAACCCGCCTCCGTAACCGCCATCGACATGCAGGGGCAGAAATCCTTTCAGGTAGCGGGCGCAATACGCGAGGAGAAAGCCGAAGGCAAGGCGGAAGAGGAAACGGACGCGGACATAATAACGAAGGAATGCGGTTGCAGCAGGGAAACCGCTGAAAAAACACTCGCCGAAACGGGCGGCGATTTGGCCGAGGCAATCCTGAAACTCAAAAAAGAGTGAAAGGGAAAAACAAACAAAAAGGCAATCGGGAGTTATCTCTTCTTTTTCTTCGCCTTCTTCTTGACGGGTTTCTTCTTCGTTCCGCAACAGCAGCATCCGCAGGTCATCTTGTCACCTCCGCATCAGCAAGTACGTTCCAGGACTTTTTATGCCTGCCGATTTTCATTTCCGTCCGCCCAGAATCGCGAGCGCGCTCCTTTCCGTAGTCGTGTTCAGCACAGGTCCCGCGCCAAGCTCGACGGCGCCCCATATGGGCTTGCGCGGATAAATCTCGGCGTGGAAGTGGAAGTCCGCACCTTTCGGCGCCGAGTGGAATGCGATGTTGTACGACTCCTCGAAGCCCGAGATGCGCCTCACGCATTCCTGAAGCATCAGCATGAACGACTGCGCCTCCGCGTCGTTCAAGTCGCGTATTGAGCGTTTGTGCTCCTTCGCAATCACCCACGTCTCGCACGGGAAGTGCGCGAACGACGGGCAGAGCGCGACGAAGTGCCCGCTCTCCAGCAGGACGTTCTTCCGTTCCTCCTTGAGCAGTTTGCAGAAAACGCAGTGCCCTTTTTTGCTCTTCGCCGCCTCGGCCGCAATCATCCCGGGCACAAACGGCCATGAAGTTATCTGCGAGTGCTCGTGTCCGATGCTTGCGCCGCTCTTGGCGCCGTGGTTCTTGAAGATGAAGACGCACCTGACGTCCTTGCGGGAGCGCAGCTCGTCGTATCGCGCTCGGTACGTTTCCCAGAGGAGCATGAGCTGTTGGTTGGAATAGTCCTGGAACAGTTCGGCGTGTCTGGGAGTCTCGACAATCACCTCGTGGTCGCCGAACGCGGGCGCGGTTCCATCCTTCCATGCAAACCTGCCCTTGCGCTTCAGCGCGGAATACAGGTTCTGGAAGACGCGGGTTCGCCACCCTGCACGGCGCGCCGTCATTCTAGCAGGCGCGCCACGCAACCGATCGTACGGAAGCGCGAAAACAGTCGGGGGGGTCATGCGCTCGTTCCCGCGGCAGAAGGGACAGCCCTTTTTCACGCCGTGCGTCGGCCGCATCGAACGTTCGTCAGCCATCACCACGAGCGCGCCCTTGGTTTCGTCCTTGCGGAATTCGAGCGTCATGAATTGAGAACGCGGCGCGTCTTTTTAAGCTTCGCCGAACAGGGCGCTCGCGCCGACTATGACCAGTATTCCGCACGCGAACGCGAGCAGTTGCAGGACGGACTTCCCGCCCACGACCTGCTTGTGCATCTCGGGAATCAAATCACTGCAAGCGATGTAGATGAATCCGCCGGCTCCGAACGAGAGCAGGAACGGCGAGAACGCTTCGGGGTTGCTGACGCCGAGAAGCACGATCAGCGCGCCCGCAATTGCGGTGAGCGCGATGAGGAAATTGTACGCGAGCGCCTTCAGCTTCGACATGCCGCCGTACAGAAGGATGCTGAAGTCGCCGAGTTCCTGCGGGATTTCGTGCGCGATTATCGCGATGGTGGTGACGATTCCTATGTCGCGGTTCGTCATGAACGCCGCCGCGATTACCATGCCGTCTATGAGGTTGTGCAGGCCGTCTCCGACGAGGCTGAGCGTGGTGAACGCGTGCGCGTCGCATTTCCCCTTATGGCAGTGGTACCAGTGCAGGAACTTTTCGAGCACGAAAAAGGCGGTGATGCCCGCTATCGCGTAGGCGAGTATCCCGGCGCCGGCGGCTTCGACCGCTTCGGGAAGCAAATCGAGGAACGCGGCGCCCACCATCGAGCCCGCGGCGAAGCTTATCATATAGAAAAGCACGGCGTCGAGGTTCTTGCGCTTGAAAACAAGGGAAACCGCGCCGATGAGCGACGCGGCGCTAACCGCGGAAACCGCCGCAATCGTCAGCCAGAATGCGTCCATGGCAATCCTTTCGCCGGATAGATTTATAAGAATGTGGTGCGTAACGGATGCGGGGGGTGCGGAATATGGCGTCTACTGAAGAGAATCTCAAGGCGGCTTTTTCCGGGGAGAGCATGGCGCGCAACAAGTACGATTATTTCGCGAAGCAGGCGCGCAAGGAAGGGCTGATAGGCGTGGCGATGACGTTCGAGGAAACCGCGCTGAACGAGATGCAGCACGCGAAGGACGAATTCAAGCTCACCGGCGGGCTCGGGGACACTAAGGCGAACCTGCGCGCCGCCATAGAGGGCGAACACTACGAAACCTCAGAGATGTACCCCTCCTTCGCCAGCCAGGCGGACAAGGACGGGAATGCGGACGCGTCGAAGCTTTTCCGGGCAGTCGCAAGAGTGGAGGCGAAGCACGAGGAGCGCTACAAAAAGATTCTGGCGCGCCTCGAAGCAGGAACGCTGTACAAGCGCGACGCGCCGATAGAGTGGAAGTGCTCGAAGTGCGGCTACGTGCACGTGGGCGTCGAGCCGCCGGAGAAGTGCCCTTCGTGCAAGCACGAAAGAGGGTATTATTGGCCGAAGAATGAGTCGGATTTGTAAGTGTCCCCTAGCGCAACTCTTTTATTCGGTTGCGCGTTGTTTTTGTTCTCGGTGGGAGGGATAAGTTGTTCAAGAAGGTTACCGACGTCCGTGAACTGCGTCTCATGGCGAATACCGTAAGGCAGGACCTGATACGCATGCTCTGCGAGGCAAAGTCGGGACACGCGGGCGGCACCCTCGGGCTCGCCGACGTCTTCACCGTATTGTATTTCAACGCGCTCAACCACGACCCGAAGAACCCCTCGTGGGAGCAGCGCGACCGCTTCATTTTGTCGAACGGGCACGTGGCGCCGGTGCGCTATGCCGTGATGGCGGAGACTGGCTATTTCCCGAAGGAGGAGTTGATGACGCTCCGCAAGCTCGGGACGCGCCTTCAGGGGCACCCGCACGCGCCTGCTTTGCCCGGAATGGAGACGTCCTCGGGTTCGCTCGGGCAGGGGCTATCCATCGCGGTGGGAATCGCGTGGGCGGCGAAATACGATAAGAAGGACTTCCGCACCTACTGCTCAGTCGGCGACGGCGAGGTGCAGGAGGGGCAGATTTGGGAAGCCGCGATGTCGGCGGCGCAGTACAAACTCGACAATATCACGTGCTTCCTTGACCGCAACTACCTGCAGATTGACGGCAACACCGAGAAGGTGATGGCGCTCGACCCGCTGAAGGCGCGTTGGGAGGCGTTCGGTTGGCACGTCATAGAGGCGGACGGACACGACGTGGCGGCAATCGTAAAGGCGTTTGACGACGCGAAGAAAATCAAGGGCAAGCCGACCATCGTGCTTTTCCGCACGACGATGGGCAAGTGCGTTTCGTTCATTGAGGACTGCGCGGCTTGGCACGGCAGGGTGCCGAACAAGGACGAGGAGGCAAAGGCGCTCGCCGAACTCGAGGCGCAGAGGAAGGGGATTTGATGGGAGGAATAAACCCGCGCGCCGCGCTTGCATCGCTGGAAAACGTCGAACGCGTTCCGCAGAGGGACGGCTTCGGGCACGGGCTCGTCGAGCTCGGCGCGAAGGACAAAAACGTAGTTGTTCTTTGCGCCGACCTGGCGGATTCCACCCGCACTTCGTGGTTCAAGGAGAAATATCCCGATCGCTTCATCGAGGTGGGAATTGCCGAGCAGAACATGATGGGCGTCGCGGCGGGATTGAGCATAGAGGGCAAGATTCCGTATGTTTCCACGTACGCGGTATTCTGCCCCGGGCGTAACTGGGACCAGCTGCGCGTGAGCGTGTGTTACGACAGGCGCAACGTGAAGCTGTCGGGGGCGCACGCGGGCATTTCAGTGGGCCCCGACGGCGCAACCCACCAGGCGCTTGAGGACCTTGCCATGACGCGCTGCCTTCCGAACCTCACGGTGCTCGCCCCATGCGACTGGCTTGAGGCGAAGAAGGCGACGATTGCGGCGCATTCGCACGCCGGGCCAGTTTACATACGCTTCGGCAGGGAGAAGGTTCCCGTAGTGACGACGGACAAGACGCCGTTCAAAATCGGGCGCGCGGAAATATTCCGCGACGGCGAGGACGTCTGCGTGGTTGCCTGCGGTTCGCTCGTCTACGAGGCGCTCGTCGCAGCGAAGGAGCTTGAGAAGGACGGAATCGACGTCATGGTAATCAACAACCACTCAATCAAGCCAATCGACGTCAGGACGCTTGCAGATGCCGCGAAAAAAACAGGATGCGTAGTCACCGCAGAGGAGCATCAGATAGCCGGCGGCTTGGGGGGAGTTGTTGCGGAAGTGCTCGCCGAGAACTATCCCGTGCCGATGAAGCGCGTCGGAACACCCGACAAGTTCGGCGAGAGCGGCTCGCCCGACGAGCTCATGGCGAAGTACGGGCTCACGAGCGCGGGAATAATCGCAGCAGTGAAGGAAACGGTCAAAAGGAAGGGGGCAATGAAATGAGAAACAGGATTGTCGGGTTTCTGATAATCGGCATCGCCGCGCTGATAGGGCTGATAGTCTACCTATTCAACAGGGCGCTGACTGACATCATCTCCACCGCCTGCTCGCACGGCACCAGCTGCCCGATGTAGGGGACGCTGACGCTCCAGACGAACATCGGCATCGGCATAATCGTTTTCATCATGCTCATCGGGCTTTATCTCGTCTTCTTCGGCGAGGAGGAGCGCATCGTCACTAAAATCAGGACGGTGAAGCAACCCGCTGCCCAGTTCGAGCTGAAGCGCGTTTCAAAGGAAAACTACGCGAAGGTAATGGGAACCCTCAGCGACGAGGAAAAAATCGTACTCGAAAAAATCATAGAGGCGGAAGGGACGATTTTCCAGTCGGCGCTAGTTGAAGCGACGGGTTTCCAGAAGGTCGGGGTGACGCGCATACTCGACCGGCTCGAGGGCAAGGGGCTTGTTGAGCGCAGGCGGCGCGGAATGAGCAATGTCGTTGTTCTTAAACCAGTTGGTTGAAACTAGTTTCATACTAATTGTATTAGGCTGTTTCTGCGCGTAGTCCTCCATGGAAAAAGAAATTTTCCCGCGCTGCAGGATTTGCGGCAGGGGGATGGCAAGCGACGAACGCTCCCATCGCTTCTGCAGGCTCTGCGGCATGGGGATAACCGAAAGCGGCGACGAGTTCTGTTGCCGCGGGTGCAGGACAAGGTGGTCCGGATGGAAGTAGAGGGGACTCCCGTTCCGGCGGACGAGCCCGCCGACGCCAAGGAATGCACGGAGCGCACGGACAGCCCGGGCGCTGAACCGGTACGGATGGAAGCAGGCGGACCGGTCACGGCGGAAGAGCCCACAGGTGCCGACGGGACGGGGCGCAGGGAACGCACGGACAGTCCGAACGCTGAACGCGTCGCCCTGATAGCGGCTTCGGTGCTCATCGGCGTCGCGGCGCTGGTGTCCTTCGTGCTGCCGATGCTGGCCGGGGTCACGGCGCAAGTTGGTGCTGCAAGCGCCGCGCCCCTTGTTGCAAGCGCGGCTCCGCCGACGGCGCTGCGGTATGCGGAGCAGCAGACCGCTTCGTTGCAGTTGAGGGTGGCGATACCGTGCCCGGGGCATGCGCAGCTCATAATAAACGAGCTGAAAACAGACGGCGGAGTCACGGATGTCCAGTTCGGTTTCCTGAACAACTTCATGGTAACTTACGATGCGTCGCGGACAAACCCGCAGGCGATAGTTTCGCTCGGCGTGTTCAGGCAGTATCCCGCGACGATAACCGCAGGTGGCAATTAGGCGCGAGGTGTGCGTGAAATGAAAAAGGTTTTCAAGGTGACGGGGATGCACTGCCGCTCCTGCGTGAAGCGCATAGAAGGCGCGCTCGATGACATCGGCGTGCGCGCAAAGGCGGATTTCGCCAGAGGAGAGGTCGAGGCAGAGTGGGACGAATACGCGTCCGATGAGGCGCGCGTGGTCGCGACGATAGCGAAGGAAGGTTACAAGGTGGTGGGGAGATGAGGAAGGTTTTCAGGATAGAGGGAATGCAGTGCACTTCCTGCGGGAAGCACATAGAGGACGCCCTCGCGAAGGCGGGCGCGTCGCACGCGAAGGCGGACTTCGCCGCAAACACGGCGGAGGTGGAATGGCAAGAGGAGGCGGTGACGGAGGAGGCGCTGGCGGAAGCTATCCGGGGGGCCGGCTACGGCGTCGGTGCCGAACCCCCGCCTGTTGCGGAGGAAAGCGGAGCCGCGGCGGTCCAGCCGCAGGCTCCCGCGGGGAATGACGTCGCGAAAGAAGGACATGTTACCGAAGAAAACAAGGAAACAGCCGCCATTGAGGATGACGCGGATACCTCCGATGGCACCGCGGATTACGGGGTGGACAAAACGCAGCTTTACCTGGCGTACGCCGCAATCGCAATACTGTCGCTGATATTCATAGGCATGGTGGCTTCAACTCTCGGCTATTCACTGCCCAAGCTGCCCGAGGTTTCGCTGCCGTCGCCGGGCTCGCCAGTTGCGCTTGCGGCGATATTCGGCGTCGGACTGCTCACCGGCTTGCACTGCGTCGGAATGTGCGGCGCGTTCTGCGCGGCGTCGGCAAACACGAGAAAAGGGCTGGCGACGTATCTCGGCGCGAAAACGCTTTCGTACACCGCAACCGGAGTCGCGCTCGGCGCTCTTGGCGGCTTCTTCATCCTCAGCAGCGACGTGCGGAGCGGACTCGCAATTCTGGCGGGCGTTTTCATGATGCTTTACGCCCTGAGCGTTTTCGGGGTGGGTTTGGCGCGGAAGTTCTTCGCGGTGCTGCCGCGCGCATCCGCTGGCGGCTCGAAGGGTCCGCTGACTGCGGGGCTGCTCAACGGCCTGATGCCCTGCGGCCCGCTGATGGCGATGCAGGCGTACGCGCTCAGCACAGGCAGTGCCTTCGAAGGCGGGCTCGTAATGCTCGTCTTCGGGCTCGGAACAATCCCGTTCATGGCGGGCTTCGGCTTGGTTGTGCAGAGGATGGGCGTCGCACTGCGCGACACTGTGTTCAAGGCAGGAGCAGTGCTCGTGCTTTTGCTCGGACTGCTGATGCTGGGCAACGGACTTTTGGCGTTCCTGCCTTCAGCTGCAGCAGCCCCGCTCGCCGTGGCGTCTAACGCAACGGTATCGACTGTGCCGTTGCCATCGGTTGCGGCGGCGACGGTCCGAGTGTCCGTATACGGTTACGGCTATGACCCGTCGGTTGTCGAGGTCCCCGTAGGCGAACCCGTGCAAATGGTGTTTGACGTTAAGGAACTTACGGGATGCAACAGCGCAGTACGCATTCCCTCGCTTGGAATCAACATCCAGCTGCACAAGGGCGAGAATTCAGTAGAATTGCCCGCGCTTGAGGCTGGGACGTATGATTTCTCCTGCGGCATGAACATGCTCCGCGGAAAAATCGTGGCTGGCGGGAAGGGCGTGACAGAGGCGAAGGCCGCGCTGGCAGCGGCGCCCAAGGGAAGTTGCGGCAGCGGCGGGGGC
>Ga0066637_10003484_pt1 | contig 10584 bp, 6 predicted proteins | sample CryGeyCG2014_020_FD_62737 | JGI IMG/M metagenome (GOLD analysis project Ga0066637, IMG submission 62737) | Groundwater microbial communities from aquifer - Crystal Geyser CG08_land_8/20/14_0.20 | ecosystem: Environmental > Aquatic > Deep subsurface > Groundwater | place: USA: Utah: Grand County...
ACTCTGGAATATGTACTACAATGATATAAAACACTGCAGTTTAAATGGTCGAAGTCCTAACCAAGCCCTTAGATTATGGGTGCAATATGTCCGTACCTAAAACATTTCACCAAATCGGCGCTTCTTCTTTTCTTTTGCTCCGGACTATTGTAAGATGGGGAAAGGTTATGCAATTCACCCATCTCCACGTTCACAGCCACTATTCCTTATTGGATGGTCTGCCAAAGATTGACGAGCTTTTGGATTACGTCAAAGAATTAGGCATGGATTCGGTCGCCTTAACCGACCACGGAAATATATACGGAGCGGTGGAGTTTTACAAAAAAGCTAAAGCCCGAGGGATAAAACCAATTATCGGCTGTGAGATGTACCAGAGCTTAGAAAGCATGACAGACAAAAGACCTAATATTGATGACAAGAGGTATCACCTGGTTTTGCTGGTTAAAAACGACCAAGGCTATAAAAACCTGGTAAAACTACTAACTAAGGCCCATTTGGAGGGCTTTTATTATAAACCCAGAGTGGATGAAGAACTGTTAGCCAAGCACTCGGAAGGTTTAATTGCTCTTTCTGCCTGTCTGGCAGGGAAAATCCCAAAGCAGATTCTGGCTAAAAACATGGAAGGGGCTGAAAAAACAGCCAAACTTTACCAAGAAATATTTGGTAGAGATAACTTTTATTTAGAACTCCAACACCACCCAGGGGCACCGGAACAAGCCAGAGTGAATGAGAGCTTAATTTTGCTTTCAAAGAAACTAGGCATTCCCTTGGTAGCCACCAATGACATCCACTACTTAAAACCAGAAGATGCCGAAGCCCAAGATATTCTAATGCTCATTAACACCGGAGCTGACCCAAATGATCCAGAGAGGTTAACCTTGAAATCAGACGATTTTTCAATGAGAAGCCCGGAAAAAATGGTGGAAGACTTTAAGAATGTTCCTGAAGCGATTGAAAACACTCAAAAGATTGTAGAGGCTTGCAATTTCCAATTTGAATTAGGGCAGGTAAAACTGCCTAAGTTTGTGGTTCCCAATGGCAAGACACCAGATGAATACTTAGAAGACCTTTGTTCGGAAGGCATCAAGAAAAGATTTGGAGAAAAGCCAGAGAAAGAAGTAAAGGACAGACTGAATTATGAGCTCTCTGTTATTAAGCAAACTGGTTTTGCCTCTTACTTTCTAATTGTCCAGGACTTTGTTAACTGGGCAAAAGAAAACAGAATTGTCGTCGGCCCTGGCCGGGGGTCAGTTGGCGGGTCTCTGGTAGCTTATGTTCTCAATATCACCAATGTTGATCCTTTAAAATATAATCTCTTGTTTGAGAGGTTTTTAAATCCTGACCGGATCTCCCTGCCGGATATTGACCTTGATTTTACTGATAGAAGGCGGGATGAGGTAATAAACTATGTGGCTCAAAAATACGGCAGAGACCACGTGGCCCAAATCATCACCTTTGGAACCATGGCAGCCAGAGCTGTGATGCGAGACGTGGGCAGGGCTTTAGGTTACAGCTACAGTTTTTGTGACCAGGTTGCCAAGATAATTCCCTTTGGTTTATCCCTATCAGACACGATGAAGCGCGTCCCTGAATTCCGCTCCCTTTACGAGACAGATGACCAAGCCAGAAAGCTTATTGATTTTGCCAAGAAACTAGAGGGAGTGGCCCGCCATGCTTCCACCCATGCCTGCGGGGTGGTGATATCGGACACGCCTTTAGACAACATTGTTCCTCTCCAACATCCAACCCAGGACGAGAAAGCAATCGTTACTCAGTATGAAATGTATTCGATTGAAGATTTAGGCCTCTTAAAAATGGACTTTCTGGGCTTAAAAAACCTAACCATTATCGAAGACACACTTTCTCGTATTTATGCTATCCATGGAAAGAACATAAACATTGAACAACTTCCCCAAGATGACAAACAAACCTACAAACTCTTACAAAAAGCAGAAACAGTAGGTCTGTTCCAATTGGAATCGCAAGGGATGCAAAGATATTTAAAACAATTAAAACCAACTGAACTAGAAGATATAATAGCTATGGTAGCTCTTTACAGGCCTGGCCCAATACAGTTTATCCCTGACTACATTGCCAGAAAAAACAAGAAAAAAGCGGTAGACTACCTTCACCCAAAATTAAAACCTATCCTGGAAAGCACTTATGGAATTTGTATTTACCAGGAACAAGTCATGAGGATTGCTCGGGACCTGGCTGGCTTTACTTTAGCGGAAGCAGATATCCTAAGAAAGGCTATTGGAAAGAAGATTAAAAAGCTTTTAATGGCTCAAAAAGAAAAGTTTGTTGAAGGGATGAAGAAAAATAACATTAGAGAAGAGATAGCCGCTCAAATCTGGCACTGGATTGAGCCTTTTGCCTCATATTCATTCAACAGGAGCCATGCAGCCGCTTATGCCACTATCGCCTATCAGACAGCATATCTTAAAGCTCACTACCCTCCAGAGTTTATGTCTGCCTTACTAACAGCTGAGAGAAACGATATAGACAGAATTTCTGTTTTGATTGGAGAATGTAAAAAAATGGGTCTGGAAGTTCTTCCTCCGGATATTAATGAAAGCTTTACCTTTTTCTCTGTTGTTCCCCAAAAAAACCAAATCCGCTTTGGTCTTTCAGCTATAAAGAATGTCGGTTCTGGTATTGTGGAAACAATTGTTGAAGAAAGAAAGGCTAGGGGCCATTATAGCTCAATCCAGGACTTTATTAGCAGAGTCAGCTCAAAAGACCTTAATAAGAAATCTCTGGAAAGCCTGATCAAAGCTGGAGCCTTTGATAAAATGGCAGAGAGAAACCAGCTTCTCTCTAATTTAGAAAGGCTTTTGGAATCTGCCAGAGAAACTCAGAAAACAAAAACTAATGGCCAAGCAGGTCTGTTTGATGACCTGGGGTATAATAATCAAATCCAGCTAGCCACAGCAAAACCTGCTACCGAAAGAGAGAGATTAAGCTGGGAAAAAGAGCTTTTGGGGCTCTTTGTTAGCAGCCACCCTCTTAATAGATTCAGAAATATTTTAACTGACAAGGCCGTAGCTATCTCCAAGGCAGCCAGAGAAATGCCCAGAAAAACCATTAAAATTGGAGGGATTATTTCTGGAATTAAAAAAATCATAACTCGGAATGGAAAACCAATGCTTTTTGTTAATTTAGAAGATTTTTCCGACAGAATGGAGGTAGTTGTTTTCCCTGGCACTGTTGAAAAGAACCCTGCTATTTTCCAAGAGAATAAAATTGTAGTTGTTTCGGGCAGAATGGACTCCAGAGACGGTGTTCCCAAATTAATTTGTGAAGAGATAGAAGAAATTTTAGAAGAAACATAAAATTTCTTCTCAACGCTTCGCTATTGCTCGCGTGATAGAAGAAATTATTCAAAAAGAAGCTTAAGCTCATGCCTGAAATTGTCTTAATCACTGACAGCACAAGTCACCTGTCAAAAGAAGAAAAATCCCGCTACCCGGTTGAAATAGTGCCGATAAATGTTATGTTTGAAGGGAAGGTTTACAAAGACAATGTTGATTTAAGCATGGAGCAGGCTTATCAGTTCTTAGAACAAAACCCTAAAGACTGGGCCACTTCTGCCCCTTCCCCAGGTGATTTTATTGCTGCCTACAAGACAGCGGCAACTAAAGGGGCAAAAGAAATCCTCTGCCTAACCCTGCCACCTGCTATTAGCGCTACCTGGAACAGCGCCAGAAATGCCAAAACTATGGCAAAAAAGGAAATGCCAGGAATCAGGATTGAGGTAGTTGATTCTGGAACAGCTACCATAGGAGGCAGTCTTTTAATCCAAAAATTGGCTGAAGCAATAGAACAAGGAAAAAGGTTTGAGGAACTCTTGCAAATGGCAGAGAGCTTAAGGAAAAAAGTGAGAGTTTACTTAGTTTTGGAAACAATTCGCTATGTCTACCGCTCAGGCCGTGTCCCTGAGATAGCTTCCAAGATTGGCTCTCTTTTACCTTTAAAGCCCATTCTTGGAGTTTTCGGTGGTAAGGTTCATTTTATGGGCGCCACCGCTTCAAAAGAAAAAAGCAAAGAAAAGACGTTGAATCTATTGAAAAAAGAATTAGACCCCGACCTTCCAGAAATTGCCCTTTCCCACATTGACAGTTTTGAAGAGGTATCCCAACTTAAAGAAAAGACTGCTTCCCTTCTTCCCCAAGCTAGAATAACTATCCGAGAGTTCAGTCCTCTGATAGGCTATGCAACAGGAAGAGGAACAATAGGTATTGGTTATTTTAGCAAATAAATCTATGAAAAAAGAAAAACTAGAAACATTGCGCCATTCCCTCTCTCACGTTATGGCTTATGCTGTCCAAGAGCTTTTTGGTCAGGTTCAATTTGGTATAGGCCCGGTTATTAGTAATGGTTTTTATTATGATTTTGATTTGGCTGAACCTAATCTCTCAGCCGCTGATTTGCCAAAGATAGAAAAGAAAATGAAAGAACTCATTAAAAGAAACCTTCCCTTTAAGAAAAAAACAGCCACTAAAGCGGAGGCTAAGAGAATCTTCAAGAATCAACCTTATAAGTTAGAGCTGATAGAGGACTTGCCCGCTAAAAACGTTACTCTTTACGAAACAGGAGGCTTTCTTGATCTGTGCAAAGGACCTCATCTCAAATCGACCAAAGAAATCCCCCTGGATTCTTTTAAGTTAATTCGGGTAGCTGGAGCCTACTGGCGGGGAACAGAAAAGAACCCAATGCTGACCAGAATCTATGGGGTAGCTTTTGCAACTAAAAAAGAGTTGGATAACTATCTGAAAAAAGAGACTGAGGCAGAAAAGAGAGACCACCGCTTCCTGGGACAAAGACTAGACCTCTTTCATTTTGATGAGAAGGTGGGGCCCGGTCTTGTGCTCTGGCATCCCAAAGGAGCAATCTTGAAGAAAATTATCATGGACTATGCTCTAAATCAGTCCCTGGAGGCAGGATATCTATTAGTCGATACCCCTCATATTGCCAAACTCGGCCTCTGGAAAACCTCTGGCCACTTGGACTTTTACAAAGAAAACATGATGCCCTCAATGCACCTCAGAGAGATTGATAAAGAAGAGAAGGATGATTATCAGATAAAACCGATGAATTGTCCTTTCCATATTGCAATCTATAACACAGCTATTAGAAGCTACAAAGAGCTACCCAAGAGATATACTGAGATGGGCACAGTTTACAGGTATGAAAGGTCAGGCACCTTACATGGTTTGGTTAGAGTACGTGGCTTTACCCAGGATGATGCCCATATTATTTGCACTCCAGACCAGCTGGCAGAAGAGCTTTTCTCTACTATAAAACTAAGCCAAAAAATACTTAAAGCTTTTGGGTTCAAAAACTTGCATGTTTATTTATCCACCCAGCCCAAAAAGTATGTGGGCGATGATAAAATCTGGAAAAAGGCGGAAAACTCCTTAAAGTACGCTCTAGGAAAACTAAGGATGAAGTATGAGGTAGATAAAGGCGGAGGCGCTTTTTACGGACCCAAGATTGATATTAAGATTGAGGATGCGATAGAGCGAGAGTGGCAATGTACAACAATCCAGGTTGACTTTAACCTGCCTGAGCGTTTTAACATGACCTTTATTGACCAAAAAGGGAGAAAACAAAGACCTATTATCATCCATAGGGCTCTCTTGGGCGCTCTGGAAAGGTTTATTGGTATTCTTTTGGAATATTATAGCGGTAATCTTCCTTTATGGCTTTCTCCTCTTCAAGTCTGGCTAATACCTGTTGGCTCAAAACACAAAAAATACGCCAATCTTGTTGCCAAAGATTTAAGAAAAGAGGGGTTAAGAGTGGAAGTGAAAGATGAGAATGAAACTGTCTCAAAAAAAATAAGAGAAGGAGAAATCCAGAAAATCCCCTATCTCCTAGTGGTTGGCGACAAAGAACTAAAAACAAAATCGGTCAGAGTCAGAGAAAGACAGAAAGGTGATACTGGCCCAGAAAAACTGGACAGATTCCTGAAAAAGGCTAAAAAAATAATTGAAACGAAGAAATAAAATGGCAGAATTATCCCAAGCTACCAAAGACCTCATTCAAAAGTACAAAGCCTGGTATCAATCTCAAGAAAAACCTAGCCAACCTACCATTCAGGTGGATGAAGTGGCATCTGCTGTAGCTGCTTTCTATGAGAAAATAAGAGGAGTGGTTGAATGGCGGGAAGAACATTTAATGCGAAGGGCAGCTATTGAAAGAGTTTTGAAAAGAAGGCTGCTTCTGGAAAAAGAGTCAAAAGAAATTGCCTCTCCTTTGGTTTTAGAATTAATAAGAGGAGGTCATTTCCCAAACAACAGAATCTCAGAGACTAAAATCAGCGAGGTGGAAAGGATAATAGTAAAGTATATTTTCATCCTGGAAAAGAGTCCTGAACCAACAAAAGAAAAGCAAAAAGTCCAGCTCTATGATTGGCTTTTATCGGTAGCCGCCTGTGAGATAGAAGAAACCCTTTCTCCTCCTTTAAAGGAAAGGGCTCTGGTTGAATACATGACCGACTCAATGATAGAGAAAATAAGATTAGAAGAAGGAGTAGTGGTGATAGGAGGAATGACAGAAGAAGAAAAAAACACTCAACTCTATATCGCAGTTCAAAGAGCCCTTTTGAAGTTAGACTCCCCAATCATAACTTACAGCCTTTTTAAGAAGCGCTATGCTCTCTGGCAAAAACTCAGCCCTGACAATCCCCAGCTTCAGGAAGTCAGCCAAAACATCTATTTTATCTGGGAATCTCTTGAAAAAGATTTAGTCCATTCCTTATCTGACAGATTCTACAGAATAGCTGAAAGATACGATACCCCTTACTTAATCATGGGAGATATTATTGCCGAAGACCCTCTGGCTATTGAAAAGAAAATAACAGGGCCAGAAGAATTAGAAAGCAGCATTACCGCAGTCTACCAAAAGAGACTGGGAACCTTAAAGGCTAGGATTGGCAGAGCAGCTATCTTTGCCACTCTCTCTATTTTTGTCACCAAGATGCTCCTGGCCTTTGCTATTGAGGTTCCTTTTGACATCTATGTCACCCAGGAATTCAGCAAATCTACCCTAGGACTCAATATCTTAATACCTCCTCTTTTAATGCTCTTTCTCATTCTCACTATCAGACCCCCCAAAAAAGAAAATCTCCAGCAGGTCATTATGGAAACAATAAAAATAGCTTACCTTAGAGAGAGAAAAGAAAGCTACAGTGTCACTCTCCCAAAGAAAAGAGGTTGGTTAATGAATGTTTTTATTAGCATCTTTTACCTTTTTTCCTTTATCGTTACTTTCGGCGCTATCACCTGGGGCCTGAGAGAATTAAACTTTGGCATTCTTTCAATTATTATCTTTTTAATCTTTACTTCCCTCATTGCCTTTGCCGGAACAAAGCTGAGAGAAAGGTCAAGAGAGCTGGAGGTGATAGAAAAGAAAGAGTCGGGTTTGGGGGCTGTTATTGATTTGTTCTCTTTGCCCATGATCCAAGTTGGCAAGTGGCTGTCTGCTCAATGGGTCAGATACAACATCATCAGCATCTTGATTAACTTCCTCATTGACCTGCCTTTTCAAAGTTTTGTTGAGTTCTTGGAGCAGTGGAGGGCTTTCTTGAAAGAGAAAAAAGAAGAAATCCATTAAAGGTCGTTAAATAAAACAAGTTAAAAGTATGAAAGCAAAAATCCTAATACTCTCATTTACTCTTTCTTTTATTCTCTCTGGGGGAATGGTTTTAGCCCAAGAAGATTCCTCAGCCCCGACAGAGGTAATCTTGGATGAAGAGGTTGAAGCTCAAGACTTGGAAGTGGGAGACCCTAATTTTCTGCCTGACAACCCCTTCTATTTCTTAAAAGAATGGGTAAGAAACATCCAGAGCACTCTTACCTTCAACGTAATAGCTAAAGCTAAACTAAAAGAGAAATTTGCGAGTGAAAAGCTGATTGAGTTAAAGAAAATGGTTGAGCAACAAAAAACTAAGGAGAGGGTGGAAAAAGCGATTGCAAAATACCAAGGGGCAGTAGAAGATGTAGAACGAGCAACAGAAAGAATTAAAGAAAGGGCTGAAGAAAATGAGCAGGTTGGAATTTTTTTAGACAAGTTTATCCAGCATCAGGCTCTTCACCAAAGAGTCTTACAAAAACTGGAGGAGCAAGTTCCGGCTGAAGTTTTTGAAAAGATAGCGGAAGCCAGAGAAATACACTTGGAAAAGTTTGGGGAAGTAATGACAAAGCTTGAAACCCGAGAAAATCTCCAAGAAAGGCTGGAAAAAAACCTTCAAGAGTTAAAAGGAAGTAAGTTTAAAAGCTTCAAAAATTTGGAAATCCTAAAGGAGCTTGAGGAAAAGGTTCCAGAAGAAGCCAAAGAGGCAATCAAGAATGCTCAGGAGAACTCTCTCAGAACGCTCCAGGAACAATTAGAAGAAATGACCCAAGAAACCAGAGAAAGGTTTAAAGAATATGCAGAAGAAATTAGCGGTGCAAAAGAAACACACATTGAAATTCTGGAGAAACTGGAAACAGAACTGACACCTGCGATAAAAGAAGGAATCATCCAAAGCAGGGATAGGATTATGGAGATGATTAAAGAAAAGGGACAGGAACAAGAGCAAGAACAAACCGGAGCTTGTATCCAATTGTGGGACCCTGTTTGTGGAACGAACGGGAAAACCTATTCTAATGAGTGTTTTGCTCAAATGGCAGGGGTAAGAGTCCAATACCTGGGCACCTGCCAGAATACTTCCATTAGACAGATGGGAGAGTAATGCAAAACAATATGAAAAGCAGCCTTGAAAAGGCTGTTTTTCTATTCTAAAATGGTTTGGTATGAAGAAATACTTAATAATAACTTACGGCTGTCAGATGAATAAGGCTGACTCAGAAAGAATGGCCACTCTCCTAGAAAAGAAAGGGTATAAGTTAGCTTCAAGAGAGACTGAAGCTGATTTAATCTTGGTTAACATGTGCTCTGTTAGACAACCTGCCGTAGATAGGGTTTATGGTAAAATTAAAAACTTAACCCGGCTAAAGGACAAAAAACCAGGATTAAAAACTGTCCTAACGGGCTGTATTCTTAAATCTGATAAAAAGAAGCTGAAAGAAAAGTTTGATGAAATTTGGCAAAGCAAAGATTTTTTCGAATGTCTCCCCAAGTATCAAAACAAAAACCAAGCCTTCGTTCCTATTTCTAATGGCTGCAATAACCTCTGCACTTATTGTGTTGTGCCCTTTGTCAGGGGTCCTTTGACCTGCCGGGATCATCGAGAAATTCTGAAGGAGGTAAAAAGAGCGGTTAACCCCATTAGAAATGCGATTTCTAACGGGGCAAGAGAAATTTGGCTCTTGGGCCAGAATGTGAATGATTACCACTCCCCTACCAATTCATCAATCAATTTTCCAAAACTCTTGCAAATGGTCAATAACATTCCGGGTCAATTCTCTATCAGATTTACCTCCCCTCATCCAAAAGATTTTTCAGACGAATTGATTGAAGTTATGGCTAATGCCAAAAAGATTGCCAAGTATTTGAATTTACCGGTTCAATCTGGCGATAACCAAATATTAAAGAAAATGAACCGGCCTTATACGGTCGAACAATATAAAAACCTAATAAAGAAAATCCGTCAAAAAATGCCGAAAATCAACCTCTCAACAGATGTTATTGTCGGCTTCCCGGGAGAAACTAAAAAACAATTTGAAAAGACCGTAAAATTGTTCAAGGAGCTAAAATTCAACATAGCTTACATTGCCAAATACTCTCCCCGGCCAGGCACTGCCGCCTACCAAATGAAAGATAATGTTCCTTTAACGGAAAAAAAGAAAAGAGAAAAAATCTTGCTTAACCTGGTTAAACATAGATGAAAAAACTTATTGTAATTTTAGGACCAACTGCTTCAGGAAAGTCAGAAATTGCTGTCAAGCTTGCCAAAAAAATCAAAGGGGAAGTTATTTCTGCTGACTCAAGACAGGTTTATAAAGGCATGGATATTGGTACAGGGAAGATTACCAAAAGAGAAATGCAAGGTATCCCCCACCATCTTTTGGATGTGGCTTCTCCCAAAAGAAAATTCACTGTCAGCCAATATAGAAAACTGGCTCTGGCTGCCATAAAAGAAATATTCAAAAGAGGTAGACTGCCTATTGTCTGCGGAGGAACTGGTTTCTACATTCAAGCCCTGATAGACGGCATTGTAATTCCTGAAGTAAAACCAGACTGGAAATTAAGAAAAGAATTAGAAAAGAAAACAGCAAAGGACTTGTTTTTAGAACTAAAAAAACTAGACCCTGAAAGAGCCAAAACTATTGATAAAGCAAACAAAAGAAGGCTAATCAGGGCTTTGGAAATTATAATCAAAACAAAAAGGCCAGTTCCTCTTCTTAAAAAACAGCTTCTCCCCTACTCTATTTTATTAATTGGAATTAAGAAAGAGAAGGAAGCACTAAAAAAACTAATTGAAAAAAGACTTTTAAGGAGGTTAAAGAAAGGAATGGTCAGAGAGGTAAAAACACTCAAAAAAACAGGCCTTTCCTGGAAACGGCTTGAAGACTTTGGCTTGGAATACAGATACATTGCCCAATATCTTCAAGGTAAAATAGCTTACAAAGAGAT
>Ga0066637_10003486_pt1 | contig 10582 bp, 12 predicted proteins | sample CryGeyCG2014_020_FD_62737 | JGI IMG/M metagenome (GOLD analysis project Ga0066637, IMG submission 62737) | Groundwater microbial communities from aquifer - Crystal Geyser CG08_land_8/20/14_0.20 | ecosystem: Environmental > Aquatic > Deep subsurface > Groundwater | place: USA: Utah: Grand County...
TGTCTTGATAGGGGAGATTAAAGCCGTAGAGGTAGTTATCCCGACATCTCTTGAATATCTGAAGTTGATTCCATCTAATACAAATCTTGTTGGCGCTGAAATTGAACTTTTGGATAATGTTTCACGTGAAACAATTCTAAAAAGGGCTTTAAATACAATAAGTTCCGAGTATGACTATGTGATAATCGACTGTCCGCCATCCCTCGGGTTATTGACTTTGAATGCCATGGTGGCCTCCAATTCGGTTTTGATACCGGTGCAATGTGAGTATTATGCAATGGAAGGGGTCGCCGATTTGAGCAGAACTATCCAATTGGTGAAGGAGAGGATGAACAAAGATCTAAAGGTGAAGGGGATAATCCTCACAATGTTCGATGGTCGAACATCTTTATCAAGGATGGTTGCAGATGAGATCAAGAAACACTTCAAAGAGAGCGTATTTGAAGTGATAATACCTAGGAACGTAAAATTGGCCGAGGCTCCGTCTTTTGGCAAGCCGATTCTATTGTATGATGTTCGTTCAAAGGGGGCCCTTTCATATTTTGATCTCGCAAAAGAGATATTGCATAGAGTTTAGATATTTTATAAATATTATAAATAATGGAGGTTTTAGAAATGCAAACAAGAAAGACATTGGGTAGGGGGCTGGATTCTCTGATACCGTCGACGGACACGTCTGTAATGCCGACGGACATGATCAAACCATTCAGCGGGTATAAGACAGCACCGGTCGAGTCGATTGTTCCGAACAGATTTCAGCCGAGAAAGTTTTTTGATGAAGATAAGATAAGGGAACTCTCGGCATCGATAAAAGAGCAGGGTGTCATACAGCCGCTGATTGTTACGAAGGCGGCAGGAAATAAATATGAGCTGATAGCGGGCGAGAGGCGACTTCGGGCCGCGAAGCTTGCCGGTCTCACAGAAGTCCCCATCGTTGTCAAAAATGTGGACTCGGAGACAATGCTTGAACAATCTATTATTGAAAACGTTCAGCGTGAGGATCTCAACCCAATCGAAGAGGCCATGGGGTACAAAGAATTGATCGATCAGTTCGGGTATAAACAAGAGGATGTTGCTGAGATGATTGGGAAATCCAGGGTTGCAGTAGCAAATAGTTTGAGGTTGCTAAATCTTCCTCAGGTGATACAGGAGGACGTTGCAAGTGGGAGGATGTCCGCGGGTCACGCAAGGGCGCTGTTGGGTGTCAATAACCATCAAGATTTGTTGAGTTTTCGTGAAAAAGTCTTGAATAGACTGCTCACAGTCAGGGACGTTGAGCGAATGGTTCAGGGGCTTGATGGTAAAAAACCCACAAAGAGACAGGCGGCAGTGTTAACGCCGCAGATTAAACACCTGGTTGATGAGTTGACGAAATCTCTGGGAACAAAAGTGAGGTTGGAGCCGGACAGAAATAAGAAGGGCGGAAGGTTAGTTGTTGAATATTATTCACCGCAGGATTTGGACAGAATTTATAACGTAATCGTGCGATAGCACGGAATGGAGGGGTTATGTTTAAAGGAAGGAATGACAAGACGGCAAAATATGAGCAGGTGAACGGGCTTTTGGACAAAGGGTGCAGTTTTGAAGGGAAGTTGACATTCGACGGTACCGTACAGATCAATGGAAACTTTCAGGGAGAGGTTTACTCAGACGGTACGCTGGTGATCGGGAACGACGCCAATGTCGAAGCCAACATTTTTGTCGATACCCTGATAATTTATGGAAGTGTTCAGGGCTCTATAGAATCCAAGAACAGGGTAGAGATGCATGTGCCGGCGGTTGTCGTTGCAAATGTGAAAACAAAGACGGTCTCAATCGAAGAGGGTGTTGTTTTCCAAGGCGGATGTCACATGGACAGGCCGGAGATGAATAAACAGCCAAGTCAGAAACACAGCAAGAATGAGACACCTCTATCTACCACTGAAGGCATGGAAGGGGAGTCGACTGACGAAAGCGTATTCGTAATGTAGATATGGAAATAATCGAACACGCTGCGATTTTCCTCCTGCAAATAGCCGCCATTTTGATTTCAGCAAAAATAGGTGGGGAGATTTGTGTACGCTGGCTCAAACAGCCGGCGGTGTTGGGGGAGTTAATCGTCGGAGTTATAATCGGGCCCTTCGCCCTTGGGAATTGGATCATCATCCCCGGGCATGGCGCACTTTTCCCGATGCCGGCAGTTGCGGCGGGCATTCCTGTTTCCGAACCGCTCTTCATAATTGCAGAACTTGCCGCAGTGATATTGCTCTTCATGGCGGGCCTCGAGACAAATTTAAGTCTATTTATGAAATACGCGGGGCAGGCAATATTAATTGCCGCCGGCGGAGTTATCTTTCCGTTCATATTTGGTGTGTATGCATCAGTCTGGTTTGGCGTTGCCATTCACTGGTATGACCCGGTGGCGTTATTTATCGGAGCAATAATGACCGCAACTTCCGTTGGCATTACCGCGCGCATTTTGGGCGATATAAAGAAACTTGATACGCCTGAAGGGGTGACAATTCTTGCCGGCGCTGTCGTTGATGATGTTTTTGGAATTATTATTTTATCCGTTGTTGTTGCTGTAGTGAAAATTGAACAGTTGGGCGGAAGCGTTGATCTTGGAGCGGTTGGAATGATCGGTGTGAAAGCGATAGGCTTTTGGGTTGTGTTGATGGTTGTCGGATTTCTCATTTCCAAGCCACTTGATAAATTATTGAGAAAGTTTAAATCGCACGGTTCGATCCTTGCTCTGTCATTGGCCCTCTGTTTCATAGCCTCGGCGACAGCTGAATTTTTCGGGCTTGCCATGATCATCGGCGCCTATGGCATGGGGCTTGTCCTGTCCAGAGTCGAGATGACCAAGATTCTGATCAAAGAGCTGGAGTCCTCCTATCATTTCCTGGTGCCGATCTTTTTTGTTGTAACAGGAATGCTTGTCAATGTTCGTGCCTTTGAGGGGGTCGTTGTGTTTGGAATTGTTCTGACACTGCTTGCAATAATCGGCAAGCTATTTGGCTGTGGTTTGCCAGCGCTTGGTCTTGGTTTCAATAAAATCGGCGCACTTCGTGTTGGGGTGGGGATGGTTCCAAGAGGCGAGGTTGCATTGATAGTAGCGCTGGTTGGAATTTCAGGCGGCATTATTACACAGAAAGAATACGGCGTTGTGATTATGATGACTCTCGTGACAACTCTGATTGCGCCTATTTTGTTGGGTCCGTTGTTTACAAAAGGCGGGCATGGCACCAAAAAGGCCCCAGAGGGACACCTCTTGCATGAGGTGGAAAGAGTTATTGTTGAAGAATTGGAAAGATAAACTTTGTCTATTCAATTTATACTGAAATTCGGGCTTTAAATTTATACACAATGACAGGATTAATTCTTTCTTCACAAATTCACCTAGTACCTGACAAGACTTCTTTGCCTCAGGCAATCATCTTCTTTATAGTTCTTGCCGTTTTATCATTTTTTGTCTTCGGACCGTTCAAAAAAATAATTGCAATGAGGAAAGATAGAATAGACAGGCTTATAGAAGATGCCAAGAGACTGGAAGAAGAGACAAAAAACCTGTCAGTGAGATATGAATCACAGATGAGCGAGATAAATACTTTGGCTCATAGCGAGAAAGAGAAGATAAGAAGGCTTGGGTTAGACGAGGAAACAGCAATTCGGGAACACGCAAGAAAAGAATCCGGTAAATTACTTGAAGATGCCAGAAATGAAATTAAAGCGGCTGAAGATGTTGCAAGAAAGAGTTTGAAGAGCGATGTTCCGAAATTTGTTCAAGAGATAATTGATAAAATTAAAGGATAGAATGGCAGCCATGTTTAAAATAATAAATTTTTTGATCTTTGCAGGTATTCTTGTTTTTATTTTGAGAAAGCCGCTCAAAAAACTCTTCGCCGGCAGAAAGAAGGAGATTGAGAATAGAATTATGTCTGCGGGCACATCGCACGAATCAATCTCAAGAGAACATACTAAATTAAAGAATCTTTTAGAAAATCTTGAAAAGGATAAGATGACACTGGTCGCCGAGCTGAAAAAAGAGGGAGAGATTGAAAGGGGCCGCATTGTCAATCAAGCCAATGCCTATGCAGATAGGCTCGTTGTAGATGCCAAGAGGGGGATGGAAAATGAGGTGAATAAATCTGCTATGAGTCTCAGGAGATTGATTGTAGAAGAGGTTATGGAGATAGTTCGCGAGCGTCTTTCAAAAGAGATAACCAAAAAAGAACAAGCCGCTTTTTCAAAGGCGGCCGTTGAGGAATTGAGAAAACATGAAGGATTATAAAATTTCAAAAAGATACGCAAAGGCGCTTTTAAGGCTCTGTATTGCTGAGAAAAAGATATCTACGGCAAGAAGTGATCTTAAAAATTTTATAGAAGTTACGAATCAGCAGCGCGGCCTATTTTTATGGATTGCTGATGAAGAAGTGACTCGTCAGAAGAGAAGAGCGCTTGTCTCAGACTTGGCAGGCGCGTTGAATATGGATCAATTGGTTGTAAAATTTCTTGATGTGTTAATTGAGAAAGACAGGATGCGCTATATTAAGTCTATTGAACACTCATTCAATGAGCTTGCCGACGAAGTTGAGGGAATAGTGAAAACGAGGGTTGTTGTTGCGGATAAGGGGTCGGGGAAAGACGTTGCAGATGAAATAGGAAAAATATTTTCTAGTCTACTAAAAAAACAGATTAATGTGATAATAGAAGAAGACTCGTCAATGATTGGCGGGGCGCGCATCTATTCACACAACAGAGTGTGGGACTTAAGCATCTCACGCACATTAAGTGATATGAAGGAGAGTCTATGTCAATAGCCCGCCGTCGCTAGAGCTATGGCGGGTGATTAAAGGAAAGGGTTATTGTATGTCAATCAGAGCAGACGAAGTTTCAAAGATCATTGCAAAACACATTAAAGATTTCGGGAAAGAGGTATCTTCTGAAGAGATTGGCCAGATACTTTCGGTTGGAGACGGTATCGCACGTGTTTATGGCCTTGAAGATGCCATGCTCGGCGAGTTGGTTACATTCCCGAACGGGGTCATTGGGATCGTTCTTAACCTTGAAGAAGATTCTGTCGGTATCGCCGTGATGGGCGATGATGTAGAGTTGAAAGAAGGGGATACTGTAAAGAGAACCGGGGATATTGCCGAAGTTCCGGTTGGTGAAGCGGTTGTCGGAAGAGTTGTTGATGCGCTTGGCCGTTCTATCGATGGCTTGGAGCAGATAAAGTCAACGGAGACGCGCAAGATTGAAGTCAAAGCGCCCGGAATTGTAATGCGCCAACCGGTCAAAGAACCTCTGCAAACCGGCCTCAAGGCGGTTGATACAATGACGCCGATAGGCAGGGGACAGAGAGAATTAATCATTGGTGATCGGCAGACCGGGAAAACAGCGATCGCGGTCGACGCAATCATAAACCAAAAAGGGAAAGATGTATTTTGTATATATGTTGCAATAGGTCAGAAACTTTCAACCGTTGCCAGAGTTGTTGATAGACTGAAAAACTGCGGCGCGATGGAATATACAACGGTTGTTTCTGCGAGTGCCAGCGATCCCGCACCGTTACAATTTTTAGCACCATACAGTGGCGTTACCATGGGTGAATATTTCAGGGACTCAGGACGCCATGCGCTTATTGTTTATGATGATCTGTCGAAGCACGCCGTTTCATATAGACAATTATCTCTACTTTTACGCCGTCCTCCGGGTCGTGAAGCATATCCCGGAGATGTTTTTTATCTCCACTCACGTCTGTTGGAACGTGCCGCAAAATTGAGTGAAAAAGAAGGCGGAGGTTCTCTGACCGCACTTCCGATTATCGAAACGCAGGCAGGCGACGTGACCGCATATATTCCAACAAACGTTATTTCAATCACTGACGGGCAGATCTATCTTGAACCGGATCTTTTTTATGCCGGCGTTAGGCCCGCTATCAATGTCGGTCTTTCGGTTTCCCGTGTCGGTGGTGCGGCACAGATCAAGGCGATGAAGCAGGTCGTCGGCATGTTGCGGCTTGAGCTTGCACAATACAGAGAATTGGCCGCGTTTGCGCAGTTTGGAGCGGATCTAGACTCTGCAACAAAGAAACAGTTGAACAGGGGAGAGAGACTTGTAGAAGTTTTGAAACAGGGCCAATACAAGCCAATGTCCGTGGCAATGCAGGTCTTGCAGATATATTCCGCAACCGCCGGGTTCGTTGATAATTATCCAACATCAAAAATTACCAGCTATCTATCTGAGCTTGAAACCTTCTTCGAATCCAAACACAAAGATATTATTGATGAGATTAATAAGAAGGGAATTTTGAGCAACGAATTAAAAAAGAAGATAGGGACGGCGCTAGAAGAATTGAAAAAGCAATTCAGTTAGTTTTTAGCTAGAGTACTAAATATGGCAAATCTGAAGATCATAAAAAAGCGGATATCGGCGGTGAGCAGCACAAAAAAGCTCACGCGCGCAATGAAGATGATCGCCGCCGCTCGTCTGAAGAAGGCGCAGAACGCCGCCGTCAGCGCCAGAGGCTATAATAATGAGCTGAAGAGGATTTTGACCGAGATCATTGAAAAGGGAGGATCGTTAAATCATCCTCTGTTGCAGATACGGGAAGAGAATAATAACGTAATAGATCTATTTGTTTTTACCTCTGACAAGGGATTGTGCGGGTCTTTTAATGAACGGGTTTTAAAAGAGGTTAATAAATTTGTAGAGTCCAAAAGGGCTGAAGGAACAAACGTTGTCATCAAGGTCTTCGGAAAAAAGGGTTCTTCCTCTTTAAAAAAGAGGGATGTTGAAATTGAAAAAGATTTCATCAATATTCCGGATGATGTTGCGCTTCAAACCGCGAGCTTTGAAGTGAAGGCATATATAGACAAGTTCAAATCAGGAGCAACCAAAGAAGTTTATATTGTATATAACAGCTTTAAGAATGTCGGTTCGGCTGAAGTGACTTTTTCTCGTCTCCTCCCGGCGGCTTTGCCGAATATAGAAGATAAATACGGGGTTGATTATATATATGAACCGAACAGAGAAGGTGTGATCGGATGGTTGGTCGCGGAGATTGTGAAGACGAATATGTATCAGGCATATCTTGAATCAAGGGCGAGCGAGCTTGCCGCAAGGATGGTGGCGATGGAGATGGCGACAAAGAATGCCGAAAGCTTAATCAGTCTACTGACAATGCAGTTTAACCGTGCCCGTCAGGCGGCCATCACGAAAGAGTTGATGGATATTGTTGGCGGCGCAGAAGCGATGAAGTGACCATAAGCTTTGGGACCGAGCCCGGAGGGGCTTGTCCCATGGAATTAAAGAACAAGGAGAATAAATATTATGGAGACTCAAAAATTTGGCAAGGTAACTCAGGTCATGGGACCGGTGGTGGATGTTCAATTCCCGGATGAAGCGAATCTGCCGGAGATCTACACGGCTCTCAAGATAACCAACCCAGGCATCAGCGATAAAGAATGGAACCTGGTTGTTGAAGTTGCGCTACATATCGGAGAGAACACTGTGCGAACGGTTTCGATGGATTCAACCGACGGTCTGAGTCGTGGCCTGGACGTGTTGGACACAGGAATGCCGATACAGATGCCGGTTGGCAAAGAGGTCCTTGGCAGAATTTTGAATGTGGTCGGCGAGCCGGTTGACAACGCCGGTCCGGTAAATTCTAAAAAGACATATCCGATCCACAGACACCCACCGTCATTCGAAGATCAGTCTATCTCTCAGGAGATGTTTGAGACCGGCATCAAGGTGGTCGATCTCCTTGCGCCATACTTGAAGGGCGGTAAAATCGGTCTGTTCGGCGGAGCTGGAGTTGGCAAGACGGTTGTCTTGATGGAGTTGATTAATAACGTGGCCCAGCACCACGGTGGATATTCCGTTTTTGCAGGAGTTGGAGAGAGAACAAGAGAAGGAAACGATCTCTGGCTTGAGATGAAGGCATCTGGGGTTATCGACAAGGCGGCATTAATTTACGGCCAGATGAACGAACCTCCAGGAGCGAGAGCGCGCGTTGGCCTGTCTGCTTTGGCAGTCGCCGAGTATTTTAGAGATGAAGATCGCCAGGATGTTCTTTTGTTTATTGATAACATATTCCGTTTCACTCAGGCGGGTAGTGAGGTTTCAACACTCCTTGGAAGAATTCCGTCAGCCGTCGGGTATCAGCCGACGCTTTCAACAGAGATGGGTGAATTGCAGGAGCGTATCACATCGACAAAGAATGGATCAATCACCTCGGTTCAGGCGATTTATGTTCCTGCAGACGACTTGACAGATCCTGCGCCGGCGACGGCGTTTTCACATCTTGATGCAACAACGGTTCTCTCCCGCTCACTGACAGAATTGGGTATCTACCCCGCAGTTGATCCTCTCGATTCAACGTCAAGAATTTTGACGCCGGAGATAGTGGGGGAGGAACATTATAGGGTTGCAAGAGAAGTTCAGCAGACATTGCAACGTTATAAAGACCTGCAGGATATTATTGCTATTCTAGGGATGGATGAACTTTCCGATGAAGACAAGCTGATAGTCGGCAGGGCAAGAAGAATACAGAAGTTTTTGTCACAGCCTTTCTTTGTTGCCGCGCAATTTACCGGTAAAGAAGGAAAATATGTGAAGCTCGCCGATACAATCAGGAGTTTTAGAGAGATAGTAGAAGGAAAACACGATTCACTGCCAGAACAGGCCTTTTATATGGCGGGTTCAATCGATGAAGTGGTAGAAAAAGCAAAGACGATGGATAAATAATTATGAAACTTAAGATTGTTTCACCAAGCAGAGAATTATTGAATCAGGAGATTGATCACGTCCTTCTTCCGGGGGAGCTGGGTCAAATGGACATCCTCTCAGGCCACACATCAATGACAGCACTTCTCTGCGACGGAGTGATCAGATATTTTCATGCAGGATCCGAAAAAGAGATTAAGATAGAGAAGGGGCTTGCCGAGGTGAAGGGGAACGAAGTTTTAGTCCTTACAAGTTAAAGAAGGCCCCGCGCCATTTTTTGAGGAGGGTCACAAAAAAGGGATGACGCGGGGTTTGGTATTAATTAACCTTCTTTGATACTTTCATAACTTTCAAAGTAGTCGGGCCTTGAAGCGTCACAAATTTTTCCATCTTCGCAAACAACTTCTCTCCAATCCCTTTTATCTTTGTTAAATCACTTGCAGATTTGAATGGCGAGCTCTGGCGATATGACACTATGTCATCCGCTTTCTTTTCGCCAACTCCGGGGAGCAGTGAGAGCTCGGCCTTTGTTGCAGTGTTGATATTAACAACACCTTCCAGTTGTGCGGAGCTGCCGGCAAACGCGGCAAGACTCGCTGTTGCGACGGCAATTGCCACCGCGGTCAGTACAAATTTCTTCATCATAATACTTCTCCTTTTGTATTTTTTGGTCTTGGGTTGCGGATGTGAATCTTGCCGTCGATTGGTAATGTATTCAGGTACGCGTTCAGCGAACCGTCTTTATTCACGAAGGCAGAACCTATCCTTGTCCAGACCTTATTTTCACCGACTTCCTTTATATGGAAGACATCCTTACGTTGAGACTCTTCAGACATTTTAACACCTTTCTATGGGCCCAATTTTTTAAAGCGCGCTTTTGGTGACCATAGGATAAAGCAAAGGATGTGCCAGTTGACTGCGGTCTGCAAGTCTACAAGTCATCAAGTCTATAAGTCGCGGAGATTATAGGAAAATATGTTTGTTGGTGTTTGAATAATTGAATGCCTGCCTGTCGGCGGGCAGGCTTAAACGCTTAAATGATCCAACAAAACTGACGAAAATTGTGCAGGGCTATTCTTTTCTGGTGGTTGTGAAAGATGCCAATCTCTCTAAAGCATCTCTTTCGATGGAGGACTTGAAGAGGCTCAGTTCGCTTCTGGCCCTCTCCGCATAACTCGTTGCCAGCTCAAGCGAATCATCAATTGCCCCGTGGCTCTTTAGTATCGAATTTATCTGACCAAGTTTTTTGGTCGTGTTTGATACCAGCGCATCCTTGATAATCATCTTCTCTTCTTCGGAGCATCTCTTCAACGTGAGAATTATTGGAAGGGTGATCTTCCCCTCACTCAAATCGATTCCGGCTTTCTTCCCGAACTTTTCTTCGGAGCAGGTATAATCCAGAACATCATCTGCCAACTGAAACGCAATTCCCAGATTGGTCCCGAATCTTCTGAGCGCCTCTTCGTGCTGTTCCGACGCGCCGGCAAGGAGAGCTCCGCTATGGCATGAACATGCAAATAACACAGCGGTCTTCAACTTGACTATCTTTATATATTCCTCTTCGCCGATGTCAAAGTCGTTGCTCTTGACAATTTCCAATATCTCGCCCTCTGTCGTCTTTTCAACGGCATTGGTTATAGAAGAGAAGATTTTATTATTTCCATGCTTGATTACAATTTTACTTGCCTTGCACCACAGGAAATCACCGACCAATATTGAAATCTGGTTCCCCCATGTTGCGTTGATGGAAGGTTTTCCTCTTCTCAACTGTGCATTATCGAGAACATCATCGTGCATCAGGGATGCTGTGTGGATCATCTCAATGGCGGCTCCGATATACCGAGATGCCGGTCCTGAGAACCCAAGCATCTTG
>Ga0066637_10003487_pt1 | contig 10577 bp, 13 predicted proteins | sample CryGeyCG2014_020_FD_62737 | JGI IMG/M metagenome (GOLD analysis project Ga0066637, IMG submission 62737) | Groundwater microbial communities from aquifer - Crystal Geyser CG08_land_8/20/14_0.20 | ecosystem: Environmental > Aquatic > Deep subsurface > Groundwater | place: USA: Utah: Grand County...
AGGATTTTGGGATTCTTTTTTAAGACAGAGCTGGCTTCCGCAAAGGTAAAAATCAATGTAGGTAATGGTTTCTCCTGCAGGCAGATATCTTTTAATCTCTAAAGAAAGCTGGCCGGGATGAGAATCAAAAACGCTGGTGGGCGTATAAACGCTCTTGGCCTCTCTTATTTCATAGGTCATTATTTCCATTGCCCTCCTGGTATTATCAAGAACTTCTCGCATCGCCTTGGTTTTAACGTTAGACCGAATTGCCCAAAGAAAAAAAGCAGAAACAGCTAAAATAATAATTGATAGGACCGCAATATAAATTAAAACTTCTATTAAGGTAAAACTTTTTTGCTTATTCTTCATTCTTTTTAGCGCCAGTTAGTCAAATAAGTGACGATTTCTATTTGATGCAATGCGCCCATTTTTTCCCAAGAAACAATTACCTTAACCTTTTTTGTGCCGGGATCGCTGACTCCTCCGCTTTCAACAATGTTATCATCCGAATCTCGTTGAACGTCAGTAAAAATGACTTTCCTTTCAAAGCCGTCCATTATCTCTTCTCCGGAAACTAACTTCCACTTCGGAGGAGAAACAGTGATGTCTTTTTCTAAATGATAGGGATTGATTTCTCCTGTCAATAATGTTCCCAAGCCGTTGCTATTCCAGTCCTTTCCATCCCGAAAATTCCGAACCTGCTCAACAGTTTCTTCAGCCAGGTTCTTGGCTTGAGCGGTATCTTTTATCAAAATAGACGCTCTCAGTAAGAAAGCGGTCAAGCTTAAAAGACTGGTCAAGGCAACAGCAATAATCACAACGACTATTAAAATCTCTATTATTGAAACCCCGAGTTTATTGTTTTTCCATTGAGTTAAAAACATAAGAACCTTTTTCTGCCGCATCGTCGGTGTTGGCTAAATAATGGACGATGTCTTTTTCTATTCCGCCATCAACAATATAAATTATTACTTCTTCCGTATTTTTGCCATCGTTGCGGTCGCGGTGAACACAAAGAAAGGTATTAAAAGCATCAAGGGAGTGGGTGTGGATTTGAAAAACTTGTTCTTTCCCGGCCACCAAAAAAGGGTTATCTTCATTATCCCAGCTGAATTCTGTCTTCTCGGCATTAAAATAAGCAGGCATTTCAACAATTTCTATCTGGTCCGGTTCGGGTTTTAAAAATTTAAATTTTAAAGCGGTGGAATATTGGATAGGCCAACCCAAATTAAAATGAATATGTCTTGAATCTTTAATTCGGCTTGTTTCTGAAGGAGTCAGAGGGCTGGTCAAGCCCACCTGACCGGAGTTTTCAATATAGATAATTTTTGTCGTAGAAATGTCGGTTTTTAATCTTAGGGAAACCTTGCCGAACTGATCGGTAGCGCCTGTGACCCGGTTAAAAAGCGCCTCTGAACCTCCTCCGGCGAGATTAATTTCATAAATCTCAATACTTTTAGGAAGGTTGCGGGTCTCATTATCAGGAGCTAAAGGATTATAACTTGTTCCTTTGAATAAAACATATTTCCCATTTTCAAAATGAACTCCGTATTGACTGGCTCCTTCGGAAACTACAGTTTTATTTTGGGCCAATCTTAAAATATTAATAATTTCCTCAGTTGAATTATTTAAATCCGATTCCTTTTGAAAAGATTTGAAAGCCGGAATAGATAGAGCGATTAAAATAATCAAAATCCCGACTATGGCTAACAATTCAATCAAGGTAAAAGATTTTTCTCTCTCTAATCTCTTTAAGAATTCTGCCATGGCTTTTAGTTCATTTGATAGCTCCTAACATTGAATACATCGGCTGAATCATGGAAATAGCGAAAAATCCAACTGCTCCCCCGATAATGAGCATTAAGACCGGCTCAATTACTGAAGCCAGGTTGCGGGTCTCATTGCCTATTTCTTCTTCAAAAAAATCAGCAAGTTTTGCTAAAACCTTTGATGTTTCGCCGGTTTCCTCTCCTACCTTGAGCATTTGCAAAATAATCGGCGGGTAAAGATCTTGATGGAAAGCCAAGACCTCTGACAATTTTTCCCCTTTCTTAACTTTTTCTACTGCTTCCAAGATGGCAGCTTTATAATAAATATTTCCCAAAACCCCGGAAACAATTTCCAAAGACCTGACAATCGGAACGCCGGCGGCAATGAGAGAACTTAAAGTCCTGACAGTATAAACAGAGTTTGTTTTTTTAATAAGAGGAGAAACGACGGGGAGTTTTAACAAAAGAGCGTCCATTATTTCTTTGACTTTTTTGGTTTTTAAACTCAGCCAAAAAAGAAAAGAGAAAATAATAATAATTAAAATAGCCAGATACCATTTCTCAGCTAAAAAAGTGCCGAGTCCAATCACCAATTTGGTGGTCAGGGGAAGTTCAATATTCAACTCTTTAAAAGTCTCGGCTATTTTCGGCACAACCATAATGAGCATTAAAATCCCGATACCGAGCATGGCTAAAATTATTACCGCCGGATAAATCATCGCTCCTTGTATTTTAGACTTCAACTCGTGTTCTCTTTCCATTTGTTGAGCTAAAATTTTTAAAACTTCCTCCAGGGTGCCTGATTCCTCTCCCACCTTAACCATATTTTGAAAAAGTTCGGAAAAAATATCAGGATAATTTCTTAAGGCGTCGGAGAAATTTTCTCCTTTGATTATTTTTTCCCTTATCTCCAAGAGACCTTTTTTAAATCTCTTGCTTTTAGATTGAAGGGCTAATGTTTCCAGGGCTCTAGGCAAAGAAAGACCGGCAGCGACCATCACCTGAAGATTTCTGGTAAACATCATTCTTTCAACCAAAGGAACCCCGCCCAAAAATGGAAGAGGAATCTCAAATTTCTTTTCTTTTAATTTTTTTTCTTCTGTCTTAGCCTTAATTAAAATAAAACCTTGCTCTTTTAGAGTTTGAGCTATTTGCTTTTCATCCTTTGCTTCCATCGTTCCTGACTTTTCCTCTCCTTTTAATGACTTGGCAGTGTAAAAATATTTTGCCATAAATAAAAATTAGTCCCTAATCTTCCATTTTTTCTTTTGCCACTTGTTTAATTTTTTGCCGTATTCTTTCTCTGAATTTTTTTCCAACTAAATCAAATAGTCCCAATAATTGTTCAAAAGTATCTTCTCCGCCCAAAAAATCCCAGTATTCTTTACCAATTAAGAATTCCTTTCCTTTTTCAAGTACGCCTTGCTCAGTAAATCATTCATAGGGTTGCGGATGATAAGGATTATAAGGAAATGCCAGAAATACTTTAACGGGATTTCTTCGACGAGCTACCCATTCGAGTAGTTTAGCTTTAGATTTAGTAAAAACATCAATGTTAGGTTTTACTTTTCTTTTCAACCGCTTCCTCAACTGCTGTTTGAAAAACCGTTTCAATATCAAAAGACAAACCAGATTCAATCCCCTTACTTGCTGTATACAATTCATTATCGGTTAATTTTCTACCGATTCTATTAATCGCTTCATTTTGTAATTCCTCAACGGTTATAGAAAAAATAATTTTATTATCGTTTTGATTGTTGTTCATGTTCAGATTAAAATTATTTTGAAATTATTGACCTTTGCCTCTTTTCGCAAAAGGGACAGAATTTCCTTTTGAGAAACAGAGAGATTATTTTCATTAAAATGATTTTCAACTGTTAATTTCAATACCGCCACAGAATTATATTTTTTGCTATCAATTTTTACATCTTCAAGATTCGTAAATAAAATCATTTTAAGCAATCCGTCTTTAATATCTTCTAATGAAGGCAATAAATTATTTTTGCTATGTTTACCTTCAATAAGAAAAACATCGTTTCTTTTTACTTCTGCTTCGTCCGAAGTGAAGTAATAATAACCGCCTAAATAGTTTTGTATTGTGATTACTGATTTTGTTCCCGATAAATTTTCTTTTGGCTGAATAAGTAAATTAAAACGAACTACAATTCTGTTTGTATAACTATAAAATACCCATTAAAATGATGTTTAATTTTAAAAATACTAAAATCTTGTAATTCTCTTTTTGAAAATACCTGCTCTAATTTTTTGCGAGTATCTCGTTCCTGCTTTTCATCGTGGCAAGGTAAAATAAAGTTTAAAGTATCATCTTTTATTTCTGGGTATTTTTTGGGGTTAAGGATATTCCCTTCGGCTTTTACCTCAGTCATAATCCGAAACCTTAACTTCACCGAAGATTTTTCTACATTGCGTACCTTGCTGAAACTTTGCTGTTGCGAAAAAATAGAAATAAGGGCTTGTTTTAGTTCATTGGAAATTTCTTTTCCGCTTTCTTTTAACCGCTCCTCTAACACTTGGGAGAAAGACTGGCTAATTAAGTTTTCTACCCCGATGGTTTCAAAGAAACTTCCATAGATGAGGCAAACTTTCGTATGTTGTTTCTTTCTACCCCTTACAAAATAAAACACATCTCTTATGGGCAATGAGAAAATATCGTTGCCTGCTTTCTGCATTTGTTTTTTTACTATACTATTTTCGCCAGCAATAATATCTTCAATTTTTTTACTCCTCGATGGTATTGTTGAGTTAAAAGAGGAAACAGAATAAGAATCGCTGTCTTTCAGTTCAATCAATTCCCCGCCCGTAAATATCTTTTTGTCTTTATTCAGGCGAATGGCCAAATCTGGGAATACTCCAACATTTTTACAAGATAATAACTTTTTATCAAAAGGAAATTTATCTAACTTTTTAACTTTTTTAAAGAGATTCTTTTGCTTGGCTATTGATTGGAAAAAATGAAAAATAGAATATGTCATAATTTGAATAAACTAAGTTCTTCTTTCTTTTTTATAGTAAAATAAGCGGAGTCAGCACCCCATATTTCTTTTAAATTATTTGTGCAAATATATTCTTTATAATATTTAATTATATTATCAGATTGACTTATATTTTTTAATCTGTGTTTTATTCCTTCTGCATTATCTTTATCGATTTCAATACCAACAGATTTTCTTTTTAATTGTTCGGCAACTACTAATGTTGTGCCAGTACCAGCAAATGGATCAAAAACCGAATCGCCCACCTTTGTTGAGGAAAGAATTATTCTTAATAATAACGCTATGGGAGATTGCTGTTTGTGAAATCGTTCACCGTTGCCATTTCTGATAGCTTCATCGCCAGCAAAATAACCAGAAGTTAACTCTCTTATATCGTCCCAGTCGTCTGTTAAATAAATACCATTTTCTCTTTCATGTTTATAATTCGGAGGTAAGGGCGGAGAAATTCGCAAACGATTAAAAACTCTTGCTCTTTGCCCCTTGGTTGCAAAACCGATTATTTGATAATGTTTACCAAACTTGTTAGAACATGGAACAGCAGAGGTTTTTTTCTTCCAGATGATAAGGTTTTGGAATGACCATCCGGTTTCACGAAGACATTGTAAAACAAATTCGGTGTTCTTTTCTCGATGCATAAAATAAATAGCGCCGCCCTCTGAAGTAATTTCAAAAACGCCTCTACAAACATCTTTCATTATTTGCCAGTATTTATCTTGTGGTAAATTGTCATGCCAAGAATTATACTCCTTGTCCTGATTAAAAGGTGGATCTAAAAAAGTTAAATCAACCCCTCGCGATATTTTCTTATCTGAAAGAAGTTTTAAGCAATCTCCGTGTATGATTTTGTGATTATTCATAGTTTTCCCACTCATATATTCTTCTATCTAAATCAAGGCAATTTTCTAAATAGGGGAGAAATTTTTTATCAGAAAATAATTGCTTTGCGCTATTATTTAATTTTATTGTTTCTCCATAATTTACAACCCAATCTGATTCCTCAAATCTTGGCACATCCGAAGGGATATTTAGCTCTGATAATATAACATTAACAGTGGTTATAAAAGATGTCCTTTTTGTACGATTGTGCGTTGCTTTTATAGAAAAAAAGTTTTGCCTTTTGCCTAGTGGAAAATTCAAAATTTGAAAATTATATTTATTTCCTTTAAAAATTTTCTTCATATCCATTATAAAAATAATACTACTTTTTTGCTTTTGTGTCCACTTTTGATTTTTCTCGCATATCTCTGGAAATTGAGCGGTAATCAAATTTTCCTTTTTGAAAAATAATAATACTCTCAAGCAAATTATCTGGATAAAAATACATGGGATAAGGATTTTGAAGTATTACTCCGCTACGACGACTAATTCTTAAATAACCGTCTGGCTTTTTCCAAATAATCCTATCTCTATATCTAAAACCGGCTTCTTGAAAAATTTTTGTCGCGTCAGCAACAATTGGATATTTTTCGCCGTCAATTAACATATCGTCAATATTCAAAACAGCAATTCTTCCGCCTTGTAAAACCCTGTAAGTTTCTTTAGCAAAATTTCTCAATACGCCGAGATATTGTCCGTAAGTTTTGAATAATCCTTTATAATCGAAGGGTGCATTAAAATATGGTGGCGAAGTAACCATCAAATGCACGCTTCCATCAGGAATTTCTTCCATACTCATACAATTTCCAATAATTAGCTTATGATGTGTAGCCATAATTTTTCGTTTTAAAAAGAATATCTTTTATTTCTTTTCCAACCAATGGTATATCATATTTTCGTGTTTTAATATCTGCTATCAGGCAATTAAAATGAGAAATTTCAACACCGGCTGAGTGCATACCTAAAATATTTGATTCAATTAAAGTTGTTCCCGATCCCATAAAGGGGTCAAGAACTGAGTTTCCTTTTTTAAAATAGTGGCGTATAAATATTTCTACTAATTGAGGAATAAATTTTCCGAGATAGGGATGTAGTCGGTGAACGTGTTTTGTTCGTTCATATTCCCTAATATTCGCGAAAGACAAGTCAATACCATTAAGAGATGTCTCAAAAGTTGTTGGGATTTTAATTTCTGATATATGTGCGATTGTTTTCGTGTTGGGCATATTATTTCAAAAGTTTTTCAATTGACAAGTACCGAATTGTCGGGATGCCGAGATTCGAACTCGGGCCAAACGCTCCCAAAGCGCTTATGCTACCATTACACCACATCCCGTTAATTTTAGTACGGGGCAAGAAGGACTCGCCTGCCCCGTAGTTCCCGCTGAAAGCGGGATACTACCGGGGTGCTGCCGTTACACTATACCCCGATAAGAAAATACTAGCCGATACTTAATTTTAATAAAATTTCCCCTTTTGGTCAATTTTTAGATATGGTATAATAAATCAATGAAACTGAAATCAATTATTTCCCAACTTAATATCTCAGCCCAATGTAAAAGATATGGGCTTCCTCTCTGGCAGTGTCCTCAATTTCTTTTTTTAGTAATGGGAGCAATTATTATCGGTTCTATTTTATCCGCCTATGCCATAGGCACAAGATTTATTGGCGACCCCCAAATAGTGGCGTTAATAACTCTTTTGATAGCCGTTGTTTTATTTATCATTGCCGCAATCATTACCCAAAGCTTTCAGAGATTGGCTGAGGCCAACCGAATGAAGACAGAATTTGTTAGTATAGCTTCCCACCAGCTTCGTTCCCCTCTTTCTAACTTAAAATGGACTATTGAACTTTTAATGTCAGAAAGAAATTCTTTGGCCCCTGAAAAACAATTAGAGTATTTCAAAATCTTAAAAGAAAATAGCCAAAGAATGGAAGAATTGATTTCAGATTTGTTAACCGTTTCCAGGATTGAACAGGGAAAATTATCTTTAAAAAAGGAAGATTTTTCTTTAGGCAGTTTAATCAAAGAAGTAATTGAAGAAATGGAGCTTTTTGCCAAGGCCTCTAATGTTGAAATAGAATTTAAGGTCAAAGAATCCCTGCCTCAGATTTTTGCCGACCCGTCCCAAATAAAATTGGTCGTTGAAAATCTTTTAGACAATGCTGTGCGTTATTCTCAAGAGAAAGGGGGAATAGAAATCAAATTGGAAAAAAAGAATAAAAATTTGTATTTTGAAATAAAGGACAAGGGAGTAGGCGTTCCCATTGAGGACCAAAAATACGTCTTTCAGAAGTTTTTCCGTTCCAGAAACGTATTGCACCATCAGACCGAAGGTTCCGGTCTCGGCCTTTATATCGCTAAATCAATTATTGAAAAATCAGGAGGAAAAATTGGTTTCAAGAGCCAGGAAGGCCTTGGGTCGACCTTCTGGTTCACTATCCCCATAAAAAGTTAATTTAACTAATAACAACTATGAAAACTATATTATTTATAGAAGATGAAGCCACTCTTCAAAAAACTTTTGATGAAATTCTCGGCCGAGAAGGATATAAGATGGTTTCTGCCTTAGACGGTGAAATAGGTTTGAATTTGGCAAAGATGAAAAAACCTGATTTGATTCTGCTTGATTTGATTTTGCCAAAACTCAACGGTTTTGAAGTCCTAAAAAAACTGAAAGAAGATAGTGAAACAAACGATATTCCGGTCATTGTTCTGACTAATCTTGAGGGGATGGAAGATATTGATAAAGTTCTTGAATTGGGAGCCACCACTTATTTGGTAAAAGCCAGCTATACTTTAGAAGAAGTTTTGGAAAAAATTAAAAAAGCACTAGGCGAATAGATTTAAGTTATAAGATTTAAGTTGCAAGTTTTTTCTTTAATCTTTAATCTTAAATCTTTAATCTAATATGCGTGTAGAACCGCAACAACTAAAAGCCTTTCTTTTGGATGCTAAATTGGTCAGCTCTGCCCAACTTGAAAAAGCAAAACAGATTGCCCAAAAGTCCGAGCAAAAAATAGAAGATGTTTTGGTTTCCGAAGGGTTCATCGCCCAAGAGGAATTGATTAAAATAGAAGCGTATATTTTGGGCATCCCTTTTGTCAATTTAGAAAAAGAGAAAGTTGAGGCAGACGTCTTGAAAATCATTCCGGAACCCATTGCCCGCTCCCACAACATTGTTGCCTTCAGAAAAAAGGGTCAGGATTTAGAAGTGGCAATGCTGGACCCGGAAGATTTAAGAACCATTGAATTCATCAAAAAAACCTCCGCCCTAAGAATTCTGCCAAGATTAACTAACCCCGAAAGCATTAAAAATGTTTTGCTCCAGTATCAAAAAACCTTGGAAGTTGAATTTGGAGAGATAATCAAGAAGGAAGTTGGCGGCATCAAAACGCTCAAAGAGACAGGGATGGCAATCGGAGAAAAAAAAGAAGAGCTTAAAAAAATAGCGGAAGAATTACCGGTAGTAAGAATCGTTGACACGCTCTTGAAACATGCTATTTTAGGCAGGGCTTCTGACATTCATATTGAACCGTTGGAAAAGGAAGTGGTCGTGAGATACAGGATAGATGGCATTTTGAGAGACGCTATGACTCTTCCCAAATATGTCAGTTCTGGAATTGTTGCCAGAATTAAGGTTCTTTCTAATTTAAAACTGGACGAGCATCGTCTTCCCCAGGACGGCAGATTCAGAATTGAAAGCGAGGATTACAAATATTCAATCAGGGTTTCCGTTCTGCCGGTTTACGACGGTGAAAAAATTGTAATGAGATTATTGTCGGAAACTACCAAAGCGTTTACCTTGGAACAGTTGGGCTTGAGAGAAAACGCTTTAGAGTATGTCCAGGATAATTTAAGAAAGCCCGTGGGAATGATTTTGGTAACTGGTCCGACCGGCTGCGGGAAAACAACTACTTTGTATGCTATGATGGAAATTCTAAATATACCGGGAGTTAATATTTCAACCGTTGAGGACCCCATTGAATACCGAATGCCCAGAATCAACCAGACCCAAGTTAATCCAAAAATCGGCCTGACTTTTGCTTCGGGACTTCGTTCTTTGGTCAGGCAGGACCCAAACATCATTATGGTCGGCGAAATCAGAGACAATGAAACTGCTGGTTTAGCCATTAACGCTACTTTAACCGGCCACTTGGTTTTATCAACTTTACATACCACTTCTGCCGCCGGCTCTATCCCCCGTCTTATTGATATGGAAGCTGAGCCATTTTTAATTTCTTCAACTTTGAGCGTAATTTTGGCCCAGAGATTGGTTAGAAAACTCTACGGCGAAAAAGAAAAATACAAACTCAAAGATGCCGAAATAAAAAATCTAAAAAAATACTGCGACCCGGAAAGAATTTTAGAAATTCTCAAAGAGGAAAAATTGGCAAAACCAAAACAAACCTTAACGGACATTCCGTTTTATCGGCCAAAACCCTCAAAAGATTGCCCGGAGGGATATAAAGGGAGAATTGGGCTTTATGAGGTTTTGCCGGTTACAGAAACTATCAAAGAACTAATCGTTAAAAACGCAACGTCTGACCAAATTCAGATTCAGGCCCAAAAAGAAGGGATGAGAACAATGGTTGAAGATGGTTTTATTAAAGCTGCCCAAGGTATTACTTCAATTGAAGAAGTATTAAGAGTGATTGTTGAATGAAACCTTGCCTTCTGAGTGCGGGTAGTAGTTTAGTGGAAACCCCCGCCCCATTTTAACTGCGGGTGTCGTATAACGGCATTACCCGACTTTTCCAAAGTCGTGACAGGGGTTCGACTCCCCTCACCCGCTCTATACAAAATTTCTATAGGGCTCCAATGCAAAAAGCGTCCCGCCGCGGCGGGACGCTTTTTGAATTGTGGAGTATATTTACGATTTCGCTCGAACCTACTTTATCAAAAATTCCTGAAAAAATCCACTCGCTCCGCCC
>Ga0066637_10003490_pt1 | contig 10575 bp, 6 predicted proteins | sample CryGeyCG2014_020_FD_62737 | JGI IMG/M metagenome (GOLD analysis project Ga0066637, IMG submission 62737) | Groundwater microbial communities from aquifer - Crystal Geyser CG08_land_8/20/14_0.20 | ecosystem: Environmental > Aquatic > Deep subsurface > Groundwater | place: USA: Utah: Grand County...
TTTCTTTTCTTCCAGGATTATTTCGGCGGTCTTTTCGGTTCCGGCCGAAACGTAGGTCACCCTCATTTTGTCGCCGGGTTTAAAATTTTTTAATTTTTCCGAATAGGCCTTGAGCCCGTCCACCGCTTCCCCGTTTATTTTTACGATTATATCCCCGGTTTTGAGCCCCGCCCCGGCGAGGGGGGAATTCGGCGCTATTTCGGCCGCCATAACGCCTTTGCCCTGGAATGAAAAGTCCGGTATAAGGCCGGTAGAAACTTTCCTCGTCCCCTGTTCCGATGCGGGATTGGAACCGGTTTTGCCGGGCCTGGACAGGAAATCGGAATCGCCGGCCAGGTAATCTATTATTTCCTTTGAGAATTCGCCGAATTTCACTATTCCCGCGAAGTCTATCTTGTCGGCGGTGTCCAAAGGTTTGTGGTAGTCTGGTCCGCCGCCGTCGAAAAGCTGTATGGCGGGAATCCCTTTTTCTATAAAGCTAGCCTGGTCGCTGGAATCGAGCGGTTCCTTTACCGTCTCATAATCGAGCTGGGTGACGAAACCCGCGCCTCTGAGTATGTGTACCCATTTGTCGGAGGAGTCGGAATTCAGGACGAGAAGTTTTCTTTTCCCAAGGGCGCCTATATTGTCGAAATTGAGATTGGCGTTTATTTTGGAGAGGAGCCCGGGCTCCAGGTTTTCCGTGAAATATTTGGAGCCGAGCCGGCCTTCTTCCTCGGCGCTGAAAAAAGCGAATATTATGGTCCTGTCGGCGGGATTTTTTTCATAATAGCGGGCCAGTTCGAGAAGCAGAGAAACGCCGGAAGCGTTATCGTTCGCCCCGGGGTAGGAGAGATCTCCTTCCGCTTTAAGATGGTCGTAATGGGCGGAAAGCACCAGAAATTCGTCCTTCTTTTTTTTGCCCTCGACAGCGGCGAGCAGGTTTTCGGTTTTTATTTTTTTGCCGGCGGAATTAAAGGAGAAGCTCTGCGCGAAACCGGCCGAAAAAGGTTTCAGGCTGTATTCCTTTAATTTGGAGAGTATGCGCTTTTGAGCTTTGGAAAAGCCCGCCGTTCCAGGGAATCTTCCCTTGCCGGAGGCCAGCGCCTTTATATTTTCGGAGAGCTCTTTTTTGGAAAAAACGGAAGGCAGTTCGCCCAAGGGAGCCGGTTCGGCTTTCGTCACCGGCTTTTCGGAAGAGAAGGAGAATTTTAAAGGGGAATTTCCGGTTTCCCATACGCCGTTTTTCGACAGGGTCATATTTTCGTCGAAAACGAGCCACGAGTATTTGCCGTAATGGGGAAGCTTGGAGGAGAGAAGGCCCAATTTCTCCGGAGAGTCCGAAATTACGAAGCCGAGGGCTTCGTTTTCGTCCTGCGGATTATAGGCCGCCAGGACCAGGGTTTTAGAGGCCGTTTCCACGTTCAATCTTCCGGTCGAAAAATATTTGTCGTTTACGGAGGCGGAAAAGCCTTTCAGGTTTTCGTTCAGCAGGGCGCGGAATTTGTTCTCCCCGCCTATTATCCACACCGACCTGCCGCCCGGCAGTTTTTTTATTTCCGAATCTTTTTTTATTTCCGGCCTGTTCTCCGGGTCCTTGTTCCAGAGTTCGGCGAAAGCGGAGTAATGCTTTTTGTTTTCCGCGGAGGCGTCGGCCGGCAGAATTATGAGCGGCTTTTCCGCGCCCAGCAGTTTCGAGAGGGAGACGGGCGTTTCTTTAGGGGAAAGTTTCCTGAACAGGTCGAAATCCGGGTCTATTTCCAGGTTGAGCGGCTCTTTCTCGAAGGTAAGCAGGTAATTCTTCTCCTTTTCGCTCAAAAAGAAATTCGCCCTTAAAACCATTTCTTTGAAACCGATGTAAACCGGTACTTGCAGGTCCCGGTAGAGGTTTTCCTGATTCTGGTAAAGGTTGAAAGTTATTTTGTATATCCCGTTTTCCTTTTCCAGTCTTACGTCTTTGGCCTTGATGCCCGGCGCGCCCGGCCTGTTTATCCACTGTTCGAAAAAAGATTTAAGGTTCTTTCCCGAGACGTTTTCAAGAGAGTTCCTGAGGTCCTCGAAAGAAGCGTTTTTGAATTCGTTTTTTTTGTAAAAATCCCTTAAGCCTCTCAGGAACGTTTTGTCGCCCAGTTTCAGCCTGAGCATATGGTAGAACATCATGGATTTCCCGTAGCCCACCGCTTCCTGCGCCGAGGATTGCCGGCTGGTGAAATCCGTCAGGGGAAAATCTTTATCCCGTTCCACGTAATCCCGGTATTTCTGAAGCGTGGTCATCCTGTATTCGCGGCCCTTGCCCCTGTTCTCCTTTATCAGGTAATCGGCGAGGTACACCGTGAGACCCTCGCACCAGTTGCCGCTCTTGTAATCCACGAAAACCCCGTTGCCCCACCAGTTGTGCAGTATCTCGTGCGGATAGGAGGAGGAGATTATGAAGGGCAGGCGTATGACTTTGGGGCCGAGGAGCGTGAAGGAGGGCATACCGTAGCCGGTGTCCCAGAAATTTTCGACGAGGGCGAATTTTTTATAGGGGTAGGGGGCTATCAGTTCCGAGTAAAAATTCACGTATTTTTTAGAGGCGTCCAGGTACTGCGCGGCCAGTTTTTCGTCCGCTTTCTGAAGAAAAACGTAATAGGTTTTCCCGCCGTCTTTCGCGGAATATTCGGCGAATTTTCCGCAGACCAGGGTGAGGTCGTCCTGGGGCTTAGTTTCTTTCCAGAAGGAAACGTTTACCGGGAAAAGAGTTTCTTTCGTTTTTTCGCCGTAGGTTACCGCCTTGTAGCCGGCGGGCAGGGTTACCGAGGCTTCAAGGGTGTTCTTCAGCTCTTCAAATTCGGGATAGAAGTAGGTCGAACCGGAGAGGTAGCAGCCTTCTTCGGAAATTATCCCCGTGGTTTCCCTGAAACTGCGGGAATATTCCTGGGTTATTTCGGCGAGCGGTTCGTTTATCTTTCCCGAATATCTCAGTTTTACCGGCTCGTTTTTTTTAGCGTTCCTTATTTCATAGACGTTTACCCCGCTTTTGGAAGAGAGGTTGGTGTCGTAGCTTTTTATCCGCTCTCCCGTTACGAGGGAAATTTCCGCGCCGGACGTCTCTTCCAGTTTAAGATGTTTGTTCAGGTAGAACGCCGAATTCTCGGTTCCCGGGGGGAGGGTAAGAGTGTCGGAAACTTTGAGAAGACCCTCCGCCGGGATTATTTCTATTTCCATTTTGTGATTTACGATATCGGCCGGAACAGCGCCTCCGGCGCCGGCCGCGGACAGATCGGAAATGAACAGGGCTATAATCGAGAAAATTATTTTTTTCATATTATCCTTAAACTGTAAGAAATATCAAGCCCGCTCCTTCGTTCCTGACGGGCGCTCATGAATTATAGCTGAGGAGGGCTAAAATTCTCAGCACGTCCCAACTCAACCCAAAAAACAATGTTTTTGGGTTTCAAACAATGGGCCCGTGCCCTCCTGAGGAGGGTTCCTTCAAATTTTAACCCTGGCGCCCGATGTCACTCAGAAACGGGCTTGACATTTCCTGGATAAAAGGAACCCCGGATTTAAACTTCCGTAAAAAATCCGTATAATATATTGTATAAATTTTGGGAGGAACGATATGAAAAACAATAAGGCGGCGGTTTTCCTGGTCATAGACGCGGTGGGGGTCTCCACGCTGGAATATCTTTTAAGCAAATACGACAAAAAAGTGAAAATGCCGAATATGGTCGCTCTTGGCCTCGCGGAGATTGTGGACCCGGCCTACAAGGGCTTCTTTACCGGGAAATACGCCGGCAAATCTTATTGCGCCGCCGTAAAACAGGTCTCGGCGACCGCCGACAGCCTGATAGGCCACAGGGAAATGATGGGGGTGGTGGACCATCGCACCTACGACCTTTTCAACGACGGTTTCCCCAGGGCGTATCTCGAAAAAATAGAAAAAGCGGCCGGCAGAAAAACTTTTTTCAACAGGATGGCCGGCGGGGTAGAGGCGATAGAGCTGAACGCCGCCCGTCACGAGAAAACCGGGGAACTTATAGTCTACGCCAGCAAATGCGACCCTTTGATACAGATAGCCATGAATGAGGACATAATTCCGGTCAGGCAGCAGCATGCCATCGCCGACGCGGCCTTCAAGATAGGCATGGAAATGGGCCTGCCCATAACCAGGTGCATAGCCAGGAGCTATGTCAGGCGTAACGGCGAGATAGTAAGGACCTCGAACAGGCACGACGCGGTTCTTCCCATAGGCCAGAAAACTCTGGTCGACATATTGAACGAGAACGACGTCTGGACCGTGGCGGTGGGCAAGACCAGCGACCTGGTGAACACTCATTATAACGACAAAATAAAACTTACCGGCAAGGCGTTCATAGACCCTTCCCTCAAGCTTAAATTCGCGCATCCCAAAGGCAAGGACACCAATCCTTTCACCATACAGGGCACGCTTAACGCCATAAACGCCAAGAAAGCGGTTTACAGGCCCAAAGGAACTTTCATTTTCACGAACCTCGTGGATACCGACAGTCTTTACGGCCATACCAGGGACGTGGCCGGCGCGGTGAAAGCCGTGGAGGAAATAGACAGGACTCTTCCTTTAATTACGGACAGGATGGATAAAGGCGATCTGCTGATAATCACGGCCGACCACGGCATGGAGCACAGGGAGGATTACGGTTACCACAATAACGAGCCGCTCCCTTTCCTGGCTTACAGAAAAGGTTTCGACAAAAAAATCGGGGGTTTGAAGGTCAACAGAACTCCGGGGCTCACCGATATGGGGAATCTCGTCGCCCAGTTCTTCGGCGTTGAAAAAGAATATCGGAGGATAATAAAGAAGTAATTGGTAAATAGTAATCAGTAATCAGGGTAAAGGAATTCTCCTTTAGCAACTGAAGGATTCAGGTTAATTTGTAATTTGTATTTGCGGTTATTTGTCGCGGATTTTTAAGACTGTCTGCCAGTTGCCAATTCCTGGTTGCTAATTACTAATTACTAATTACTAATTGCTGATTGCCACCCTATTTCCACTCGGGGTCCACGAAGGCGCGGTACATCTGGGGGGTGAGGGCTTCCCAGGAATATTTGCCTGAAGGGTTCCACAAAATCCAGCTGTCCAGCATATTTCCTTTCGCGGCTATTATCTGGGCCCTCAATTCGTTAGGTCCGTATTTCCACTTAAGAGAAAAATCCTGCAGGTAGGGCCTTATTTTGGCGTAATTGCGCCCGGTGTTCCCGAGGGCGTGCTTAAGCCCCCGATCTATGAGTTTATAGGGCTGGGAATCCGGATTGGCTAGGTCGTATTCCCTGTTGTAGTAATGAGAGGGGTACATCATGGGATAGACGTAATCCACGTTCTCCGCTATCAGGTTCAGGTCCTGTCCTATGCCCATATCCGAACCCGTGGTCAGACCGAAGACGTCGGCCGAGAGCTTTACCCCGTATTTGGAAAGCCTTTTCCTGGCGTATTTGAGGAAAGCGGCTATGTTTTTCGTGGCGTTCTCCTTGTTGTGGACCTGGGAGAAGCGGCAGAGTTTCGTGTCGCCTTCGGTGGGATACCTTATATAATCGAACTGTATCTCGTCGAAACCGAGTTCCGCCGCCCTTTCCGCCACGTCCAGCAGGTAGTCCCAGACTTCCCTGCTGTAAGGGTCCACCCAGGTGTCGCCTTTGCGGGATTTCCAGGGAGAACCTTCCGGGTTCTTTACCGCGAGAGCCGTGTTTTTCGCCGGAACGACGCTGTCATGGAAGCAGACCACCCTCGCCATGGTATAAAGTTTCAGCTTTTTGAAATCTTTCATCATTTTTTCCGGGTCCGGGATGGCGTTCTCATGGGAGCCCCATTTGTAAGCTTTTTCCACTCCCGGGAGGTACACCTTGCCGTTCATTTCCTTCACGGCGACGACCACGGAGTTTATGACCGAAGCGGAGACTTTTTCGAGAAGTTTTTTTCTGAGTTTTTCATCGCCGGCTATCCAGGCGGTTATGTGTATGCCCCGTATTTTCGGCAGGGAATCTATTTCCTGTTTTATGGCGGCTATTTCCGCGGTGGAAAGGTTTACGTCCCAGTAATTTTTCGCAGGCCCCGCCCGTTTCGGAACGCGCGGTTTCTGGGCTTTTACGGTTTCGGTCGAAATTTTTAAATGTTTTTTTTGGTTTTTTTTGCCCGGTTTACCGGCATGGGAGAAAGTGGACAGTAAGAGTATAAGCGAAGCGGCCGCGAGAAGAGATTTCCTGGGCATGTTTAAATTTTATCATTTTTCCTAAGCCTTCCGTCTTAAGCCTTCAGCCTTTTTTTTGTATACTTTAAGTATGACCCCGCCGCCCGCTTCGCCGAAAGGCGTAATTTCTTCAGTAAATCCGGGAGGCGGGAACGTGATATGATTGGCGAATTTTCCGATTCGCAAGCGGGTGACCAGAGTGAAGAAAATAATATTTTTACTTATCGGAGTTCTTATGAATATGAACGCTTTCAGTCAGCCCATTTTAAGGGTGCATTATAATAGGGTGAATAATAATTACGAGGGCTGGACCCTCTGGGTCTGGAACGAAACTGACAGGAAAGCCGGTTTCGAGCTTGCCCAAGCCGGGCGCGACGCTTTCGGGATCTACTTCGACCTCAATATGGGCGAGAACGGTCTTATAGAAAAAAAGATAGGCCTGCTGCCCAAGTACAAGAACTGGGAAGGTAAGGAAAGTTTCGACAGGATATTCGAATACAAGGGAGAAAAGGAGCTTTTTCTGAAGGAAGGTGAAAAAGAAACGGGAGGGGAGAAGGTCGAGATCTCTACCGCCGTGACGGGCGTTTTTCTGGACGCGGGGAAAACGGCGAGGGTCGTTTTTAACAGGAAAGTCGGCGCGGATTATCTTAAGGCGGAGGGGTTCTACCTGGAAGCGGAAGGCGTCCGTTACGAGCCGGAAGGCTTCGCCCTCAAGGACGGGGCCGCTTACGCCGGGACGGTTTGTTTTTCTTTCCCGGGCCTGCCCCTCGATTACGACCGCATCAACGCCGGGAAATTCGTTCTCAGGTCGAAAAGCTTCGAGCCGGCGGTCCTTAAGCTGGGCGAAGAGGCGTATTCCGATAATTTCCGGACCGACCTGCGCATGGGCGTCTTTTTCGAGAAAGCGAAGACCGTTTTCAGGGCCTTTTCGCCCAATGCCGTTAAGATAAATCTCCTTCTCCGGAAAGATCCGGAAGCCGAAAAAGAGCGTTCCTCGCCCATGAGAAAAGCCGGTAACGGCATCTGGGAACACGAAGAGTCAGGCGACCTGTCGGGCCAATGCTACAGATACGAGGCAGTCTACTCCGATAAAAAACTTTACGGCCTCGACCCTTACGCCGAATGCGCGGTTTCCAATGGGAAATGCGCCCTGATATTCAGGGATAGTACGAGGGTGGCCGACCCGCCGCCGCTGGAAATAAGGGATACGGTAATCTACGAGATGAGCGTGAGGGATTTTACCGCGGACGAATTTTCCGGCGTGGAAAACAAGGGCAAATACCTCGGTCTGGCCGAAGAAAGCACCCGGCATCCCCGCTACCCGGAAATCAAGACCGGCATAAGCCATCTGAAAGAACTGGGCGTAAACACGCTTCACCTGCTCCCTTTTCAGGATTTCGAGAACGACGAGGAATTCGACAAGTACGACTGGGGCTATATGCCCGTGCGCTTCAACACCCCGGAAGGCTGGTACGCCGTGGACAGGAAAGGCGGGGCCCGGATAGCCGAACTGAAGAGGATGATCTCAGCCCTGCACGAGAACGGGATAAGGGTGGTGATGGACGTCGTTTATAACCATACCGCCGAGACCAGGAATAAGGTCTATAATTTCAACGCCCTGGCCTTCGACTATTACTACAGGACCAGAGACGACGGGACCTACTATAACGGTTCCGGCTGCGGCAACGAGTTCAAAACCGAAGCCCCCATGGCCGCCAAGTTCATACTCGACAGCCTCCTATACTGGGTACGCGAGTATAAAGTGGACGGTTTCAGGTTCGACCTGATGGGCCTCATAGACCAGGAGACCGCGGTGAGAATAGTCTCGGAATTGCGCAAGGTAAGGCCGGATATACTCGTTTACGGCGAGCCCTGGGCCGCCGGGGAAACCCCGGTCAGGGGCGTTTCCAAAGGTTTTCAGAAAGGGAAAGAGTTCGCGGTTTTCAACGACGATCTGCGGGACGCGCTTAAAGGCAGCGTCTTCGAAATAAAAGACCTGGGCTATGTGCAGAACGGCTCCAAAAGGGCGAAAGTGATGGAAGGGATAAGGGGCAGCCTGAATAATTTCACCGCTTCTCCTCTCGAAACGATAAACTACGTCTCTTCCCACGATAATCACACTCTTTGGGACAGGATAAGCCTTTCCGTTCCCGCCGAAGACGTTGCGGACAGGATAAAAATGGACAAACTGGCCCAGACTGTGGTTTTCGTCTCGCAGGGCATTCCCTTCATGCTGGGCGGCGAGGAGTTCCTGCGCACCAAGCACGGCGAGGATAATTCCTACAATCTTCCGGACAGCATAAACAAGATAGACTGGACCAGGAAAAAGGAACATTCCGGCGTCTACCGGTTTTACAGGGACCTGATAAAACTCAGGCTGTCTCATCCGGCTTTCAGGATGCGTACCGCGGAGGAAGTGAATAAAAATCTCAAGTTCTACGAGAACCTGGGCCTGGCGGTTAAAAAGCCGGGCATAGCCTTCCTGATAGACGGGAAGAAGGCCGGAGACGCCTGGGGCGAGATACTGGTCCTGATAAATCCGGAAAAGGTCAGAAGGAATTTTATGCTGCCCCCCGGCAAATGGCGGCTGGAATTCGATGAAAACGGTTTTCCCGGAAAAAACGAGATTTTTAAAAGCAAGGCCGCCGTGCGCCCGGTAAGCCTGTGGGTGCTGTCGGGAGAGTAGAGGATTGGAAGATTGGAGGAAGGAATCTGCTTTTAAAAATAGGGCGCTGTCCCTGATTAATACATGCCTCACCCCTGGTGGGTCTTTCGGCCTATGTTCTGATAGGTATTTTATCACTTTCATATCGGGCCATTTATGGTAAAATTAGGTGTAGCCTTAACCTTTGGGAGGGAAATAAATGAAAAAATCGATAGTAACGCTGACGGTCGTCCTTTTTTCGGGAATGATCGCCGGAGCCAGTGAATTCTCCATTGAAAGCCTTAAGAGCGGAGCTTTCAATATAGACGTAAGCAAAGTGGAAGCCCCCGAAGTCCCCGTGCCGGCCAAACCGGCGAAACAGGAACCCGCCCCGGTAGGGCAGGACCTCATCTACAAGTTCCAGAACGTCAAGAACGAACTTTGGCGATTTGAGAACGACACCACCTGGCTGAGGAACGACCTCAACAGCCTGGAAAGGGACGCCAGGAACCTTTCGCAGGGACATTCCAACGCTTTTTTCGGCAGTGACCTGAGAAGGATGTCCATGAAGATCTCCGGCTACCAGAACGACGCCCAGAGGATAGCCTACGACGTGCAGAATCTCCTGACGCTGGCCCGGAAAGACAAGGAGTTGAACAGGATAGCCCGCGATATGGAATGGGACGCCAGGGACCTGTTGAACAGGTTTCAGTTCGACATCGAGAACGCGGCTCAGAACCTGGAATCCACGGTAACCAGGATAGACCCGAAGATAATAGGTTATGACGCGCAGTGGCAGGCCAGGGACATCTCGAGGAACGCCAGGAACGTGGCCTGGAAACTGTGGGATTTAAGCTGGGACGTGCAGAGCCTGATGAATAAGACCCAGCCGTAACAGTAGAGACTAGAGAATAGAGACTAGAGAACGGCGATTGCGGCCCGAAGTTTAAAGTAAAGGGACGGAGAAAGCTCCGTCCCTTTTTTATTCGACTTTTGAACTTTCCCGCTTGTCTTGCTTATCCTGCTTCTCAATACCCCAGGGATTCGTTCACCAAAATCACAGTGTATTCCGTCACTTTCGGTTTTTTCCAGAGCATGGTCACGAGGTTGCAGATACGCTCCGGCGAGGCGCAGTCCTCGCATTTCCCGGTTTTCACGCAGGGATTTTTCTTGTTCAGTCTGAGATTGTTAGGTATGGCGGCTATATTGCGCATCCGCCAGAGCCCTTCTTCCTGGTCTTTTACTATTTTGTTTATTCCGGCGGGCAGTATTATATGCCTTGGGCCCCAGGTCACGGCGGCGCAGCGGTTCCCCGTCCCGTCTATGAAGACCAGCTTGCCGTCCAGTGTTACGGCCTGGGGGGAGGCGAAATAAAAATCCGCCGAAATGGCCTTGAACCAGGTCTCCCTTTTTTGTTCGGGGCTCATCTGAGGGAGATGAACGATTATCTTGTTGTTCTTTTCGGCGAGTTTTTCGGCCAGTTTCATCTGTGCTCCGGTCACTGTGCCGCCGAAGCCGACGTTCTTGTTTTCCCCGACCAAAGCGGCGATGTAGTCTGCGGCTTCTTCCTTGGTCTTGAAAATTTCGGCCTTAAAACCGTTTTTCTCCAGCGCTTTTTTAGCGTTTTCAAGCGTCATAAAATTCAGTTTTTCAAGGTTCTCTTCGGTCATAAATCCTCCAAATACGGCGGGTCGTAAAAAAACGGAAAAGCAAAAGCGTTTTTTAAATCTTAATCCCGACCCGCGT
>Ga0066637_10003492_pt1 | contig 10572 bp, 11 predicted proteins | sample CryGeyCG2014_020_FD_62737 | JGI IMG/M metagenome (GOLD analysis project Ga0066637, IMG submission 62737) | Groundwater microbial communities from aquifer - Crystal Geyser CG08_land_8/20/14_0.20 | ecosystem: Environmental > Aquatic > Deep subsurface > Groundwater | place: USA: Utah: Grand County...
TATTTCAGTATCGACCCTTCCAGGTTCTGGTTCTATCCAAACACACTCAGACTTTATATTTAGTAACGGTACTAAACTTGAGCAATCTATTTGGCGGGGAGATCAGGGATTTTGGAGAATAATTCCAATGGTTAATGGTGAGCCCCAGTGGAGCTGTGCTAATTCATTGCCAATCGCAACTTCGATTCCTTGTCCAAAAAAAGCTCAAGGCGATGCCAACTGCGACGGAACAGTTAATCTGCTTGACTACTTTTATTATGTGACGGTTGCCTCAGGAGGGAGAGTGCCATCTTCGGTTAATCCTGACTTTAATGGCAATGGCACAGTTAACGCTGAAGATAGAGCTATTATCATTAGGACATTAAGACCATGAAAAAAGAAATACCAAAAATCGCAGTGATATTTTTAATTACGGTCGGCATCGTTGTTTGGGCGTTAAATTTTATATTTTTAGGTCAGGCACCTAAGTCAAAAGCCACCGGCGAGACGATGAGTCTGTCTTTTAATCCTTCAACTCAGACAGTGGCGGCCAATGCCGATTTTACTGTTTCAATTCTTGCCAAACCATCTCTAAATACGATACTGCGCGGATACAAAACCAAAGTTAATTTTGATAAAAGTAAATTAAGTTTTAAATCGATTCAATACAAAGTTGGCGTAGTCAGCGCCGGGCTTGGTAATACAACCGCCGACGTTACAGCCGTTAATGGCAATGGTTTTGTCGATGTCATCGGTGAAGATACGACGGCGACCGGTTATGTATCAACGGCCGCTAATGGCGCCGAACTGGTTAGTCTAACTTTTACTGCTTTGTCAACTTCAGGTACTACCGTTACGACGAGCGATTCAAGTTTCTATTCAATTAACGCTGATAATACCTTATTTGACAGTTGGACAGTTGCCGCCCAAAATTTAGATGTCAACGGCGTGGAACCGACCTTAACACCAATTCCAACTGTAACTCCTCCGGGCGGGCCGACCCTGACACCAGCGCCGACGGTTACTCCCGGCGGGCCGACCTTAACGCCAACGCCAACCACGCCTCCGGGTCAACCGACCAACACGCCGACGCCAACCGGTACTGGTACTACCGGCAATGTTAAGTTAAATTTGAAACTGAAATTTCAGGGAATAATAAATAAACCGACTACTGACGCTTTAAGCAAGCTTAATGTCAAAATTAAATTATTAAATGAAACAACCGGGCAGGAAACAGCTTATCAAACCGCTGAATTTACCGCCGACGATCAAGCGGTCTGGTCGGGTAATACCAGTTTTAATGTTGATGTAAACTCTAAATATACTTTGTATGTCAAAGGCCCTTATCATATCCAGAAAAAAATATGCAATGCTTTGCCAACTGAGACGGCGGGAGGAACTTACCGTTGTACTAAAGGCAACATTACCTTAGAAAATGGGGATAACAATCTTAATCTTTCCGGAATCGTTTTACTAGCCGGCGATCTGCCTGAACAGGATGGAACTGTGACGGCTTATGATACCTCTTTTATTTATAATAATCTCGGGAAGAATAATGACAAATGCGATGTTAATCGAGACGGAATATGTGATACCCAAGACTTTTCATTGGTAATCGCGGCTTTAACAGTTAAAAATGACGAACTTTAAACTATGGAAGAAAAAAACAAAACAATATTCGTATATTTATTAGTAATTTTTTTAGGCGTTTTTATTGGTACGAGTATTTTTCTTATTTTAGGTAATAAAAAACCGCCAGTCGGAAAAGAAGCAGCTACCACCTCTTTAACCGTCCCGACGGTTATAGCGACTCAGGGATCTTTAAGTTTAAAATTAGAAAGCGAAGCGACGGTGACTAAAAATAATGAAATACAAATCGATTTATTGGCCGGCTCCAATGAAAAAAATATTGCCGGTTATGATTTAGTTTTGTCCTACGATCCCTCAGCCTTTGAATTTATTAAAGCGACGTCGAATTTAGCCGATTTTAAAATCTATACTTATAAAAGAGATGGTTACTTAAGTTTTTTAGCGACCAAATCCCTCCAAAGCCAAACGTCGTCGGTTTTTACCCAGACAATGATTGCCAGCTTGAGTTTTAAACCGATCAAAGCCGGTAAATTCAACTTTTCTTTAAAATCGTTGATGGGTAAAGATAGAACCGATCTGGTGACCGATAAAACCGAAATTCTTAATCCTCAGCTAAATGATTTGGAGATTAAGGTCAATTAATAAATGAATGAAAAAAACCATAAAAAATCTTTTCTTACTAATGATTTTTTTTCTGAGCTTTCCTTTGTTGGTTAAATCAGTATCGGCGGCTTCTTTAAATTTTGATAAAACAACCGTCTCGGTTGCCAATGGTGGAACTTTTCAAATCGCAGTGACAGTTAACCCGGGTAATGACGCCTTAAGTTCCGTTGATGCTTATGTCACTTTTGACGCCGCTTATTTAAAAGCAACGGCGGTCACGGCCGGTAGCCTTTTTCCGACTGTTTCCAATGATATCTCAACAACTGGCAAAGTTTACATTGCCGGCTTGGTCAACGATCCGGCTAGTTCAATCTCAACAACTGGTACTTTGGCCACCATTACTTTTCAAGCTCTCAAAGACGGAACGGCAACTTTAGCCTTTGACTGCAGCACTTCAAAAATTATTAAAAATGATATTAATGCCTCAAACGTAATTGTTTGTAGTACAAACGGAACTTCAGCGGTTACGATCGGAAGCGGCAGCAGCGGAGGAACTACTAATCCAACTGCCACGCCGGCGGCAAATACCGGTGTTGCCAATGAGTTGCCAAAGAGTGGAATTTTTGATAATGTGGTAAAGTTTGCAATACCGGGAGCAATATTGTTATTATTAGGGAGTATGTTAAGAATAGTACTTTAAAAAACAGTTAAATATTTAAGGTTTAATTTTATGAACGGTCCTAAAGTCACAAAAATTTCCGCCATTATTATTGGTATAGTGGTTTTTGTTGGACTGGTATTTTTATATTTTAGCGTGTTTGGTAGCAGAGCGGCTGATTTTGAACCGCGCGATGTGGTCGTTTCCAACATTGAAAAAAATTCTGTTCGCGCCAGTTGGGCGACTGGAGTTGACACTCAAGGAGTGGTTGAATATGGGACAACGCCGACGGCTTTGAATTTTTTTGCTCCGGAGGCGACCAAAGGCAAGACTCATACCCTAGACCTCACTCTTCTTTCTCCCAATACAACCTATTATTTTGATATTAGAGTAGGGGACAAAAAATATGATAACGGCGGTGTCCCTTGGACTTTTACGACCAAAGGAGCAGAAAGTTCGGTGACTACTCCTCCCACATCCACACCAACTCAAGCAGTTTCAGCTTCTCAAACGACACCAACGCCATTTCAAAAGCTTAAGATTTCTGACGGAACTAACTGTACGGAAACTGACTGTACAAAAATAAAAGAACTTTTTGGTAAAGGTTGTTCTACTCAGGATTATTTCAAATGCTTGAAGAAACTTACTCCGACTCCATCTCCTTAAATAATTCCTCCTTTAGGAAAATTAATTAGTAAGTTACTGATAAAATCTACAATCGGTTGCAAGATATTATTTAACATTGAGCTGCCGGCAATCGGGAAGATTAACAAAATTAAAAAAATCATTCCATATTTTTGCAGTTGATTCCATTCTTGGGCTTTTTCTTCCGGCAAAATTCCAGCCACGATTTTAAATCCATCCATCGGGTGAATCGGCAGTAAATTAAAAACGCTTAAAATAATATTCATTTTTATCATCGGGATAAAAAGTAAACTCCCTATAATAATTAAAAAATTAAGCTGTAAAAATATGAACAATCTTATGAGTAAAGAAAGTATAATAGCCAAAATAAAGTTTGAACTTGGACCAGCTAAAGAGATGATGACGGAGTCACGTCGAGGCTCTTTGAGATTATAAGGGTCAAACTGAACCGGTTTACCCCAGCCAAAGCCGAAAAAGAGTAAAAATAACATACCAATCTTATCAATATGAACCAAGGGATTGAGTTTTAGTCTGCCCTGAAGCCTTGGAGTTGGATCTCCCAAATAATCAGCCGCCCACGCGTGAAAAAATTCATGAATCGCAATGGCAACCAAAATAGCTATAAGGTAGATAACGAAGATAAGAGGATTGGAAAATAAGTATGAGATCATAAGTACAAATTTCTAATTTCTAATTGACCTAATTAACCTAAAGAAATCCCAACCTCCAATTGGTTATTGGGTATTTTTTAGATCAATTAGAACAATTAGATCAATTAGGTTAATTTAATAATTGTTTTTTGAATTATTTTATGATATCATAAAAATCCTATGGTTGAATGTTATCATTGTGAAAAATCTTTATTGTACGGCCGCTCCCACACCCATCATCGAGGAGTCGCCGGAGGCAGGTGGAAGAAAAGAGCCCCAAAAACCCAGAGAATCTTTAAGGCTAATCTGGTCCGTTTGAGTATTATTGAAAAAGGAATCACTAAAAGAATCAGACTCTGTACTAAGTGTTTAAAGAGAGTGAGAAAGGATATGAAGGACGGGAAAAAGCCGTTCTTAACATTAGCTAATAAAAAAACCGAAATCCGAAGCACGAAATCCGAAACAAATTCAAAATCCAAATGACAAAAATTCAAAACGTTTAAGAAATTTAAAATTTGAAAATTCGGATTTGTTTTGAAATTCGAATTTCGATATTCGAGTTTAACAACTAATATTCAATTTTTACCAACTCCTCATTCTCCTCCCTATACAATTGTCCTTTCTGTTCTACTGATCTTTGAGTAAAAACAATACCATTAAGATGATCAACTTCGTGTTGAATAATCACGGCTTCAAAGCCTTGGAACCACTTCCGTACAACTGCGTCAGTTGTATTTTGATACTCCAAGAAAACCCTGTTGGCCCGTTTGACCGGGCCCCAAATCCGGGGAATTGACAGACAGCCTTCGAGCTTGACGCGTTTTTTATAAGGACGGACCTTTTTCTTAGGACTGTCCTTAAAAAGGTCCGTCCTTTTTAGGATCTTCGGATTTACAAATACTTTAATTTTTGATTTTAAAGTTGTTTTGATAATAAAGATTGATAGATCCAAACCGACTTGATTGGCGGCCAAGCCAACGCCAGGCGGGTCGTCTTGAGCAATCAAAATCTTTTCCATATCAAAAACTATTTTTTTTATTTTATCATCAATTTTAATAACTGGTTTTGTTGGTTGACTTAGAGCATTTGCTGGGACAGTGACGATTTTTAACATGAAAATATTATATAATAAAGCTATGAAACTTTCACTTTGTATCGCCACTTTTAATGAAGAAAAAAATATTCATTATCCACTGGACTCAGCACTGGATATCGTTGATGAAGTAATTATTGTTGATGGCGGGTCAACTGACAAAACAATCGAAATCGCAAAATCTTATGGAAAAAAAGTCAAAATAATTGATTCAGAGAATCCGACCATGTTTCACAAAAACAAGCAAAAGGCAATTGAAACGGCAACGGGAGAGTGGATTTTGCAGCTGGATGCGGATGAGGAACTAACCGACGAATTAAAAACAGAAATAAAAAAAATCATTCATCAACAAAAAGAAATCGTGGCATTTTGGATCCCAAGGAAGAACTGGTTTTTGACGAGATTTTTAGAAAAAGGTGGGCAATATCCGGACTATACAATTCGTCTATATCGTAATGGATATGCCAAGTTTCCATGCAAAGATGTTCATGAGAACGTTGAAATAAAAGGGAGCGTTGGTTATCTCAAAAATCCAATTCTTCATTATGCCGATCCGGATTTTTCCCGATACCTCATGCGTTGGGACCGGTATACAACTCTTGATGTTGAAAATCCAAAATCCAAAATCCAAAATCCAAAATTCTTTAATTATTTCATCTCTAAACCATTTTCAACATTCTTCCTGATGTACTTTCGCCACAAGGGTTTTGTGGACGGCTTTCCGGGATTTGTGTTTGCTCTGTTTTCAAGTATCAGGTTTTGGGTGATTTATATAAAATGGAAAACTAGGCGCCTATCTTAAACTCCACCACCTCTCCACCATTCATTTCGTAGTCACGTCCCACCGTTTGCACCAGTCCCTGTTCGCGGGCCGGTACCCAGCCGCCGGAGTCAACAAACTGTTGGTAGGGGATAACATCAGCTTTGATGAATTTTTTTTCAAAATCCGTGTGAATAACTCCGGCCGCTTGAGGAGCCAGTGTACTTTTTTTGATCGTCCAAGCCCGGGCTTCCAAAGTTCCGGCAGTCAGAAATGAAATCAATCCTAAAATTTCATAAGATTTTTTTACTAAGCAATTTAAGCCCGATTCAACAAGCGCAAATTGTTTGAGATATTCTTTTTGTTCCTCTTCATTAAAGATGACGATTTCGGATTCCATTTTGGCACATAAATGTAGGGAACAAAAATGTTTGTTCCCTACGGAATTTAAAATTTCGTCTATTTTTTTCTCCGATTCTTCTTTTTTTTGCAGTTGGGTTTCTGAAACGTTGAAAACATAGACGACTGGTTTTATCGTCAGTAAATTCAAAGGTTTAATGGCAATTTTTTGTTCATCGGTTAAATTAACATTTCGTGCAGGGTTTCCTTTATTTAATACTTCTATTAATTTTTCTGCCATTTCAACTTTTAACTTTTCACTTTCAATTTTGACTTTTGCCTTTTGATTTTTGACTTTTTGCAGGGTTTCCAAATCAGCGAGAATCAATTCTGTTTCAATCGTTTTTATATCATCAACGGGATTGATTTTATCGGAAACGTGAACAACATTTGAATCTTCAAATAGTCGGACAACGTGGATAATCGCTTCCACTTCACGGATGTGGGACAAAAATTTGTTTCCCAACCCTTCGCCATGGGACGCACCGCGCACTAAGCCGGCAATATCATAGAATTCGACGACGGCCGGAACAATCTTTGTTGTATTAACAATTTTAGCGAGGACAGGAAGTCGTTCATCCGGAACCTCGATTATTCCCACATTTGGTTCTATCGTGCAGAAAGGATAGTTGGCTACATTGGCAATCTGCTTTTTTAATAGGGCGTTAAAAAGGGTTGATTTTCCGACGTTAGGTAGCCCGACGATGCCGATTGATAGTTTCATAAGAATATATTATACACTACACCTCTATTGTCAAAATTATCCTTTTTTGACAATCCAAAACACCCGCTTTGTAGGTTATAAGCGATTGACACAAAAATTTTGTTTTTATATCTTATTTCTCAATATGAGTGGAAATTTTTTCTATCGGCGGTTAGGAAAAATAATTCTTCGGATTAGGGAAAAAAAGAAGCTCACTCAAGAACAACTGTCTCTTCTTTGTGATATTGATCGAAGTTATCTGTCCAAGATTGAAAAAGGAAGAACCAATCCTTCGGTTAAAATTCTTAATAAAATCTGCCGTGTCTTTAAAATGCAGATTTGTAATTTACTAAAAGGATTATAACCCACATGGTATATCGATAAATTTATTTTGTCGTAACTGCCTAAAACACAGACTTTGTAGGTTATAACCAACTGCTTTTGGGTTTTGATTCCAATATGATTACTCAATGACGCGAGGTAACTTCTATTATAAAAGGCTAGGGGAAAGCATTATCACTCATCGAAAAAAACTAAAACTGTCTCAACAACAAATGGCGACTCTCTCTGATGTTGACCGCAGTTATCTGGCTGAGGTTGAAGAGGGAAAAGCTAATCCATCAATCAGATTCCTTCATAAAATTGCCAAAATTCTAAAAATAAAGGTAGGGAGTTTAATAAAAGATTTATAACCGCATTTTAATAATAAATAAAAAAGCAACGATTAATAACCCAAACCCTAAAAACTCCAAATACTGCGGCCAGAAGATGATAGTAATATTTGCCCTTTGGGTCGCCGAAGTCCCGGTTTGTTCTGGACGAAGGCGCCAGCCATTCGCCCAGTTGTTGACTAAGACATGCTCCAATAATTTTCCGTTTTTAAAAGCGATCCAGCCTAAGTTGACAGCTATTTTATTATTCGTGCTATAATGTCTTGATGGATAAATACACAGCCAAAATTATTCCAGTTTTAAAAAAATACGGTGTCAGCCGTGCCTCTTTGTTTGGATCAGTGGCGCGTGGGGAAGAAAATAAAAAAAGTGACATAGATCTTCTAATAGAGCCAGCCAAGGGAACAACACTTTTTGACATGGCTGGAATGCAAATAGATCTTCAAAACAGTTTAAAAAAATCAGTAGATCTTGTAACTTATGGAAGCGTTAATCCGATGTTAAAAAATCGTATTTTAAGAGATGAGAAGGTTATTTATCATATATGAAAAAGAATAATTTATTATTTCTTAATCACATTCTGGAAGCAATTAAAGATATTGAAGATTATATAAAAGATACATCCTCACTAGAGGATTTTATTACTGATAAAAAAACTCATGACGCAGTTTTACGAAGTTTTCAAGTGATTGGAGAGGCAGCAAATAACTTAGATGAAGAGTTCATAAATTCTCAAGCAGATATTGAATGGGTAAAAGTAATTGGAATGAGAAATTTTATTATTCACGAATATTTCGGAGTCGATCTAAAAATTGTTTGGGTTACGATAAAAGACGACTTACCAACATTCAGAGAAAATATAAAAAAATTGCTTCAAAAGATTACTTAGGCTGTTTAATTATTGCTAAGAAGGCGATTATCATCAACCCAAACCCCAGAAACTCCAGGTACTGCGGCCAGAAGATTATGTAAACAGTTGAACCAGTTGAATTAGTTGAATCAGCGGCCGATTCAACCGACTTTGTTAACTGCCAGCCATTCGCCCAGTTGTTGACTAAGACATGGTCAAGTATTTTTCCATTAACAAAAGCTATCCAACCAAGGTCATAGCTTTGAAACAAGATTATATATTGTCCTGTTGTTATATTATTTAATTGAACTTGATAAGTAAAATAGTTGAGTTTTCTTACTTCATAGTCATTGGAAAAATTAGTTTCAGTTTTATTAAATCCTTTTCTGACAAACCTCATTTCTTTTAAATTTTGATAAGGAAAAAGATAAAGCGATAGTACCTCAAGATTATTTGAAGCACTCAAGTTCTTAAAAGATTTATTTTGAAAAGCAAAAGTATAGCCAAGTCCGTACTTATATCGAGGTGGAAGGATAAAATAATTAGTTTGATTATCTAATCGATCTTCCAAGTAGCTTTGTTTTTTGGTTTCATCAACAATATAAAAAAATAAAGGCAAACCTTGACTATTGACAGACTGGGTTTTTACCAAATAACTAATGTTTTGTGCTAAAGTTAAATCGGAAAAACCAAAATTAGTTTTTTGATTAACATTGATATCAAAATTTTTAATGACTTTTTTTTCGATCCTAACAATCAATTTGTTGTTTCCGATTACAGGCTCAAGTTTTAGTGCAACATTGATTGGTTGACCGTCAATGAATATTATTTCTTGATAAACGCTATTAAGATAAAGATTAAAATCTTCAACGCTAATTGATAAAGGAGTCGATAAATAAAAATAATTATCATCTTCGCTAATCTGCCAGTTGTTTTCTTTGGGATTAGTTTGATTGGTTAGACTTAAAAAAGGATAGGAAATATCGTTTCCTAGATTTTGATTATTAACATAAAAACCGTTTTCCGAAAAAGCCGCATCATCGTTGGTAATATTGATTTTTGGACCGATATTATTTAAGTTCGTTGAGAGACTGATAAAGTTTTTTGAATAATAATTATGATCAATTTTATAAAGAAAAACATTTTCGCCGTTAAATATTGAGGTAATATTTGGACTTTTCATAAGAAGCTCATTGATACGGTCATATTGCAGGGCTTTGTAACTGGAAACGATAGGTATTAAAGATTTATCTAAAATTAAGTAGTCTATTTGGTATTTATCAAAAACATTGATTATCTTTTGAATATCTTCGGCTTCAAAAGCGGTTTTAGTTTCCCAGAAATAGCTTTCCGAAGTTTTACTCCAAACATCAAAAGTCCGGGAAACAATCGGCTGTTCAATTCCGTACCATAAAAATCCTGATCCGTTATAGCCCCATTTATTAAAGAACCAACCCCAAAAAGTATAATCGGGGATTAGGGCAATACGACTATTTTTACCTTCAGTTTTAAAGTAATTAATCACTGAGTGATAGTCATCGGGTATTGCGACTTTCATTTCCGGTGAAAAGAAATAGCCTTGAAAAGAGGGGAAAGAATAGAAAAGAATGGAAAAAAAAAGTATTAAGTAGTAAGTATTAAGTGTTTTAGAGGTGTCATTCCCGTGAAAACGGGAATCTATATAATAAATTCCTTTTGCAATGAAATAACTATAAACAAGTGAATATGGAATAATAAATTTTGTAAATGGAGAGCGGAAAATTTGATTAATGATTGGGAACTGACGAATTAATTCATTGAGCCAAGAAAAAGGCGGAGTTGCGAGTAATAAACCCGTTGTACAGAACAAGAATATAAAAACAAAGTCAAATTTTTTTTCTTTGACAGTTTTTAATAAGCCAATAATCATCAGTACAGCAAAAACGTATGGAAATAAGCCAGAAATCCCTCCAAAATGGTCTTTCCAAGGAG
>Ga0066637_10003495_pt1 | contig 10569 bp, 8 predicted proteins | sample CryGeyCG2014_020_FD_62737 | JGI IMG/M metagenome (GOLD analysis project Ga0066637, IMG submission 62737) | Groundwater microbial communities from aquifer - Crystal Geyser CG08_land_8/20/14_0.20 | ecosystem: Environmental > Aquatic > Deep subsurface > Groundwater | place: USA: Utah: Grand County...
ATTTTGCAAACCCCCTTTCAATCAATTAAAATTCGCTAAGAAACAGAGTATTAAAACATAATTACAAATGAAAGACTAATAACAACTCATTCTAATCTCGCAAGTGTCGAGGTCAGGTTTTTACAGAAGCTAATAATCTTTTATTTAGCATTTTTTACGTTTATTCTTATATGCTTAACAATAAAAAGTATTTAAAACTATCTTAGTTTTTTACTTAAATTAAGGAACCTTAATTTTATTCAAGATTGAATTAATGACCTTGTCAGTTGTTATCCCTTCGGCTTCGGCCTTATATGTAAGAATTATTCTGTGCCTTAATATTACATATGCAACATCTTTTACATCCTTAGGCACAACAAAATTTCTTCCTTGCATTAATGCCCTTGCTTTGCTTGCTATGAACAAAGCAATAGAAGCTCTTGGTGACGCGCCCCACTCTATATAAGTTCCATTTTCAAAATCTTTAGTTCTGGTTAGTTCGACAATTCTGAGTATGTACTCTTTTATTCTCTGGCTTAAGTAAATTTTATGGACTAATTTTTGAATTTTTATTATTTCTGAAGGTGAAGTAATAGATTTTAGTTTAAACTCTTCAAATTTTTTAATAGTTACATTTTGCTCCATTATCTTGTTTTCTTCCTCCATTTTTGGATAGTCCATTAAAAGTTTGAATAAGAATCTGTCTATCTGCGCTTCAGGGAGAGTATAAACTCCGCTTGTTTCAATGGGGTTTTCATTTGCCATCACAAAAAATGGCAAAGGCAGTTTGAAAGTAGTTTTTCCTATCGTGACTTGTTTTTCTTGCATTGCCTCTATCAAAGCTGATTGCGTTTTTGGCGGGCTTCTGTTTACTTCATCTGCTATAACAAAATTTGCAAAAATCGGCCCTTTGAGTACTTCAAATCCTTTTTTTGGAGTGTAGGTTGTTATGCCTAGAATATCCGTAGGCAAAAGATCTACTGTAAACTGAATTCTCTTTGTCTGGCAACCACTCACAACTCCAAGAGCTTTTATAGCAAGAGTTTTGGCTATTCCAGGCACGCCTTCTAATAGAACATGCCCATTACAAAGTATAGCTAAAATTAAACCATCTATTATCTCCGCCTGCCCGACAATAACTTTTCCTAGTTCGCTTTTCATATCAGAAACAATCATCGCGCATCTTTTTACTTCTGAACTTTTTAGCTTTGTATTTGCAGAAGCGGGAGTTTTGTCTTTTTTATGCCTCTTTTTCATTTTTCCTCTTTTTTTATATTTAATTATATTATTTTATATTCTTAAACCTTTCTTTTTAATAGAACTTCTTTAATTTGTTTCTTTTGTAAATATAATACAAAATCCCTATAACAATTGTGATTAAAAATGATAAACTTAGGTAAAGATACAATTTGTTTTCCATTGTTTCTTTTTTTCTAGGCAAGCTTGCTTGTGATATCGAATATTTGCAAGCTTCTATAGCTTCTTTTGATTTTTTAAGGGCGTTTTCATAATCTCCTTCATCAAAATATTTTCTTGCTTCTTTTATAAGCTCGTTAAGCTCTATACACTCAGGATTTTCTGCAATAAACTCTTCAGTAAAAACAATTGACTCTAAAACTTCTGTTTTATTGGCCTCTCTGACTGTTAAATATAGCTTGCCCCAATCACTATATTTTGGATTTTTTACAGAAGCATTTACTGTTATTTCATATAAACCAAGCTCTTCTGTGCTGGTTATTATGGTTAAGGTAGCATTTTCTTTTGCTCCGGCTTTTAGTGTTTTAAAGTATTCTTTGTCAAAAGACACATTTATATCTTTTCTGATTGTGCCATTTTTTGCTATAATTCCTGTTAAGTTTATATCATTAAGATCAATTGTTCCTTCATTACTCAAAACAAATGGAACTACTATTCTGTCTTTTTTATATGCTGAAAGCGGGTCAGGCAAAATTATTTTTAATAAAGTCGTTTTAGTTGCTCCTCCGCCCCCTCCTCCCCCGCCGCCTGTAAACTCTTCAGGAGTAGTTGTTATAGTCAATGTGATAGTAAAATTATTGCTTGTAACGTTATTTATACTCTGAGAAATATTTGAAATATTGTATTCATAGGCAGTTAAGCTGTAATTTGAAGTTCCTGTAGAAGAAGCAGAGAAGCTTATTGTAGGAGTTGTGCCGTTAGTCCAGTTAGTTATACTCACACTTATTGTTCCACCGCTCGAATTTAACAATGTATAGGCAAAACCGATTGTTTGGTTATAATTATAATCCAATGCGTCTATATCTGAAAAATACTCAGATAAATTTACTTCTTGAGGAGAGCCTCCGCTGATTAGGGAATCTAAACCTCCTATACTTCCAGAAAAATTTAGAGGGGAGTTTTCATGGCTTATATTAATGCTCCAATTTTGTATCGTGCTTAGATTTGTTCTGTTGGCTAAATTGTCAGTAGTAGGATAAACTATCAAAGTTAAATTTACAGCGCCATAAGTTTCGTCTGTAAAATTTGGAGTGAACCGCCAGGTTAAATTTGTACCATTGCCAAAATAGCTTATATTATGCATTAGAGCAGAAGAATTTGAACGATAAATATAAAATAAGTAAGTTAGATTGTCTCCGATGCTATGATTTAAAGTGAAATTCAAACTAGAAGTTGTATTTTCAGTTAATCTAAACTCATAACTTGCTGCAGGAGTGATAACGCTTGGGTAGTCATAAACAAAAAGCCAAAATTCAGCAGAACTTAGCTCTCCGTCAGTGTCGTTTACACTTATATTTATTTTGTACTTTCCGCCCTGGCTGGAATTAAAAGTTATATTTATCTCTCCGCTTGTAGAATTAAATACTGAAGAATTGAAAATATTAGCCCCAAATGTAAAGTTGTAAGCAAATGTGAGATTGGTATTTCCTGTGTCGTTTGAAGAGCCATCTTCAGTGTCAGTAGCATTAATCCTATAATACAAATTTCTGTTTACAGCAGAAGTTTGGTTGTTTAAAGTCATCAAACTTGGAGGGTGGCTTATTTCATTTATAGTCAAATTAAATTGCATAGAAGAGGAAGAATTACTTAAGTCAGTAACATTTATTGTTATATTATAGCTTCCTACATCTGATTTACGAGGAGTAAATATAGCTTCAAAAATTGAAAGATTGTTTCCTGGAGTAGAATAAGCAAGTGCAAATGTAAATAATGTTGTGTTAGGCCCTTGTATGCTTGTAGTCATATTTAAGCTTTCATTATAAAATCCTCTTTGGGTAGAAGGTATTTTCAAATCATCATCATACACATACAAATATAGTTTTGTATAATTGTCCTCTTGCGCATTCACTTGCAGCCCGCTAACCGAGGCGTTATCGGCAAGAATGCTGCCGTCAAGAAACACAGCATCGTTAATATTATAAACTGTAAAATTAAATGATTTTGCGCTTGCTAATTTACCATCGCTTGCATTAATTGTTACACTATGATAGCCAACATCCTCGTCTTTAGCTGTAAAATTAATAATTCCAATTGTTGATACATTAAAAGAAGGAAAAGCATTGTCATTAATAAAAGAAAAAGTTATGCTATCTCCGTCAGCATCTGTAACATTTTGGCTAAAGTTTAGAGAAGTATTATTATTTTCATAGATTATAATAACACTTGACATGGTTTCATTCCAAACAGGAGCATTATCCTCCAAAATCTGAATTGTAAAGTTTCTTTCTGCTTTGTTTCCAGAACTATCTGTAACATTTATTTTCGCTGTATAATTTCCTGCCCCTAAACTTAAATTGTTAAAAACATAATCATAATTTATAATTATTCTAGCAGTTGTGTAATTTACTCCAGAAGGAGCCAAGAAAGTAGAAATAGAGACCCAGCTTATGTTTGAAGAAAAAGTTAAAGTTTCATTTTTAACATTTTTCTGTCCGACTAACAAATCATCGTCAGTCGCATTAACATAAATTGTTTTGTTTTGATAAACTGTTTGATTGGCTATTTCTTTTAATGTCGGTAAATCTTCTGTGTTATTAATAAAAAACCAAAAAGTAGTTGAATTTCTTTTTTGAGGCGAGCCAGTATCTCTTACACTTATGTTTATTGACCAGTTCCCTACTTCTGCATCTGTAGGAGTAAAATTAACTAAAGCAGATGCATTGTAGTTTGTAGAAAGGTTGCAGCTGATAGCTATAGAACTTGTTGAGCCATTAAACTTAAACCAAGAATAGTTTGCAGAGAAATTTAAACTATCAGTTTCGTCTATATCTGTCGCATTAATCCAGCATAAAAACTCAGAGTCTTCTGTTGTGTCTCTTTCATTATTGCAAATATACATAAAATAAGGTGCTCCGTTTATATTCAAAACACTAAAATTAACTATCTGGCTGGCTGTCTTATTTCCCAAACTGCTATTGTCCATAACACTGAAGTTTATACTATAGGAGCCAACATCATTTCTTAAGGGAGTGAAGCTTATGTTCAATCTCCCGCTTGTAGAATTAAAACTATACTGGGAAGAATTAAAAAGCTCTCTGCCTGTAGAATTGCTGCAATTTCTTGTAGACCACTCAGCAACCGAACAATTCAAAAAGCTTATGCTGAGCACAAAAGGAGTATTATTTTCCTCATCAGTTACATTGATTATTCTTTCAAATGAATATGAATAATTAAATGTCTCATTTTGCAGGCCTGCAAAAGCCGGAGCATCATTTACTGCACTGACATTAACTTCTAATAATCCTGCTTGCCACAAAGTATCAGGGTCATTATCTTTAACTTTTAATTCAATTTTCTTTCCACTCCCTACATAATTACTATGAGTTATATTTATTAGCAACATTCCTGTTGTAATATTTAGTGTAAAATTAGTAAGTGTTGTATTTTCTGTCCCATAATTATAACTCAAGACATCATTTACATCGTTTTCAGTAATATTAGATGTAAAGTTATAATAACAAGCAATATCTTCTGTACATTGCCAAGTGTCATGATTTTGATTGTTGCTATCAAAATTTATCCAGTCTGCACCTTGTTCTTTGCTTATGCTTGGAATAGCGTTAGTTATTGTAAAGTTATCAGTAAGATTAATTAAATAAGAAGAAGCATTTGAACAATTAACCTCAAAATTATAAGTTCCTTTATAATTAAAAGTTCTATTGAATTGAAATCTATTATAAGTAGAATTAAAAGTCATGTTTGCCCATCCTCCATAATTATAAGTAGAATTTTGAAATCTTGTTGTACAATTTCCATCTGATATTACATTTCCAGAAGTTGCATTTGTATAATTTGCATAAAAATAAGTATTCCAACCGCTTCTTTTTATATTGTTATCAGTATCGTCCCATATTGTTAAATTAGCTCCATTACTTGAACCAGAATTTGTTGCAATAGTCTCTGCTATTAAAAAGCTTACAACTATAATTGATAACACAGATAGTGTTATCAAACTTATTTTTGCCTCTTTTTTCATTTTGCCTCTTTTTGTGTTTTATTTTTTATTTTTTTTAAAAATTCATGCACAGCCAAGTCTATAAATTGTTTTTTATTTGCAAATTTGAATTTGTGTTCTTCTTTTTTAATAAGCTCTTCTACATCTTTCAACAAAGAAGAATCTATTTTCACCACTTCTGCTTTTTTAATTTCAGTTTTCATCTAAGTTACTTTAAGTAATTTAAAATTATTATAAGTTATCTATAATAACCAGAAGTAACTATTTAAAGTTTTCGTTTTTATATTTTTTAACTCTTTTTGCAATCCTGAATAGTCGAATAGCTTCAATTACCACAAGGATAACTAAGAAAAACAGCACTATCACAAATGCAAAAGCCAAATAAGACTTTTTAATTAAGCTTCCGATAAGAGGCAGTTCTGAAACAAACCTTAGAATTTTGTTAAGCACAACATTTTTTGTTAAAAGCTCTCTGGTACAAGAGGGGCATGGCCCTCCGCAATCAGCATCAATTTCATTTTGATTTTTAATTTCATCAGAGCATGTTGGGCAGTCTTCGCATGGCCCTCCACAATCTATTAGCAACTCACAAGCTTCATCATGGCAGTTTTTTATTCCATCAGAGCATGTTGGTTTTTTTGTGTAAAAACAAGATTGCATCTCTCCTGGATTTTTTATTGTTTTATTGCAATAACCAACATCAAAACAATTTCTAAGCTGAGCTCCGCACACTTTTGTGTCAAAATTTAATGCTGAGCAATTGTTTTTTATAATCCTATAGCTTTCTCCTGTTAAAATTCCAGCTCTTAAAGCTTTTTCTGCATCTTGGCAAACTCCCCAATCTCCACATACCCACTTTGGAGAACATCCAATTCCACCTCCTCCTCCACCTCCAGGCTCTTCTGTTATAGTGCAATTTTCATAAAGAACACTAACATTCCATTGTAAAGAGTCGTTTAATAACCCGTCTGTTATCACAGCTTTAATAGTATAATTACCTTCAACATCACAACCAAAAGTATATTCAAATTTGTCGCTTAAACTTCCGCTGTCGCGCTCAACAAATGTTTCACTAGCATACCAGTAAGTATCAGGAATTGTTCCGTCTGGGTCATACTTTGTTATATTAAATTGGAGATTTGTTGTGCTGCTTGCATTGAAAGATAAATTAAGAGGAAGATAAGAGGTTATTGTTGGCTGTCTATTTTCTTCTGTTATTGTTAAACTAAAATTTTCGCAGGAAGTTCTATTCTCTTCAGTTTGGTTGCATACTGAAACTATCTCAGGATGCGGATTGTCTATTCCAGTATCCCCAACACAAACACTCATGTTATAAACTCCTGTCCGGTTCAACGAGGAATTTATAGTGAAATTCATTATTCCGTTGGAACTTATATTGAATAAAGCAGTGCCTGAAAAACTTATATTAAACTTTAAAGTTCCAGAATCTTGATTTCCATCTTCTGTATCTGTTACTTGAACTTGTTTATAAAACGAAGAATTTTCTCCCTGCGAATAAATAGTCTGGACTCCAATTGCGCTGATAGAAGGAGCATTATTAATCTCTATAACAGTTATATTTGTTTTGTTGGAATCTGTGCAACAAGTTGAATTATAGTTGTCTGTTATATAAATAGTTTCTTCATAAACTTTATATCCTGCGTTAACTCCTCCTGCGTTGCTTTTTGTTATGGTGCCTGAAATTAATTCAAATCGCTTTTTTGTTAAATTAAAAGAAGACAAAGAAAAAACGTAGAAAGGATTTTTTGGGCTGATGTCTGAACTCAAAGAATCTTCATCAGCATCTGTTGCATTGAAAATATATGAAATATAGCTGTTTTCACAAACAAAAAGAGTTGTATTTAGGTATTCAATAAGCGGAGCAGAATTAGGAACAAAAACAAAGAAGGTAACGTTGGTGTTTCCTATATCCTGGCTAGAATCATTTGCATAAACTTCTATTCTATTTGACCATCTTACTGCATTTATTGTTGTATTAGGAGTAAAAATCGCGCTATTGTTAATAGAGGTATCATGTCTCAAATCATATAAATTATACCACCAAGTGTCAGCTTGGAAATTCCATGAAGACACATTCAAATCAATAATCAAATTTTCACCAATACTATAATTATACGTTGCGTTTTCGGGGCTCACTATCTGAATAGTAAGATCGTTACCAAGAATTGTAAGAGCAACTCTCGCTAAACTTGCGAGAGTTGACACAGTCGCGTCTTTGTTATATGTAATTATCCATACAGAGTTTAACAAAATTACAGCAATAAATAAAGCATATAACCACCTTTTTTCCATAAAATATTAAAAAACTATATCTTAAATAGTTTTGGTTTTTTGTATCTAAAAGTTTCTTCTGCAAATTAGATAGGATAATTTTATCATCTTTTCGCTTGGCAACATCTGTTTTCACCAAATATATCTCTTTATAACAATAGAAATATTCCCGCTATAATTTCCATAAGGAGTTTCAGGAGGGGCATATGCAGACATTGTTATCTTTTGTGTTTTATTAGACAAGATTACATACTCTTTTTTTCCCAAAAATTTTTTCATATCCTGCCCAGGAATAATTTCAACTTTAATTGGAAAAGGATATTTATTTTCTAGCCCAATTTTTCTCGTTGCAGAGCCGCCTGGAGCGACCATACCAAACGCGATAGTGCTTGAATTTAAGTCAAATCCATAATGGTCAGAAACAATTATGTAAGAAAAAATTTCTTTTTTTTCAAGCGTTTTAAAGGAGTTGATTAGAATAAAACCAAAAAAAACAAATGTAATAACAAGAAGTATCAAACTTAAAACAAGCAGGATATTTTTTCTGTCTTTTCTCAATTTCTTTTTCTGCTTCATCTTGCTTTTTTAAAGTTTCTTCTGCGAAAGAAATAAAAAACTACGGCGATTGCCAATATCGCAAGCAATACAGCAGCAATTAGCCTTATATTGCCTTTTAATGCTCCTAACGCCCCCCCTCTTATTATTTTTATTTCAGTTATTTTTGTTGACGACCCGCGTTCGAAAAATAAAGTTATGTTTGTTTTGTAAATTCCTGGTTCGATATTTTCCGTGTTGAGATAGCCAGATAAAGTTTTTTTCTGCCATTTTTCAAGAGTTTCTGAAACTGTCTTAAATTCTGTTAGGACTTTGCTTTCATTCTGTGTATCATAGAGAGAAACTTGCGCATAAACATTTTCGATTTTATTATTCCATCTGCTCTCTACTTCAACATCAAATTTATTTAGTCTGTTGGGGTAAACTTCTTTTGTCCAGTTAGCAATATCAACAACGAGAGTGCCAATTCTAAAATATTGTTCTTTTTTTATAATTCTTTCGGTGCCATAATCTAAGGTTGTGGTGAGATTATAATAGCCTGCCCCGTAATTGCTGGAATTTACTATTTTTTCAAAATCTTTTTCTTTTTGGCTTTCTACTTTTCCTTGTCCTATCTCAAATTCTTCTATTTTTCTTCCGTCATAAAGAAAGAGTTCTGCGTTTATTTTTGCGAATATCTCTTCTTCACCGAGACTTGCAACTTTAGCTTTAAAAACTAAATTTTCTCCTTCATTAACATCTTCTGCAAACAATTCTTTTAGTTCTGCATACTTTCCAGGATAAGGCACAATAATATAAACTGCTCCGCCTATAGACGTTAAAGTTCCAATCCCTCCGCCTTCAACCGGTTTTTCTTTTACGCTGATTGATATTCTATTTTTTCCAGGAGTTTCTATTTTAGATGGGAGTTTGATTGTGGCTGTAAAACTCCCTCCTCCTGTTATATTTGTCTTGCTGAGCTCTACATACTGCGCTAATTCCCCATCAGCAGAAATTTCAATTTCTCTTTCTGGATTTTCTTCGTAAACATAATAATCTATAGGCACAACCTCTCCTGGAACAAAATTAAATTCAACTATCGCCGGCCTCAAGCCAATCGCACGAGTAGAATTTATATTAAGCATTAAAAAAATTCCCAAAATTAAAAATACAAACCACTTTTTTTCCATAATTTATTCTATTCAATTAACTTTTTATATGTTTCGCTTGAAAGAAACCATAAAAAGTTGATAGAAATCAAAATCAGCGTCCTCGACGGAGATTGTAAGATCAAGCAGATAAAATAAAAATACTAAAAGAAAAATTTATATAAAAATAAAAATTACAACAAACCGCTGTTTCTTCTGCTCGCGCAATTGATTTGTCAAAGATTATTATGCAGTTCCTGTAGCTGTTATTGTGCTTGTTCTCTCGCCTTTGATAGAGTTCTCTGGAACTCTCAAGAAGAAATCTATTTGTACTGTGTTTACTCCTACTCCAAATTGCAGAGGCTCACAGAATTTTGTTTGAGTAGTCGTTACATCTGAAAATGCCCTTAAAGCAGTAGTACTCGTAGTATTCACACAAGCTCCAGTATCTACGTTTGTCATGTTCCATTGATATACTGGATTTGTTCCGCTGAGATAAGAAGCAGCATTGACGTCAGAACTTAAATTAAGTGTAAGATTTACATTTCCTATGTTATCTAACCGAAGATATTTTGCACTCCCCCATGACCAGTTTCCCTGCTCAGATGTTGTATTCCAAGAGTAGAGAGTAGCATTTTGAAATCCCATATCTACTCTTCCACTTCCAAAATTAATCGTGTCTGTCGAGAAATTAACATTTGCTTCTGAAGAAATCGTTAGGTTAACAAGTCCTGTATCTGTTGCAAGTCCTGTAAATATAGCGTTTACATCTCTAATTTTTGTTAAAGTTAAAGAGAAATTTACCAACGCGATTAAAACTGCAATTACAGCAACAACAAGTAAAACATTTGCTTTCATTTTATCCGCTCGGTTGAACAGGCACTTTCACTGGACTTATCACTAAACTCACTTTTGCTCCTGAACTGTCTTCTGTTTTTGGTTGCCCTATAACTCTAACAGGAGTTTTAACACTTAAAGTCAAAGTTAAAACTATAGACAAAACCGAAACGACTATTGTAACAATTAAAAGAACCGCCACTATTTTTTCTGATACCATTTTCACCTTTTTTTATTTAATTTAATCTATAAAGGAATATATGGTTTTTAAACATTTCTGTTCTGTGTATCTGCTAACAGATTTTAGCTAATTCTTACTCTTGCACAAATTCTCATGCTCATTTAATA
>Ga0066637_10003499_pt1 | contig 10562 bp, 9 predicted proteins | sample CryGeyCG2014_020_FD_62737 | JGI IMG/M metagenome (GOLD analysis project Ga0066637, IMG submission 62737) | Groundwater microbial communities from aquifer - Crystal Geyser CG08_land_8/20/14_0.20 | ecosystem: Environmental > Aquatic > Deep subsurface > Groundwater | place: USA: Utah: Grand County...
GCGGCTGTACGAGATGTTCATGGGCGAGTTTTCGGACGTCAAGCCGTGGGACACCAAGGGCATCAAGGGCGTGTCGCGTTTTCTGGATAAGGTTTGGCTGACCGTGCACGACGTGCTGCACGAACCGCGGCCGGCGGCTGACGAGTCATTGGAGCGTCTGCTGCACAAGACGGTCAGGAAGGTGTCGGAGGACATCGAGGCCTTCAAGTTCAATACCGCCATCTCGACACTGATGATCTTCCTGAACGAGTGGTTGTCGTCGGCTGTCAGGACCGGCGACCGCGAGACGGCCGGCACTTTCCTGAAATTGCTGGCCCCGTTTGCGCCGTTTTTGGCCGAGGATCTGTGGCGGTCGCTCGGGAACGACCGGAGCGTCTTCTTGGAGTCCTGGCCCAAGTGGGACGAAAAGTTATGCAAGGACGAACATGTCGTTTTCGTGGTACAGGTCGATGGCAAGCGACGAGATAGCTTTGTTGCCGAAGCAGATGTGAGCGAAGACAGGCTTAAGGAGCTGGCTCTTGATAGCGACGCAGTCCGGCGGGCGATCGGCGAACGGTCGGTGGCCAAAGTGATCATAGTGGCCGGACGCCTGGTCAACATCGTTACCGAATAGGCAGCGGTCCACGGACCGGGCGCATCGCATCGGCCTTAGTTCGTCGCTATCTCAGCGTACGTGCTACAGTGCGTCTCGCGTCGTCGCTCAGTCCAGCCGGGCACATCGCTTCCGTCCGGAGCCTGCCGACGAGATTTAGCATCGAATTCGGTTTTACTTTCAGGATTGTTTCTATGGGTGAACGCTGCGACAACTTCCTTCATGCCTTCGACGGCTGGACACTGGACTGGAATGAGGTCTTCGGCCTTGGTTTCGAGTCCGCGCCGCGCGACTGGACCGTGGTCTACCGCGAGTGCTCGATCGACGAGCTGGCGCAGGTGGCGCGGGAGGGACTGACCGTTCCGACTGCCGAACTAAGGCATCCGGACAATCGGCGGGAGATGGAGCTCCTGGACCGTTTCCGTCCGGATCACGTGGTCGAGCGGGGGATCAGCCGGCTTAGGGCGATCTATGCGGTGCCGACTTCGGAGACTCCGCGCTTTCCGTACCGGCACGACCGGGCCATTCTGGAGATGAAGGTCGATCCGAACTGCGGTTTCGTCGGGGACATGGACTTCATCGACGCGCTCATTCCGTTCATTAGCGCGCACGGCAGCGGTGTCGAGCGGTACCATTCCGCGTTCCGCAGATATTGGGACGGCATCGTCCCATTCGGCGACTTTCTGAACAACTACTCCAAGGTCGAGACCGACGGAAACGTCCATTGGATCAGGAAGCCTGAAGCTTCAGGCACCATGCCGCAGGCTTTCTTCTCACCGGAGATCATGCTCATGACGCCGGTCGTCAGCAGGCAGCACATCAGGATAGTGCGTTGGGAGTACGGCCAGGAAGATCCTTCCCTATGCGAGTGGTGGAACGATTCGGACGAGATCTGGGGCAGGTCTAACTGATATCCGCATGGCAGTCGAGATAGGAGGACAACCTGAAGTGCAAAAAGACTGGTCACCTGAGTCGGAAAGAGATCGGGAGAGGAGAAGTCTCCCGAGTACCGTCGGACCGAGCGAGGACCTGGAGAGGACTGGTGTCGGTCTGTCACCGTCCCATGATTACGTGAACTCCGAATTAGAAATTCCGGTCGAGCGGAACATCAAGGACATAAACATTCGCGATTTTTTGGTTCAGCTGAGGGATAAAATTTTCTTTGGCGAAGGCCAAGTCAGTTTTGCGGATGTCAGGGAGATATTGGATCGTTTCATGGTTATGGAGATGCCGATCGAAGATCGGGAACTGGTTTACGGCATGGTCCTACGTCAGTTCAAGGAACAGGATCACAAGTTGACGGAGATAGCGTTCAGAGAGAACGGTCCGCTGATCGGCCCGGACGCCGATGCTCGGCGGGAGTCGCTCAATCGTGAACTGGCGAATATCACCGAGCGCTACACCCTTCCGGTCTTCCAGACCTACGATTACCTGAAGATCGGTCCGGAACACGGCGGAAAGACTCTTGCGGAGTGACATCGGTTTGGATACGGCAGGAACGGTGCCGACGGTTGGCGCCGTTTTTTTGTCGCCCCGAACCTGATCCGTGGCCAAAAGCCGTTTTGTAATTTTCTGGGTCCCGGGTCTCGGCCCGGGACGACAAGGGGTTACTTCTGGGTCCCCACCTCCGCTAAAGCTACGGCGGGCAGGCCGGATCAAGTCCGGGACGACAGGGAGAAAAAATACCAGTTCACGAAAAACATTTGTCGTCCCTCTCCCAAGGTTTGTCGTCTCGGAACCACGACCCTTCTTAATCTGTCATCCCGGAATTGCGAGCGCTGTGAGCAATATCCGGGATCCAGAATTCGATCCTTTCTGCTTCTGGGTCCCGGGTCTCCGCCCGGGACGACAAGAGAGGGTTGGATACCGGCTCGGAGGCCGGGACGACAAGAGAGAAGGAAGGCTAACTCACGAAAAGCATTTGTCGTCCCTTACTAAAAGTTTGTCGTCCCGTAATCGTAACCATTCTTAATTTGTCATCCCGGACCTGATCCGGGATCCAGTGCTTGAATTTCTGCTCCCGGGTTCCAGCCAGGGACGACATTATTCTTGCCTGCGCAAAACCCCCGGACCTTGGCCCGATGAGTGTTGTTGTCAAGCAGCACGGCGGAAGAGGGCCCGTGACGGATGGAACGGATCGGCTTGCGTCGGTTTCCCCGTTCATGGTAAGGCCGGGGCGCTATGCGCCTACGGCCAAAAATGACGCTCGACCGACTGTCGCGTTCTCCGTCCAGAGTCTTTTTGGTTCTGACCGGCTCGTTCCTCTTCGGTGTGGCTTTGGGTGCGCTCTGGGAACGTCCGGTCGGAGGACTGTCCGGCCTGCCTGCGGCGATCGCGGTCGGTGTTTTGCTGGCGGCGGCGCTGTCTCGGGCCGGCCGGCGCGCTGTACTGGTCGCCGCCGCTCTGGCCTGCGCTACGGTCGGGTTTTGGCGTTGTCTTTCGGCCTTGGAGTCTTCGGCCTATGTTCAGCCGGAGGTATCGGCCGTGGTCGATATCCGGAACTTCGAGGGGACGGTCGTGACCGAGCCGCAGTTCAGGTCGGACGGACTGGTTTCGTTCGACATCGATCAGGTTGTCGCATGCGACGGCGACGGTTCGGTCCTGCCCCGTGCTCGGCTGTACGTTCGGTCGCCCTTGCGCTACCTCCGCGGCGACCGTCTGGCCTGGGAGTGCCGACCGCGTGTGGTGTCGGAACTTGGGCGGAGCGGCTTTGACGACCGGCTGCTGCTCGACGGGGTGCGCTGGACTTGCAGCGTCTACCGACTGCCAGAGGTGCTGTCGTCCGGCCATTCGGCGGCCTGGTCGGAGGCATTGTCCGGTCTGCGCCGGGCGGTCGTCCGTTCGGTGGAGCGGGTCTTTCCCGAACCCGAGTCGTCATTCCTGCTGGGACTGCTGGTCGGAATCAGGGACGGCCTGCCGTCCGAACTGGCCGACGGCTTCCGTGACGCCGGACTGTCGCACGTCCTGGCCGTGTCCGGCTATAACGTGGCGCAGCTCATCAGTGTCGGCGTTTTGCTCCTGGGTCTGATGCTGGTGCCGCGCCGGCGGTCGGTGACGGTCATGGCCGCGGCCGTACTGGTCTTCGCCGGACTGGTCGGCGGCGACGCCTCGGTCGTGCGGGCGGCGATCATGGGCTGTGTCGGCATTCTGGCTACCCTGCAGCGTCGGCGGTACAGCGGAGTCCGGTCTCTCTTGGCTGCGGCGGCGCTGATGCTGGCGTTGAATCCGCTGGTTCTGCGCCATGATGTCGGTTTTCAATTGTCGTTCGCAGCAGTCTGGGGGCTGCACGGACTGGCGCCTCACTTGTTAAATCTGTTGCCGGTCGGCTGGCGACGCAACTGGTTGGCTCGGACGGCCAGCGAGACTACGGCCGCCACGCTCGCCACACTGCCGATTGTGCTCAAGGCCTTCGGTCGGCTGCCGGCGGTCGGCCTGCTGGCTAACTTGGCCGTGCTGCCGATCATCCCCTGGGCCATGCTGTTCGGCACGCTGGCCGCGACGGTCGGGACAGTCAGCCTGCCATTGGCCCTGGTGCCGGGCGTAGTCGCCGCCTGGCTTATGCGCACGGCCGAGTGGTTGGCGATCACGTCGCTTGCCGTCTGTCCGTACGCGCTGGAGCTGGAGGTCGGTCCGACGGTCGTGGTGCTGCTGTATCTTTGGTTGGCCCTGCTGTGGTTCGCCCTGCGGGGACGTTCCGAACGCCTATGCCGCGAAAGGTGAAGTCAGGCGGAATCAGATCCGCATTCGTTCGGGTCGGGCGATTGTTTCGGCTGGCTTGTCGGCTCCTGCCCGCCCTAGTCCTACTGCCGATTCTGATCAGTCTGCCGTTAGTTTGGTCCTGGCCGGCGAATCATGGAGCGCACTTCACTTTGCATGTATTTGATGTTGGCCAGGGCGACTCTTCCCTCGTGCAGTGCGGTCGTGTCCAGGCACTTGTGGACGGTGGTCCGGATCGCCAGGCCCTGTCCGGACTCGGCCGGTCCATGCCGTTTACCGACCGGCGGATCGAGTACGTCTTCCTGTCGCATCCGCATGACGATCATGTCTTCGGGCTGTTCGCCGCGCTCGAACGCTATGAGGTCGGTCGGCTGGTGGTTTCGCCCTATGCCGTGGATCTGCCGCTTGGGCAGGAGCTGCTGGCGCTGGCCGTTGAGCGTGGCGTGCCGATGACTGTGGCCGAGGCCGGGGACTCGTTTACGCTGGGCGACTGCGGTGAGCTGACCGTGCTGTGGCCGGACGGACGGGTCGAGGAGGAGATTCGCGGCAGCCGCGATCGGACCAACGACCTGTCGCTGGTGCTGGAGCTGCGGGATCGGGCGGGGCAGGATCAGACCGGGGTGTTGGCGCTATTAATGGGCGATGCCGGATTTTTGGTCGAGGATCAGTTGGTCGCCCGGGGAGTGATTGGTCCGACCTCAGTGCTCAAGGTCGGGCATCATGGTAGCCGCTATTCGACCGGCACCGAGTTCATCCGGGCGGCTGCACCGAAGTCTGTGGTCATCTCGGTCGGCGAGAACGACTACGGCCATCCGTCGCAGATCACGCTGCAGCGCCTGGGCTCGTTTGCCGACCGTACCTTCCGCACAGACCGCGACGGCACGGTCGTTTTCGATCTCGAGAACGACCGGAAAATCAGCCGTTCGACTGTTGACTGGCTGGATGATTTTTGGATGCGACTGCGCTTGTGACGGCAGTCGTTTTCGGGTCGATGGTGGTCAGGCGTCTTTTGGCTAGATGGACCGAAACGGTCAGGATTGAGACTGTGAGGTGCGGAGCTGGTCCGTACAGGAGCAGTGATGTTCGGGTGCCGGTCACCGAGCCGTCGCGGAAGGTATTGGTGCGGGCAATCGGTTGGTTTGTCGGCAATTCCAAACTGCAGTCCTGGCTGCGTTGGTCCTTGGTCATTATGACCACGGCATTGCTGTCCATTTGGTTGATCGAATGGCAACTTGGCCGACCGTTGGTCTCAACGATCGATTCCGGATGGCTTGGACACGGATCGATCGTCTGGCGGCGTTTCTGGGAAGTGCCGCTGTATCCGATGGTCTTCTTGCTGACAGTTTCGTCTCTTAAACGGGCCTTTCGGTGGCGTGAAGAATCTGAGCTATCTCTCCAAAGAGGAGAGGATTATAAAGGCTTTTTCTTCTGTTTTGTTGGTCTGGCAACGATGTTTGCCCTCCTTCAATTGTTTGGAGTTATGACCTCGTCACTTGTTCTATTAAGTTTGACAGGTCTCAGTACGATAATCGGCCTGTCCCTGACAATCCCTGTTTTTTTCTTTCTTTTTGATGGAGGACGGGGACAGCTGGATGTCTTGAGAGACATCCGATGGCGATCAGGATTGCGTGGTGAGGGCCAGGCTCTCCTTCGTGGGGCCTTGAGCGGCGTGTTGCTGCTCGCTGTGTTAGTGTCAGTCGCCAGCTTCTGGCCAGTCTTTATTGTCTCTGGCGTACCGTTGGCGGCTTCGGTTCTGGTTTTTACGTTCCTCGTCCTGTCAGTTCCGTCGGTTTTGGGCTTGGCGGTGTGGGCGATGTTTTCCAACCGTTTTCCTGTTTGGCCTTTTGTCTGTCGGGTCGGCAGGATATTTCTCGGTTGGCTTTCGGCCAGCGACCTGACCAAATGACCGGACCTCTCGGTCCGGCATGAAGCTGAATTCTTCTTTCGAGCCCTGCTTATCAGCGGGGCTTCTTCTTTTTTGTTACCCTTGAATTGCATTCCTTCTTAATATGTCATCCCGGAAATCGCGTCAGCGATTATCCGGGATCCAGTGCTTGAATTTTTGCTCCTGGGTCCCGGGTCTCGGCCCGGGACGACAGTAAATTAAAAAATATCTGTCATCCCGGAATTGCGAATGTGGTGAGCAATATCCGGGATCCAGGATTCTCTTCTGTCTATCTGCGGGACGGCCCAGACGCGGCAACTTCGGAGGCGGCCGGGCTCGGTCCGGAGCCCGCGGCGACGGCCGGCCGCCGAGAGTTAGGGCGGCATGTCGCAGGAACGTGCCGACCCGTGCCGCGCGGGACCGTCCCGGAGGGGGTCCGGGGCGCGAGCCCCGTCCCATCCGCGGAGCGGAGATGGGGTGATTTATTTGATTTTGGTTTAAGTCCGGAACGACATGTTAATTAATTTCTGCCAGTCGGAGCATGACGAAGCCCAATCGATCCCCGCTCCTACAAGCATGACGATCCATTTTTTGTGGGTCTTGGAACCAAGCCTTGAAACTTACGCCGTCAGGCAGTAATCTGTGGTTAACGACCTTAATTTCAACGAACAAAAATATGATTCAACGTTCACTCGTACTCCTGAAGCCGGACGCGCTGGACCGCGGCATCGTCGGCGAGATCATCACCCGTTTCGAGCGGGTCGGCGCCAGCATCGTCGGACTCAAGCTGCTGGTCTCGGAGAAGGACATGGCCGAGAGGCATTACACCGAGGATCTCGCCCGACGGCGCGGCGAGGCGGTCAGGACCATGATGATCGAGATGCTGCTTTCCGGTCCGGTGGTGGCCATGGTGGTCGAGGGAGTGGAGATCGTCGAAGTGGTACGCAAGCTGGTCGGCGCCACCGAGCCCAAGGCGGCCGCGCCCGGCACCATCCGCGGCGACTACTCGCATGTCTCGTTCGCGCACGCCGACGAGAAGGGGATCGGCGTTTTCAATCTTATGCACGCCTCGTCCAGTCTGGAGGAGGCGGAGGTCGAGATCGGTGTCTGGTTTCGACCGGAAGAGCTTTACGATCGCGATTCTTCCTATACCAAGTTTACCGTCAAAAAATAAATTTTTACCGCTTCGAACCCACGGGTTTTCTGCGGTCGGGCCGGCCATGTCCTGAGGGACATGGCCGGTTTTTCATTATCCACATAACAACCTTGCTGACGTGAACGGCCGGTGCTAACTTCAACATGCTTGTCGTGAGCGCAAAGACAGAAGGCACAATCATACCAGCGGTCCGGCCAGCACCTGTTCGGAAGGTACGGACAGCTAGGTGCCGGGTGTTGGCAAATTAACTCCGGTGCCTTTTGTTTTTTAGACGGACATCGACTATGGGACACAGCAAGATAAATCGGGGTCAGGAGGGGATCATGTTCAGGACCTACGCCATCGCCGTCATCGTCCTGGTGGTCGGGGCGTACGGCATCTATCGACTGATCGTACGCAGTTCGGTTCCGCCTACGCCGCCGACTCAGGAGGAGATCGCCGGACTGGCCGGCTGCCTGACCGCGAACGGCGCCAAGTTCTATGGCGCCTATTGGTGTACGCATTGCGAAAGGCAGAAGGAGGAGTTCGGGGACGCCGCCGGCCGGCTGCCGTTCGTCGAATGCGGCGTCGAGGGCGACGTCAGCCTGCAGAGTGATGCCTGTCGTGACGCCGGCATCACTTCCTATCCGACCTGGGTGTTTGCGGACGGGACACAGAAGGTCGGTGAGCTGAGCTTCGAAAAGTTGGCCGAGCTGTCCGAGTGTCCGTGGGGAGAATGAATTGTGGTCTGCGGCCCGACCGTGCCCGCCCAACGAGAAGACTCCGCTCCTGCGGAGTCTTTTTGACGGTCAAGCCAGAAGGCATAAGTCGCACCGTTCTTTCCTGGCTTGACGTCTTCTGCTTTCATGCTAAGTTGCCTTTATGCTAGTCAGATATCACAATTGCAGCCGTGACGGTGAAATGCGCGTTCAGGTTGATGCGTTTCGTCTGAATTCTATTCTGTTTAGATCGGGATCGGTTCCTGTTGGGTCGTGACGGACGGACAACTTGCAGGAAGCGACCCCGGCCCAAACAAGAGCCGGGATTTTGTTTTCTCCTGATGGAGAGCGCAGAAGGAGAGGGACGACAGTTCATTCAAAAAATGCGGCAGACGTAAGATCATCTTCGGCGAAGATTCTGATTCGGGTAATGTCGCCTGGATCACGAACCAAGAGTTAGTCAGGGATTTTGTGAAGTAGGAGAAAGAGGAATGCTGCGAATTCACGACATCGTCACTGGTTGGGGGGATCTTTGCTTGCCTGGAGTGGAGCTGTATGCCGATCGGGCATTGGTGCTAGGCGGTGCGGCGGTGGTTATGGACGGGCCGATCGACGACTATTTGGAATGGCTGAGGTCGGTCGGTATCGGACCAGAGACGGTTATTCGAGTTCCGGATCCGAGTCCGGTACGGTCCATTCTGGACGATGCTAGTTTGGCTTTGCGGATTGGTGAACTGGCCAGACAGCAGGGTGGAGTGCAGGTCTTCGACGTCACGGAGCGTGAGGAGGACCTGGTCAGAATGCTCGACCTGCCGCCCGGGATGTTCTTCGGACCTCCTTCCGGGTTGGCGCGTCAGGCCGGCAACAAGGCCGAGTTGCGACGGCTGGCCGAACGGTTGGGGCTCAGGGGTATGTTTCCGGAGTATCGGATTGTCGATCCGGCACTGAGTGACATCTATCCGGCTGTGCATTGGATTCTCAGTTCGGTCAGGCCACAGTTCGTCGTGCTGAAGGTGCCAGATTCTGCCTCGGGCGACGGCATGATACGTCTGGATTTGACGCGTGAATGGCCCGACGCGGTCAACGACTTCCTGAGGAAGGTCACCGGTGAGATCATCGTCGAGGCCGGCTACGATCACTGGCCAATGTCGGTTCAGTGGCACGTCGATGCCAGTGGCTGTCATACGGTGGGCTTCAGCGATCAGCTAATCGTGAATGACTTCACCCACGTCGGCAACGTGATCTCGTCCGGTGACCTGTTGCACGTCAGGCCGGAAGATGCGGAATTAATGACCTCGATGACCTGGCCACTGGTCGAGTACTTTCGGACTCGTGGTTACCGCGGAGTGATCGGTTTCGACTTTATGCTGACGCTCGATGGTAGACGGTTGCTGTTGCTCGAATGCAACGCTCGGGTGACGGCCATGACTTACGCCTTGGGGGTCGCCGGTCAGATTTCGGAAAGATGTCCGCGCTGGTCGATCGTCATGTCCCGTCTGCGGGTCGGACAGTCGATTAGTGACTTCTCTATATTGAAGAGACGGCTGGGCAATTTGATGTTCGACGAGCGGACCGGAGTCTTGCCGTTTAATGTCCGTTGTCTGGGTCTCGACCAGCCGAACTGCGTCGTCTGTTGCGTCTCCAGCGACATCGGTCGTTCGACCGAACTGCTGCAGCTCGCCACCAGAGCGACTGCCACCGAATAGTCCTTTCGTTTCTTGCCCCCACCTGGGGGCCCTTTTTTTGCGCGTCTTTGGGCGTTGACGTTTCTGTCCGGACCGCCTTACAGTGATTTGGTCATATCAATAAGCCAAAAGTCGGATGTCAGACAGATTTTTATTGATTCAGATCCGCGAAGGCCGGGAGGTCAGGGATCATGAATATCACTGTTTGCTTAAGATAGGTGGTCTTAGCATCGGTGAGCTCGACCGGCACGACCTGACTGTTGGACCGGTTGATTCGGTTCGGCTGGACGAACTGTCGGGCGTGATCATCGGCGGCAGCGGCGAATACGCCGGACAGGACGACTACCCGAATCGCGAGTCGCTGTGTCGGTTGGTGGTTCGGGCTGAGCGGATGGGACTGCCGGTTTTGGGCATCTGCTTCGGTGCCCAGGCGGTAGCCGAGGCGCTCGGCGGCCGGTCGGTCGAGGACCGTGAACATGGTGAGGTCGGCACCTTCACGTTGCATCGCATGCCGGCAGCGATCGGAGATCCGCTGTTCTCCGCATGCCCGGAGAGGTTTTTGGCCAATGAAGGACATCATAGTCGGGTGGTCGACCTGCCGGCCGGTGCGGTTACACTGATCGAATCAGAACTCTGTCCGGTACAGGTCTTTAGGTCAGCCGGCGGCAGCGTCTACGGCGTGCAGTTCCATCCGGAACTGGATAGAGTCGGCATGCTATGGCGTTTGGACCGTTATGGCGGTTCGTACGGTGAGATCGACGACAAGAAGCCGGATTCCGGTTCCCAAATAGGTGACGCGCCGGAGACCGTGCGTCTGCTGAGGGCTTGG
>Ga0066637_10003500_pt1 | contig 10561 bp, 12 predicted proteins | sample CryGeyCG2014_020_FD_62737 | JGI IMG/M metagenome (GOLD analysis project Ga0066637, IMG submission 62737) | Groundwater microbial communities from aquifer - Crystal Geyser CG08_land_8/20/14_0.20 | ecosystem: Environmental > Aquatic > Deep subsurface > Groundwater | place: USA: Utah: Grand County...
CGATAGCCGTCATCTCTTCGATCCTGAGGCCTCAGAGCCGAAGGCCTGAGGGTAATCCCGAAGGATCTCAATGGTTGAGACCCTTCGGCTATCGCCTCAGGGCGACACTACGTGTCGGATTCTTCGCCTGCTGGCTCAGAATGACGGCAAACCCGTAAGTCCTAATAATAAAAATATACAAATCAAAAAAATAATCGCCTCAATAATAATCGCTTTTGGAGTATTTTTCACAGGGCTAATGCTGCTTAATGTTTGGAACCCCACCAGTACTATAAGAAACAATTTACTAATAAACAAAATTATGCCTACGGCCGAAATACTCTCTGTTGCTTTTTTAGTTCTTTTGGCAGTATTAAAACTGATTGAAACAAAAAATAATTCGTAAATATATAATAGAGGGCCTATAGCATAATGGCAATGTACTGCATTCGCATTGCAGTGATGGCAGTTCGATTCTGCCTAGGTCCACCATATTGAATTAGTCGCCTCGCTCGGGGCTTCGCCCCTCGCTTCCACAACAAGACGATTTAGTCAGCTTTGAATTACGAAATGCAATTTAGCAATTAAAGTTAGACAATTCAAAAACAGTTTGGATTAGCCAAATTGAATTTACCACTACTTTGTTTTGACAAACTCTGTTAATTTGGTTTTCACAATTAAGAAATGGAACAACTGAGCAGTGAATAGATATAGTTAGCGAAATATCCGCTTGCTGACATGGGCAAAAAAGTGATAAGCCCGTGAAACATTTTCAAATTTCTAATGGAAACCTCAATGAGCATTCTGGTATTGTAAAGATGAAATTGCCAATCAGTATTCAAAGTGGTCAATAAATAAAATTATGCAAAAAGAAGCCAGGGCCAGAATAAAAATCAATGAGTTGCTTCAAAATGCCGGTTGGAGATTTTTTGACGACAAAAATGAAAAGGCAAACATTGTTTTGGAAAATAACGCCAAAATCACCAAACAAGCCATAGATGAATTTGGCAATGATTTTGAAAAAACCAAAAAGGGCTTCGTTGATTTTTTATTGCTTGATGAAAAGGGTTTTCCGTTCGTAGTTTTAGAAGCAAAATCGGAAGACAAAGACCCCTTGACCGCTAAAGAGCAAGCGCGCCGTTACGCCCAATCTCAAAACGCTCGCTTTATCATACTTTCAAATGGCAACCTTCATTATTTCTGGGATTTAGAACGAGGCAGTCCGACCCAATTTATCGCAATTACTTTCCGCTTAGTTTGGCAAAGAAAATAAATAGGGCGATAAACAGCAAACCCATCAGAAACGGCGCGACAAAGGAAATAACACTGCGCTTGCCGGACCTAAATCTTTTCAATAAAAGAGAATTAGATACCACTGAAACCGAACTTAATGCCATTGCCAAACCGGCTAACTCCGGCTTTAAGGCAATGCCCCAAGCCATAAAAACCCGAGCGGCAATCGGAATGCCAATAACATTATAAAACAAAGCAAAAAACATATTTTGCTTGATTTTAGACACAGTTGAGCGACTTAAGTCAATGGCTGTTAAAACACTTCTTAAATCGTTTTTAACAATAACAATGCCACCGGTTTCCATAGCCACATCTGTACCCGAACCCATTGCCACGCCTAAATCCGCCTGAGCCAAAGCCGGAGCATCATTGATGCCATCGCCTATCATTGCCACCCTGAAACCATCACTTTGCAATTTCTTTATTTCAGCGGCTTTGTCTTGGGGCAAAACCTCGGCTAAAACATTTTTGATGCCTGCTTGCTTGGCTATTGCCTGAGCCGTTCTCCGATTGTCGCCGGTGAGCATAAAAGTTGTCAAACCGCGCCTGTGCAGGGCATTCACTGTATCTGTGGCGCTTTCTTTGATGACATCGGCTACTGCCACAATACCTAAGACCTCTTTGTCTGTTGCTAAAAACATTGTTGTTTTGCCCTGTTCTTCTAATCGCTGAACCTTTCGCTCCACATTTTCCACATTTAGCCCGACAACATCGGCCATTAGTTTGCGATTGCCAAAATAATATTTTTGGCCGTCTATATCGCCCACAACGCCATGCCCGGGAATAGCGCGAAATCCGCTCGCTTGTTTTATGGTTATTGATTCTTCTTTGGCATACTGCACTATGGCTTCAGCCAAAGGATGTTCGGACATTTGTTCTAAAGCAGCGGTTATGCCAAGCACTTCGTCTTCGTTGGCCAATCTAATTCCTATAATATCTGTCACTTGCGGCTTGCCTAATGTTAAAGTACCGGTTTTGTCAAAAACAACTGCTTTAATTTTGCAAGCCGCTTCCAGCGGCTCTCCGCCTTTAATTAAAATGCCCTGCTCCGCTCCCTTACCTGTGCCCACCATAATAGCGGTTGGCGTGGCTAAGCCCAAAGCGCACGGACAAGCAATCACCAAAACAGCGGTAAAAGCCATCAAAGAAAAAGCCAAGCCAGCTCCAAACAGAAAGAACCAAACAAGAAAAGTTAAAACAGCGATACCGAGCACAGCCGGCACAAAACGGGACGATATTTTATCCGCGAATGCCTGAATAGGCGCTTTAGAACTTTGGGCGTCTTCAATAAACCGTATAATCTGAGCTAAAACCGTGTCCTTGCCCACTTTGGTAGCTCTGAATTCAAAACTGCCGTGTTTGTTGATGGTAGCGCCAATAACCGTATCCCCAACATTTTTTTCCACCGGGATGCTTTCTCCAGTAAGCATTGACTCGTCCACCGAGGAATTGCCTTTGATAATTTCGCCGTCAACCGGAATTTTTTCGCCCGGCCGAACCAAAATAACGTCTCCTTGCACCACCCTCTCAATTAGAATATCTTCATAACTGCCTTGTTTTAAAACCCGGGCGGTTTTTGCCTGAAGACCGAACAATTTCTTAATGGCTTCGGATGTTTTGCCTTTGGCTTTTGCCTCAAGCCATTTGCCCAAAAGAACGAAAGTAATTAAAAAAGCCGCGGTTTCAAAATACAAATCAGGTATTTTTTCTCCTGCCAAACCAATCAAACTGCCTTTAGAAAAAACATAGCTCAAGTACGCGAATAAGCTGTAAAAAAATGCCGCGCTCGTGCCAATGGCAATCAGGCAGTCCATATTAAAGGTTTTCATCCGCAAACTGCTCCACATTCCTTTATAAAATCCGAAGCCAATAATAAACTGCACCGGCAAGGTCAAAATCAAAGAAACAATACCAAAGTACGGCATAAACACCCTTCCTGGCAGGAAAGAAAGAAAGTCCAACAGCATAAAATAAAACATCGGCAAACTCAAAGCAAAACCCCACCAGAATTTTTTCCAGTAATTTTTGATTTCCTTTACCCTTCTGGTTTTTTCCGCTTCTGGATTGTCGGATTTATAGAGTTCAGCCCGATAGCCGATTTTTTTAACAACATTCAATAAATTGCCTACATTGGTAAGCGAGCTATCAAAAACAACGCGGCCCCTGGCTGAAGCAAAATTGACATTGGCGCTCAAAACTCCCGGCGCTTTTTTAAGCCCTTTTTCTATCAAGCCCGCGCAAGAAGAACAATGCATTCCTTGAATTTCTAAGATTGTTTTTGTCATATTTTTTTCTAAATCTAATTTTTATAATATGAGAGCGTAGAAAAACCTATTTTTGTCATTCTGAACACATTCACTTCGTTCAGTGTAAACTCCGTGAAGAATCTCGTTCTGACGCGGTTTTTACCTTGCCGGAGATTCCTCGCTAACGCTCGGAATGACATTTTCAGGGGTTTTTCTACGCTCTCAAATATATCATTCATTAGTTTTTTATACGACCATTAACTAAAAAGTTAAAATTTTATCGCTTTCTTTTATCAACGAATACAAATCTTTCAGGGTGTTTATCGGGCAAGTTTTAGCCGCTTCTTGGTTGCGTAGTTTTAAGCAAGTGCCGCAAGCTAAAATCTGCGCCTTTTCCGACAGCAAAAATTCTTTCACTTGTTCTTGGATATTGAACTTTTCGGAGTTGCCCGATTCATATTCAACGGCTTGGCCAACAAGGAAGATTTTAACTTCGTCGCCTTGCTTGGCGGCAAAATTAGCCAAACGCAAGGCATTCCAATTAGTTTCCAGATTGCCGGTTGAGATAATAATGGCAAGCTTCATAAATTTTATAGTTATTTAGAATAAACCTGAAACCTGCTCTAAATCCGTTTGTTTAATAACAATTTGACCATCTCTTACTTCTAAATCCGGATTAATCGGTGCAGGATTACAGCCGCCTTTTTCCGTGGCGATTTTTTCCATAGAATACCTGTTGCCGCAATTATTACAAACCATTTCATTGCCCTCTTGACGGAATCCCTTTTTCTGCTGAAAACAAATCTGACAAGCATTGGCGGCCGCCCTGTATTTTCCGTTTTTGTCTTTAACAACGAAAAAATAAACTGTTTTTCCGCTTGTCAACATTATATTATAAAAACGGGCTTTTTGGCTTTCAAAAACAGCGAATGGGATTTCAGCAGAGCCGCCTTCCAAAATTAAATTTTCTCCTTTGTCGCCAAAGAAAACTTGCTCTTGCCGATTCGCGGATTGTCTATTCTGATTTTGAAACAACTGGGTAGAGGGTTGACTTAGTCCTTGGGCCGCCTGTTCTTCCACTATCAATTTACCTTGCATACTTCTATGCCCTTCCCCGCAAAAATTATTGCAATACCAAGTAAATTCTCCGGCCTGATTTGCCGTGAATTCTAACGCCTCATCACCCCTTAATCCCAAATCGGGGATTCTTATTCCATGGAGAACATCTGCATTTTCTATATTGATTTTTATTTTTTCGCCTTTTGTTGCCTTGATAACGTTTGGTTCATAGCCAAATTTGAATGCTTTTACGCTAATTTCCCGCAAAGGCAGCTCTTTTTGAATTGTTTTTTCAATTTCTTCTGAAGGAGCGCCAGTATTTTTTATATTGGCTGTTTGAAAGATATTCCCCTTAAAAATTAACAGCGCTGCGCCGCCTGCCAAAACAATGGCAAAAATTATAGTATTTTTTTGTTTTTGAGTCATATTTTTTTATTTTAATTTTGATTAGCTGAATTTTGCGCATTGCCGTTGTTTTCGCCGGGACAACCTAATAATTCTTTTAATTCTTCAAAGGTTCTGTACCCGCTATACGCTTTATCGTTTATGATAAAGGTAGGCACCCCCTGGAATTGATGACGAACAGGTCCAATAGCCACATTAACCTCTTTAACCCTAACGCCCAAGTCCTTAATCTCAGTAATCGTTCCTTCATCTTTAACTTTCTGACACCAAGAGCAAATATCGGCATAATAAAAAATCATCTCTTTAATTTGACATTGAAGGGGTACGTTGGACGGAGAATTTGGCTGTCTAGTGAGCAACCACACTCCCGCAATTAAGCCAACCGCTATAAAAATGGCTAAATGTATTTTTTTCATATTTTTTCTGCAAGCAAATAATATTTTGTTTTGGCGCCGTTGAATATCTTTATTTTTAACAAATATTTGGCAAAAAGCGCGTTTAATTCTTTGGAAAAATAAAAATCGCTTTTCATTTTTAATAATTTTTCTATCAGCGCGATCAATCCGCCAATGATTGTTCTTGGATTAAATTCTTCAATCAATAATTTACCGTTTTGCATTAGAACTCTTTTAATTTCTTGGCAAATAATTTCTTGATTTCGAAAATGATGGAAAGAGTCAATAATTATTATCTTGTCAAAATAACTGTCAGGGAAAGGAATCTTGTCCGCTAAACCCAAAATGCAAGATAATCCAATATGGTTTTTGCATTTTTCTATCATCCCAGCGGACGAATCAAGAACGATGATTTCTTGAGCTTTGCCTATAAAAAATTTAGAAACTCTTCCGGTGCCGCCACCGAGATCTAAAATTTTATCTGTCTTTTTAAAATTATCTAACTGGCATAATATTTTAAAAGTTTTTTTGGCCTCACGATGGAACACTTCATAAGCTGGCGCAATAAAATCAAAAAAATTCATAGTTTATTCTTTGCAACAATCAATAACTTTTTAATTAGTTGCCGAAGATTGGATTTTACAATTCGGACATAGTCCTTTTTTGCACTGAGGACAGGGATCTTTGCCTTGGGCAATTAAATCATCGCAAGCGCAGGTGCCGGCAGTAAAATTATTCCATTGGTTTGCTTCCATATAACACATTGTACAGGGTGGATTGATACAACACCGATAATCGCCTCTTTCAATCGCTTTGGCAATAGCGAAATCTCTTTCGTTGATTAGACGTTGATACATCGCTTCTGGCGCTAATTTTTCAAAAGTCGGATTTTGAATATTAAAGAATAAATAACCAGCAATGCCACCGAGTAAAAAAATTAAAACAATAAAAATAAATTTTTTCATACTTTTCATAAACCATCAATTAATTAAGCAAACTCTCAATTATCTGTTGAAACGATTCGTAAGGCACTGCCCCGCTAACAATCTGACCATTAATAAAGGTTGCTGGAGTGCCATTAACCCCTTTTTGCGCGCCTTCTTGCGCGTCTTTTTTAACTTTCTGCGCGTATTTTCCCGAATCCAAACAACTATTAAATTTTTCTGAATTTAAACTCAGCTCTTTTGCCCACTGCTTAAAATTATTCAAGCTATAGTCCTGATAATTTTCAAATAACTTATCATGATATTCCCAAAATTTCCCTTGTTCGCTGGCACATTCAGAGGCCTCGGCTGCTTTTTAGACGTTTTGATGAAACCCCAAAGGAAAATGCTTGTAAATCAGCCGTATTTCTTGGGGATATTTACTAAACAGTTGTTGTAGAGTGCGATAATGCCTTTCACAAAACGGACATTCAAAATCAGAAAATTCAATTAAAGTAATCGACGCGTCAAAATCGCCGCGGATATGATTGTCCTTGGTAATAGTAAAACTTACTTGCTCTCCCGCCTGCGGAACCTGATCGGCAACTAATGGTGCCTTAGCATTTTTTTTAAGCACTTGTTCTTGCTTGTTTTGAGCCGTATTTCCCGATTGAGACAAACTTGCAAAGGAATTTTTTAAAACATCGCGACTGGCCGAGTTGCTTAAAAAGATAATGTTCAAAAAAACAGAAATAACAAACAATACCGTCAAAAACCTTTTTCCTGAAAGAATACCTGGCCCGACATCGCCGTCGTTTTGACGAGGACTTGACGCGGCCACAACTTCCACCGGGCTGTCGCCTTGGCTTTCCTCTGCTTTGTCCCATTGTTCCACGGTATAGTCGCCGGCTTTTTTTATCTTTTCTATAACGTCGCTTTCATTTGTTTTCTTGCCATCATAAATAACCTCTGCTTTTTTAGAATCAATGTCAACTATCACGTTCACTATGCCCGGCAAACTATTAACATTATTTTTAATTAAAGAAACGCACGATTGACAATGGATACCTCTAACTTTAAGAGTAATTTTTTTAGTCATATTTTTTATTATTTTTTTATTTTTGAAGGGCAGACCTCTCTTATAATGAAAAAACATTTAAAAAAAGTTGTTAGAGGTCTGCCCCTTAGCGACCTCCGCAGCCGCAGCCGCCCCCGCCGCCTCCGCAGCCCTGAGCGCCCGAAGGAATAATACCGGAAGAATCATTGGAATCATTTGCTTCAACCGTATTTAACAACCCTAACGAACCGCTATTTTTTTGCTCGCCAATAACCTCTATGGTACCTGATACCATACCCATCCAACAACTAAACCGGTATTTACCCGTTTTTTGCGCAGTAAATTCCTTAACGCTAGTTTGCCCGGGAGTTAAACTAATCTGGCCGCTGAATAAACTTTTAGAAATAACCGCATTGGTACAGCCGCTTGTGCCAGTGTCGGCAATTTCCCATCTGACAGGCACGCCGACTTTTATCTTGAAATAATTGGGTTTGTATCCTGAAGCAGAGGCCTGCATTTTAAGCACCTGTTTGCCGTTGACAATCGGCGCCAATCCGTCTTCGCTTTGAACATTTTGGCTGTTATTGTTGTTTGACTGGGCCGAAAAATTCTCCCACAAACCGGCAAAACCGCCATAACCCAAAACATTCAATTGATTATTAATGTTAAACAGAGCAAAAAACAAAACAATCACCCCGGCTATCTTAGCAAACCGGCCAGACAAATGGGGTTTTTGGGAAAATTTGACGGCCGAAAGGCCAATACCCATCAAAGCCGGGGCCGTGCCCAAAGCAAAAAAGCTCATAATAAGCCCTGCTTGAACCGGGTTTCCTGAAAGCAAAGCCAGGCCTTGAGCGGTTATGGTAAAACCGCAGGGTAAAAAGAAAGTTAAAGCGCCCATAATAAAAGGCATCTCCTTGCCTTTAAAATTTTTTTCATCGACGATATATCTGGTGGCTGATTTTGGCATTGTTATCTGAAATTTCCTTATTGCTTTAACGCCCAACATCTGCAAAGCCAGCAAAATCATTACAGCCGAAACAACAATCACTAAAAACGGAGCAAAACCAAGGGTAAATTGCAATTTACTGCCCACTAATCCTAAAACAGCGCCCAAAACGGCAAAGCCCAAAACCCGGCCAAGATTAAACATAAGATGGGGCTGGAGTTTGTCTTTAGTTGAATGTTTTTCAGAGTAAAGCTCTGTCCACTGCTTAGACAAAGAAAGCACTAAGCCCCCAACCAAAGCCGCGCAAGACGTTACTCCAGCCAATAAACCAAAAACAAAAAAAGCGGGTAAAGATGACTTAGACCCAACATTAACAGCGCTGGCAATGCCTAATTTATTCAAAAACCAAAAAGCGGCAATAATAGCCAAAGAAGCGCCGGCAATCACAAAAAAATCATTGTTGCCTTCCTTGTTTTTTTCAGTCGCGGGTTTGTCAGAAAAAATATAGCCCGCCTTCTTAAACATTTCGTTCAGTTCGTCCGCTGACGGCCTATTGCCATCATATTCAATCAAAACCTCGCCCTTGTCCGCCTTGGCCTCAACTGCTTTAATGTTTTTAATTTCCAACAATCTTTTCTCAATCAATAATTCGCACGAAGCGCAGTGAGTGCCTTTGACAAAATAAAGATGTTCTTTTGTTTGAAGCATATTTTTTTTATTCACTTTTATTATTATGAGAGCGTAGAAAAACCTATTTTTGTCATTCTGAACACATTCACTTCGTTCAGTGTAAACTCCGTGAAGAATCTCATTCTGACGCGGTTTTTACCTTGTCAGAGATTCCTCGCTAACGCTCGGAATGACATTTTTAGGGATTTTTCTACACTCTCATAATACGATTTATCGCCTTGTGCGGGCCATTTGAAAATTGCCTTTTATCAACCGGGCATAATGCGCTTACTTGCCAAATCCAATTTTTTAGAATATATTGGAGTCAGAAAAATAATTTTGCATACCCCAATGACTAACAAAAGTTTAGGCAAACAGGGCGAAGATATTGCTGAAAAATATCTAAAAGACAGGGGCTACAAGATATTGGTCCGCAATTTTACCAAGCGGCCCTGGGGCGAGATTGATATTGTGGCAGAAAAAAAAGCTAAGCCCTTCAGCTTTCTCCAGACCAAGCTCGTTTTTGTGGAAGTAAAATCCATTGTGAAAAGAAATGATTTTTTCCCCGAAGACCAAATAACTGACAAAAAACAAAATCAACTGCGCAAAATGGCGCAGATTTATCTTTCAACCAACAAGCTGCCCCTGAGCACTGCCTATCAAATTGACATTTTAGCCATTGAGTTTGACGGCAATAGTCAAGTTATAGCCATCCGCCACCAGCCCAACGCCATTGAAGATAATTATTAAGCAAAAAAATTTTAATATGCCAATTACAAAATCAGCTAAAAAAGCGCTAAGACAAAACGCAAAACGAAGAAAAAGGAACATTGAAAGAAAGACAAAATCAAAAGACCTAATTAAAAAGGTGCGAAATTTAATTGCGCAAAAAAAGTTCGCCGAAGTTAAAAAATTACTGCCCCGACTTTACAAAACATTGGATAAAACCGCCAAAGTCGGTATTATTAAAAAAAATACGGCTAACCGCAAAAAATCCCGCCTAACTAAATCATTGAACAAGGCATTATCAGCCAAGTAATTGAGGGGTCGGGGAGTTTTTCAATTATTTTATGCGCAAGTTTGGCTGGGACGGTCAGTTGTGTGGGGTCAGACCTCCTTAAAACTTCTGCATTTAGCTTGAGGGAGGTCTGACCCCGCACAACTGACCGTCCAAACTTGCTATTCAGTTATAAAAACTCCCCGACCCCTCAAGTAATTATTAAAAAACCCCACCTTCTCCTAATTAGGAGAAGGTGGGGTTTTTAAAACTACTTCATCAGCAGCTCCACATAAAAGGTGCTGCCCTTGCCCCGACCAGGTGACTCAGCCCAAATTCTGCCTTTGTGCTCTCTGATGATGTTGACGGCAATGTAAAGGCCAATGCCTCGGCCCAAGGTATAAACCTTCTTGGCTTGTTCGCCTCGTTCAAACTGATAGCTGAAGACCTCTTTTGTTTCTTCGGGAGTCATGCCAATGCCCGTGTCTTGGATAGTAGTTAGTAGTTTGTAGTTGGTAGGTTGTAGGTTGTCATTTGTCATTTGTAATTTAACTGTGACGCCACCTTTTTCCGTGTATTTGACTGCGTT
>Ga0066637_10003503_pt1 | contig 10553 bp, 9 predicted proteins | sample CryGeyCG2014_020_FD_62737 | JGI IMG/M metagenome (GOLD analysis project Ga0066637, IMG submission 62737) | Groundwater microbial communities from aquifer - Crystal Geyser CG08_land_8/20/14_0.20 | ecosystem: Environmental > Aquatic > Deep subsurface > Groundwater | place: USA: Utah: Grand County...
CCGCCCGATTTAATTATTTGCGACATTATTATGCCGGGTTTGAGCGGTTACAGAGCTGTCGGGGAACTGCGCAAAGAAAAGAAATTAGCCAATATTCCGGTGATATTCAATTCTGCTTCTGTTAAAGACAGAGAAATGCATCATATGCTGAAACCGCAGGGACCCTGCACGTTTATGATAAAGCCCTTCAAATTTCAGGAATTTATTCCGCTCGTCAAAAAGGCGTTGGACACCGGCACAATTTCATAAACCCCCCGTCTCAATTTCCCCCTTATAAAGAAATGGAGATGGAAGATGGAAAAACTCTTTTATTTGATGGTTTGCGATTATTTTACTATCATCTACTATGCGGAAAAAAGCGAACACTCTAAAAAAAATAGGCATCGTGGGGGCGGGTCTGATAGGAGCTTCTCTCGCAAAAAAACTGACTTCAAGCGGTTTTGAAGTTATTTGCGTCGGCAGAAACAGAAAACATCTGCTCAAAGCCAGAACTCTGGGCGTTTGCAGTGAGATTTCGACGGATTTGTCCGATTTGAGTCGCTGCGATATTGTCGTCGTCTCAACGCCAGTTGACGTCATAATAGAAATCTCAAAGAAAATAATTCCTTTAATGAAAAAAGGGGCGGTTATTACGGACGTCGGGAGCGTCAAATCAAATATATGCGCTCGTCTTTCCGTTTTTGCTAAAAAATGTGGAGTCAGTTTCGTGGGCGCTCATCCGATGGCGGGAAGCGAAAAAAGCGGATGCGAAAATGCGCGGAGTGACCTCTTTGAAAAAAGCAGCGTTTTCATAACTCCCGTTAAAGAAACAAACAGAAACGCTTTGAAAGTCGTTGCGGAAATGTGGGAAAAAACCGGAGCATCCTGTCTCATCACGAGGCCCGCCCGCCATGACAGGTTCGCGGCCGTGGCGAGTCATCTGCCTCATTTGATTTCGTTTTGCTTTATGGAAATGTTTCTTGACTTTGAGAAAAAAAATGGAAAGGCGAAAGAAGCCGCCGCAGGAAGTTTCAGGGATATCACGAGAGTCGCAAAAAGTTCTCCCGCCGTTTGGAACGCGATTTTCAAAGAAAACCGCGCGTTTCTCTCTAAAAATGTAAAGGTCTTTATAAATAAACTTGAAAATATGATGGAATGTCTCAAAAGTAGAAAACTCACAGGGCGTCTCAATAAAATTAAAACAGGATATGAAAAAATTGAGAATAAAATCGGCAAAAGCCGTTAGAGGAAGCGTCCAAGTTCCGCCCGATAAATCAATATCGCACCGCGCCGCCATTTTCGCCGCAATGGCGAACGGCGAAAGCGAAATAAGAAATTATCTTTTTGGGGAGGACTGTCTTTCGACGCTAAACGCTTTGAAATCCCTTGGCGCGATCATCCGACGCCGCGGGAAAAATGTTTACATAACGGGCGGAAAACTTAAAAGCCCGGCTCGCGATGTTTATTGCGGAAATTCAGGCACGACAATGCGGCTTCTCTGTGGAATGATTGCGGGAATGAATATGAGCGCAAAACTCGTCGGCGACAGGTCGCTTTCCAAAAGACCGATGGAAAGAATCACATCGCCCCTTACGGCGATGGGCGCTCGTATAAAAAGCCGACGGGGGTTTCCTCCTCTTTTTGTCAGGGGTTCATCCGACCTTCGCGCTATAAAGTATATTATGCCGATTGCTTCCGCTCAGGTAAAAACCTCAATTATGCTTGCCGCATTAAATGCTTCCGGAGAGACGATGCTTAAAGAAAAAATACCGTCCCGCGACCACACGGCCAGGATGCTTCCTTTTTTCGGCGCTCGTTTCAAAAAAAAAGGGGACTTTCTCGCAATTGAGGGCGGCGGCAAATTAAAGCCGGCGAAAATAAGCGTGCCAGGGGACTTTTCCTCCGCGGCTTTTTTCATAACGGCGGCGGTGATGCTTCAAAGCGTTCTCACAATTAAAAATGTGGGTTTGAATCCCACAAGGACGGGTTTTCTGAAAGCTCTCGGAAAAATGGGATTAAAATACAGAATTAAAAATAGGCGATACTCATACGGAGAACCGTCAGGCGATATTACCGTTCTCAAAAGCGTTTTGCGGGGAATGGATTTTTCTGCCGATGATATACCGGCAATGATAGACGAGGTGCCGCTTCTTGCGCTCGTTGCGACAAAAGCCCGGGGGATATCTCTCATAACGGGCGCCGAGGAATTGAGAGTAAAAGAATGCGACAGAATTGAAGGGGTCTTCTCTCAGCTTAAGAAGATGGGGGCGGACATAGAAAAACTTCCGGGTGGTTTCAGAATAAAAGGACCCACTCCTCTGCGAGGCGCCTCCGTCACGGGGTTCGGCGACCACAGAATAGTTATGATGCTTTCTCTTGCGGCGCTCGCTGTGCGAAGCGCCCCGTACGTAACGGTAATAGACGACGTCTCGTGCGTTAAAATATCGTTTCCCGGTTTTTTCAGGACCCTGAAAAAAATTCTCGTGGGAAAATGGGGACGTCCTTAATATTTTTCAAATCCCCCTTATATCCCCCTTTTCCAAAGGGGGAAAGATAGGGAGGGAGATTTGGAGAAGTATTTACAAGTGAAGGAAAATATTATCGTTACGATTGACGGGCCTGCGGGAGCGGGGAAAAGCACAATCGCCAAAATCGTCGCCGAAAAATTGGGTTTGACATACATAGACACGGGAGCGATGTACAGGGCGGTCACTTACAAGACAATAAAAAACGGCGTTGATTTTTCAAACACCGTCGGCATTATAGAACTTGCCCTCAAATCCGAAATGCGTTTTGAGAAAGAAAAACTTATTTTAGACGGGGAGGACGTTTCGGACAAAATCCGTTCGCGCAACGTCACCAATCGCACTTCCATAATAGCCGCAATTCCCGAAGTGAGGAAATGCCTTCGGGATATGCAGAGAAACTTTTCAAAAAAGCAGGGCGTCGTGATGGAAGGCAGGGACATAGGTACGGTTGTTTTTCCGGGAGCGCCTTTCAAGTTTTATCTTGACGCGAGTGTCGGCGAAAGAGCCCGCCGGCGGTATGCGGAACTTAGGGAAAAGGGAACGGATGTGGAAATGGATGAGATTGCCTCCGATATCAGAAAGCGCGACGCCCTTGATCAAAACAGGGGTTTGTGTCCGCTAAAAATACCCGAAGGCGCGTGTGTTATTGATTCCACGAAAAAGACAATCAAAGAAGTTGCGGAAATAATCGTAAAAAGTATTAAAGTAAAAAAGTAATAAAATAAAAAAATAATAAAGTAAAATGGAAAAAAACAAATATGAAAACAAGGAAAATAATTACTTATATCATTTTGTATATGTATGCTTAAAGTTTTTTTTTAAGGTCTTTGCTCATCTTGAAACGAGAGGCAAATTGCCTCCTTCAGACGGGGCAATTCTCTGTTCAAATCATCTTTCCAATTTTGACCCTCCCGTAATAGCAATAGCCGCTTCGGGTCGTACTCTTAATTTTATGGCGAAAAAAGAACTGTTCGCCTCGCCTTTTACGGCGTTTTTATTAAGGAAACTAAACACTTTTCCAGTTAACAGGAGTTTTTTCGATAGAGCATCTTTCAGAAAAGCCGTCAACACCGTTAATTCCGGCGGCAATCTACTGGTCTTTCCCGAAGGCACAAGAAATAAAACAGGCAACCCCCGCCTCGGTAACATCCGCCGCGCCGTCTCATACATCATATACAACACAAATAAACCCGTGGTGCCGGTTTATGTCAGAGGCACTAATAAATTTGCGCGGCGGGGTTTGAAAGCGAGCGTCTCTTTCGGCGAACCTCTTGAATTTCCGGAAAGAAAAATGCCGTATACGAGGGAAATTTCGGAGAAAATATGCGCTAAAATAAGGGACGGCATCAATGCGGCGTCAAATTAAGGTTGCGCGTTTCGTCGGTTTCTGCAGCGGCGTGACAATAGCCGTAAGGAAAACGGAAAAACTTCTGAAAGAAAAAAAAATTTATTGCATCGGTGAGCTTATTCATAATACTTTTGTGATCCAGCGTCTTAAGAAATTAGGTCTCATCGTGGTGAAAAATTGCCGCCTCATACCTGCGGGCTCTTCGGTCATAATCCGCGCTCACGGTCTGCCTCTTGAAACGATAGAACATTTAAGAAAAAAGAACTGCGAAATATTTGATTTCACTTGCCCGATACTAAAAAAAATACACGCCTCCATAGAAAAATTTAAAAAGGAAAAGTTTTCCATTATAATAATAGGCACTCCTGACCATGCGGAAGTGAAAGCTCTTCTTTCGCGCGCGGGGAAAAGCGCGGCCGTTATAAGAAGCGTCTCGTCGGCGGCGTTGGTAAAAAAGAGCCGCAAAGCGGCGGTTATAGGTCAGTCAACAATTGACGGCGAAACATTTGAGAGGTTATCGGGGGAAATTCTGAAGAAAAACAAAGACGCTCTTGTGTTTGATACAATTTGCAATGAGGTAAAGGTGAGAAGAAAAGAGGCAATAGGGCTTGCAAAAAAATCTAAAATGGTTATAATAGTAGGCGATAGGAAAAGCAGCAACACGAAAAATCTCGCAAAGATTGTGAAAAACATCTGCCCCGTGATAATTGTGACGGGTGAAAACGAGTTACTGCGGAAAAAAATAATTTATCCCGTGGGCGTAACTTCGGGCGCTTCGTCCCCGAGGGAACTCGTGCTGGAAATAGTGAAGAAAATAAAAAAAGCGCGGTTAAGAAAACAAAGCCGCGCATAACGGAAAGGTGGTAAGATGAGTGAAATGAAAAATTTGATGGAAGAGGCGGTCGGGGAGATTCCGGAATTATTCAAAGGCGAGGTCGTGAAAGGAACGGTTCTTGATGTATCGAAGCAGTCCGGCGTTATCGTTGACATCGGAGCGAAGATGGAGGGCATTATTCCGCTTTCGGAAATATCCTCCGTAGACGGTTTGGCAGTTGGACAGGAAATTGACGTTTACATTATTGATTTGTCCGGCACCGAAGGTCATCCGACGCTCTCCTACACAAGGGCCCTGAAATATAAACATATTGATGAAATTGAAAAAGCGTATGAGACGGGCGGGACGGTGGAAGCCGAAATAAAAGAGAAGATAAACGGCGGCGTGCTTGTTTCCGTCGGCGGTTTAGAGGCATTTATGCCGAATTCGCAGATAGGTTATCCTCCGGTCAAAAACATCGGCGAAACAATAGGAATGACGGTTCCCGTCAAGATAAAGAAATTCAGCAAAAAGAAAAGCGATATCGTTGTCTCATGGCGCGACGTTGTTGAAGAAGAATACAAAGAAAAAGAGCGGAAGTTCTGGGAAGACATCAGGGAAGGCGAAGAAAGGGATGGCGTTGTCAAAGGCATCACAAAGTTCGGAGCTTTTGTGGATGTCGGGGGTTTTGAAGGGTTGCTCCACATAAAGGATATTTCGTGGGGCAGAACCGAAAAGGTCTCCGACGAGCTGGCAATCGGACAGAAAATCAGGGTTAAAATAATAAAGCTCAATAAAACGGAAAACAGGGTTTCTTTGAGCTTGAAGGAAACGAAGCCCCAGCCGTGGGACAGCGCCTCTGAAAAATATGCCGTCGGCAGTATTCACAAGGGAATCGTAAGGGGAGTGGTTGATTACGGCGCTTTTGTGGAGCTTGAACCGGGTCTTGAAGGTCTTCTTCATGTAAGCGAGCTTTCATGGACGAAAAACCTGAAGCCCTCCGAGGCGCTGACCGTGGGAAGCGAGATTGAGGTGATGATTCTTAATGTAGACAGGACAGCGAGGAGAATATCGCTCAGCGCAAAAAATACGCAGGAAAACCCGTGGAGCAAGTTCGCCACGGAACATTCCTTAGGAGATATCATATCGGGGTTGGCAACCCGTCTTGTAAAAAACGGAGCCGTTCTGGAATTACCCGGCGGTATAGAGGGATTTATTTTGCTAAAAGATTTTTCGTGGAAGGAGAGAATCCAGCATCCGTCCGATGTCTTGCGGGAAGGGGATGAGGTTCAGGTAAAGATTCTGGAAATAAATCCTTCCGAGCAGAAAATATATTTAGGGCTCAAACAGATGCAGGAAAATCCGTTTAAGGATTACGAAAGCGGGCGAATTGTAAAATGCGCTGTTACGGGCACAACTCATGACCGGATACTTGTTGACCTTAAGGACGATATAAAGGGGTTTATTCACATTTCTCAGGTCGCAAACGAAAAGACCGAGAATCTGGAGGGCTTTACTCCGGGAATGCAGATTGAAGCCGTGGTCATCAAAGTGAATGAAAACAGCAGAATGGTTGAGTTAAGCATCAGGGAACTTTTAAATCAGAAAGAAAACGAGACAATGCAGCAATATTATTCTTCGCCGTCTTCGGGTTTCAGCATCGGCGACATTCTCAAAAAAGAGTAGGGCTCTTTACAACAACATTTGCGACAGCACCGATGCTATGTGCGAACCTACCTTTCACGGAAAGGAGGCCGTAAATTATGACGGTGTTGTTGCCTTCGTTTAACTTCATAGGAAGAAAAGAAATAATGAAATTGCTGCGCAACTTTCATCTACCGAAAATTAAACAAAATTTTTTCTTGTCTTTACAGGCGCGGGCTTTTTATGAACTTATTACGGGGAGCAGAAAATGTTGCTCATCTTGGCGCGGCAGTCCCGACGACAAACCAACCGATAAATGTGAAACATCACCTGCCCCGATTAGTAAAAGGATCAGTGCTAACGAAGTTGAATTTGAAGACGGAACAAAAATCCCTGTCCGCCAAAGCGGTAGCGGCGGCGGGAATATAGAAGATTTGGATGATAAATTTATTAAGCCACTAATTTGGTGATAGAAAAATATGACACAGGAAGAATTAATAAAAGACATATTAAAAGTCCCCGTTGAAACTCAAACCATTGAATTTAAGCGTTTAATTGGTTTAGATCAGAACGAAGGAGTAAAAACGATGCGGTCAGAAATGAAATCGCAAAGTCTTTATCCGCCCATATTTTGGACATATCCAAATTTACAAGATGCTGTAAAAGTTATTTTGTTAAATGAAAAAATAGTATCAGAATGGGAAAAAATAAATTTTTATCTTGAGAAGAATAGATATATTACAAATGAAGAAGCAAGAAAAATAACAGGCATAGTTCAAAGAGATAAGATGACGCAAATATTGAAAAGTTGGGTTAGGCATGGACTTTTAATTCAGATTATCCCTTCATCAGGGTACGTGAAAGGAACAAAATATAGGCTTCCCGGGATGACTGAATTAAAAAATTAAGGCGGTTTTACAAGATTTTTGGAAATCTTGTAAAAAGCAAGTCCGTATGGTTAAAGGTAGTTTAAATGATTTTACAAGAAAACAATCTCTATTTACGAAACATTATAGACAATATTTCTTTTGAAAATTTGCCAGCGAAAGTCGGTAACAAAAGTGCTTATAGAGAATCTTGCGTTACAACTTCTCGCCTGTCAGCACAGGCAGGCAGATGGGGAATTATGATTTGGCTGCGGCTGATTCCGGCCGTATTTTTTTTGTGCGGGTTTCTACGAGCGGCTGAATTCGGAAAAAATCAGATATATACAAAAACTTTTGCCTGGCATCTCTGCGACACAAAGCATTTTACGGTTTATTATTATCCCGAAATAAAGGGCAGTATCCCTGAAATTTCTCGGATGCTCGAGAAAAGTTACAGCGAAGTTACGAATTTTCTTGACATAAATCTGAAAAAAAAACCCGCATTTTTTTTCTTTGAGAGTCATCCCGATTTTCATTCAAACAGAATCGCGCCCGTTTCGTGGGGCACGGGCGGATTCTCGGAGCCGTTCAAGAACAGGTTAGTTATGCCTTTTTACACTTCTCCCGAGGAAATGAGACACATTATTCAGCACGAGTTCACGCACATCGCAAGTTTTGAAATCTTTTACGGCGGTTTCTGGCGGTCGCTCTCGCTTGTGCGCCTCATGGTTTATCCGATACCTCTCTGGATGCAGGAAGGGCTCGCCGAATTCTGCTCGGATAGATGGGACGGGGAAGACGCGGGGGCTCTCCGCGACATTTATCTCAACGGCCTGATTATACCCGCCGAGGACATGCTTTCTTTTGACCATTTGGAAGGTTACAGGGTTTATCTGGCTTACAAGCAGTCGCAGAAAATGCTCATTTTTCTCGCGCGGAAATTCGGCAAAAAGAAAGTGTTTGAACTCATTAGACAGTTCCCTCAGGTTTGGGAACAGAATGTCGCAATGAAGAAAGTCATAAATATCGACACAAGGGAATTTGACAGCCGTTTTGAAAAATATCTTTCTGAAATGTATAAAGAAGAAACATCAGCGCGGAACAACCCTGAGGTTTTAGGGAAGAAAATATCGCCGTCATTTAATTTTTACAGGGCAAGAAGTCCTCTTTTTTCGGGGGACGAGGTGTCTTATGTTTACGACGGCTTGGGTTATGACGATATTATACTGTATAATCGGAAAAGTAAAAAAGAGCGCCGCCTGCTTAAAAATAAAAAGGATTATTTCGATCGTGTGGGCGATGGCCGGGCGCAAACGGGCGAGGTGATTGTTTATAACGCCTGGAAAAACGAGAAACCGTATCTCGTTTTCATGAAAAACGGTAAAATTACGAGTAAGCAAAGCGTTCCTTTTACGGAGATAAGACAAATAAAACCCGCATCTGGCGGTGGTTTTCTCGTCTGCGCCGATTTAAATTCACAGAGCGATATCTTTTTTTACGATGGAGAAAAAACGGTGAACTTAACGAACGACTCCGATTACGAAGATTCTTTTACGGCGGATTATGCGCGCCATTTAATAATTTATTCCTGCGAGAGAAACGGACAACTTGATTTGCGGTGCCTTGATACGGAGCAGAATAAAAAGACGTGGCTGACCGACTCGGAATACTCCGAGAGAAAACCGGTAATACTGGGAGGAGAACTTTATTTTCTTTCCGAAAACGGGGGTTTCAGCGACATCTATAAGGTTTCTTTAACGGAATTGAATTTTAAAAAACCCTTAAATCTCACGTTTATAAAAACCGGAGTGACCGATTATGACGTCTCCGAGGACGGGCAAATCGCCGCAATTATTCAGTGGAAAGGTTCAAGAGAGGTATTCCTCATAAATAATCCCGAAGGACGCGAAGTTAAAGCGACTTGCAAATCCGCCGACGATATTTTTCTCAAAAGAGGCATTGACATTACAGGGCTTGCCGCCGCATCAAGAGTGCTTCAAGACGAAAATGAGAATGAAAAAGCGGTCGCCGGCGTAGAATCGCCGAAGGTTGAAGATGAAGAAAAAGAAACCAAAACCGCGCCGCAGGGGGATGTTGAGGCGCTGAATTTCAGAAAATACAAAACGCGGTGGTCTTTTGATCTTGTGTATCCCCTGGCGATGTTTGTCGTTTCCGAAGGCGACGCCGATTTCTATGTGCTCAATTATTTTCAGGCGTCCGATATGACGGGCAGGCACAATATGAATCTCTATCTCCAGTGGCTCTCATCCACGAGGGACTTGAGTTATTCCACTTCCTACCTTTATCAGAAGTGGAAGACGCGCGTCGGTTTTTTCGCCCAGGGTTATAGAGAAACAAGTTGGAGGTCAAACGAAGAAAAAGAAGATATTCTAACCGAAGATTACATGACCAACGCCGCCGGCATTATTCTTGAGAGACCTCTGGACAGAGAAAATCGCATTGAGGCGCTCTTTGCCAGAGAAATAAAGACGGATGAGGTTCCCGAAAAATTTTCAATGAGAGACGCTGCGCTAAACCGTACGAGAGAAAATTCCTGCGCTGTTTCTTTTATAAACGATTCAAGCATTTACCGCTTTATGGATATCGTGAGGGGCTCCCGCGCAAACCTGAGTTACGCAACGGCGCGGGGGAGTTTTTACAATGAGAATATCGCTATTAGCACCTCCTCTGTAAAAGGCGGAATAACTTACGATTCCGTGTATTTTGAGGAACAGTTTTTCCTGCCGGTCTCTTTTCCCGACCACATACTCGCATTCAGGGCGCTTGGTCTTTTTTCGTGGGGTGAGACACCCGAGTTTTTTGACATAACGAGATGGGATAGAGTAAGGGGGCTTATAACGGCGAATGATACGGTGCGTCTTATTTTGGGCTCTGCGGAATACAGATTTTATTTATTCAGAAATATTGATTACAATTTATGGTGGCTTATACCGCCGATGTATTTTAAGAGTTTGAAAGGGATATTGTTTTGCGATGCGGGCGAGAATTTTAACCGCGGCGAAGAGTTGAGGAGAGAAAATTTGCACACCTCGGTCGGATTTGGTCTTAGATTAAACGCTCTCCTTTTCCAGATGTATCCCCTTACAATATCTTTTGACAGAGCAAAAGCCCTGAAAGAGAAGGAATACGAGACATATTTTCGTCTGGGGATAAACTGGTAAAAGCATGGGGTCAGGTCTTGAAAGTTGAAAGAAATATATTTGCGCAGTTATGAAAAAAAAAGGGAATAAGCGCGTTGTTATACTTGGAGCGGGTCTCACGGGTCTTGTGGCGGCGCATTTCATAGGGAGAATCAAAGAAAAGCCGTTTATCCTTGAAAAGAAATCCGTGCCGGGCGGGCTTTGCCGCACGGA
>Ga0066637_10003512_pt1 | contig 10537 bp, 1 predicted proteins | sample CryGeyCG2014_020_FD_62737 | JGI IMG/M metagenome (GOLD analysis project Ga0066637, IMG submission 62737) | Groundwater microbial communities from aquifer - Crystal Geyser CG08_land_8/20/14_0.20 | ecosystem: Environmental > Aquatic > Deep subsurface > Groundwater | place: USA: Utah: Grand County...
CTTCAAGGATTATACCTTGTTTTGCGGTGATTTTCAAATTAACCTCGGGGCTAATTTTAAAGACATCGTTAATAGTGAATTAAACCCTTACTTTGAGGACACTATCGCTGATAAATTGGGGGTATAAAGGATTTTAAGTGGGACATCGCACCGCTTCCGCATAATAAAAAAAGGGCTTCAACGCTTTTTGTTGTCTGCTACGGTATTGCGAATGAATCAAAACATAAAGAAGAAGCATGGCAACTCATAAAGTATTTGATGAGTAAAGACGGGCAGGAATTGGTTGCAGAAGCAGGTCATGCTATCCCATCTTTGAGGGTTGTTGCAAAGTCAGGCCGTTTCCTTAAAGCAAAAGTTATTAGTCAGCCGATAGACGCAAAGGTTTATTTAGACAGTATCGGTTATGCTATGCCGACACCAACGAATCCATACTGGGTTGAAATAAATGAATTATTAGGCAGAGAGATTGATTGGGTTTGGCAGGGTAAAAAAAGTGCCCAAGAAGTTCTATTAAAAATTCAGCCTGAAATAGAAAAACTTCTCGCGCGATATTATTCAAAATAATATTGTTGAAAAACTTTACCACAGAGGTACAAAGAAGTATTGGGACGGTTCTGATACTTTAACTTCTATGATGCTTTAGAAAGTAGTCGGCAATTAATTGCCGACTACAAAAAAGATGCGCAGGGACGTATTTACAAACCGGTATGGCAAGAAAGTTTTTAGAAAAAAAAACGGGGACGGGGGAAACTAAAAACTATGGATAAAACGCCTGCCAAAAAAGCGCTCCTGAAAATACAAACCAAACTACAAACCAAACTGAACTGGATAATTTAAACTAACCTCCAAACTTATTTACAAAAAATTTACATTTCTATGACCAAAATCTGACACTAATTCCTTATAATTATGGTGGAAAAAACATTATCACATTAGCGACAATGTGATAGTATAAAAAATGAAAAAAATATTTTTCAGTTTTTTGTTTTTACTACTCTCTACCCTCTACTCTCTACTCCCTGTTGTTTACGCCGGTTCGTCACTCCATTATGTCAATCACTGGCATGACCATCAACCGATTTACTGGCCTAACAAAACCCGCGCATCTGCTGCAAATCGTTATGAATACGGGAATGAGACGATAAATAACAAGAACAACTCTCCATATGCAGGACATTCTTCTGTTGATGTTTTTGGCGTTTTTAATGTTGACGATAGAAAAGCAGCATACCAGTATCGTTGCAAAGATGCACTTGGAACAATTACCGGTTATCCTGAAGCAGGTTTTACTATTTCATACACAGGTGCACTTGCTGAAAATGTTAAATCATTGGGTGACGCATATGCACTTGGCTACAGTCCCGGTTGGAATGACCCGTGGAAAGAGGCGAGGGGCTGGACGACTTCCGGCGGAAAATCAAGAATGGACATTTTATTGACTGGATTTCATCATCAGCTTTTTCCGCTCTTGCCCGACGATACTTTAACCCGAAGAATTATACAACTTTACAAACAGATTTATCCGGAAGCGTGGGGTGCAACCCCGCCGCAATCAACCGGTTTCTGGCCAATGGAACTTGCATTTTCAGAACGAATGATTCCATCACTTCTCGCAGAAGGAGTTACATGGACATACATCGCAAACTCGCATATTTCAAGATGTATGCCGAATTGGCCTGCGACACCTGGTAACGGAATGAATACAGAACCGCCCAATAAAGCAGACCAGTATAATCCAAACGGTACTGCGGGCTGGCGAAATGCAACTCAGGATGGCCGCCCGACAACAAATGATTTAAGAGAAGCATACCGTCCGCATTATGCGAAATATATTAATCCTGATACAGGAGCCGCCTCAAAAATAATCGGTGTCCCCTGTGGTGATTATGAGGGTTATATAGATGGTTATCAATCATTTGATGTCGGGCTTTTTGATGCAATTGCAGGCGCACAGGATTTAACCCGACCTGCACTTGTTGTCCTTGCACACGACGGCGATAATGCATGGGGCGGCGGGTTTGATTCCTATATGACAAATACTCCAAACAAGGCGAGCAACGCTTCCGCACGAGGTTATACTCCATCCCAGACATCTCAATATCTCGCAGACCATCCAGTGCCTGTTGATGATATCTGGCATGTTGAAGACGGTCCCTGGGTTAATGCTGCGGGTGATTTCGGCTCGCCTACTTTTTCAAATTGGAACTGGCCATGGAAAAAGGATAATCTACCCAACAGACCTACATTTGACCAAACCGCATGGGATGATAATTCACAATTCTGGGCGATATTAACAGCGGGAACAAACCGAATTCTTACCGCCGAAAGTTATGTCGGTACGCCGAACATGGCAAATGTTTTACATCCGGAAAATGCTGGAACATCTAATATAGATCGTTCATGGCACTACTGGTTAGCCGGGTTTGATTCTGGTCATATCTACTACGGCACTGCCGAGGATTTTTCCTGGATACCAATTATAGCGATGAACAATGCGATGCCTTACTGCGATGCAATTATAGGCAGTGGTGAAATTACAGGCGCTGATACAGTTCCGCCGACGGTGTGGCTTCCTCAAAGATTTCCATATAATCCCGGTTCAAACAATTACGGCGTTGCTTACAACTGGACATCATTCAATTATCCGAGTGAGTTTGATGTATTCAGTTTTGTATATGATGCATCGGGGTTAAGTTCGGTAAAATTAAAATGGAGAACTGCAACAGGCGCAAATACAACACCGATAGAGCCGGACAATTTTACTTACGCTGGCGGTGTTGCTGTAACAAGTTGGAATGAAATTGTGATGTCAACAGCCACATGGCAATTAAAAGTTTTCTTGAACGGAACAGAGCAGATTCCACCACCTGTTACACCGAATTATTTACCGTCAAGATGCTGGGCGCATGTTTCACCAGGTGCAAATAAATTGGTTGATTATTATATTGAGGCGACGGATAAAAAAGGCAATATCAAAAAAACACCGATTCAACATGTATTCGTTGGCGATGGCTCCGGGTCGGATGGTGGCGGTGGAACTCAACTATGGACACCGACAAATCCGACCGCAAACCAGCAACTCACAATCTACGGTTCTATTCTCGGCAAACCCGGCAAACTCCACTGGGGTGTCAACAGTTGGGCTCAGCCATCTTCTGAGTATTGGCCATCTAATTCTACAACTACCGTCTATGATACCCAATCAGTTGAGACACAAATGCTGTTTAACGGGACATCATACTACATTACAGTCGGGCCTTTCAACAAGACCCAGTCGGTTACGGAAGTGAACTTTGTATTCCACTGGGATGACGGGACATGGGACAACAACGGCGGCGCCAATTGGAAGATTGCCATAAGCCCTGTGGATACGCTCCCGCCGGCAGTTCCGCAACGACTTACAGCAACAGCAAAAAATTCCGCGATTGATTTATCATGGCAAACAAATACTGAACCGGATTTAGCGGGATATAATATCTATAAATGGTTCGTTTCAAGTTATGCTGTAATAGGTTTGCTGAGCACAAATACGACATATCCGGTTTCGGGACTTACAAACGGCACGACTTACACTTTTGTGCTCACAGCAAAGGATACAACAGGCAATGAATCCGGGTATTCCGTTTCTGTGACAACCCCGCCGGTAAATCCTGATACATTCGCACCCCAAACACCGCTCAATTTTTATGCTATTGGCGGTGTTCAGTCGGCAACTGTTTATTGGACAAAAAATCTGGAAACGGATTTGGCAAACTATAAACTCTATGTGTCAACATACTCCTGCAACTTCTCGCTTAAAACTGCTACTGCGACACCGACAATCGCTCAAACATCATACCAGAATACCGGTTTAACGGCAGGAGTAACCTACTATTATCAGTTTACTGCGATAGATAATTCAACTAATGAATCCGTTCCGACAAACGAGATATTTGCACTATCACAATCGGTTCCGCCACCGTCGGCGCCGACGGGTTTGACTGCAACTGCCGGAAATCAACAGGTGAACTTGAAATGGAATCCAAATGCCGAAAGCGATCTTGCTGGATATAATCTTTACTGTTCTTCTATCGGAGTGTATTACAAAGTAAATGGTTCGCTAATTTCCGGTAGTACTATATACAGCCATACTTCGCTTACAAATGGAGTTACCTATTATTACAAACTCACAGCAGTAAATACATCGGGCGGTGAATCAAATTATTCTTCTGAAGTTTCTGCAAAACCGATGGATACTGTGCCTGTTGTGTTTCAAGTTGATATGAGAGGAATCTCAAATGTTACATCTGTTGTTATTGCACAAAATTATCTTGCACCGACTTGGAGCACAACTTATTATGCAATGGTTCAGCAGACAGGGAATTTAGCGGGTGTTTGGAAAACAACTCTGAATATCCCAGCGGGTATTTCTCTCCAGTACAAATTTGTTATGAACGGTTCATCATGGGAAAGCGATTTCGGTACAGCACCGAATAATAACAGAGCAATTACCGTCAATCCGAACAACGGTTCTTCAATGTATGTTTCAAACAAATGGGATATTGCTGGCGATGTACAGCCATCAATCCCGCAAACACTTCAGGCGACAGGTCAGGTGCCTGATAGTATAAAATTATCCTGGTCAGCGGTGACTGATTTTGATTTACAGGGTTACAATATCTACAGAAGCAGTTGGTCGGCAAATCCGAATTATACTTTGGTGGCGTCAACAGTTTCGGGCACAATTTATACAGATTCAGCAGGGTTAAACCCTGCAACTACATATTATTACAAAATTGACTCACAGGATTTAGCAGGACAGAGTAGCGGTCTTTCCGGTAGTGTCAGTGCTATTGCGGGTTATGATGCACCGCCTCAACAGGTGACCGGCCTTTCGGCAACTGCCAGGGACTCCGCAATTGAATTGAGATGGTCTGCAAATAGCGAACCGGATTTAGCGGGCTACTATGTCTACAAAAGCAGTGCTTCCGGCGGACCTTATTCGTCAACTTCTACCCTTTTATCGCCGACAACAACTTTTTATACATGGGATGCACTCACAAATGGAACCAGTTATTTCTTTATCGTCCGTGCATCTGATACCGTCGGAAATTTGAGCATTCCGTCAGCAGAGGTCTGGGCGATACCTACATCTGTCAGTTTTGAAGAACGAATTATTGACGGTAATTTTCTGGATTGGAAATTTTCAGATGTTCGTGCACTTGATGCCTGTGAGGATACTTATAATTTTTTAGATGGCTACGATTCTGCAAGAGATATTGTAGCACTCTATTCTCGCGAAGGTGCTAACAATTATTATTTCCGAGTTGACTTTCACGAACTCGGACTTTATGCTGAAAATGGTTATCTTGATTTGTATCTCGCGATTGATTGTGCAGCCGGCGGACAGATATGGCTGCCTGATTATATGGATGCTCAGACGGATAAACCGTGGGAAATTTGTATCGCACTGTATAATGCAACTTCGTCAAATATTTTCAAAGCGGACTGGACAACTGTAAACACCGCGTTTCAGGGTGCGAAATTCAATAGCCAGTATGATTCTGTTGAAATCGCAATCTCAAAATCAGCACTTACTGCTTACGGATGGATACCGGGCACAGCAATTGGTATTCAGGCATTTACAACTAAAGACGGAACCAACGGCGGAACCGGTGAAATTGCAAATGCATCTGATATAGTTGATGCTATTGAGGATGATGACTGCGGGCGCTCCGACGGTATTCTTAACGGCAACACGCTCTCAACTGCGCAAACCGGGAGGGCAAAATACGGATTCATTTATCACGGAAACCAATCGCTGAATTTAGCAAATGATATACGGGACTGGATTTACAAAACATATACAGACCATACACCGACGGGTTATCAAAGAGGACTTGATACAATAGAAAATTACAAAGTCAAAGGCAATATCCATCTAAGCGGAACACTTGCATCGGCAATACAGTGGTCTGACATAACATTTAATCAACGGATTGCTAATTTAACTTCAACAGGACAGACAGCGGTTGTCGGCGGTGTTTTAGCGGAACACATCATGCCGTATTTTGAGGATACTGGCGGATTTAATCCGAACTCACGCGCAATAAAAGATGGCACTGATTTATTGACAAGTATATACAATCTATCACCGGCACCAAAGGTCTTCTGGACGCCTGAACGCGTCATCAGAGGCACAACATTCGGCGATATTCTTACAAATCACGATACAAACCAGCCAACCGGCTATACCGCGACCGTTTTAGACGATAAATATCATCTGCGAAACTGGTTTGCAATGCCGGATTCACAACGATTTAAGTTGCATAAAATTAACGGTGTTTATGTGTTTCTTATAAACGGTGTTCGTGCAGATAGCGAATTACCGCCAGGTGATACCAACCAACTCACTTACGGCTACTACGACCCTGATGGCGCAAAGTTCTGGAATCAGGATAACGGTATGCATACAGGGACAAGAAAATTATTATTGGAAAGAGCGCAGGACGCTGACCAGGAACAACTTGTTCTTGTCTTTGACGATTGGGAAGCATATGCAGGTCGGTCATTCACATCCGCTCTGCCAAATGATAATGCTGATAACTGGGATAAAACCATCGGCTGGGTTGCAAATCATCAGTGGATTGAGACGGTAACATTAGAAGATATTTTAACAAGGAGCTGGACAGCAGTTGACCACGGAACCAACACTTCACTACCTATTGTTACATATGATTGGCTTATGCATGCCTGTGAGAATTCATATGATAACTGGTATAACGGTACATCATTAGAAGAAAGTTTTTCAAATCGCATCCCGAAAGTGGTTGGAACAACTGCACTGCCATCAAACAAAAAATACGGGAATCTGTCAACTGCGGGAACGATTGTACGGGATACATGGAATGATGTAAAACTTGCAACCGCTACGCAATTGAGTTCACTTGCAGGTATGGTTTATAACACAATGAACTATGAAACCGCGTGGCATGACGAGGATAATTCTGATAAGTTCTCATCAGCGGATACAACATATGATTCTATTTCCGGCTGGGCACTGTATTTGCACGGTCATATTAGACACTCATCAATAATCGCAAAAGCAGCACAGTGGGCGAATGCAGTTTCTACCGGCGGCATCTCGGTAGTTACAGTCGCTCAATCAACTGATATGGACTCCGACGGTGAATTAGAACATTTGCTCTATAACAACAAGGTCTATTGTGTGTTTGAAAAATATGGCGGGCGGTTGATAATGGGCTTCGCTTACGAGCCAACAATCGGCGGAATACAACTCATCGGCGCACCTGCAACTGGTTATGATAACGAAGGCGAGGAAGAATCAACAAGACATATTTCTGCATTCAGAGATGTCAATTATGAAAATAATACCTATTCCGTTTCCATATGGTCTTCTTCAATAACATTCACATCTTCCGACACTAAAATCAAAAAAATAATTTCGCTACCTGATAATTCAGAAACACTGACAGCAAATTATACACAAACACTTGGCACGAATCTTTATGTGAAATTCGGGCTTTCACCAAATGTGCACGATATGTATTTTAACGGCAAACAGAATATTCTGGACATCAGTTCCACAACTTATATCGGCTTAAAAAATACCTCAGGTGGAAGTGTGTATTTAACATTCGGCGGAACAACGCTTAATTCTACTTATTCCGACGGCACCGCTGATAATACAAATGCAGCACATACACGGGTTTTTGAGGTTTATGGCGGCGCTAATTTCACCGTCTCACTTACTCTTTCAGGCACAGGTGCAGCCGACTTAACACCGCCTGCTGCGATTACAAATCTATTAGCAACAACAGGTTCAAACGATGGAGAGATAAATCTTACATGGACAGCACCGGGAGATGACGGCACCGTCGGTAATAATACCGCAGATGCAAAATACGAGTTAAAATACGCAACTTATGGTGTTGTCGGCGGAAACATTGATGGCTGGTATTCGGCGTCGGCCACATATTCGCAGAATTGGTCAGTCGCAAACCGAGGGAACACAGAAAACAAAACGCTGACAGGGCTTAACCGCGCAATTTTGTATTTTGTCGGAATTAAAACCATAGATGAAGCGAATAATAAATCAGGCATATCAATTGTCGCATCTGCTTTTACACCATCAGATACCGTTCCACCGTCGGCAATCACTACACTTTCTGCATTAACAGGTTCTGGTAGCGGTGAGATTTATCTCACCTGGATTGCACCAGGTAACGACGGCACCGTCGGCACAGCAATAAGTTATGATATAAGATATTCAACCGTATCTACACAATCACCTGCTATTTCTACAAATACTTTTTATAATACATTTAGCGTTTCACTTTTTTCACCAATTCCAATCCCTGCTGTCGCAGGGACTCCAGAAACATTCACACTCACAGGACTTATTTACGGTGCTACATATTATTTCGCAATAATTTCTAAAGATACAAATAATTATTCTCAACTTTCAAACGGTGCGACCGCGGTTGCAAAACCGGATACTGTCCCGCCGGATGCCATCACAACACTTTCTGCATTAACCGGAAGTTCAGTCGGAATGATTCAATTACAATGGACATCAACCGGTGATGATGGAACTGTTGGAAATTTAATTCAGAATTCTAATTTCAGAATCCAACGTTCAACATATACTGTAAGTTGGTCAACCGCAAATGCACAATTAAATATATCAACTTCTACGACGGCAAATACTATACAAATGTATAGTATCTCTTTAACTGATGGTGATACTTACTATTTCCGTATCTGGACAAATGACGAGGCAGGAAATTATTCGGCAATCTCCAACGCTGCAACCGCGCAGGCAAAAGTGGATGATATTGCACCGGCAGTAATTACGACGCTTTCAGCAGTTTTAACTGTTAATTTTGGCGAGGTGCTGTTGGCTTGGAGTTCGCCCGGTGATGACGGTCTCATCGGTAATCTAACCGGTCAGTTTGAAATCCGCTACTCCACTGTTTCAACCGTATCATCTTATCATCTTATCATCTTATCAACCGCAGGGATAAACCCTGCGACTACATGTTATTCTACGGTCACCGGTTTAACTGAAGGTGCTACTTATTATTTCGCAATCAGAACAGCCGATGATAAAAATAATTATTCAGCACTTTCAGGCGGAACAACTATTCAGGTTGACCATACAGCACCTTGTGGGATTTCTAACCTGACCGCCTTAACAGGAACACTTGAAGGTGAAATAATACTAAAATGGACTGCGCCTGGTGATGACGGAACTGTCGGAACCGTTTCCGGCTATCTTGTGAAACATTCGACTGTTCCGATAACTGCAACAAGTTTTTCCGCTACTTGGGTGAACTCCAATTGGCCCAATTGGACTAATTGGCTCGTCGGTGGCAGTGAAGAAATAAGAACATTAACCGGCTTGACACCCGCCGCTACATATTATTTTGCGCTCAAATCATATGATGACAAAAATAATTATTCTGTATGGAATTCGTCGTTGGATGTTTCAGGAATAAATACGCTCTGCAAAGCGTCTGTTCAGTCAATAATACCCGCAGCAATTACAAACCTTTCTGCACTATCAGGCACAGAAGCAGGAAGTATTAAAATTACATGGACTGCACCTTGTGAAGATGGAACTTACGGCACTGCAGTTACTTCTTACGAGATTCGTTATGCAACTTATGCTTTTGGCGAGGCGGACTTTTCACAGGCGACATATCTTACTTATCCGCCATCACCCATTACACCCGGCACAACGCAATCAATCACAATCATAAATTTTACTCAAGGTGCACAGTACTATTTCAGAATAAAATCAAAAGATGATGTAAATAATATCTCGCCAATAGATACAACTTCTCCACAAGCAAACGCAACAGCAACACAAGGCGGGCAATTACCAAAACCGCCAATCTATATCGCATTCCAGTGGCATATGCATCAGCCAATCTATTATCCATATGAAACAGCACCGCAGACCGACGATAACGCTAGATATTCATTCAGCGTTGTTGGTGTGCATAATGATAGAACCGGACCCTATACTTCATGGCCTAATATGGCGATTCAAAAAGGTGTAACTGCCGGACTTAAACACCTCGGTGCACAGGTATCTTTCAGCGGGTCACTATCAGAAAATATAAATAATATCGTCGCGGCGGGAAGAGGCTTCTGGGACGGTTGGCAGAATGATTATATCACGGGTCATAACTCACTTACACAAGCGGAAGCAACACCACCACCCGGTGCAGCGGGTACCGGCGGCGGCAATCCCCGTCTGGATTTAATCGGCTTCGGTTACCATCATCCTTTGATGGGAATTATTTCTCAGTCCGATATAAGAAAACAAATTCAACTTCACAAACAGCAGGCACTAAATGTTTTCAATATCACAAATTATTCAAAAGGAATATTCCCGCCTGAAAATGCTTTCCGTCCTGAGATGATTCCCGCACTTGTTGACGAGGGGATTCAGTGGGCAATTGTTGATAATATCCATTTTGATAGAGCAGTTAATGGGTATCCGTGGAGCAGCGGCGGCAATCTTGTA
>Ga0066637_10003516_pt1 | contig 10528 bp, 11 predicted proteins | sample CryGeyCG2014_020_FD_62737 | JGI IMG/M metagenome (GOLD analysis project Ga0066637, IMG submission 62737) | Groundwater microbial communities from aquifer - Crystal Geyser CG08_land_8/20/14_0.20 | ecosystem: Environmental > Aquatic > Deep subsurface > Groundwater | place: USA: Utah: Grand County...
GAAAAAAATACAGACATTTGATTTTGTTGAGAAGACTCAGACAAAGCTTATTTTGAATATAATCAAAGAAAAAAATATGATTCTATTGGAATAGAAACAATTTAAAAATTAAAATATTTTTAATTTTATATACTTGGACTCGTAGTCTAGTCGCTATGGCGTCGCCCTTACACGGCGAATATCGCAGGTTCAAATCCTGCCGAGTCCATTTTCTTTTGTTTAATTTATATTGGCAGGATTTGAATAATACAAGGTTCAAATACTCAAAGTTGTCTTTTTAACTTTGAGTTGCCATAATGAAATTATCAGCACCTGCAAAGTCCACTTCTTAATTCTGGTAGGAACTAAAAAATATTTCATATTTTTGGTACATACAAGAAAATCTGAAAGATTTTCTGTACATAAAATCCTAAATGGATTTTATTGTAAAATTACTTTGTAATTCAACAAAATTTAATAAAAAATTTTGTGAACATAAAATTCTTCTTTGAAGAATTTTATTGTTTTATTAATCTGGTTAATACAAGTTTAAATTTTTAAGGATTGTTCTTTTTATTTAGTATGCGCCCTGGTAGCTTTAATGGCAGAGCGTCTGCTTCGTAAGCAGAAGGTTGAGAGTTCAAATCTCTCCCGGGGCTTTTTTAGATAAAACTATTGAATAAACTCTTTAAGAATCAGAAACATAAAAACTAAGTAGAATATTAACAAAAAAGATGAAGATAATTTATCGGCAAAAACGACAATTTCCGGCTGAGTATAATCTTCATCTTTACCTGATAATCCATACTTTGCAAAGTATTTGTAATAATCTTCAAGAATGTTCTCTGGAAGGGTGTAGAACATATCTTTAAATTCCAATCCTAAAGATTCATTTTTAAATTTTCCATAAAATGCTGGAACACAAGTTTTGCAAAAAACATCTTCTTTATTTAATCTTGGAATTATAACAAAATGATTAAAATTATTCTTCATCTCTTCAAAAAAATTTTTTTCTAAGTTTACTTTGTTGATAGGGTTTAAAATTACCAAAGAAGTTGTTTCTTTGTTTAGAAGGGAGGAAAAATAATTTTTTGTTTCTTCAAGATAAATTCTATTATTTAAATTAAAGAAGTAATAATAAGGTATGAAATTATCTAAAGTTATTTCTCGGTTTACTTTAAATTCGCAGTTGTCAATTATGAGTTCCGGGTGATTTTCAAGAAAAGAGTTCATTGTTTTTTGCAGAGAAAGTTCAAGATGAGATACAGAGAAAACAGATAAATTCTTAAAAATTAGAGTGGATAGTAATAAGAAGAAAAATAAGTAAAGAATTTTATTTTTTTTGAAGTTGAAGGAGATAATTGAAAATAAAAAAATCGGGAAAATATAGTGAGGGGAGGCTCCTGCTGTATTTCTAAGTTCGAAAAAGAAAGTAATTATTGATGACAAAATAATTGAATAAAAAATGAATTTGTCTTTTCTGTTTTCTTTCAGGGAAATAAAAAGAATTGGAAAAAAGAAGTAATATGTTCCGTAGAATACATTAATTATGTTGTTTATGGAATAATTTGAACCTGTTTCTGGGTGGGATAAAATAACTTGATGAATATACCCTCCTGTTAGGAAATCGAGGAGAAAAACTAAAAGAACTGCAGGGATTAGACATAAAGCAAGAGCTAATGAGTCTTTTCTTCTTCCAAGAAGAAAGATTACTAAAATTGATGATACTAGAAAGAATGCCGGGTACTGCTTTGTCATTAATGACAAAACTGCAAAAAATGAAAATGAAATTAAATCTGATTTTTTAAATTTCTTTTTTTGTATTATAAAAAAAGCAGGGAGGAAAAGGAACTACACAAGGATGTTTCTAAAATAAATAAAATAAAAGAATACAGGAAGAAGAGTAGCAGATAAATCAAGATAATAAGATAAAAAGAGGAGGATTAGAGAAATCAGCAGGAATTCAAAAAGAAAAAGAAAAAGCTGATTATTGATAAGTATTAAAAATGCTATTTTCAAAAAGAATGTCCATTGGAGGATACTGGTAGGGTATATCCTTGTATAAAATATAATTTTTGTATAAATCTGAGCAGGAGCCTGTTTCTTTATTAAATTTGTAAGGTACGTTAAAAAGCAGGTAGATGATTATGAAAAATATTGATATGTAAAGAAAATATTTGTTTTTGGGCTTTATTATTTTTTCATTTTCAAGAAGTTTTAATTTCCGGCTTATAAAAAAAGAGAACAGCAGGGAAATAAACAGACAGAAAAGAACACTTGTTCTGCTTAGATAGATATTCAATATAAAATACTGAAAAAAAGCTGTCAGCAAGAAAATTCCAAAAAACCAAAATAAGAAATTGATTATTTTTTTGAACACAATTATTTATCTTTATTTAGAATTAAATACTTTTTCTCCTGCTTTGTGTTTTTATCATCTATTACTAAATTTCCTGAGAATAATTTTTTGAAGCTTCTTGCAAAATTTCCTGTATTTTCATCATTCATGTAGAATTGAATTCCTGCTCTGCCTTGGTTTTTTAAGACAAAAAATAGTTCTTTTGAGAATTTTTTGTATTCTTCCCTGTCTTTTAGCCACTGAACTGTGCTTACACTAAGAATGAAATCAAAAGAATTTTCCTTGAATGGAAGATGAAGCATATCTGCATAGAGAACTTTATATCCCTTGTTTTTTGCTATTTTCAGCATTTCTAGAGATTTATCTATGCCTATTACTTCTCCGTGATTTTCTGCTATTTCTGCTGAGAATCCTGTTCCACAGCCTATATCTAAAATAAGTCCTTTATTTATTTCCATTAGTTCAAGAATTCTTTCAGTCATTTTTTTTTGGATTCTTCTGTATGCTCCGCTTTTTTCATACTTATCTGCAAACTCTGAATCAAAATAATCTTCTGGTTTTTCTATTAATTCTTCCGGCTTCACTAAATAAAGAAAATAAAAGAACAAATTAAAGGTTTATCTTTTTACTGTTATTGGAATTAATCCTTTTTCGAACTCTTCTTTTGCTATTTTTACAAAATCAAATTCTTCCTTGTTTCTTTTTATTAAAATGGGTGCTCCAAGTGATAATTGAAGCGCTCTTGCGCCAATTATTCTTGAAATTTCAAATCTACTGTATTCCATTATTTACACCTCAAATAACAAGTTTTCTTAAATCTTTCGAAAGTTCAAAAGCTTTTTTTACACATTCATTCATATCTTCCAAGGATAAGCCGAAAACTCCTCCTTTTTGAAGGGAATGAATTGCTTTTTCTGACACTGTTATTGAAAATCTTCCTGCTGATTCTTTTTCTTCTTCGCAGCAGGTGTCTACAAGTACAGTATCTTTTGGAAGGAAACTGAATGTGCAGGCAATGGGCTGGCAATTCATTGAAAGTCCTGTTTTTGTTAATGTATGCTGGTCCACTATTCCTGTTTTTTCATTATATTCTGGAAGTTTTGCATTGTTAAGTGCTGCTAAACTTGCCAGGGCTGCAGCATCAATTAGATTTCCGTCTGCATTCTGAATATAGATATCAATAAAAACCATCCAGGCTTTTTCTCCTTTTTTTATGCAGAGTTTTTTCATATCAATTGCTTTTGATTCCCTGATGCCTCTGTCCACTATTCTTGAGAGTTCTATTGAAGTTTCTCCTGGAGGACCTGGCTCGAATTCAGGATGAGCAATCGGTGAAAATTCTGCATTTACCATTAACATTCCTTCATCTGCGGAATCTGGAAATGGAGTCATAACTTCAAACTTCACTCCTACTAAAACCATAGTATTTCCTATTTCTACTCTTGCTGAACCGTTTGCATTTGCAAGAACTCCTTTTTCTATTTTTATTTCTCGGTATTTGTCTTTATTTTTTCTTCCGTCAAGTCTTTTTCCTTTTTTGTATAACTCTATAATCAAATCAGATTTTTCATTCAACATTTATATCACCTTCTTTTATTCTATTTGCTGTACTTAATGCTTTTTCAAAAAGCTTGTCTGTAATCATTCCCTCTTTTTTGAGTTCTTCTAAAAGATTCTCATCAATTATCTTTGATTCGCCGTCTTTCTTTACTACATCTATTTCAAGATCTATGTAGGAGGCATATCTTTGCATGAGTTCAACTCCTGTATTTATGTTTATGTAAGAACCTTTTTCTTTTCCTTCTTTATTAAAATATTTGTGAACTACAAATAGCGCACCTTTTTTTAGGAAAGTCAAAGAATAATCCCCTTCTTCTTTTGGAACTTCAAGTCCGTCATAGACTCCTCCTGGGTATATGTCCCTTTTTAGGATTATTGTATCCTTATCAATTTTCTCAATTTTTCCTTTCATTAGGATATCCCCTCCGAAAGATTTTTTGTGAACTATTGTAAAGATTTGGTTGGGTTCCGGCATTTTTAATATGAAGTTATTCAAGTCTTTGTTTAAATCCCTGCCATTTGATGCCATATATTCTGCAAAGTCCACCAATTCACTTTTTCCTATTGATTTGAATAAGTGATGGTTGCTTACTGTAGGAACAACACTGTTTCTTATTGAATCTAAGATATTCTTTGCTTCATACCCTAAGTTTAATGTGTAGAATACTTCGCCTTTATCTAAAAGATGAGGTTCATAATCCCCGATTATTTTTTCTCTCATTTTTTTTTCTTTTTCTAAAAGAATATTTATTTCTGCTTCCAACTCTTCATTATTTTTTATTCTTGCCTGAGATTTCCAGAGAATTCCATATTTTTTCGGCTTTACTTTGTTTGCAAGAGAAATTAATCTGGATTTTTCTTTTTCGTCAGTTATGCTCTCGCTGACTTTTGTAAATCCTCCTTCAATCAAAACAAGATTTTCTCCAAAAAGACGGAGAGAAGTTGATAGGACAAATTTTCCTTTTAATTTTCCTTTTACCTGAACTAAAAGTTTTGAACCTTTTCTTAGATAACTTTTGAATAGAATTCCTTCTATTCCATTTCCTAGATTAAGAATTACATCCTCTCCCTGCATGTCTTTTACTTCTGCCAAGTAAATGGCTCCCATTTCTTTTTTTCTTATGATTATATCTGGTAAGTTTTCTTTCAGAATATTCACTAAAAACTCTGCTTTTTCTCCTTGGATATTTATTCCTTCTGATTCTTCGGAGTCATAAACTGAAAGATTGTGGGTAATTTCGCTGGAATCTGGCAGAGAAAATCTCTTTTTTATGGTTTGAGTAGGTTCAACTAATCTTACTTTATTATCCAGCAGAAGTTTGGATATTGCTGTGGAGTAGATGCCTCTTATTTTTGCACTTATCTTGTCTTCGCTCATTTGTAGAACTCCTTTATTGCTTTTTTCTGAAGTTCTGTTATTTCTTTGCATCCTTTTATTCCTAATTTTACAGCTTGAGTTAATTCCTCAGAAGAGATACTGCCATCCAACTGAAGGAGAAGCACCTTTCCGAGCGCTTCTGAGTATGCAACTGGAATGTCTGTTGCTCCTTCTTTCCAGTCCTCTTCTTCTTTGTTGATATCCAGCACTATGACTTTGCCTAATTTTCCTGCTGAAACTGCTGAGATTAAATCCTTCATTGGTATTCCTGCATCTGCTAGAGCGAGAGATGCTGCACAAATTGAAGCACATCTTGTTCCTGCATCTGCTTCTGGAATTTCTATGAAAATATCAACAACTAGTTTTGGAAATTTATCAAGCATTACAACTGAATCTAATGCGTCCCTAATTACCATATCTAGTTCAGATGAACGTTTGCTGGGTCCAGGTCTTTTTCTTTCTGAAACTGAAAAACTCATTAAGTCATAGTAAACTCTTATCTTTCCTTTTTTTGGATTCTGAAGATGTTTTGGATACAAGTCTTTAGGGCCGTAGACTCCTGCTATTGCTGTTGTTTTTCCTATTCTAAACATTGCAGAGCCTCTTGCATTTTTTATTACTTTTAGTTTTATTTCAATATCACGAAGTTTGTCAAATTTCCTGTCATCTGGTCTTTTTATTTCACTCATTTATATCACCTTTTTCCAATATTTCTTTTATTTTATCAGTAAGTCCGCTTTTGTGGGCTTCTTCTGTTATCTTAGTTATTATTTTAACTACAAAGAGGATTTTATCTGGTTCGCCGTTTATCCAAATTTTTCCATTCTGTCCTACTGTTATTCTGCAATCTGTTTTTTCTTTTATCATTTGAATCATTGAAGCTTTTTTTCCAATTATTCTTGGAATTTTTGCCGGATTAACTTCAATTATTTTTCCTCCTATTAATTTTCCTGTTCCTGGTTCCTTCATTGAACCATCCACCATCATAGAAGATGATACATTTTCTATCAATACTGCAACATCATCACCTACATTGAACATCTTAGCTATGTCTGTTTTTCTTGTATCTACATAACCTCTTGATGCTGCACTCAGCGGAAGGAAAACATTGTACCCTATTCCTGCATCTATAATCCAGAATGTTGTTCCTACATCTGCTATTTTTCCAATAACTACATCTCCCACTGAAGGAAGATAAGGAGAATTTATTGGTACAATTTTTAATATTTTATTTTCTGGAGAAAATACACCTATTACAGTTGAATATATTTTATCTCCTAATCTATATGTTCCATGTGAAGGAATAAATTCAAGTCCCTCTGCTAAAATTTCCCCAGGAACAACAATTTCTTTTTCTTTTACTAATAATCCTGTCATTTTCATCACTCCATATATTTTATTTCGGCAGTTCCTTTTGTTTTTTCTTCAATAAAATTAGTTACTTTTTCAAGGTCACCCGGCGTTACCTGAACAATACAATTGTAAGCACCGCTGTTTTGCCAATTGTCTTTTATAACATCATATTTTGATTTCAAAAAACTGCAGACAGCTCCCGAGTACTGTGCTGGAACAGTAATTTCCAATTTCTTTTTTTCAAATTTCAGCGGAAGATATACTGCTAATTTTAGGATTATGTCTTTTATTTGTTCATCTGTATTTTTTTCAAAAGTAATTTTTATATTCGCCTGCTTGAATGCATTTTCAAGCCTCTGCATTGGAATAGGAAGATTTGTTCTTGAATCTACTGATTCTCTCTGAATTTTCTGCAGAATTTCTTTTCTTTTTTCTTCTACTTTTTTGTTTTTATAATCCATTGTAAGAGGGATTGAACCTTTTTCTATTATTTTTTTTGCAATATCTTCTATTATATCTGTTTTAAAAACACGGATTAAGTCTTCTTTTGAAGCCCTGTCTCCTGAATGAACATCTGAGAATATTTCATTTACTGCCAAGATATCTGAAATTGGAATATCTTTTCCTTTTTTAAGTTCAAGAGCTTTATCACAATCTGCAATGATTTCAAAATTATCTTTGTTCTGCTGGAACTTAATTATTATTTTTCCTTCTACTGCTCCTTTTGAGGATACTCCTCTGTTATCTATCAAAAAAATCACTCGCTTTGTTTAATATATTTTTTAATTTTTTCTTTATCAATCTTCTCGAATTTTTTTGTTTTTGATGGAATTACTGCAACTTCAAGAAATTCTTCATCAAATTCTTCTTTTGTTACTGCTTTTTTTAATGCTGAAATGCCCATCATTATACCTTTTTCAATAGGCATATCCTTTTTGTAATATTTTTCCAGGTGTTTGTTAACTACTGCTGAATTCTCGCCTATTGAAACAGCTTCATATTCAAAATAAATTCCAGAAGGTTCTGTTATGAAAATATGAGAGCCAAGTTCATCAATTCCGCAGAGCATTAATGAGACACCAAAAGGTCTTGCTCCGCCCCATTGAGTAAACATCTGCTTGTAATCACTTATCTCTCTTACAAGAGATAATAAATCAATTGTTTCGTCATATGTTAATTTGTAAGAATGAACTATATTCTGTGCTCTTTCTATTAATACTCTTCCGTCGCTTATTAAACCGGACATTGTAACACCAATGTTGTCATCTATTTTGGTTATTTTTTTTATGCTTTCTGACACTAATAATTTTTCCATAACTCTTTTTGTTGCAATTATGATAACTCCTTCATTGCATGCAATCCCTATTGCTGTTGTTCCTTTAGAAATTGTTTTTCTTGCATATTCAACCTGAAGTAAACGTCCATCCGGACTAAAAATTGTTATTGCTCTATCATAACCCATCATTCCCATTGGTGATGCCTGCATTATAAATCACTCCTTAATTTTTTATAATATATATAAATTAGCAAAAAAAATGATGTTTTTAAATGTTTCTTATCTGTCTTTAAGGGCAGTATTTACTGTCTAAAATGTCAAAAAATTTGTTTTCTTTCTGTTTCCAGGAGTCAAAATCGCTGATTTTTGGATATTTTTTGTAAATAGAACCTACTCTTTTAGACTGAAGTGCTAAATCCATAAGTTTTAAAACAAGTTTGGGAGTTTTCAGCAATTTTAATGAGTTAAAATTAAGTTTTAATTTTGATTTTGGATTCATCAGATAGTCTATTAAATTACTTTCAATTATACTACTAAATTCTTTATTCAAAATAGAACCTGCGATTATTTTTATGACATCATATCTTGCATTAATTTTTCCAAAAAGAGCCATATAATTTTGATTGTAATTCCATAAATTTTCTATAGAACAGTTTTCTTTTTCTAAAGCTGACAGCGCTGTTTTTGAAGCATAAAATGAACTTTCAAAAGCATTACCTATTCCTCCGCCGTGTATTGGATTTACTACACATCCTGCATCTCCTATCAGCATAAAGTTATTGTAAACTAATGAATTCATCGGCCTTCTTGTTGGGACTGCTCCTCCTCCTTCACTGAAAACTTTTATTTCTTTTAAGTTAAGCTGTTTTGAAAAATCTTCGTATGCTTTTTTTGGAGATATTCCAAGATTAGAAGATATTCCAATACCTATGTTAAAAATGCTGTCTCCTTTTGGAAAAATCCAAAAATAACCCATTTTTATTTTTTCTGGATTAAAGTAAAAATTCAGAGTTTTATTATCTGTTTCAAAATTTTCAAGTTTTACTATTTTTCTATGGCAGACAGCGATATCTTTTTTATCAATTAAGTTCTCTATAAAATTATTTTGTGGAAGATTTTTTCTAAGTACTGAAGAAACTCCTGTTGCATCAATTATTAATTCTGCTTTTATTTCCTTTTTTTTTGGATTTGATGTCTTTATTCCCGAGATTTTATTGTTTTTGAAAATAAAATCAAGAACAGAAGTACTGTCTAGAAGTTCTGCTCCTTTATCAATAGCATTATTAATTAATTCTTGTCCTAAAATTTCTCTTGAAATTACGCTCCCCCCAATATTACCGCTTTTTAATTCTGAGTATTTAAAATCAGAAGAAAAAATCCTGCTATTATTTATATCTGTCTTAATTACTTCTTTTGTAAGTTTAATCCCAAAATTATTTTTTAAAAAATTTAACGCATTTACACTCAAAGCATCCCCGCAGATTTTATGTCCAATATTTTTCTTTTTATTTAAATCAACAAGCAAAGTTTTGTACCCTGCCTCTGCAAGTTTTCCTGCAAAAGTTGAACCTGCGGGACCTGCTCCTGCAATTACTGCATCGTACATATTTTTAGTTAGATTTGAGTAATTTAAAATCTTTTTCAATGAAATTTATGCAGGAATATGCACTTCCTGCGCACATTGTGCCTCCGCTTCCAAATGCTTTCGTATCTGTGCCTGCAAGGTACAATCCTTTTATATTCGTTCTTTGTTCAGGTAAATCCCAAAGGGGATTGTTGTATGTTTGAAGAGTTTTTTCAGCTCGGTCTATCATAACTTTCTCCATTTCCAAGTATTTTTTATAGTCTGGCATTAATTTTCCTGCTGTTTGTTTCATATCTTTTAAAATTAAGTTTTTATCCTTGTGAAGAATTGTGCTGATGCCAATTAATTGTTTTCCTTTTGGTGATAGATTTGAATCAAAAGAAGTTAAGTCCATAAACCAGAGGGGAGAGGATTCATCATTTTTTATTATTATGTGGGAATTTTTTCCAAAATAGGCTATTTTTTTGTTAAGTCCGAGCCACAATGTTATTGCTTTATATTCTTCATTTTTTGGAAATTTGCCTTTATATTCCGAGGCTATTTTTTTTAGTTCTAAGACTTTCCCTGTGTAGATTACTATATCTGCTTTGTACTGTGTTTTATTTGTTTTTATACCTGATACTTTATTGTTTCTTATTAGTATTTTTTTTATTTCTTCATTTTTATGAATTTCAAAATTTAAACTTTCAAAAAGTTTTGGTATTTTTTTGAGTCCGCCTATTGGATAGAAATCCCCTTCCAGAGCATCTGATTTTTTTTTGATGGAGTTTAAAAGATAACTTAACGAGAAAGTTTTATCCCTTGCTATTGTATCTGCAAACCTGCAAAGAGAACCTTCTTTTATTGAACAACCAGTAGACATCCAGGAGAGAGCGTTGCATAAAAAAAACAAATCCTTATTTTTTAGGTATTTTTTTGTAAATTCATAACTTGATATATTTTTTAAGTTTTTATCTGTATTTTTTCTTCCAATTTTAAGGATGGAAATAATTAACCTAAATAAATCAAATCTGGATTTTGGAGACAAAATTTTAAAAT
>Ga0066637_10003524_pt1 | contig 10522 bp, 10 predicted proteins | sample CryGeyCG2014_020_FD_62737 | JGI IMG/M metagenome (GOLD analysis project Ga0066637, IMG submission 62737) | Groundwater microbial communities from aquifer - Crystal Geyser CG08_land_8/20/14_0.20 | ecosystem: Environmental > Aquatic > Deep subsurface > Groundwater | place: USA: Utah: Grand County...
CACTGAAGAACGGATGAAGTGCGTTGTAGGCAATTTGACGAAAGCCAAAAAAGCTTTTCTCTAGAGGAAAGGATTCTTGGTTAAAACCGGGACTTCTTTTTTCGGGAGAATTTTAGGTGGAGTCAATGAAAAAGGGTGTTCACTGTAGAAGCATTAATTTGGTGCTACACTTCAATTAAGCCGTACAGTGGATGGTTGGGCTGCAACAGCGACGAAGGGCGTGGCAAGCTGCGATAAGCCCGGGGTAGGAGCATGCATCCTTTGAGCCCGGGATTCCCGAATTACCTCGAGAGAGGGGCGTCACCCGCCGAATTGAAATATCTTAGTAAGCGGAGGAAGAGATACCAACCGGTATACCGCGAGTAGTGCGAACGAAAGCGGCTCAGGGCAAACCGAATCCTTCGGGCGACCGGAGTAGAGATGTGGTGTTCGGGCCGGATTTTACTCTCGTGAACTTAGCCGAAGTCCCCTGGAAAGGGGCGTCATAGACCGTGATAGCCGGGTAGGCGAAGAGTGAGCGAGTGGTTCCGGTACCCAGAGTAGTGCTCCCCGGTTTGGGAGTACGAACGCGCCAGACATTAACTGGCAACCCTAAACATACTTGCAGACCGATAGCGCATAGTACTGTAAAGGAAAACTGAAAAGCACCGCGAAAGCGGGGTTAAAAGTGCCTGAAACTGTTAACGGCGACAACAAGACGCGGCGTGAAAGGAATGATATGACCGGCGTTGCGTCATCGCTCTCGAAGCAGCAGCCAAGGAGTTCAAGGCAGTGGCGAGCATTGGGCGAAGCGAAAGCGAATATCCGCAACCACTTCGAGTGGCCAGGGATGCGGTCTTAATCGGCCGCTAGTCACTGTTTTGAGACCCGAATCCGAAGCGAGCTAAGCACGGGCAGGGCGAAGCCGACCTTCCGGTTGGTGGAGGCCCGCAACTAGTGATGGTCTATCCTCTTAGGTGACCTGTGTTTAGGGGTGAAATTCCATACGAGCTCGGTAATAGCGGGTTCCCGTTGAAGTGAACCGCAGTTCAGCCTCGGCAGAGCTGGAGGACGGGTAGAGCTACGGATTTGAAGGAATGGGGGAGTGATTCCTCGCCTTCTTGTCAAACTCCGAACCGTGCCTCGGCGCAGAAGCCGGGAGTTGGGGGTGCGAGTTAAGCGCGTACTCCGAGGGGGGAATGACCCCAACTGCAATTAAGGTCCCAAAGAAACGGCTAAGTGTTAACCAGCAAGATGTCTTATTTCTTAGACAGCGGGGAGGTAGGAACAGAAGCTGCCATCCTTTAAACAACGCGTAACAGCGGACCCGTCAAGATTTGAGGCGTCGTAAACTCTCGGGACTAAAGCCGTTCACCGACATTGTGGATTCGCAGCCGTCGGCTGCGAATAGTAAACGGGCGTGCGGGCCGGGCCGAAGCAAGGCCGTAAGGTCTTGTAGACCGGTTTGCAACGAAGATCTTGGTATTAGTAGCATCAATTCCAGGCGAGAATCCTGGACGCCGAAAGGGCTAGGTTTTCTTGGCAACGCTAGTCGACCAAGAGTAAGTCGGTCCTAACTCTAAACGTAATCGTGAAGGGGAAAGGGAAACGCGTTAACAATCGTGTACCTATCTGGCGCACGCGGCAACGCTAGCCACTCTTCTAACGCTTGCGGACAAGCCCGGCCGTCATGTGGCGGCTTAACCTGACCAGGCCAACGAAGTCTCATTACGAGGAGCAGTTGGTTAAGCAGGGAATCGGGTTGATTCCGTGAGCCCATGAAAAGGAAGATGGAAGTATTCAGATAGACCGTACCGAGAACCAGTACAGGTGACCCTGGCGGAAAAAGCTAAGGCGTGGCAGGAGAATCAAGGTAAGGGAATTCGGCAAATTAGCCCTGTACCTTTGGTATAAGGGGTGCCTACATTATTGTCTGAGATTCGTCAAGGATGGTTTTGTAGGTCGCAGTGACTAGGGGATTCCGACTGTTTATCTAAAACACAGGTCGTCGCAAAGTGGAAACGCTGTGTACGGCGGCTGACGCGTGCTCACTGGCAGTATCTCAAAGCGGGTTCCAACCCGCCAAAGGACTGCTAAAGAGCGGGAGTAACTCTGACTCTCTTAAGGTAGCGTAATACCTCGCCGCTTAATTGGCGGCTTGCATGAATCGCGTAACGTGATTCCCACTGTCCCTATCTTGAACCTGGTGAACTTACTTCTCGGTGAACATGCCGAGGACTCCCAGCGGGAAACGAAGACCCCGTGGAGCTTAACCACAACTTGTTGTTGAATCGTGGTCGGCGAATCAAAGCGTAAGCAGGAGCCGTTACGCGCCCCGTTCCGGCGAGGGCGATAGGCGAAAGTGTGACACTGCTATTCGCTAACTACGATTCTAACCCCCCGAAAGGGGGGGACATCTGCAGGCGGGTGGTTTGACTGGGGCGGTACGCCTTCGATAAGAAAACAAAGGCGCCCAAAGGTCGACTCAAGCGCGTCAGAAATGCGCTGTAGAGGGTCAAAGACAAATGTCGGCCTGACTGAGACCTTAAAAAAATGGGTCGCAGGCACGAAAGTGGGGCTTAACGAACAAACATGCTCCCCATTAATGGGGGCTGTTTCTGACAGACAAGCTACCCCGGGGGTAACAGGCTTGTCGCGGTCGAGAGTTCATATCGACACCGCGGTTTGGTACATCGCTATCGGCTTAGGTCATCCTGGCGGTGCAGGAGCCGCCAAGGGTTGGGTTGTTCATCCATTAAAGACCTACATTAGTTGGGTTCAGAACGTCGCGAGACAGTTCGGTGGCATCTGCTGGGAGTGCTTAGTCAACTGAGGGGAAGGAACTCCAAGTACGAGAGGAACGGGGTTTCGGCGCCACTAGTAAGCCTGCTCTCCACAGGGAAGCAGGGTAGCCACGCGCCACTCGGATAAGTCCTGAAGGCATCTAAGGACGAAGCCGGACCCAAAACGAGTTGACTCCGGTCACCCGCTAGCAGACGGGTTTGATAGGCTGGAAGTGTAAGCGCGAAGCCGCAAGGCGACGCGTTCAGCTAACCAGTACTAACGACCGATTCGTAGCACCACGAACGCTTAGCCACCCCCCTCATGAACACGTGATTGAGCGGGAACTGAAAAAAGCGTTCGACCAATTTAATAGAATACGGTGAACCCCCTGAAACTCCACTTTTAACCGAAGAGAAGAACCGGAAACCAAAAAGAATTCTTTCCTCCAAAAATTGCCTGCAACGCACGAACCCCGTGACTTAACCCTTATCCGTTGAAACGCCGGGCATCGCGCTAACCACTTTAAAACGCGGCGAATGCTCTTGAAAAGCGTTCCGAACCCATCCCACGCATAACGAGTGCCGCGTAAGAACCTCTTTATTGAACAAACGCTTTCTGCGCTTGGTGTTCAAATACTGGCCGCCCAGCCAGACCCTTCGCGCGCCCAGCTCGTGGAGACCGTCCGCAACCGCGGCAAGCGAGCCCACCATCAAGGAACGCGCTTCGCGCGGTCGAACGCCCCGCGCAAGTAAGCGGCCATAGGCGCCCGCCAACGGCTCGAAATCTTCGGGTTTAAACCTTTTCATCCAATCGGCGTCCGGAATCGGCGTCTCCGCAAGGGTGGGAATGAAAAAAGCGCGTTCCTTAACCCCCTCAAATTCCCTTAAATCCACGCCCGCCTCATCCGACCAGAAAACCACGGGCCCGTCAAAACTCTTGAGAAGAGCGTTCAACCTTCGCTTATAGTCGGCAAACCCCCCGGCGCTTTTATCGAAGTTGGGGTGCACCACCAGCGCTATTTTCCCGTTTGAACGCTTCAAGGCCTTCCGAAGTTCTTCAGACGAATTTTCATTCAATTCCCGGATTGGCTGCATTTCAAAGCACCACGTCCAAAACTTCTTTCAGTTCGGCGAACTCGTAGTCCGCTCCGGCTACCGGTTTCACGGTGCGGCCGTACAATGCCACGGCGGCCTTCATGCCCGCCGCCTTCGCGCCGGCAACGTCCTTGCTCACCGAGTCGCCCACGAACAAGACCTCGCTTGCGGGCAAACCCAGTTTTTTTAGGGCGAATTCAAAGGGAGCCGGATCCGTCTTCTTTTTCCCGGTGTCGCACGGCGCGGACACCACGAACTCGAATTCGTCCGCCAAACCGATTTCCACGAGGCGCATCCACGCGTTCACCCGGTCCGCATCCGTTACAATGGCAATGCGGATTCCCTTCCTCCGAAGTTTTCGGAGAACGTGCTTGGTGGACGGGTAGGAGCGGGAGTGCTCATACTTCACGCGGCGGTAAGCGTAAACGCCTTTCGCCATTATGCGCCAGTCCACTTCGCCGTAATGCCTCTGAAAGTATTCCTGGAAAACGTTCTGGTGCTCCCAACCGATTTCATAGTAGAGGTCCCACAACTCCTTGATTACCTGCATGGGCTTTTTCTTTAGCCCGGCCCGAACCATGGCGTTTGCCGCGGCGCCGATGCACTTGCCCTTCAACTTGTAAAAGTCAACGAGCGTGTTATCCAAGTCAAACAACACCGCCTTGAATTCCGGCATGCAAATATGGAGGGCGTAAAGGGTTTTATGGTTTTTTGCTGAAACAATTTTATGAGAATCGGAGTCGTGGTCGGGTTCGTGAGCACCGTGCTCAAGAGCATGGCCCCCATTTTGCTCATACCAGTTCTCGTCGGCTACGTTTACGGCGAGCCAACCACGACAATACAGCCATTCATAAGTGCGGCAATCCTCTCCCTCCTCATTGGATACGCCCTCGGCTTCGCCGCCAAATCCGAAAAGGCGACCACCAAGGAGGCGATGGTTGCCGTTGCGCTTGGGTGGATACTCGCCTGCATGGTGGGCGCCCTCCCATTCACCTCCGTGGGAATGAACTACTTGGACGCCGTGTTTGAGAGCGTAGCCGGCTTCACTACCACAGGCACGACGCTGTTGTTAAGGATTCAAGGAATCCCGAAGAGCGTGTTGTTCTGGCGCGCCTTCATTCAGTGGGTCGGGGGGCTCGGCATAATCGCTTCGTTCTCCGTCTTCTTGACGGGCGCGGCAAACAAGTTGCTGCCCCAGATTTTTTTCGCCGAAACCAGCAAAATAGAATCCCAGCAGGTTACCCAGAACGCGTCCACGATGATAAAGGCGTTGTGGGTGGTTTACCTCGGCCTCACCGTGCTTGAAATAATTGCGTTGTCCCTGCTCGGAGTCGGCTTGTTTGATGCCGTGACCCATTCATTTACTACCGTGTCCACGGGCGGCTTCTCCACTTACGCGGCGAGCATCGCCGCTTTCAACAACGTCGGCGTTGAAGCGGTCGTGGTGATCTTCATGTTTCTCGGCGGCTTGAACTTCGTGGTCTTGAATAATTTCCTGAAGAACAAGCGGAAAATCAATTTCGAAACCAAACTCTACGTTGGCGTGATAGTCGCGGCATCCGCCTTGATAGGAGCCGATCTCGCCTTCAACGGGGCTTCCGGCTTTCAAGCAGTTAGGGAAAGCGTTTTCCAAGTGGTTTCCATAATGACCACTACGGGTTACACTACCGCGAACTTCATTGCCTGGCCCAAACTCAGCCAGATGCTCCTCGTGGGCTTGATGGTGGTGGGTGGGTGTGCGGGCAGCACGGGCGGAGGCATAAAAGTAATCCGCTTCGGGTTGCTCGGAAAACTTGCGTGGCGCGAAATAAGGAAGGTAAGCTTGCCCAAGCTGTCCTTGAACAAGGTAAAAATCGGCAGCAAAATCGTGGGAGACGAAACCCTTCACGCCGTGGCCGCGCTCTTCACGCTGTGGATTGCGTTGTTGTTCGTGGGAGGCGCGATCACCGCGGCGGCAACCGGCTACCCCGTATTCGAATCGTTTTCAGGCATGGCGAGCGCCCTCGGTAACATCGGGCCCAGCCTGATACCCGCAAGCGAAATACCTTTATTGCCCGACGCGGTTAAATTCACTTACATGATCGGCATGCTCGCGGGGCGGCTTGAAATAATCCCGCTCCTCGTGCTGTTGCACCCCTCAGGGTGGAAGAGGTTCCCCTGAAAAATGTATTCAATCATTTGCGGACTGGACGCCTTCGGAAGAAAACTGCTGGAAGGCCTGCTCAAAAAAGGCCACGAAGTCGTTGCCGTGGAAAAAAACGAGGAGCTCGCCCTGGAAGTTCACGCCGAAACCAACGCCGTCGTGATAAACGGCGACCCCACGTCGCCCATAGTCCTGGAGCAGACCGGCGTAAGCAAGGCAGATGTGTTGATCGCCAACATGCCCACCGACGTGGAAAACCTCGCGTTGTGCGTGCTCGTGACAACCATTTTGTCGGCTCAGTGCACGGATGCACAGGTGGACAAGGTTGCGCCGCAATTGTTCAAGCGTTTCCCGACCCCCGAAAAACTGGCGGAGGCGCGGCAAATCGAACTCGAGAAAATCATTCGCTCAACGGGTTACTACAAGGCGAAGGCGAGGCATTTGAAGGCCGCGGCGCGAATGCTCGTCAACGAATTCAACGGCGTGGTCCCGAATTCAATGGACGAACTCATGAAACTGCCGGGCGTTGGCAGGAAGACGGCGAACATAATCCTGGAACACGCCTACAACTTGACGCAGGGAATCGCGGTGGATACCCACGTGTGGCGGGTGAGCCGCCGCCTCGGCTTATCGGACAAGAATACGCAGCGTGGAATTGAAAACGACTTGATGCGCGCCTACCCGCGAAGGGACTGGCACAAGATAAATTACTTGTTCATCTCGCACGGCCGCGCCGTTTGCCGCGCGCGGAAACCCGAGTGCGGGAAATGCGTGTTGCGGGTTCCCGCCCCCATCATTTAAAAGAGGCAGGGAAGTAATTAATGCGGAAATGAAGCGAATCTTTTTAGTCCTCGTATTGGTTGCATCCCTTGCTTTTGCCGCAACGTGCGTGGACGAAGACGACGGAGTAAATTATTTGGTGAAAGCACTCTGCCGCGACCCCTACAAGGAGAGAACGGATTACTGCCTCAGCGAAACCAAGGTCGCCGAATTCTATTGCAGCAACAATTACACTGGGTATTGCTGGGCTACGAGCTATAACTGCATGAGCGTTGAAGGAAGCGCGGGCGAATGCCTTGATGGCGCCTGCGTAATGATTGAAGAAAGCGTTGAAGCGGCGCAATCAACTCCGACCCCCGAACCAGTCAAAACGCCGGGTTACGACATCGGCGCGCTCCCCGAAAAAGAGGGGGTTTACTCCAACGAGGAAGCACCCAAACCAATTGAACATTTTCCGTTCTGGCTGGTCTTGAGCGGAATCGCCATACTGTTGCTGATTGCATACCGTTCCTCGCAAGAGCGGATAGCGCAAAAACCAAGGAAAAAAGGGAGTGGAAGGAAATGAGGAAATTATTGTTCTTTGCTTTGCTGGCTCCGTTGTTCCTGGCGGCGGCATACACCTGTCAAAACGTTGACGGCGGCAGGAACCCCGGCGTTTACGGGGACTGCAATGACGTCAACGGCCCGCACCAGGAATACTGCCTGGACTCCAAAACGCTCGTTGAATATTACTGCCCCACCGAAGGCGCTTGGGGAGTGGTATGCCAAAAAGAGGAAATCGTTTGCAGCGGCGCGTGCGTAAACGGCGCGTGCGGGCAAGAAGCCGAATCAGCAATCCAGCCAACCAAAAACCCGGCGCTGCCCGAAAGCACGCAACAAATCGACCGCGCGCCCACAACGCCTCTTCCTGTCCGGGGCGAGGAAAAACCGGCGTTCCCCGTTGATACGGAGTACATAAAGTTCGTGTTGTTCGGGTTAATCGTTTTCGTGGCGATCGCTTACCTGGCCAGCACCTGGCTCAACACCCAAGGCAAAACCAAGGGGAAAGCGAGGCGCCCGAATAAGAGGAAAAAGAGGAAATGAAGCGCGCGCTGCTGTTCCTCGCACTCATAATCACGCTTGCACACGCGGATTATTTTCAGGGCTTTACGCTACACGTGCAGGACGCGTTGAACGAACACTTTGAAACTGATGAAATAAGTTTCCGGAAAATAGAGTTGCCCGCGTTTCACAAGGAGCGGTGGTCTGCGAGTTACAAGGAGGCGGGATGGATTGAAGAATACTTGTTTGAGTGCCACAAGAAAACCGATTACATAGAGCAACTGTCAAAGAGCCGCGACGTTCTTGGAACCATCATAACCTTCCAGGACGAAGTGGCCGGCGGCAACCCCGGGGAAAAGCGTTATCGCACCGAATTCAAGTGCGGCAACTACCAGTTCTACACGTACACCGACTTCGTCAATTACAGTGAATTCGTTTCGCTGATGGAAGCCGTGGTTGGCGGCTGTGAAACCGCGTTGGAAAACGAATTCGCGCACCCCCTGATGGAAAGCGAACCCGAAGCATCCACGCCGACTCCATCTGTTGCCCCGACGCCGTCGCCGCAACTCACTCCAACCGTGAAACCCAGCGCCTCACCCACGCCGACTCCTTCGCCCTCGCCGAGTTCCAGCCCGACGCCCAACGACGCAAACCTCTCAACAATTACGCCCTCGCCGGCTCCCGCGCAGGAAGAGGATTACTCGGGCATCCTCTTCACATGGGTATTCGTGTTATTGCTCGGCTTCTCGGCCGTAATCTACCTCGGAAGAAAGTGACTTCAAGATGAACGATTCATTCAAGAACCTCGGACTAAACGCGGAACTGCTCAAAGCAATGGAAGCACAAGGATTCAAGGACCCCACGCCCATACAAGCCAGAGCCATACCACTCATGCTCCAAAAAAGGGACGTGATAGGGCAGGCGCGCACTGGAACCGGGAAAACCATTGCCTTCGCGGCCCCCATCGTGCAACTGATACAGCCCGCGGGCTTCGTGCAAGCCCTCGTCCTGACGCCCACCCGGGAACTCGCCTTACAGGTGAAAAAAGAAATTGAAAAACTGGGCGGCGGCTTAAGCATTTTAACGGTTTACGGCGGCCAATCAATGGACATGCAGTTGCGTGCCCTCAAAAAAGGCGTGGACGTCGTTGTCGGAACGCCGGGCCGCATACTCGACCACCTCGGCAGGAAAACGATTTCATTGAATCGGGTAAGCATACTCGTCTTGGACGAAGCCGACCGCATGCTGGACATGGGCTTCATAGACGACGTCAAGGAAATACTCTCGCACACCCCGAAGACGAGGCAGACCGCGTTATTCTCGGCCACCATGCCCCTCCCCGTAATCAAGCTGGCCAAAGACGAAATGAAAAACCCCGAAACCCTTTTAGTAAGCCGGGACAAGCAAACCGTGGATGAAGTTGAACAACAACTCATCATGGTGCCCGCCAAAAAAAAGCCGCAAAAACTCGCCGAAATACTGAAGCGCTTCAACGGCCTGGCGCTCGTGTTCTGCAACACCAAGTCGACCTGCGACCGCATCCAAAACCACTTGAGGCGGGACAACATCAACGCGGAAACCCTTCACGGAAACCTCTCGCAGGCGCGCCGCGAACAAGTTCTGCAGGCGTTCCGCGAAAAAAAAGTGCGCGTCCTCGTGGCAACAGATGTCGCCGCACGCGGACTAGACATTGAAGGCATCAGCCACGTAATCAACTATCACCCCCCGAAAGACCACAAGGATTACGTGCACCGCGTGGGGAGAACCGCGCGCGCCGGCAAAAAAGGCACGGCAATAACCCTGGTAACCAGCATGAAGGAGAAGAAACTCCTGGACCGCATCGCGAACATCACGTGCTCGGACATAGAGCACGTCAACGAGGAGAAGCCCAAGCGCGCCTACCACGGCATCGTGTCCTACCGCTTCTAGTTTTTTCGGCGATACCTCAACAACAAGGCAACTGCCCCGCCCACGGGGCCAAACGGCCCCAGCAACAAGTAAAGGAAGACGAATAAAGCGGGCAAGAGCCACCACTTGCGCGGTTTCTGATACAACGCGTAAGCCACTAAAAACCCGAGCCACAGCGACAAGAACTCAAAAAACACGGTTTTTTTAGGTTGAACAAACTAAAAAGTCTTATGGGCTTCCTCGACTTCATCTTTAAGAAACCCTCAACGCAAGTTGTTTCCGCCAACGATTTGACGGAAGAACTTGAAACCGCAAAACAAGAAGCAACCAAGCCGTTCAACGTTTTCGAACAAAAAAAACTCGTCAAACAAGCGGCCGAAGCCGCCCTCAAGGAATTAAACTCGTTGGAAACCATCCAACCCGCGGCAAGCAACCGTTACTCCGACGTTGCAAGCGAGCTAAAAAAGGAATACGTGGAACGCGTGCGCGCCGCGCTGTCGCCCTTGCTGGACTTGAACGGGGAATACGTTTACAAGGCGGGGCAGGGAATAGGCGAGGCATTGAAGGCAACCGCCGAAAACCAGTACTTCACCCAGTACTACCCAGAACAATGCAGGGCGGTCGCTTCAACAACCCGGCAACTGGAGGACGCGTTCCGCTCCCTGCACGCCGAAGAAGAAAAGGTGGAGGAAAAAGCGGCTCCCTACAAGCACGCCATCAAAAAACTTTGGGACTACGCTGAAACCGCGCGGGAACTCGGAGAAAAAACCGCTTCATTCAAGGAAGCATCCGA
>Ga0066637_10003526_pt1 | contig 10519 bp, 8 predicted proteins | sample CryGeyCG2014_020_FD_62737 | JGI IMG/M metagenome (GOLD analysis project Ga0066637, IMG submission 62737) | Groundwater microbial communities from aquifer - Crystal Geyser CG08_land_8/20/14_0.20 | ecosystem: Environmental > Aquatic > Deep subsurface > Groundwater | place: USA: Utah: Grand County...
AAGATACCTGATAAAATCAGAGGAAAAATTAGCTAAAATTCAAAGATGGCACTCCAGAAAGAAACTAAAAAGCAAAAATAGAACTAAATCAAGGTTAAAGGTAGCCAGATTACATGAAATAATCACCAATCAGAGATTAGATTTTCTTCATAAGTTAAGCAGAAAATTGGTAAATTACTTCCAACTCATTGCCTTTGAGAAGTTAAACATCAAAGGAATGACAAGGAACAAGTATTTAGCAAAGTCGATTACTGATGCTTCTTGGTCAAGATTCCTACAAATGCTTACATCAAAAGCGGCAGAAGCTGGGGTGTGGGCAATAGAAATTAACCCAAGAAATACATCACAAACCTGCAGTGGCTGTGGGGAATTAGTCCCAAAAACATTGGCTGTTAGAAGACATAAATGTCCTCAATGTGGTTTGACTATAGATAGAGACATCAATGCAGCCAGAAACATACTCCAATCCGCCTTCGCTAAAGCTTCGGCGGACAAGTTAGCATTAACTACCGTAGGAACTACGGGAATCCTAGACCCGTCCGCGGGTCGGACTAGGGTCAACGCCTGTGGAGTTGGGAGGTTACTCCCGACTATGAACCCCGTTAGAGGTCAAAGAGATTTTGTAGAAACACAAAGAAAACAAACCTCTAACGGGGTGAAGCAGGAAGCCATCGGTTTTAACCGATGGTAGTTCACATTAGACTAAGATTGACCTAAAAGCAACTCTACGATGGAGAAATTTTTAATTAAAGGTGGGGTTCCTCTTTCAGGGGAAGTAGAAATTTCTGGTTATAAAAATTCAGCCGGCGCGGTTTTGGCTGCTGTTTTATTAAGCGAAGAGGAATCAATAATTGATAATTTGCCTCAGGTAACTGATGTTTTAGACCAGATTGAAATTTTAAAACAAATGGGCGCTGGAATTGAGTGGCTTGGTCAAAAAAAGATAAAAATAAATCCGAAAAATATTAATCCAGAGAAAATTCCGATTGACCTTTTTGAAAAAATGCGAGTTTCGGTGCTGTTTGTCGGTCCTCTGGCCATCAGGTTTAAAAACTTCAAAGTCCCCCATCCTGGCGGAGATAAAATTGGCTTAAGGCCGATTGCTACCCACTTGGAGGCTCTGGAAAGTTTTGGGATAAAAACCGAAGAAAAAGACGGTTTTTATTATTTTACAGCGCCAGAGAAATTAGAGGGGAAAAAAGTAGTCTTAAAAGAGTTTTCAGTAACAGCTACCGAAATCATAATGATGCTGGCCAGCCGAGCGGCAGGGAAAACAAAAATTGAAATTGCCGCTGCCGAGCCTCAAGTTCAAGATTTAGGATTGTTTTTAAGAAAAATGGGGGTAAAACTAAAAGGAATCGGCACTCATACCCTTGAAATTGAAGGTAAAGAAAGGCTGTCTGGCGCCGAATTTTCCCTGTGCCCTGACCCACTGGAAGCCGGAACTTTTCTCATAGCTCTGGCCATAACCGGCGGCCAAGGAAGAATAAAAAATATAAACCCGGACCATTTGACTTTTTTTCTAGAAAAAATGAAAGAAATTGGAGTCCAATTTGCAGTCGCAGGTCGTGAAATATTAGTAAAACCTTCTGGGGATTTTAAGCCCACGAAGATTCAGGTTTTTCCTTATCCTGGTTTTCCAACGGATTTGCAGCCCCAAACCTCGGTTTTGCTGACTCAAGCTCAAGGAAAATCTTTAATCCATGACCCTTTATATGAAAACCGCTTCCAGCATTTACACGAGTTAAGAAAAATGGGGGCAGATATTGAAATCACTGACCCCCACCGAGCTTTAATTTTCGGCAAAACTGAATTAACCGGAAATAAAATTAACTCCTCAGACATCAGGTCAGGAGCTACTCTGATTTTGGCCGGCCTTGTGGCCAAAAGCCAAACCACAATTGAAAACATCACCCAAATTGAAAGAGGTTATGAGAGAATTGAAGAAAAGTTAAAAAAATTAGGAGCTAAAATTGAGAAAATTTAACTAAGTGAAAAATTCTACAAAAAATCGCTGAGAAGCGATTTTTTATTAGCTCCCACGATAAAATAATTTTCGAACCCTCCTTAGCAATATCTTAAATAAATAAAATAGCCCCAGATACTAAACTACCTGGGGCCGCCTCTCCAATAATAAGTTGCTATTTTAACTTTTCGATCACTTTGTCTCCCATCTCAGACGTACTTACCTGCCGACAACCCTCTGACATAATATCAGCAGTTCTGACATCATCAGCAATTACTTGCTTTACCGCCTGCTCAATTGATGCAGCTGCTTCTTCTAAACCGAAACTATAACGGCACATTAGGGCACAAGAAAGAATCTGGGCCAAAGGATTGGCAATGCCTTTACCGGCAATATCTGGAGCGCTGCCGCCAGCCGGTTCATACAAACCGAAGTTAGTCTCGGCATTGATGCTAGCGCTTGGCAGCATACCGAGTAAACCAGCAAGCTGGGCAGCTTCATCTGACAAGATGTCGCCGAACATATTGCCACAAAGTATAACGTCGAATTGCTTTGGCTGACGAACCAACTGCATGGCAGCGTTATCTACATACATGTGTATGCATTCGACATCAGGGTAACCATTCGCCACTTCAGTTACTACCTCGCGCCAAAGTTTACTACACATTAACACATTAGCTTTATCGATGGAAGCAACTTTTTTTCGTCTCTTTCGTGCTGCTTCGAAAGCAAAACGAGCAATTCGTTCAACCTCCGCTCGAGTATAAGCCATGGTGTCAACAGCTTCACTCTCTTTTTTCCACTTGGGTTCAGCAAAATAAATACAGCCAGTTAACTCCCGAACTATCAAAAGGTCCAAACCCTCAATCAGTTCTGGTTTCAAGGAAGAAGCCTGTTCAAGCCCGGGATAAACCACCATTGGCCTCAGATTGGCAAAAAGGTTGTACCTTTTTCGTAATGGGAGCAAAGCTCCTAGTTCAGGGGTCAATTCTGGAGGCAGATTCGCCCACTTTGGTCCGCCGATGCTACCAAATAAAATAGCGTCGGCCTGATCACAAATCTTTTTAGTTTCATCAGGAAAGGGATGGCCTGTTTGGTCAGGCAGCTCCACCGATTAGTGCCTCTTTCTTTAAGAAAGCAAGGCCGTACTTCTCCTCGATGACATTCAGCACTTTCAATGCTTCTTTCATTACTTCTGGCCCAATTCCATCCCCAGCCAGAATAGCTATTGTCTTAGTTTTCATCCTTTCGCCTCCTTCCTAATAGTTTCTAGCAACGAATCCAACCAGACCGCCTTGCAAAACTAAGCTCTTGTCGAAATCTGCCAGTTGGAAATTATAAGTGTGGCCGGTTTCTTGATCTTCACCAGACCAAAATCTCAAAGTCGTCTTTTCCAGATTGACCTGGCAGTTCTCCCAGTGACTGGCGAAAATCTTAGCGACCTGTTCGGCTGGAAGCTCAATTGCCAGTAATCCTCGGCTAAACATGTTCTGGCGAAAGATCCGAGCAAAGCTAGGAGCAATCACTACCTGGAAACCTTCGTCCTCTAAGGCCCAGACTGCGTGCTCACGGGATGACCCACAACCGAAGTTATCACCAGTAACCAAAATAGTTGTATCTTTAAAACGAGGGTCTTCCCGGTTAAATCCTTGTAAGTCGAGATTTTCAAAGAGATGCGAACCGAGACCGCTAATACTCACTCCTGTCAGGTATTTAGCCGGAATAATTTGGTCGGTATCGATATTGGGCCGATCGAGATAATAAACCATTCCTTGAATTGCAGATTTCATTACATCACCTCCCGTGGATCTGTTATTTTGCCATACAAAGCGGTAGCTGCGGCAGTAGCCGGACTCATTAGGTAGACAGTTCCGCCCCTACCCATTCTTCCGGGAAAATTCCTGTTGGTGGTTGAAGCACAGACTTCCCCTTCAGCCAAGACACCATTGGACATCCCCAGACAGGCGCCGCAGGTTGGTGCTGAAAAACAGGCGCCAGCATCGATAAATATTGAGGCCAGACTTTCTCTAATCGCTTGGCGCTGGATTTCAGTTGTTGCCGGTACCACAATCAGGCGAATTGAATCAGAAATTCGCCTACCTTCTAAAATCTTGGCCGCGATCCGTAAATCAGAAATCCGGCCATTGGTACAGCTGCCAATATAAACCTGGTTGACTCTGATACCGACCATCTCGCTGATTGGTTTAACTTCAGCGGGATTATTACCGAAGGTAACCTGAGGTTCAAGCAACGATAGATCAAATTGTTTGTCTTGGTCATAGATAGCATCGCCATCGGGTTGCCAATAATTCCTTAAAGACTCGAAGTCACCAACTGGTATCTGATGTTCCAAATAGAAGGCTTGTGTCCTATCGTCAGGATAGCAAAGACCTGAAGTAACGCCAGCTTCTACCGCCATATTACATATTGTCATCCGGCCATCCATATCTAAATCATCGATGATGGGGCCACAAAACTCAATGACGCGATCGGTAGCACCTTTTACTCCTATCTGGGAAATTAAATAGAGAATTATATCTTTAGCATAAACTCCCCAAGAAAGCTTGCCAGTTAGTCTAATTCGCATTGTTTTAGGTTGGCGAAAGAAAGCCACGCCTTTGAGAATCGCTGCCTCTAGATCAGTCGTGCCGACACCGGCAGCAAAAGCTCCAAAAGCCCCGAGGGTGGAAGTATGCGAATCACCACAGATAATAGTCATACCCGGTAAAACATAGCCTTGTTCTGGCAGAATCGCATGACATATGCCATTCCGTCCCACATCATAAAATTTAATTCCCTGCCGCCGAGCCCACTCACGCATCACTTTTCCTTGTAACGCTGTTGCGCTATCATTAGCTGGACTAACATGATCGATCAGGGCAACTATCTTTTCTGGGTCAAAGACTTTATCTCCCCACTTTTCCTGGATATCCAGGATAGCTGGTGGTGTCGTAATCTCATGGCACATCACTAAGTCTAATTTCAAAGCATAAGTCTCGGGTGATGGTCTATTAATAAGATGACTATCAAAAATTTTCTGGGTTAGCGTTTTACCCATTTCCCTTTCTCCTTTCTTTCATATTTTCCTTTATTCGATTGTTAAAAAACTACATATAGCCCTCCTTTTCTACACTCAGATTATATTCTTGAAAATAAAAAGTCAAGTCTTTTAATAGCTTGATAATAGAGACTGACGGCTGCAATATCAGGATTAAAACTTTTAACTTTCCTTCTTTGCCAAATTAAAAGCCTTGAGGTTTAATTCCCGATATTTTCCGGGAATTATTTTTTTAATTGCTGAGGCTATTGAGTTTGGGTTAAGGGGTAAAAGTTTTTTCGAGAAAGCTAAACCTAAAAGATAAATACCCGCTACCACCTCGCTTCTAAACTCTTTTTGGCAAATTTGAGAGGCTGGGATTAAAAATACATTTTTGGAAATCTTTTTTACAACTCCCAAAATCTCTTTTTCCGATAAATCCTTGGTAAAAGTCGGGGTTTTATATTGGTTAATCAAGAAAGTGGTTTGAGATGAAGAATAATGTAAACCATTTAGGGATTCCTGTGATTCCAGGGAAATTACTAAATTTGCCTTTCCCTGAGAAACCAGAGGTGAGTAGATTTTTTTGCCAAATCTAATATGGACCTCAACGCTTCCTCCCCTCTGGCTGAGGCCGTGGAGCTCGGAGGTCTTAAGGTCGTAATCTTCTTTTTGGGCCGCTATTGAAATAATTTTCAGCAGGGTAATTAATCCCTGGCCGCCAACTCCGTTAATGATAAGGTTAAATTCTGCCATTTTGTTTTATTCGTTTAAATATTTTCCTAATAAAGCGCAGATTCCCCGGGCAATGATTACGGCCGTTTCTTTTTTTGGCAAAAATTCTTCAACTGCTTTTTCTATTTCCTTTAAATTAAAAGAGTTAACAATTTTTAAATTTTTTACTCCGCAGCCTCTAACAACCTCCTCAATTTGAATTGGTCTTTCTTTGGTTTTTAAACTCGGCGGGTATCCTTCCCACTCAAATTTATATTCGGAATCGGTCCTCAGGGAAGTACCGGGATGGGGCTGGTGGCCAGTCATGGCTGTTGTTCCATTGTCTAAAATGATAATTAAGGGATTGGATTTATTGAAAACAGTATTAATTAAGGCCGGAATGCCGGCATGAAAAAAAGTTGAATCGCCAATAAAAGTAATAACTTTTGACTTTTGACTTTTGACTTTTGACTGTGAAATACCGTGGGCTATGCCAATTGAAGAACCCATGGCTAATAAATAATCCTGGGCTGATATTTGCGGCGTACCGGCTAACATATAACAACCAATATCTCCACCAAAAACCGTATTTTTGGGCGCTACTTTTTTCACTGCCGCAAAAACCGACCAATATGGGCAACCCGGACAAAAACGAGGAAGATGCTTGATAGCAAGAATTTCTAATTTCGAATTTCTAATTTCTAATTTCCTGCCGATAAATTTAGCAACAGCGGAGGTAACGATTTCTGGTTTTAATTCGCCGACTTCGGATATTAATTCTTTACCTATTATTTGTAATTTAGGGTTTACATCTTTCGCTAATCTCTCAACTTCCTTTTCTAAATACGGCTCTAATTCTTCAACAATTAAAACTTTTTTGAATTTCTTAATAAAATTTCTGATTTTCTTTTCTGGTAAGGGATAGAAAAATCCTAATTTTAAAACCGGCAAGTTTAGATTTAACTCCTTTAATGCTTCCCTCACATACAAATAAGAAATTCCAGAAGTAATAATTCCTATTTTTTTATTCGTAATTCGATTGAATTCGTAATTCGTAGGGCTCTTTTCGGAGAATTCTTTGATTTTTTCTATCTTTTCTAAAAGCTCTTTTTTCATTTCCAAAACTCGCGGTGGCAAGGTTACAAATCTTCTCGGCTCCTTAATAAATCCAGTTTTGCGGAGGTTCGACCTCCGTAAAGTTCCTAGTTTTACTAGCGCTTTTTGGTGGGCAACTCTGGTTGTAGTTCTAATCATTACTGGAATTTTAAATTTTTCGGAAATTTGAAAAGCCAATCTGGTAAAATCTTTGCATTCCTGGGGGTCTGATGGCTCCAAAATTGGGATGTGCGATAAATAAGCAAAACCTCGGCTGTTTTCTTCAGATTGAGCAGAACTCCAACAATTAGGATCATCAGCAGAAATAATTACCATTGGACCCTTGGTGCCGGTATAAGCCAAAGGAAGCAGAGAGTCTAAGGCAACGTTTATTCCGAAACTTTTCATTGCCACCAAGGTTTTCAAACCGGAAAAACTGGCTCCAATTCCTGCTTCTAAAGCCACTTTTTCATTGGTGGAAAATTCAAAATAAACACCAACTTTTTTAGCAATTCTAAAAAAAATGTCACCAATTTCTGAAGCCGGTGTCCCAGGATAAGTAGAAACAAAATTAACGCCCGCTTCCAGGGCGCCTCTCACAATAGCTTCGTTACCCAACAAAATAATTTTTTTACCAGGCTTATTTAAAAGAATCTCCTTCATAAAGATGTTCAAGGTTCTACCTTGAACATTAATTTTATTCGACCGTCACGCTTTTTGCTAAATTTTTTGGGCGATCGATATCACAACCTAAAAAATTGGCTATATAATAAGCGAAAAGATGTAAGGGAATAATTGATAATAATGGAGTTAACATTTCGAGGGTTTTGGGGATATAAATTACGTCGTCAACAATTGTTTTAATTTCCTCGTTGCCCTGGGTGGCTATAGCAAGGACTGGTCCCCCTCTGGCTTTTATTTCCTGGATGTTGGAAACCATCTTTTCATATACTGAATCCGAGGGACAAATAGCTATAGTGGGAAAATTCTCATCAACTAAAGCTAAGGGTCCGTGTTTTAACTCGCCTCCTCCTACTCCTTCAGCATGTAAATAAGAGATTTCTTTTAATTTCAAGGCTCCTTCTAAAGCAATTGGGAAATTGTATTTCCTTCCAATAAACCAGAAGTTCTGGAAATCTTTATATTTTTGGGCTAATTTTTCAATTGTGGGAGCTAATTTCAGAATTTCTCTAGCCAATTCTGGAATTTTCGAAAGTTCAGAAACAATTCTCTTTCCCATTACCAAAGCCATATCTCTTTGTCTGCCTAAATAAACAGTAAGGAGGGCCAAAGTGGCCAGTTGACCCAAAAATGCCTTAGTTGAAGCCACGGCAATTTCCGGACCTGATCTGATATAAACGCCGGCATCGGTTTCTCTGGTTTGGGTTGAACCAACCACATTGGTAATTCCGATAGTTAAAATTCCTTTTTCCTTCATTTCTCTTAAAGCGGCCAAGGTATCAGCCGTTTCCCCGGATTGGGAAACAAAAATCGCTGCCGTATTTTTATCTACAATTGGTTTTCGATAACGAAATTCTGAACCGATATCAGATTCAGCAGGCAGGCCAGCATACTCTTCTATCATATACTCCCCCACTTTTGCCGCATAAGAAGCGGTTCCGCAGGCAACTAAAATTAATCTTTTAACTTCCCTTAATTTTTGAGAAGCCGAATCTAATCCTCCCAATTTCACCGAACCTTCTTCTATCATCAATCTTCCCCTGATGGCGTTTTCAATGGCTTCCGGCTCTTCCATTATTTCTTTTAACATAAAGTGGGGATATCCTCCTTTTTGAGCCTCTTCGGGAGTCCACTCAATAGTTATTATGGGTTTTTCTTTTAAGATATGGAAATTGGTCGGAGTAATCACGGCAATTTCATTGTCGTCTAAATTGACCACCTGTCTGGTGTGGGTGATAACCGCCGATGGGTCAGAAGCAACTAATGTTTCATCTTGACCCACTCCTAAAAGTAATGGAGAAGAAAGCCGAGCGGCGATAATTTTTTGGGGGTCATTTTTCGCAATAACAGCTAAACCATAAGTTCCTTTAACTTCTTTTAACGCTCTCCTTACCGCCTCTTCCAAATTTCCCTCAAAATATTTTTCAATTAAGTGGCACATTACTTCGGTGTCAGTTTGGGAAGTGAATTTATGGCCTTCTTTTTCTAATTTTTCTTTTAGCTCTTTATAATTTTCAATAATTCCATTATGGACAAGAAAAATTTCTTCTTGACAATCAAAGTGTGGATGAGCATTGGCGTCGGTAACGCCACCGTGAGTCGCCCATCTTGTGTGAGCAATGCCAATTTCACCATTAGGATTGGGAAAATCTTGTTCAAGTTGGGAAATTTTTCCCACTTTTTTAAATAAAAAGGGGGCCTTTTGGTCCAAAACAAAAAAGCCAAAAGAATCATAACCACGGTATTCCAATCTCTTTAATCCCGATAATAAAATGGGAAAAGCTTGTTTTTTACCAATATAGCCGACGATCCCGCACATTGATTTATATTACGATATTAATTATTCTCCCTGGAACAAAAATGACTTTTTTAATTTCTTTGCCTTCTATCCATTTTTTAACTTTTTCTCGTTCCAATGTCAATTTTTTTGCCTCCTCTTCTGAGATATCAGCCCCAACCTCAATTTTGTCTCTAATCCTTCCGTTGATTTGAATAACCAAGGTAATCATCTCTTCTTTAATAAGTTTAGGGTCATATTCTGGCCATTTTTCAAAAAAGATAGACGCTGATTTATGCTGATTAGACTGATTTATGCTGATATTATTTAAGCGATGCCATAATTCTTCAGTTAGATGAGGCGCCATCGGTGCCAATAATTTTAGTAATAACTGATAATTGATAATTGACAATTGTTTTTCTTTTTCAAGTTCATTAGTCAAAATCATTAAAGCTGAAACAGCTGTATTAAATCTAAAATTTTCAATATCTTCAGTCACTTTTTTGATAGTTTTATGAATTAGCTTTTCGATTCCTGAATCTTTAATCTTAAATCTTAAATCTTTAATCTTATCTTGTAAATTCCGAACTCGGTTTAAAAATCTAAAACAGCCAATTACTCCTTTATCTGACCACTCGGTAGCTTGATCAGATGGACCCATAAAAAGCTCATAAAGTCGCATAGTATCTGCTCCAAACTTTTCAAAAATATAATCAGGGGTAACCACATTCCCTTTTGATTTTGACATCTTAGCTCCCAGCCGATAAACTATTCCTTGATTAAATAATTTAGAAAAGGGTTCTGAAAACTCAATTAATTTTTGGTCAAAAAGGGCTTTGGCAAAAAAACGAGAATATAAAAGATGCATTACCGCGTGTTCTGCCCCGCCAATATATAAATCAACTGGTAACCAATTTTTAACCTTGAATTTATTGAAGGGTTCCTTTTTATTTTCAGGATCAGTGTACCTTAAAAAATACCAGGAAGAACAGACAAAAGTGTCTAAGGTATCAGTTTCTCTTTTTGCTGAACTGCTACAATTTGGACATTTAACCTTAACAAATTTTTCTGATTTAGCTAAAGGACTTTCTCCTTTGCCAGTTGGCTTAAAATCTTTGATCTCCGGCAACTTGACTGGTAAATCTTTTTCTGGAACTGGGACTTCCCCACATTTTAGACAATAAATTATGGGTATCGGTGCTCCCCAATACCTCTGCCTTGAAATTAGCCAATCTCGAAGTTTATAATA
>Ga0066637_10003531_pt1 | contig 10514 bp, 6 predicted proteins | sample CryGeyCG2014_020_FD_62737 | JGI IMG/M metagenome (GOLD analysis project Ga0066637, IMG submission 62737) | Groundwater microbial communities from aquifer - Crystal Geyser CG08_land_8/20/14_0.20 | ecosystem: Environmental > Aquatic > Deep subsurface > Groundwater | place: USA: Utah: Grand County...
CCGGCTGCTTCGTTGCTCCTCACTTACAGACCACCGGTATGCTCGTTCGTCGCGCCTCGCATCCGCCTCAAATCTGAGCCTCCAAATGCTTCAGTTATTTCGTTACGCTTCCTAAGTATTGTGTCCCCGAATTGCTATAAACTCCAAATATTAGTAATATTTGTATAATTAGCTCCAAACATCTGTTCCCGCGGGCGGGCCGGTGCGCGGCGCGCTGCCGAGGGCGCACGCGGAAAAAACCGCATCGGGCTGAATTTGCAGCAAAAAACTCCTGTTGTTTTTTTCGGGGGGTAGCGGAAGGCAACAGGAGCCGTTTTATAGAACGGGGCATGGGGGGGTTATGAGAACAAATGAAACCACTGCGATCCGGCTGCTGGTGGAATATCTGAAGGGCGAGGGCGTAACGCATGTCTTCGGCATCCCGGGCGGCGCGCTGGCGCCGTTCTACGAGGCGGTGTTCGAACTGGGCGGTATTACGCCGGTCCTGGCCAAACATGAGGGCGGGGCCGCCTTCATGGCCGACGGTTATGCCAGGGCCTCCGGGCGCCTGGGGGTCTGCTGCTCCACCACCGGCCCGGGCGCTACGAACCTGGTGACCGGAGTGGCCTGCGCCTGCGCGGATTCCGTTCCCCTGCTGGTGCTTACGGCGCAGGTGTCCACGGCGTCTTTCGGCAAGGGGGCTTTCCAGGAAAGCACCTGCCACAGCGTGGACATAGTGGACATGTTCAAAGCCGTGACCAAAAGCAGCGTGATGGTCCCCTCGGCCGCCAAGACCGGCGACATTGTAAAAGCCGCTTTGAGAACGGCTTTGAGCGGCAGGAAAGGTCCCGTTCATATAAATTTCCCTATGGACCTGATGAAGCAGGCGGTAAGCTCCTGCCTTGTCCCTCCCGCGAAATACCGGGTGGCCGCCAGCCAGTTCGACCGCGGGGCGGTCATAGGGGCTTCCAGGGAGCTCATCCGCGCGAAAAAGCCGGCCATCCTCGCGGGCAACGGCGTAAACATGTCGGGCGCGCATGAAGAGCTGAGAAAACTCGCCGAGCGCCTGGGCATCCCCGTGGCCACTTCCCCCGCGGGCAAGGGCGCGCTCCCGGAAGACCATCCGCTCTCGCTCGGGGTCTTCGGTTTCGGCGCCTCCCTGCACGCCGAGAAATATCTGCTCTCCGAAAATGTGGACGTGCTCCTGGTGGTGGGCACCAGCCTTGGCGAAGCTTCCACCTGCGGCTGGAACCCCGGGCTGGCCCCAGGCCGCGCCCTGATACAGATAGACATAGACCCCGGGGAAATAAGCAAGAACTATCCCGCGGACCACGCCATCCTGGGCGACGCCGGGGCCGCGCTCAGGGAGCTGAACTTCCAGGTGGAGCGCGACCTGCGCGCGGCGGCGGAGCTGGAGCCGGGGCCGCCGCGGGCGCTTGCGGAATTCAAAAAATTCAATCCCAGGTATATAAGCCCCGAAAAAATGTATTCGCAGGCGGTGCCGCTGAAGCCCCAGCGGGTGATAAAAGAGCTGCAGGAAGTCCTGCCGGCCGACACTGTTCTGTTCGTGGACGCGGGGACTTCGGTCTTCTGGGCCTTCCATTATTTCTCCGCCAATAAACCGGGGAATTTCTTTGTGAACACCGGCTTTTTCTCCATGGGGCACGGTACGGCGGCCTGCATAGGCGCCAAGCTGGCCCGCCCCGGGCAGCCGGTGGTGGCCCTGGTGGGCGACGGGTCTTTCGCCATGAACGGGATGGAAGTGCATACGGCGGCGGCGGGCGGGATCCCGGTGGTCTGGGTGGTGCTCAATAACGGCGGCTACGGCATGATCTACCACGGTGAAAAGGCTTTGTTCGGCGACAAATTCACCACCAGTATCTTCGGCAAAAGGCTGGATATAGCGGGAATAGCCAAAGGCCTGGGCGCCCTCGCTTTCCGCGCGCAAAGGCCGGGCGAGGTGAAGGACCGCGTTGCCGAGGCGCTGGCAAGCGGCCGGCCGGCCGTGGTGGAGGTGGCGGTGGACCTTTACGAGGCGCCGCCGATGGGACACCGCAACAATACGTTGGAAAAACTATTCGTAAAAGCGTAAGATAAAACCGGCGGGTATACGATGAAAACAGCTCTGCTTCTGCCTCTCGCGGCGGTGTCGGTCTCTTTGTTCGCCGGCACTATGGCGCATAGCCGCGACCTGCGCGTCTGCGACGATGTCGCCGATCCGGTAACGCTGGACCCGCAGAAGGAGTTTTCGGAAAAAGATCATGTCATCTGCCAGCAGATCTTTGACGGCCTTGTCCGCTTCGACCCGGACGGGAAAATCGAACCGGCACTGGCGGTTTCATGGAACCGGGTGGACGATACCCGGATGCGCTTCCGGCTAAGGGAGGGGGTGCATTTTCACAACGGGGAGCCGTTCGATGCCGAAGCCGTCAGGTTTTCCGTGGCGCGCCAGCTCGATCCTTCGACCGGGTACCCGGGTATTTCCTTTGTGGACTCCATAAGCCGGGTGGAGATAGTGGACTCCCATACTGTAGATATCGTTGCGAAATATCCGGACGCCATCCTCCTCAACAGGCTTGCCGGGCTTATAGTTATGGTTCCGCCGGAATATATAAAGGAAAAAGGCGCGGAATATTTCGCCCGGAATCCCGTGGGGACAGGGGCGTTCGTATTCCAAAAGTGGGAGAAAGGCGGGTTTATCCGATTAACGGCAAATAAGAATTATTGGTTAAAGGGATTTCCCTGTATTGAAGGGCTCGTTTTCAAATTTATTCCATATGAGAAGCAGCTCAACGCCCTGTTCTCGGGTGAGGTCGACCTGCTTACGGACCTTCCGGGAACACAGACCCTGAAAGTAATGGAAGATCCGGGGTTTACGGTCTTAAAGAAGCCTTCTTTTTATACCATGCCGTTCGCCATGAATTTATCTTCCGGACCTTTAAGCAGCCTTAAAGTAAGGAAGGCGCTGAATCACGCAGTGGACAAAGAAGCGCTTATCCGCTATGACCTCCGGGGTAATGGGAAACCTATAGCTACGCTCAGCATGCCTGGCGAAACAGGGCACAATTCCGCGCTGATCCCCTATGCGTACGACCTGGGAAAGGCCCGGAAGCTTTTAGCCGGAGCGGGTTATCCGAAGGGGTTCACCCTGAATTTCCTGGTAAAAAAGAACGCGGAGCGGACAGCTAAGATAGTGGCGTCCCAGCTCCGGAAGATCGGCGTGAAGCTGAAAGCTACGCTGGTATCGGACGCGGACATGATAAAGGAATTTAAAAGCGGTAAATACGATATGTTCATCGGCAGCAGCGGTGACCCGATGGGGCACGCTTATTTTATACAGGCGATCGTCTTGTTTTCGGGTTCCCCGTTCGCCTGGGGCGGGGATTCCAAATTCGACGGGATGCTGGAGAAAATGATGGCTACCGTCGAGCCGGGGCTTTCCGGTAAAATGGCGGAAGAGCTGGATAAATACGTATATGATAACGCCATGAGTATCTTTACCTATCAGAAGTTCACGGTTTACGGGTTCGATAAAGAACTGTCCCTCACCCCGTATGTGTCGGGGGTGCCCTACTTCTTTTCCGCAAGATTTTCAGAGGGGGCCGAATGAAAAAATTTCGCGTTGATTCGGTTTGTTCGCTCAAAGCTGAAACATTCGGACAATTCGGGGTGAAACTGTTGAGAACTCCGGAAGACTGGCCTGTTTCCGTTTATTATGAGAAGATATACAGGAACGGCGGGGATATCGCCTGGGTGATACACAAAGAAACCACGGAATTCGTCTATATCCTGGGCGGGACGGCTAAAGCGTGTCTGGACGGAGAGGTCTTCCGTGTTAAGCCCGGGGATTATCTTGTCATACCTCCGGGCGCCAGGCATCGTTTCGTTACCGGAAAAAAAGCAATGACCGCGCTTTCCATGTTCTGTCCGCCCATGGGCCTGGATAAGCCCGATGCCGTGCTGGCTGCCGGGCCGGGCCCGCTGCACCGCGTTCCCTTGACCCCCCCGGCAGGTAAGCCCGGGAATATCAGGAAAAGGAGCTGAATATGCGGGAAAAAGAATTCTCCACGCTGGAAATGGGCAGGATCTGCAATGTGGCGCATACCACGGTGATAAACTGGATAGAGCGCAAGCAGCTGCCGGCGCATGCCACGCCGGGCGGCCACCGGCGGGTGTACCATAACGATTTCATAGCTTTCCTCAAAAAGTTCAACATGCGCATCCCGCCGGAGCTCCAGGAAACGGAGAAGAAGCCCGGCGTCCTCATCGTGGACGACGACGCGGAGCTCCTCGCAATGCTTGCCCGGGCTTTCAAGGAGCATGCCCCGGAGTTCAGGGTCCGGACCACCCGCAACGGCATGGACGCGCTGATGCTGGTGGGCCGCGAGCCCCCGGACGTGATAATACTGGATGTCGTCATGCCCAATATGGACGGCCTGGCCGTCTGCAAAACGCTGAAGGCCGGGGAGCAGTCGAAATACATAAAAGTGCTGGTGATAACCGGCAAAAAGCTCACCGAGCATCAGCGCGCTTATTTCCTGGACACCGTGGACGGCATTTTCCATAAACCCTTCTCGGCGGTCAAACTGGTGGCGCGGGCCGTCCAGGCGCTGAAAGAATAATTCCGGCCTATGCGCAGACATTCCCTTACCTGGAAGCTCATTCTCCCGGTGATAACGGCCTCGGTGCTGGGGATACTGCTTTCCGGCTATTTCGCCCATTCCGTGGCGAAGCGCGAGATCCTGAAGGGGGTGAACAGGGAAATAAACCTGACCGCCCGGGAGATGGTGGCGCAGGTCACCGCCTTCTTCGGCCGGCGGACGGCCGACCTGGACTCCTTTGCCGAGGTGCCGCTGATTCAGGATTACTTCAATAACCGCGATTTCGGGCTTGGGGAGGAGGCCGGCGCTTACCTGGCCGGGTTTAAGAAGTTCTCCTCCGTCTTCCTGGTCCGCACCGGCGGGCATCTGGCCGCCGGGCTGCTGGACCGGGACGGGACGGAGCTGTGCCGCGTGGAGAAAGAGGGCGGCGCGCCGCGCGGCGCCGCCCTGCCGCCTTTCTTCGCGCAGGCCGGCGCGGCCGGGCCCGCGGGCCGCTATGTTTCCGGGGTGGTCCCGGCCGCCGGCGGCCCGCCGTTCATGGTCTACGCCAGGCCGGTCCATAGCCCGGCGGGGGAATTCCGGGGGGTCGTTTACCTGCAGACCGACCTGACCTCCCTGGCTGAAAAGCTCGACAGGCTGAAAGTGGGCGGGGGCGGCTTTTCTTTCGTGTCCGACGAGAACGGCAAGGTGGTGCTCGGGGCCCGGCGGCCGGCCGGCGTTTCCGCGCTGGAAGCCGGCCGGGACATCCCCGGCACCGGTCTTTCCGTGTCCGTAGTGGCGGAAGCGTCGGATTTCCTTAAGCCGCTTGCGCAGATAAGGGCCGCTACTTTCGGTTTCGTGGTCTTTTTCGGGTTCAGCGCCGGCCTGTTCATCTACAGGCGGATAAGATCTTCGCTCGCTCCCATCAATGCGCTGATAAACGCCGCCGGCCGGTTCTCGAAGGGCGAACTGGATTATAAAGTCGAGGCCGGGAATTCCATCGAGTTCGCGGCGCTGGCCAAAGCGTTCAACGAAATGGCGGTGTCCATCAAGAGTCCGACGAACTGCGGGACCGCATACGGGAGCTCTGCTCCCTGCAGAAGATGGGCGGGACCATCCTCAAGAAGCTCAACGTGGAGGAGATCTGCCGCATCTGCCTGGAAGCTTCCGTGACCGGCCTGGGTTTTGAAAGGGGCCTGCTCTACTGGATAGACCCCGTGGCCAAGACCCTTACCGGGAAATGCGCTTTCGGGATGTCCGGCTCCGGGCTGACCGAGGTTAATTTCCGTAAAAGGGTGATCCCGCTGGATTCCGGGGATATCCTGGCGCAGGTGGCCCGCACCGCGCGGCCGGTAAATGTGACCGCCCCGGGAACGGAGCCGGAATACAATCCGGAATTCCTCAGGGAAACCGGCAGCAAGGCCTTCTGCCTGGTGCCGATACTCGGCAGCGAAAAGGTTTACGGCATAGTGGCGGTGGACAACCGGCGCTCGGGCAAGCCCATCACGGCCGAGCATATGGAGAACCTTTCCATCTTCTGCAATACCACCGGCCTGGCCCTGCAGAACGCGGAACTGATAGAGAATATCCTGGAATCGCAGGCCCGCTACCGCACCACCATCAACGGCACGGCCGACGCCATCGCCGGCCTCAACGAGGACTTCCGCGTGACCATCTGGAACAAGAGCGCGGAGCGGCTGTTCGGGGTAAAAGCGGGGGACATGCTCGGGAACCCGCTTTTGCCGCTTTTCCCGCCGGAAGAGGCCCGGCTGCTGCGCGCGGAACTGGACCGCGCCGGTTTCGTAAGGGATTTCGCCGTAAGAGGCCGGCAGGCCGGGACCGGAGCGGAAACCAATCTCAGCGTGACCTGCACCCCTATCGAGCGGGAGGTGCAGGGCCGGGAGTGGAGCGTGGTGGTGCGCGACATGACGGCGCAGACCAGGCTGCAGGCCCAGCTTATCAGGAGCGAAAAACTTTCCGCGGTGGGGCAGCTCATTTCGGGGATAGCGCATGAGCTCAATAACCCGCTGGCCGCGGTGGTGGGGTACGCGGAACTGCTGGCCCGGTCCGAAAAGCCGCCCGAGTCCCTGAAAGCGGACCTCGCCTACATAATGACGAACGCCAGGCGCTGCCGCGGGATAGTGAGCACCCTGCTGAATTTCGTGCGCCAGCCCCAGGCCCATAAGACCGCCTGCCGCATAAACGACGTGATAGAGGATACCCTGGACCTGATGCGCTACAAGATAGAGAAGACCGAGAATATAGCGCTGGTGAAGGAGCTGGCCGCGGCGCTGCCGCCGGTCTTTATCGATCCGCAGCAGCTGGGGCAGGTCTTCGTTAACTGTCTTTCCAACGCCTGCGACGCCGTAGCCGCAAGAACGGGGAGCGGGGAAATAACCATAACCTCCTCCTTTGCGGACGGGAAAGTGCGGGCAACGCTCAGGGATAACGGCTGCGGCATCGACCGACGTCATCAAGACAGCCTGTTCCAGCCCTTCTTCACCACTAAACCGGAAGGCAAGGGCACGGGGCTGGGGCTGGTGATAAGCAGGAGGATAATAGAGGAATGCGGCGGCGCTTTAACGCTTCTTTTTTCCGGGCCGGAGACCGGTACGGCGTTCGGTATAGAGCTGCCGCCGGCGGAAGAGGCTTACGCGCCGCAATGCGCGCCGGCCCCCGGGCGGGTGACCGGGAAGAAGGTGCTGATAATAGACGACGAGGAAGACCTGCTGCCGGTGATGTACCGGATGATAAAGGGCGACGGCAACGCCGCCGAAACGGCGGCTCCCCGCGAAGGGCTGGCCAGGCTGGCCGCCGGGGATTACGACCTTGTGGTGTCTGATATGGAAATGGGGGCGTTAAAAGGCCGGGATATCTACGAGGCGGCCATGAAACTGCCTTCCCCGCCCGGCTTCCTGCTTATTACCGGCGATGTGCTTAACCCCGCGCTGCTGGAATGGATAGAACAAAATAATTTGACCTGCATCCCTAAGCCGTTCGGCATGGACGAATTCAGCGGGGCGGTAAGGAAGCTGCTGGCCGTCCCCCGCAAGCGCGAAGGCGGGGGGAAAAGGAGCCGCCGCGGGGGCGGCGGCAGATAAGCGGCAAAAAGCGGCGGCCGCTTCGCGCAAGCGCCCGGGGCCGTCCGCCGTTCCCGGCGAAGGAGCGGCTCCCCCCGTGCGCAGGCATGCGCCGCCTGAGCCGGCCGGGAGGAACCCTGAGTTAACAGCTTATGATAAAGAAAAAAACGAAAATAAAGACAGCCGAAAGCGCCGCCGCGGTAAAAAAGGACCGGGCGCATAAGATCCGGAAAGAACCCGCCGGGCTGCCTTGCGCGGGCGCACAAGGCCCCGCCGGCTTTCCCATAGTCGGCATAGGCGCTTCGGCGGGCGGCTTGGCGGCTTTTGAGGCTTTCTTCTCCGGTATGCCGGCGGAGGCCGACCCCGGCATGGCTTTCGTGCTGGTGCAGCACCTGGCGCCGGACCACAAGAGCATCCTCACCGAGCTGGTGCGGCGCTATACCCGCATGGAGGTGTTCGAGGTGACGGACGGGATGACGGTGCGCCCCAACTGCGCCTATATCATACCGCCCAACTGCGACATGGCGCTTCTAAACGGCGCGCTGCAGCTGATGCCGCCGGCCGCGCCGCGCGGGCAGCGCCTGCCTATAGACTTTTTCTTCCGGTCGCTGGCGCAGGACCAGCGTGAGCGGGCCATCTGCGTGGTGCTTTCCGGTACCGCCAGCGACGGCACGCTGGGCGTGCGGGCCGTAAAGGGCGAGGGTGGGATGGTAATGGTGCAGACTCCCGCCAGTTCCGAGTATGACGGCATGCCGCGCAGCGCCCTGAGCACGGGCCTGGCGGATTATGAGCTGCCGCCGACAGAGATGGCTGCCCAGATAATAGCTTATGTCGCCCGGGCTTTCGGCCGGCCGCCGCAGCCCGGGGCCGGAAACGCGGCCTCCGACAGCGCGCTGAACAAGCTTTTCGTCGTGCTGCGCGCCCAGACCGGGCATGACTTTTCCTATTACAAGCCCAGCACCATTAACCGGCGCATAGAAAGGCGTATGGCCGTCCAGCAGATTGAGACCATGGACGGATATGTGAAGTTTCTCCAGCATACCCCGGCCGAGGTGGACTTGCTGTTCCGGGACCTGCTGATAGGCGTGACCAATTTCTTTCGCGACGCCGACGCTTTCAAAGCGCTGGAGGAGACCGTTATCCCCCTGCTGCCTTCCGGCAAACCAGCCAGCAGCGCTATCCGGGTCTGGGTGCCGGGCTGCTCCACCGGCGAAGAGGCGTATTCCATAGCCATGCTGCTGGTGGAGCGCATGGAAACCATCAAAGCGGGCTGCACGGCGCAGGTGTTCGCCACCGATATCGACCCGCAGGCCATCGCCGCGGCCCGGGCCGGCATCTACCCGGCCAGCATTGCCGCGGATATCTCGCCGGAGCGGCTGGCGCGCTTCTTTACGGCCGAGCCCGGCGGAAGCGCGTACCGCATCCATAAAAGCATCCGCGACATGCTGATCTTCTCCGAGCAGGACGTGATAAAGGACCCGCCGTTCTCAAAGCTGGACCTTATCAGCTGCCGCAACCTCATGATCTACATGGGCGCGAAGCTGCAGGCGAAGCTCATTCCCCTGTTTCACTACGCGCTGAACCAGAACGGCGCGCTCTTCCTGGGCACTTCCGAGACCGTGGGCGAGTTCGGCGACCTGTTCGCCGTGCTGGACCGCAAGCAGAAGCTTTACCAGCGCAAAGACGATATTAACAGCGCGCGGCGTCTGGCCATGGGCCGGTTCTTGCCGCCCATGACGGCGGTGGGTCCGGCGCTGCCGCGGGGCGCCGGAAAAGCCGTTTTCCCCGTTAAGCTGCCGCTGCAGGAACTGACCGAAACCGCGCTGTTATCCCAGGTGGCCCCGGCGGCCGCGCTTGTGAACGGCCAGGGCGACGTGCTCTACCTGCACGGGCGTACCGGAATGTACCTGGAACCAGCTCCGGGCGAGGCCGGCGTCAGCAATATTGTGAAAATGGCGCGCGAGGGGCTGCGGCCGGAGCTTGCCATGGCCCTGCATAAAGCCGCGCAGACAAAAGAGATAGTGCGGGTGACAGGCCTGCGCGTTAAGACCAACAACCATTTTACCGTGGTCGATCTGACCATCCGCCCGGTGGCGGCGGGCCCCGCCGCGGCGCTGGAGCCGCCGTTCTACCTGGTGATCCTGGAGGAAGCGCCGCCTGCCCCGGCGGGCGAGCCTGCCGCGGCGAACGGCGGCGGGCTGTCCGCGGACGCCGACGCGCGGGTTGAGGCGCTCAAGGCCGAACTGCGCGCCAAAGATGAATATCTCCAGACCGCCAACGAGGAGCTGGAGGCCTCCAACGAGGAACTTAAATCCTCTAACGAGGAGATGCAGTCGGTGAACGAGGAGCTGCAGTCCACTAACGAGGAACTGGAAACCGCCAAGGAGGAGATGCAGTCGGTCAACGAGGAGCTGTCAACGGTCAACACGGAACTGCAGACCAAGGTGCTGGACCTGTCGCGCGTTAATAACGACATGAACAACCTGATGGCCGGCACCGGCGTCGCCACCATCTTCCTGGACCACCATCTGCGCATCCTGCGCTTCACGCCCACCGCCGCCAAGCTGATCAACCTGATACTTGGCGACGTGGGGCGGCTGGTGGCGCACATCGTTTCCAACCTGAGGGACTACGATACCTTTTTTGAGGATGTGCGGGCCGTGCTGGAGACCCTGGTCCCCAAAGAGACGGATGTGCAGGCGAAAGACGGCGGGTGGTTAAGGCTGCGCATCCAGCCCTACCGTACGCTTGATAATGTGATAGAAGGCGTGGTGCTGACCTTTATGGACATCAGCGAGATAAAGCGCACGGCGGAGGCGCTGGCGAAGGCCAATGAGCTGCTCCGCCTGGCCGTGGTGGTGCGCGACGCGCACGA
>Ga0066637_10003537_pt1 | contig 10505 bp, 7 predicted proteins | sample CryGeyCG2014_020_FD_62737 | JGI IMG/M metagenome (GOLD analysis project Ga0066637, IMG submission 62737) | Groundwater microbial communities from aquifer - Crystal Geyser CG08_land_8/20/14_0.20 | ecosystem: Environmental > Aquatic > Deep subsurface > Groundwater | place: USA: Utah: Grand County...
TTTAACTCAACCTGAAAGTTTTTTAACTAAATTTTCAACTCATATCAGACTAATAATTCTTAAAAATCAAACCCTCTGCTGGCTATATCATAGATATTTTTCTAATTATCCTGACCAGATACAGATTGAACTAACTAATATGTGTAATTTAAGATGTGTGATGTGTCCCAATAAAACCATGAAAAGAAAAAAGGGTCTAATGAACGAACAGTTATACAGAAAAATAATAGATGAAATCGGCGGCATTAAAACAAAAATCCCGGTATTCTATACCGGATTCGGAGAACCGTTGCTTGATAAAAATATAATTGACAAAATTCACTATGCTAAAAAAGCAGGAATCACCACTTTAGGTTTGGTTACTAACGGGGCGGTAAATATAAGCAGGGAACTGGCAAGGGAACTGGTTGTTTCTGGGCTAAAGTATATTTTTATTGATGTCGATGCTGATACACCGACAACTTACTCGCAGATACGGTCCGGCGGAAACTTTGAAAATATGGTTTCTAACATAGAATTGCTGATTGAAGAAAATTCGAAAAATGGATTTCCCGTATGGATAATACTGGGTTATCTCCTTCAGGAAAAAAATAAGCACGAATTTGATTTGTTTACAAAGAGATGGAAAAATATAAAAAATGTATCAACATATATGAAAGTAACCCACAGCTGGGCAGGAGAAATACCCCGCATTCTGGACGCAGGAGTAAATATCAAAACCCGTTACCCGTGTCATGCTGTCTGGGGTTCGTATTTTATTACATTGGATGGTAAAATTCCGCTATGCTGTCATGATTATGAAGCTGAACAAACAATGGGGGATGCGGGTAAACAAAACATATTCACTATCTGGAATACCGTCCACCGCCAGGCAAGAGAGAATATGATTAAAGGAGATTTTAGTAAAATCCCACTGTGCCAACATTGTGTCGATTGGAAAATGTACGAGGAAACGTTATACCTGAAATCAAAACTATTAAAAAAAAATGCATTAAACTTAAACGGCTATGAAGCATAAGATACTATATCTAACCCTTGTTCCTGTAGACGATGGCTCTACACGATGCCTTCTTAATTTATTGAAAAAACTGAACAGAGATAAATATGAACCGATAGTAGTGTTTCCGTGGAAGGGCTGGCTTACAGACAGATGCAAAGAACTCGGTATAGACGTATATTACCTTCCCGTTGGCGGGATGAAAAGAGATTTAAATTTCACAAGTATTCTGAAATATCTAATAGAATTCTGGGTATCTACTGTAAGAATTTATCTCTTATGCCGTAAAAAAAAGATATCTATGATACACACAAACTCAGCAGGAATTCTGACAGGGGGTATGGTTTCATCATTACTCGGTATACCTCATATATGGCACATTAGGGAAATTATTTCCTCTCCAAGAATCCTGGCTGGTATTTTAGGCAGAGTAATACAATTAATGTCTACAAAGACTATAGTAGTGTCTGAAGCAATAAAAGATAATCTTTTTGGAAGTAATACTAAATCTGAAAAAATATATGTTATATACGATGGAGCTGAACCAGAGAGATTGGAACTTGACCATTCCGGGAATAATTTAAGGAAAGAGTTAGGCATACCCCTGGATTTTCCACTGGTGGGAACCGTAGGCAGGTTTGTTGAATGGAAAGGTCAGCGCCAATTTATAGAAGCATCTGCCATTGTTGTCAAACAAATCCCAAATGTAAAATTCTTAATAGTCGGAGGTATAACTTATAAAGAAAATATACCTTACAGAGACTCCCTGTATAAACTCATAGACGAACTGGGTCTAAAAGATACAGTTATTATGGCAGGAAAAAGAGAAGATGTTCCGCGTGTAATGGCTGCTCTGGATTTGTTTGTTAGCCCAAATTCCGAGCCAGAGCCATTTGGGCTAACGCTTCTTGAAGCAATGGCACAATGTAAACCGATTCTGGCAATATCTATGGGAGGACCTAAGGAAATCATTTTAGACAGAATAACAGGAAAATTGATTCCATCAAATAACCCAGAATTAATGGCTGAATCTATCATTGAAATACTGAAAGACAGGGAAACAGCCGGGAAAATGGGTGAGAAAGGAAGAGAAAGAGCAATAGGTTATTTCAATTTTGATAATAACTTCCCAAAAATAGAAAAAATATATTCGTCTCTGCTAAATTAATATGCGATTAAAAAAGGTTATTTTAGTCCAACCCAATCTATCCTACCAGCAACGTTCCGGAGGATGGGGTTTTAATCCTCCTATGGGGTTGGCTTATATAGCTGCTATGTTAGAAAAAGACGAAGTAAATGTAGAAATACTTGACGCAAATGTATTAAGATTTTCTCCCAGACAGGTGGCTGATTATGCTGTTGAGAAAAAAGCAGATATAGTCGGGGTGAGTGTTATGACTCCTGCTTATCCGTTTGCAGTAGAGTTAGCCAATCTTCTTCCTGACAATATTTTATCAATTGCAGGCGGACCGCACCCTACTAACCTACCTTATGATATGCTTAAGGAAGGATTTAAACTTGTAGTAAAGGGGGAAGGTGAAATAACTATGCGGGATATTGTCAGAGACAAGAACCGGAAAGATATTAAAGGTATTTCTTATCTGGATTCTTCGGGTAAACTGACAGAAACACTACCTGCTGAACCCGTTGATATAGACGAATTACCTTTTCCTGCCCGTCATCTCTTAATAAGTTACGGGGTGAACCGTCCATACTTTTCTGCAGGTACCCAGTATTTGCCATGGGCTCCAATATTATCCTCCAGAGGCTGTCCTTATGGGTGTTATTACTGCGATAAACATGTGTTCGGTTATAAACCTCGTATGCGTAAAGTGGAAAATGTAGCTGAAGAAATTGGAATGCTGGTAAACAAATACGGTATTAAAGAAATAGATTTCTGCGATGACTGTTTCAATTTTGATTTAGAGAGGGCTGAAAAGATACTGGATATACTTAAAGATATGCATCTGCACATAAGATTTTCCAATGGACTGAGAGTTGATAAATTAAGCCGCAGATTTTTAGAAAAAATGAAAGAGTCAGGATGCGATTATATTGCTTTTGGTATAGAATCGGGTGACCAGGGAATTTTGGATAAAATTCCTAAAAAAATAACAATTCCTGAAGTAAGAAAAGCGGTGAATATTGCCAAAGAACTTAAAATGATAACTACCGGTTTTTTTATGGTAGGTTTACTTGAAGACACACAGGAAACGATGCAAAGAACAATTGATTTTGCTAAAGAATTAGACTTGGATTATGTCTTTTTTAATATGACAGTTCCTTACCCCGGTACCATGCTGTGGAAAGTCGTAAATGAAAAAGGTAAAATTTTGATTAATAACTGGAACGATTTTTATCACACCAGTAACCGCATGTCATATAGAATTGAAGGTACCGCTCCTCCTGAAGTGGTAGAAAAAATGTACCGTAAAGCTTACCGTGATTATTACTTCAGATGGAGTTATGTTATGAAATTGTTAAAAAGGCTGTTCAAACCAGGACAATTAAAAATCGCATACAGGGGGTTCTTACGATGGCTGTTCACCCAGAGAGCAACAATATGAAAATACTATTGGTATATCCTCCCCAGGAAAACAGTGTTTCTCACTCACCCCAGGGTAAAATATCTGAAAAAGCAGGGATATTCCCTCCCGTTGGACTTCTGAACCTCGTATCACCAGTTATTGAAAGCGGAAAACATGAAATAAAAATTCTTGATACTATTGCCGAACAAATCTCATATCCTGAGATAGAAGAATATATCAAGAGTGAAAAACCTGATGTTGTAGGAGTTAGCTGTAATACTGTCTATCTCCTTGATGCTGTCCTGGTAGCACGGATAGCAAAAAAGCTCAATCCCGGGATAATAACTGTTGCCGGTGGTCCTCATGTTGACCTTTATCCTATTGAGACTGTCACACTGAAAGAGTTTGATTATGCAATTCGCGGTGAAGCAGAACTGGTCTTTTTACCTTTTCTTGACAGTATAGAAAAAAAAGGTGACCCGGGTGATTTGCCGGGCGTGATAACTAAGACCAACCTTAATAAGAAAATAGAAACATTGTGTGTAAAAGACATAGAAAATTTACCGATACCCAACAGAAGACTTCTCCCCTATAAGAAATATAATTCTTTTATAACCAAAGGTAAACCCATAACGATAATAATGGCATCACGGGGATGTCCTTATAACTGTGCTTTTTGTCCTTCGGGAAAGATGAAAATAAGGATGCGTTCAGCAGAAAAAGTTATTGAGGAAATAGAAGATTGTCTTAAACTTGGTATAAAAGACATACTTTTTTTTGACGAACTGTTTAATTATAATTATAACAGAGCAACGGAAATATGTGACAGGATTATTGCCAAAAATTTAAAACTGCGATGGCACGTAAGGGCGAGGGCAGAGAGCTTTGATGAAAAACTTTTAAAAAAAATGAAACAAGCCGGTTGTAATCTAATACAGTTAGGAATAGAGTCCGGCACTGAAAGAGGACAAAAAATATTAAACAAAAATCTCAATCTGAAAAAAGTTGAAGAAATCGTCAGAATGATAAGAAAAGCAGGTATACTTGCATACGGTAATTTTATGATTGGCTTGCCGGGTGAAAAGAGAGAGGAAATAACCGAAACGGTAGAATTTGCAAATAAACTAAACCTGGATTATGCAGTGTTTTCTGTTACACAAATTCCACCGGGCACAGAATTTTACAGGTCAGCCCTGAAAAACAAAGTCATATCATATGATTTCTGGAAAGACCATGCCTTAAACCCGGATAAAAAAATAGAAAACATCTACTGGCCAGTGGATTTCTCACAGCAGAAACTGTATGACATGTCTGTAGAAAGTTACAGGAAATTTTATCTAAGACCTAAATACTTTTTAAATTTCGTATTTAGAGTCGCTTCATTGAGACAGATATTCCTTCAATTTAAGGCCGCCATTACCTTATTCTATGAATTCTTCACAAGAAGGCGTTAAATATTTGCTTTTCCGATGATAAAAATGTATAATTTAATTTTAAAATCATATATAAATATTACGTCTACAATATGAGAAAAAAAGAAAAACTCAATGTGTTATTTGTTGACCCTGCAACAAAAGCAAATATGAATATACCGAATATCGGCATGGCATATGCAGCGGCGTATTACAATACAAAGGTAATTGACCAGCACATATTACCCGTTCCGCGGAACCGTTTTTTGAAATATGAAACAGATGTACTGGGTATATCGGTTAAATCAATAACACGGCAGGAATCCGGTAATATTGCGGATGTTTACAAAAATAAATATCCACAGTCAAAAGTTAAATCTGTATCAGGATTCATTGAAGTTCAATGCTGCTATCCTTACCTTGAATTTGAAGATAAGATTGTTTATGAAAAACCATTTTCGGATGAACTTCCTTTCCCTAAATATGAACTATTTGACTCATTTAATTATATGAAAATCAACTGGCAGGTAGGACTATGGCACTATCCAATTATAACAAGCCAAGGGTGCCCGTATTCCTGTATTTTCTGTGCAAGTGGCAAGAAGAAATGGGAACACCGCAGTGCAGAGAATTGTTTCCGGGAATTAAAAGGGGCAAAAGAAAAATATGACATAAAATCTTTTGAAATACTGGACGATTGTTTTAACTTTAACGAAGACAGAGTATTAGAATTCTGCAGGCTGGTTAAGTCATTGAAACTTAAATGGTTCTGCAGTAACGGAGTAAGGGCTGACCATTTCAATGAAAAAATGGCTCAGGTTATGTTTGACTCGGGGTGCCGGGCTGTCGGGTTCGGCATTGAAACCACAAATCCCGAAGTATTTGAGAATATTAAAAAAGGTGAGACTATCGAGCAGATAGAAAAAGCTGTAAATATTGCAAAGAAGTATTTTAAATTGGTACACGGATTTTTTATTATAGGTCTTCCCGGAGCTACTTTTGAAAGTGATTATGAAAGTTTAAGGTGGGCAAAAGAAAAAAATATAGATGCTCATTTCAGTTATTTTTTGCCTTTTGACAGACAGGGACAATATAACGAACTTTTCTATGGTACAACATCAAAACCTATTTCCAACGCCTATGATAAAGAAAAACAGAGAGAAATATATACACTGGCAAGGAAAACGATACGCCGGAGTGCTGTATTACGCAAAAAATTGTGGGGTAAAATGCTGTTATCAACACTAAAAGTTATAGCTATCTGTGACATTAAAGCAATCTTGACACATTTTTTTGTGGGGCCTGCAAAATTATTTTTTCTAATAACCAGAGGCGAAACCGGATGAGAATTTTCCAGGTAGCAAATTACATACCGGGTTACCATCAAACAAGCGGCGGGGCTGAACAGGCATGCTATAATCTGGTAAAATATCTTAAAAAAAAGGGTGAGGATGTAACTCTGTTCACCACGCATCTGAACAAACCTTCAAAAGAAATTTTTCCTATAAAAGAGCTCCCTACAATCAGAGATGTAGTTGGAAAAACAATAGACAAATATTTAGAAATATTCAAATGGTACCTAATGCAATTTGATATCGTGGCTTTTTTCTATTTTTTTACAGCCCTGAAAAAATTTAAACCCCGAATAGTACATTTTCACAACATACATGTCCCGACACTCTCGCTTATATGGCTGGCAAAATTAATGGGCTCTAAAACCTATCTTTCTGTATATGACTACTGGTATTTCTGCCCGAATGTAACGCTGCTCGATTACAACGAAAAAATATGCCGCAGATTTCACGGGACTTATTGTGTAAAATGTTTACCTAACAGTTTCAGGTTAATACAGAAATTTCTCCTTCTTTTTCGCAAGAAAGTCTTTGATTTCTTTCTCAAGTGTGTGGACTTTTATTTTGTTCTTTCTAAATCTTCAGCAAATATACTTCAGGACTATGGAATACCTGAACAGAAAATACATATAGTTCACCTGACACTTTTTGATAAAGACAATGCTCCGCCGCCCGGCAGGACGGAAAAAAATCTGCTTGTTTTTGCAGGCTGGTTCCAACCACGCAAAGGACTCCATATTCTTTTAGACGCTATGCCTGAAGTATTAAAAGAATTCCCTTCAGCCAAATTGTATGTTTTTACAAATGAACCAAAATGGGGAGGAATGGAATATAAACAAAAAATATATTCCATGGTGGAAGAAAAAGGTCTAAAAGACAACATAGTATTCTCGGGCAAGAGGCCGCATAATGAAGTGGAATCTTTCCTGAGCAGGGCTCAGGTGGTAATTATTCCTGAACAATGGGAGAATATGTCGCCTGTAGTTTTATCTGAAGCCATGGCTTTTGCCAGGCCAACTGTGGCAAGCAATATCGGCGGTATACCGGAATTCATACACGACGGAATAAATGGTTTTCTGGCAGAATATAATAACCCCGGCGAGTTTGCAGAAAAAATAATTTGTATAATGAAGGATGAAAAAATGGCTGAAGAAATGGGCAATAGAGCCAGAAATGATGCTCTGGAATTATTTGATAAAGAAAATTGCCTGAATAAAATAATACAGGTTTATTACAATAGGTAAAATGAATAAATTTTCAACAAGACCCTGGGGAGATAAAAAAAGGTTCAAATGTGTGGTTCTGTGTGCGGGCAGAGGCACAAGGTTGACTTCTTCATCCGAAGACCATCCTAAGGTCATGGCTAAATTAAAAGGTATTTCTATAATACAACATGTCATTGATTACTGGAAAAAATATACTCAGGATTTTGTGTTTGTGGTAGGGTACAAGAAAGAAGAAGTTATCGATTTTGTAAATACGCTATCTATAAATTCCGACATTACTGAACAGAAAGAACTCAAAGGTATAGGACATGCGGTGTTGTGTTGTGAAAATCTCGTGGAGGAGAAATTTATTGTGGTGCTCGGTGATTGTGTCTGCAAAGGAACCTTTGACTTTCCACTCAATATGGAACAGGGTGTGGGTGTCTGGAAAACAGACAATGAAAATTACATAAAACAAAGTTATTCTATAGAAATAGAAAACAATCTCATAAAACGCGTAGAAGAAAAACCTAAAAGACCGGTAAACAATTTATGCGGCATGGGATTTTATTTTTTTGACAGGATAGTCTTTAAATACATAAGACAAACAAAACCTTCCATACTCAGAAACGAAATTGAAATTACAGATGTTATTCAAAACATGATAGGTAATAATGAAAAGATATCTCCATTGTTTTTTAAAGGAGATTATATAAATATTACTTTTTCTAGAGATTTATCTACTGCTGAAGAAATTTTGTAAGGTGCGATAAAGTGAGGTAGAGGAAAATGTTTAAGAAACACGACCATTCAAAGCTTGTGCCGGGTGCACTTGATATTACAATGACACAGCTAGGCAGGGCGGGGTTGTTCATAATGATATTGAGGATTGCGTGTGCTTACAAAAGGACTATGTTCTATCTGCTCAGGAAAAGGGGTTTAAGGGCTGTATTGAAATTCCTCTATGTCAAAATATTTGTCCCTACCGGAGAAGGGGCTGGAGCAGCATTTTATTTTATGTTTGGGTGGCTAATAAGGCGTTTCCCTAAACTTGCACCGTTTCCGAGATATGTGGAAATTGAAACAACCACTGTATGTAACCGGAAATGTATAATGTGTGAACATACTTACTGGAAAGACCAGGAAGTAAGACATCTCAGTTTTGACGAATTTAAAAAAACCGTTGACCAATTTCCAAAACTGACATGGGTTAACCTTACGGGCGAAGGCGCTGCGTTTCTCAATAAAGACTATTTAAAAATGATTAAGTACCTGAAAGACAAAGATACCCCCGTATTCCTTGTGGACCATTTTGAAGATATAGATAAAGAAACGGGCAGGGAATTAATAAAAATGAATGTAGACGGACTTTTTATATCAATGGATGCGGCAACAAAAGAAACTTATGAAAAAATTAAAGTCGGCTGTAACTTTGACAGGGTATTAGAAAACATTAGAAATTTCATAGAATTGAAGCAAGAGATGAAATCACCTATACCTGAAATCTGCTTCCGTTACATAATTAATTCTCTTAATGTCCATGAACTACCCCAGTATCTCGATTTAGTGCATTCTTTTGGGACAAGAAAGTGGCTCGGAGACGGAAGCCATGTGGAATTTGTAGGTCTATTAGAATTCCCGCAGGTCAAACACCTGCAAATTTCAGAAATACCTGAAAATATTATAAAAGAGGTAATGAAGAAAAAAAGGGAATATGATATCCATGTGCTGTTCTCACATACTAAATCGTTGTCAAAGAACCCATCAATAAACACCTGCCTGTGCTGGCTTGAACCATACATCATAATGGGTGGATATGTTTTGCCTGACTGCGCTGTTATTATGTCTAACCAGCGCGGTTATTTGAGAAAAACCAGTTTTGGATGTGTATTTGAAAAACTTTTCAAGGAAATCTGGAATTCTGAAAGATACAGGAAGTTCAGACAAACCGTGAATAATCCTAACGCAAAAGTTCCCTTGTCCTGCAGAGGATGCAGGGCATTTGACACAACTGAAAGAGAAAAGAAATACGGGATAGACGAGACTTTATAGACCGAGAATGAAAAAACAAGACACTTTAAAAACAGTCAATGAGAATAAGTTTAAGTTATGGGTACCACAGGCAATATTATACCTGTTCTTTGCCTGGTGGTCATACCTTGTAATATCTAAGTATTACAAAAATTTCCCAATTATATTGCAAAACCTGGAGTGGATATTTTCTTTAAGAAACTATACAGTTTCTATAACCACCGGGGTAATAAAAGTCTGGATGAGTCATATCGTTTCAATAGTTATCCTTCTAATCATTTTATATGCTGCGTTAATAATCGGAAATAAATTATTGCAGACATTTAGATTAACCGATGTTCCCGGCATTGAAAAGTTTATTTTTTCTATCGGGCTGGGGCTGGGTGGTCTGATGTTATTTGTCCTGTTGCTCGGCCGGTGCGGGTTACTTTATAGAGAAATTATCTGGGCTATTCTAATTATACTATGCGCATTATCTGCATTTAACACAGTGAGAAAACCCCTCACCCCTCCCTCTCCCTCAAGGGGAGAGGATAAAAAGGAAGGTATCCCGAAAGCCGGCTCCGTTCTCCGAACTAAAAAGGAAAAATTCTCTACTACCGATATGATTCTGCTTCTCGTATTCTTGACAGCTGTATTATTTAATTTGCTCGGTGCACTTACACCTGAAACTTTTTACGATTCACTCCGCTATCATCTGGGAATTCCTGTACACTGGATTTTGAACCACAAAATAATTACAATTCCCCATGAACATGAATCATTTTTCCCACTAAACATCCAAATTCTATATACTATAGGTGTCATACTCAAGGATGATGTAGTTGCACATTTGATACACTGGTCATTGGGATTATTAACCTGTGGGGCGATATTTGTCTTTTGTAAAAAATATTTTAGCCAGAGGACAGGAATTTTAGCCGTGGTAATATTCTATACAATACCTTTGGTTTGTGCTGTTTCATGGAAAACCGCTATTG
>Ga0066637_10003540_pt1 | contig 10503 bp, 8 predicted proteins | sample CryGeyCG2014_020_FD_62737 | JGI IMG/M metagenome (GOLD analysis project Ga0066637, IMG submission 62737) | Groundwater microbial communities from aquifer - Crystal Geyser CG08_land_8/20/14_0.20 | ecosystem: Environmental > Aquatic > Deep subsurface > Groundwater | place: USA: Utah: Grand County...
TTGCTGAATGCTTCTTGCTGATTGCTGGGATCGCAGTATCTTAAAAAATACCAGGAGGAGCAGACAAAGGTGTCCAGCGTATCCGACTCCCGGCGCGCTTTTTGACCACACCTAGGGCATTTGACTTGATGAAATTCTTTTGACCGCGCTAAGGGTGATTTGCCGGTCGGCTTAAAATCTATGTCATAAGGCAATAAAACCGGCAGGTCTTTTTCTGGAACTAGCACCATGCCGCATTTCTGACAATAAATAATGGGAATCGGCGCACCCCAGTAGCGCTGGCGCGAAACCAGCCAATCGCGGAGCTTATATTGGACTTGTTTTTTGCCTTTGACGAATTTGGTGATTTTATCTCGTGCTTGCTCTGATGATAAGCCATTGAATTTATCTGAATTAATTAAAATTCCTTCGCCAGTATAAATATCTTGATTTACCCAATCAGCTGGTTTGCTTTTATAAATCTCAAAATCTATAATTTTAATATAATTTTTAATAAATTGTTCTAATACCATTTTATCTCTTGAATATAAAAAATATTGTCCCCTATCATTAACGATTTCATATATTTTTTCAAAATATTTTTTATATAACATCTCCCTATCAACATTTTTTTTATCGACCATAATTTCATAACAGAGATCTTGTATAACTTCAATAACTTCTAAATTATATTTCTTGGCAAATTCATAATCTCTTTCATCGTGCGCCGGCACGGCCATAATCGCGCCGGTGCCATAATCCATCATCACATAATCAGCAACAAAGACAGGGATTTCTTTTTGATTAGCAGGGTTGATAGCTTTGATGCCTTTGAGTTCAACCCCGGTTTTTTCTTTAGCCAGATCTGTTCTTTCCAAATGACTTTTAGTTTTTGCTTTATTGATGTACTTTTTAACTTCTTCCCAATTACTAATTTCTGATTTCAAATTACTAATTATTTCATGCTCCGGCGAAAGCACCAAATATGTTGCCCCAAATAAAGTATCGGGCCGAGTAGTAAATACTTCTATTTCAATTTTAGAATTTTTGATTTCTGATTTTGTATTTATTTCGGATTTCGAGTTTCGGATTTCGAATTTAATAAGAGCGCCTTCTGATTTTCCAATCCAATTTTTTTGAGCATGTTTTAGTGCCTCGGGCCAATCCATTTCGTCTATTTTGTTAAGCAATTCTTCCGCATACTCTGTGATTTTAAAAAACCACTGCTCCAGATCCTTTTGAATAACCACCGACTCACAGCGCTCACACCGGCCCTCTTTAACTTGCTCATTAGCCAGAACAGTTTGACAGCTCGGGCACCAGTTAACCGGCGCCTTTTTTTTGTAAGCCAAGCCTTTTTTATAAAGTTGCAGAAACAGCCATTGGGTCCATTTATAGTAGTTTTGATCCGCGGTATTGATTTCCCGCGTCCAGTCATACGAAAGACCGATTGACTTAATCTGTCGCTTAAAATTGGCTATGGCCTTTTTAGTAGTTTCTTGCGGATGGACACCAGTTTTAATGGCATAATTTTCTGCCGGCAAACCAAAAGCGTCAAAGCCCTGGGGATGCAAAACATTATAACCTTTCATTCTTAAATATCTCGAAACAATATCAGCCGCGGTATAAGATTCCACATGACCAATATGCAGACCTTCGCCAGAAGGATAAGGAAACATATCTAAGATATACCTCTTTGATTTTTTAAATTTCTCATCAGCAATATTTAATTTATCTTTTTCCCACCTTGTCTGCCATTTTCTTTCAATTTGTTGATGATTGTAGAAAGTTGTCATAAATTTAACGTTGGATATAATATTAACGCCCAATCTCTAACTTCCATTATCCTTATTTTATCCGAATTACTCATATTATACAAGTTTTTAACTTTTGACCAAATAGACAAATTATGTTATTTTTTAAACGCTTAACTATTAGTAAATATAAACTATTTCTTCGGAATTTAAGCAAAAATTTCTCACGGCGCTCCTTAACGCTCTTAGGGTTATTGCCAAACTTAAAAGGCCGTTACTACTATTGGTAAAGTTTACTGCCTGGCCTTTTTTAGTAATTTTTAAAACTATCTTTTATCATTTATTTTTACTTCTTTATAAACTAAAAAGGCAAATTAAAAAAATTTTTCTGCCCAAACTCGATTATGAAGATCGGGCAAAGAAAAAAAATTTTTCTCTTTATCTGCCGTTTGTTATTCTTTTTCTAATCAGCAGTCTGGGAATTATCAGCAATCTTCAAGCTAAAGAAATCCGACCCGAAGTCTATGGTCAGAACAACCTCCTTTCTAAAATCATTCAGCCGAGTGAATTATATGATGAAGAGCAAAGTGCCGAGGTCAAGGAGGGACCTTTACCCACTGAATTTATACCTACCCTCTATTTTGAAGGTGAAGTTTTAGCCCCCTATGAAACTACTTTAGAAAAAAAGGAAAACGTTGATAGCTTAGTCGCCACCACTAATGATGAATCAACTCTTATCTCCCCGGAAATAACTGATCCCAGCATAATTTCTAAAAAGAGAAATACGGTTATTGATTATGTGGTTCAATCCAGCGATACCATTAGCACCATCGCTCAAAAGTTTGGTATCAGCACCAATACTATTCTCTGGGAAAATAACTTGAGCTACTATTCTCTTATTAAACCCGGGCAAACTTTAAAAATTTTGCCGGTTGATGGAATTAGTTATAAAATCAAGCAAGGCGATTCCTTGGGAAAAATTGCCAAAACCTATCAAGGTAAAACAGAAGAAATTATTGAATTTAATAAACTGGCGTCAGCTACCGATATTCAAACTGGTCAAAGCATTATTATTCCCAATGGCGTTAAGCCAGTGGCCGCCTCGGCGAAAACATCTGCCTCATTAAAAGATATTTTTACACCTGCTCCTGCTTCCTCGGCCAAATTACTCTGGCCCACCAATTCGCACCGGATTACCCAATACTTTAGATGGCGCCATAGCGGCTTAGATATCGGCAATAAGACTGGCCAGCCAGTCTATGCTTCGGAAGCCGGCAAAGTGGAAATCGCTGGCTGGAATCGCGGCGGCTATGGTTATTACATTATGATTAATCATGGCAACGGCATAGAAACCCTCTATGCTCATCTATCTAAGATTTACGCTAAGTCCGGCAAGGCGGTCAGCCGCGGCGAAGTGATTGGCACGGTTGGCTCAACCGGCCGCTCTTCTGGACCACATTTACACTTTGAAGTTATAGTCAATGGCCGGCGCCATAATCCTTTAGATTGGATAAGATAAAAAAGAGCTTTTTGCCCAATGGATAATCTTGTTCTAATGGTGCCCTCTGTAGGATTTGAACCTACAACCTCTTGGTCCGAAGCCAAGCGCTCTATCCAATTGAGCTAAGAGGGCTTTATTTGAACTTGGGGCGCCATGGGTTAATCCCGTGGCGAAGCCAAATGTGATACCTGCCCGCCGTAGTCCTGAACGAAGTGAGGTATGGCGGGGTCCATTCCACCACAGGGGCAACTTTAGTACCGGATAATCCCTTAACTTAAATCTTATTATAAATTAATAATAAAATAAAGGCTAGTTGACATAATTTGAAAAACGTTGAGTAAAAACCCAACGCTTTTTTTAAATCAATCCTCAATCATCAAATCTTCGGCAAAATCTCCAAATAATACTCGGCTACTTCCTTTTCCACCAACTTATTTTTAACCAGCCGCACTAAATCCTGCTCCAAAGTCACCATGCCCTCATCAGCGCTGGTTTGAATGGCGGTTTTAATTTGCGGGATCTTGTTTTCTCTAATGATATTGGCAATCGCCGGCGTGTTAATCATTACTTCCCGAGCGGCAATCCGACCGCCATCTAACTTTGGCAAAAGCTGCTGTGAAATAACGCCATTTAAGGACATGGAGAGTTGCAGCCGAATCTGGTTTTGCTGAAACGGCGGGAAAACATCCACAACTCTATCAATGGTTTGGGCGGCATTATGAGTATGTAAAGTAGCTAAAACCAAATGACCAGTTTCTGCTAGCGTAATAGTGGCGGCAATGGTTTCCAAATCGCGCATTTCTCCAACCATAATTACATCCGGATCCTGCCTTAAAACATGCTTTAAGGCACTGGCAAAATTGTTCATATCTATATTTAATTGGCGTTGCATGATAACGCTCTTTTCTGACTTAAAAATGAATTCAATGGGATCTTCTAAAGTAACGATATTGGCGACCCTTTCCTTGTTGATTAAATTAATCATTGCGGCCAAGGAAGTGGACTTACCGCAGCCAGTTGGACCGGTGACGAGAATTAAACCCTGATGAGCACGCGTCATTTTATAGACAATCTGGGGCATGCCAATGTTTTCCATGGTAGGAATTTTGGACGAGATGATTCTGGCCACCAAGGCCACATTATTCTTCTCCCATAAAATATTGACCCGAAAACGCGAGCCGTCGCTGATTTCGTAAGATAAATCCAAGTCGCGCTCGGTTAAAAATTTCTCTTTCTGATTAGGGGTGAGGATGGAAAAGACCATCTTTTCAAGGTCTGTCCGAGAAAGCTCCGCTGCCTTGGGAATAGCAACGAGCTTGCCGTCAATTCTTAAAATCGGCGGACGGCCGGCGATTAAATGAATATCCGAAGCTTTCTTTTCCACCGCGGTTTCAAAAAAATCGTTGATATTCATAAATTTGTGATTTAGGGGTTAACAAACTGCTTTGATTATAACATAAAAACAAAAAAACATAAACAAAAATCCGCCCTAAACAAAAATTCAAGGCGGAAAAAAATTTAATTTTTTATTGCACTGATTCCAATATATTTCCTATCTCTTTAAAATCATCTTCATTAAAAAAATGAATTGTGCGGTTAACACTTACTAAACCTGTTTTATGTAATAAACCATATGGTTGAATATAATTTAAAAATTGAGGATATTTTTTCAATTCCTGCACCATGTCTTTGGCAATCCCTGTTAGCTGATTTTTAAATTCATCCCGCATCTCCGAATGAATACCGTCATCCCATATTTGTTTATACGCAGGCTCGACCTCATTTTTACATTGAACAAATTGTTCAAACTTTTGCCAATTATCTAATAAGTGGTCTAGAGCTTGTTTTTTCTTACTTGAAAAAATGCCTAAACTACGACGTTTTTTTTCAATTAACATTTTAAATTTTTGATTATCCCTATTCGCTAATTCTGACCACGCATCCTTTAAAAGATATTGGAAAATAAATTTATTCTCAACAATTTCATCGGCCTCTTTTAATAATTTTTCTATTTCGTCTTTCGCCTCTTCTTGTTTTTTCTCTGCTATCTTTTTTTTATTCAATAACTCTTCCCATTTTTTATTTATCATGGTAGCTAAATTCTCTAGTTGAGGAACAAATTTCTGTTCAAATTTTTCCTTTACTTCTTCTTTTAATCTGTTTATATTTTCTTGATTTGCTGTATCATGAAGTTTTTCCTCAATTTCCGGCTGATAGGAAATAGCCGCAATTTTCTGGTCAAGGGTTTCCTGCTCATTTTCCAGCTGGCTGATTAAATTTCTCATCTCTTCGGCCTTATTTTTCTCCTCTTCGGGCAGTTCGCCCGCTTCGTCTAGCTGCTGATAAAAAGTTAGAGTTTTGCGCGCCTCTTGCAGTAATTCTTCATTTTTAGCTATTTGGCCGATTAAGGTTTCGCGGTCAGTGATTTTCTGATGAATATCTTTTTCTTTTTGTTTTTTGGCTTCTTGGACTTTACGCGCTAAATCCGCGGAAAGTTTATTTAGTTCTTCCACTGTTGGCAGGGTTTTTGGCGACTCCCCGCCTTGTTCTTGAAATTCCATATAATTTTTGGTTAATAACAATTAATTTGATGGACTATGAGGTGTCCTCTTGTTATTTAAATCCAATTATGGAAAAATGTTAAATGTAAAATTTATGGCCCAACCATAGCCAAAACCTGCTCCGAATAAACCGCGGCAAAATTAAACATTTCCCTCATTTTTTCTGTGGTTAGAAGTTAAACAAAAAAATTTTATTTTATGCCTTACCACCTGCTTCATTAGTTCATAACTGCCGAATAAAACGCCGGTAAAAAACAAATCACCCATAAGAGTATTCTTAAAAAACGGCACGGCCAAAGTATAGCAGAGCATCAGTCCCGACCAGGTATGAGGATACCAGGAAGAGAACAGGAAGACCGCCAAGTTCGTCAAAAGAAAAAAAGCGAGCGAAGAAAATAAAGTAGCGGTGATAATGGTAATAAGCTGGCGCCTCTTTCTGATAAACAAACCCACTAAACCAATTAAGGCAAAGCAGCCGTAAACAACCGCCAAAAGCCGCAAATCATAAAAACCAATAAATAAATCGCTGACCAGCATAACCGAAAGCGGCAAAAGCACCGCCCATTTTTTCGGCAGATAATAACCGCAAAAAAGAGCAATCGCCGCAATAGGCGCAAAGTTGGCTGGATGAGGCAATAACCGGATGGCTATTCCCAACCCCGCTAAAAAAATGATAGTTAAAACCAGAGGGATTTTTTTCATAATGATTTTGATTAACTTTATTAGCGCATTATTAATTAATCATCGCTTTAGAATAATAGAAGGTTAGGATGCTAGAAATATACGTGATAATCAAAGGTATGAACCCTAAAGCCCGCCTGACGGCGGACAGGCAAGCTTTGGAAACATTATTCCGCAGTCCAGCCTTCGTCCGCCCCGGGCGGACTACGGTCGCTTACGCTCCAAAGCTTCAGTCGCCGACGTGCCAAAGTCCCGCAGTGGCGGGACGACGGCACGCGGAGTAGGCCAAGCTGTGGGGAATTAAACCCTATCTCCTTGTCCGCCGAATCCGCCAAAGGCGGAGAAGGCGGATTAAAAAGTGCTTTCAATAAACTTCCATTCAATCCGCTCGCCGCCTAAAAGCTGATACTTATCGGCGCCGACCTCGGCAAATTTGCCATTGACCCAGTATTGCCAATACTTGTTATCCTGGCCATTGATCTTATCGCCAATTTGCGTCACCATCACCCCTAATTCGCCATAATCCTTGGTTTGAAAATTTAAATTGTTTTCGGCAGTAACTTTACTTAATAAACTTAAAACTGTCTGATTGGCGGTCATGGCTAAATTCTGGATTTCTAAAATATCATTTTCGGCAAATTGCAAGACCAAAGTGCATTTTAACGACTGCTCGGGCGCTTGATTAACTGCTGGCGGCTCCAGTTTGGCCACCTGATAGCCCTGACCAAGAAAAAAACCCACAGCCAAAAAAATAATGGCAAAAAAAAGCTGTTTGATGATTTTCATATTCTTAATGTTAAATGACAAGTGACAAATGACCAATGACAATATTATATTGTCATTTAACACTTCGTGCTAACGCACTTCAGTGCAAAGCATTTATCCCTGGCCTGCCTTGCTGACCTGCCCGACATTGCCTCCGCCACTGGCGGATGGCAGGCGGGCGCAAGGAAGCCAGAGCAGGCATTTGTCATTGAAATTATTAATATTCTATCCCCTCCCTGGCTCCTGTTCCTTGATAAAAATAATGTTTGACTAATTTCATTTCGGTGACTAGATCGGCGCACTCTAAAATCCGCGGATGAACGTCGCGGCCGGTTAAAACCAACTCCAAATATTTTGGCTTGACAGATATAATTAGCAAAAATTCTTCCAGATTGATTAAACCTAAATTAATAGCACTATTAATCTCATCCAGAATTAAAAGATCTAGGGTTGCTTCTTTAAACAAATCCCTAACAATGCCCAAGGCTCTATTTGCTTCCTCTTTATCAACTTCTTCCACTTTAAAGTCAAGAGTTTGATTAAAACGTTCCCTACCCGTGACATAATACTGAAAATTATCGCCGACCAGCTTATCTAAAATTCTTCTTTCACCATAATTATCTCCTCCTTTGTCAAAAAAGACAAGGGCGATTTTCTTATGATGACCCAGGGCTCTTATTATTAAGCCCAGAGCCGCGGTGGTTTTGCCTTTGCCATAGCCAGTATAAACCTGAATTTTGCCTAGATTGCTTTCTGCCATAAAAGATTCATAAAATTGACCTTGTTCTAATTAATTCTGCCAATTTTCTTTAAAAACCGCAAAACTTTCTGCCAAAATGAAACTCTCTTCTTTTGCTCCACGACTAAGAAAATGACTAACAAGATCATTAAACTGTCTATAGTTATTATAACCCAAAAAATAATCTCGGAAAAAGGCAATCCTTGGGTGGGTAAAACTTGAAGCTGCAAAGGCAGGCGGGCGCCAGCTTGAGCATTAAACTCCCGCCGGTCCAAATCCTGGGCAATAACCACCAAATTAGTCAGATAAACGCCGGTTTTTTTAGGTTTGACCGTCACTTTGACTTTGGCGCTTTCCCCGCCTTCCAAGCGCAAAAAATCCGGCTCTAAAGTAATTTGTTCCCCCAACTCTTCCATATAAAGATTATAAATCACCGGCCCTTGGGAAATATTCTTAAGCAAAAGTTCTTGAGTAGCTTTTTGATGAACTAAAAGTTGAAAAGAAAGCTGGTCTGGCACAACAGAAAGCCCGGCCGCTTTAAGACTCAAGGCGGGTAATAAAAGGCAACCAATAATAAGATAGATAAATAATAATCTTTTTTTCATACTCTATTTCTCTAAAAATCTTAACTCCCCACGGCCCAAAAAATTAAAGTTCCCTGCTTTTGGCCGCTACCAGTAAAGTTTGACGGCACTGTTAATCTTACTTCCACGGCTTTAACCTCGCTCGCATTAACATTGTCGCTGTAATCTTCCCAACTTTGCTGATTTAAAGCTAGATTCTCCCTAAACAAATTATCGCCAGAAACTGTGGCTTCTAGATACAAGGAAACATTGCCGCTATTGGTAATGGTCACGGCGGTCGTGGTGCTATTGCCTGGCGTAAGCGTGCCAAAATTCAAAGCCGCGACATTAACCAAAAAAGATAAATTATTGCCGGCGCCGCCGGGATTATTTACATTAACGGTTAAATTGACAACTTGCGATAGGCCACTACCTACCAGTAAATCCAGGCGCGGGCTTCTTATATAACCTGATTTTTCCGCATAAATTTCATAACTGCCAACTTGACTAAACGTCAAAGAAACTTGGCCGACATCATTAGTTTGATAAGTTTGACCGTTAGCATAAACCGTGGCATCACCTAAAACCTGCCAGCTGGTCTCATTAAAATATTCCACCGTCACTATTACTGACTCATCTGGCGCTACTTGACTGGCGCTTAAGCTGATTCTTAATGGCAAAATACCCCACTCGCCAAAGTACCATAATACTTCATCGCCAGCTAATAATTGGTAATCAGCGGCGCCGACTTGTGGGGAAAGCCAATTAACACGATAAAGCCAGCCGCTCATCCCGCTCGCTACCTCGCTATTGATGGTCGTTAAGTAAGGGCCAAAGGTGGTTTGTTCAATCACGTAAGTATAGCCGCAAACGCTAGCACCGTTCTCTATGATATTTAAAGCAGTAGTTGCCTCTATCTCTTCATCGCAATAGGTGCCGTTTTGCCCTTCTATCCTTAAATGATGAAGTAAAGGATTACTGCTAGGCGGCGTCAAATACTCTACCGGATAATAACTGTCCGATAAAGCTACGGCCGCATACGCGGTCATTAAAGTATTACTCACGGGATTGGATGCCACCCAGGTGAATGAGCCATCAGCTAACATTAAAGACTGCAGATGACTTGTCGGATTATTTACGCCCTGAATCCAAGTTAACGGATCTTCGCCTAGCTTATTTAAAGCAGCTATTACCCAAGCATCGGAGCCGCTATCAGATTCGCCGCCCAAAGTAAAGCTAAAGCCGCCGTCAGGATTTTGCTGGGAATGCAAATAACTAACGGCTGATTGGATGATGGCATCAGAAGAAGTTAAGCCGGCATCTAAAAGCGCCATGATTGCTGCGGCCGTATCATTGGTATCGCTACTGCCCCCGACCGCGTATGACCAGCCGCCATCGGCATTCTGCCCATCTAAAATAAAATTTTTGCTATTGACGACAAAGGTATTGCTCACCGCTTTGCCGCTTGATCGAAAAGCCAAAACTGCCCAAAAATCATCACTTAGAAGAGCAGGATCGCCGATCTGATTATTTTGCTCGTAATCTTCTAAGGCGGCAACAAAATCCGTGCCATTGTAATTATAAGGATCTTCATTAGCGGCAACCAGCGCTAAAATCGTTTTAGAATAATCATTGGCGCTCGTGCCTTGAAAACTTGCCAAATAGCTTAAATTGAGATTGGTCTGACCAGCGGCGGCAAGTCCTTGCGTTACCCAAGCGTCTTGCGGCCTATTTAGTAAATAACTGATAGTTAATGGATTTACCTCGGCTTTAATAACGCCAAAAGGTAAAATCAAGGTAATGATGAGAAAAATGATAAATTTACTTTTCATAAAGGGTGATGGCTTTGTTGCATAAATAATTATTAGGGCAAAGTCTCCACTTGTTCATTACAATCTATACCACCGGGTAGCTATTCGGCATCCCTAAGGTCATCATTTTGTTCAAGATTGATGCCGAT
>Ga0066637_10003541_pt1 | contig 10501 bp, 11 predicted proteins | sample CryGeyCG2014_020_FD_62737 | JGI IMG/M metagenome (GOLD analysis project Ga0066637, IMG submission 62737) | Groundwater microbial communities from aquifer - Crystal Geyser CG08_land_8/20/14_0.20 | ecosystem: Environmental > Aquatic > Deep subsurface > Groundwater | place: USA: Utah: Grand County...
CTATCCTTGCATATAAAATATCGGGATGTTCTTCGTTTCTGGCTATGGTAAAAGTGTGAATTTCTCTTTTGGGACCAATAATTTTTCTAACCATCGCAGTCATTAAAGAGGAATCAACACCTCCTGACAAACTAATCGATACTGGTCTCTTTTGAGGCAGACAATTCTTTACTGCTTCAAGAAGTTTTTCTTCTAAAATGTTTATATCCCAATTGGGATTCTCATTAGATAAAATTGGTAAAGCAAGAACCTCTTCCACAACAGATAAACTCACTCAAATCAGCCTCCTTTTTTAAAGAGCATCTGGATTTTATATCAGATTTTTTCTTTTATGTAAAGATGTTTTTTGCCTTTGGTGTCAGCAACTGAAGCCAGCTTAAATTTATTATTTCGGTGGTCATAAAGGATTTTTTCGCTACAATCGGGCGAAACTCCATGGAACAGAGAAACGTCAACATACAAATGCTTTATTTTATATCTCTTACCTTTCATATTGGGCTGGGAATACAAAAAACAGTGATGCAACTCGTGGATAGCATCTTTTTTGCTTAGATAATGATGGGGATGGTGAACGAGATATAAACACTCTTCGTCTAGTCCTTTTATTCGGCATTTTCTATGTTGCATACTTTAATTATAATCCTACAAACTGTTTTGCCCAAGCTGAAAAATTGCTATACTCTAGATATGCTTAAATTATATAACACGCTCACAAGAAAAAAGGAGACTTTCAAACAGCTTAAAAACAAAAAAGTGGGTATGTATACCTGCGGTCCCACTGTTTATGATTTTGCTCATATTGGCAATTTTAGGGCTTATTGTGTGGCTGATATCCTCCAAAGATATCTTAAATATCAAGGATATAAAGTGAAATGGATAATGAATATTACGGATATTGATGATAAAACCATTGCTGGAGCCCAAAAAGCAAAAATCCCTTTAGATAAATTTACTTCTTTTTACAAAAAAGCCTTTTTTTTCGATCTTGAAAAATTGAATATTGAAAAGGCAAACAAGTATCCTGAAGCAACTAAGTATATTCCTGAAATGGTCAATTTGGTCAAAAAACTTCTAAATAAAGGCTATGCCTACAAAAGTAATGGTTCCATTTATTTTAAGCTTTCTTCTTTTAAAAATTATGGCCACTTAGCTCGAATAGATCTCTCTCAAATTAAACCCGATGTCAGAATTGATCAAGATCAATATGAAAAAGAAAATGTTGAAGATTTTGTCCTCTGGAAAGCAAAAAAGGAAAGAGAGCCTTCCTTTAAGACAGAGATAGGAGAGGGCAGACCAGGTTGGCACCTAGAATGTTCAGTGATGTCAACAAAATATTTAGGCCAGCCTTTTGATATTCATACCGGCGGAATAGATTTGATTTTTCCCCATCATCAAAATGAAATTGCTCAATCAGAAGCAGGCTATGGAAAAAGATTTGTTAACTTTTGGTTTCATAATGAACATCTGCTTGTTGAAGGACAAAAAATGGCAAAATCACTCGGTAATTTCTATACCCTTAAGGATTTAGAAAAGAAAAACTATAACCCCCTTGCTTTAAGATATTTGTTTTTAACTGCCCAATATCGAGATCCTTTAAATTTTACTTTTAAATCTTTGGAGGCAGCCGAGAAAACATTACAAAACCTAAAGGACTTTATGCAAGTAATAAACTTAGGTAAATTTCCAGAAAGCAAGCAAAATTTAAAAATCGGAAAAATTTTGACCAAAACAAAAAAGGATTTTGAAAAAGCTCTAAATAATGATTTAAACACACCTAAAGCCTTAGCAGTTATCTTTGAAATGACAAAAAATATAAACAAAGGAATAGACAGGGGAAAATTCTCTAAAGAAGACCAGGAGAAAGTAAAAAAAACGGTTGAGGAATTTGACTCGGTTTTAGGATTCTTAGAAAAATTAGGAAAGCAGGAAGAATTGAATGAAGATTTTAAAGCGCTTATAAAAGAAAGGGAGAGGGCGCGCCAAGCAAAAGATTGGGCTAAGGCCGATGCTATAAGAGACCAACTTGAAGAAGAGGGGATTGAGCTGGAAGATACTCCTCAAGGTCCTAGATGGAAAATTATAAAGAAGCGTTAGAATAGAAATATTCTTAATTTTTAGATAGAATAATCAGGTATATCGTTCCGGGGTCGTCCCTGGCTGTCGTCCTGAAAGAAAATAATTAAAATAGTTAATTGATCGGAGGTCGTCTAGCGGTAGGACACGGCCCTTTGAAGGCCGGTACGAAGGTTCGAATCCTTCCCTCCGAGCCAGATAGGATGACACTCCAACCCCCTTCCTTTTTGCCCGCCTGAGCTTAATCCCGCCAAGGCGGGATCAAAATTCAGCGTTCGGATTTTCGCGAAAAAAAGTTCGGATTTCGTTCAGGGTATGGAGCCAAAGAATACAGGTTCTACGCGACCTATTAGTGTTAAGCAATAAGGTAAAAGTCAAAGTATTAAAAGGTAAAAATGAAGATTAAAGAGTTACTACTTTCTGGTTTAGTTGATACGGTTAAAAAACTTGGTGTAGTCGGTACAATTTCTTATGTAGGGGCGGCAACAATTTTTATCGTACTTTTGTTTACTAATTTTAATTCAGAACCGGTCAAAGCAGTGCTGCTTTTGGTAATAGGTGTTTTTTTATTAAGCTACTCAGGGGCGATTTACTGGTCTGAGACAAAGCAGGAAACAGCTAAGATTAAGGAAGCTTTGGGTGTCCTACGAGAGGTTTATAATCGTATGGCTGAGCAGATTTCTACTGCAGACAAAGATAAAACAGTTTCCATCACAATGACTATTGACGATTTACCAGACAAAATTGCTGAAGTGATAAAAAAGAGTTCTGAAACAATACCAACTAATAAAAATCAAGAAGGAGACAAAAATAAATGAAGGAAATTAAAAATACCTGTACTCGCTGTGGGCATATTTGGTATATTGACTATCCAGAAACATTTGCGGAAAAACTTAAAGCTTTTGGTGAGCGAATGAGTAAGAGTGGCAGTCGAATGTTTCGTTCTGGTTTTAATCTCATACACGGAATAATTTTTCCTCCGCAAGAAAAGAAATTTGAAACAACTCATTGTCCTAAGTGTAATTCCAGAAATATATCTAACGAGATAGTAGACTAACTCCTACGAGGACGGTAATTTATAAACGATCCGAGAAGGTTCTAGATCGAAAGGGGAAGCCAATAGCATCGGTTCTACGTGACCGACTCCCGTTGGTTACACTTTAAGCCTTCGGAGGGGCTTTGTGGTATAATTTAATAAATAATAAGGAGGCTTAAAATGATGACGGATTTCAACTCAATGTCTCAAGGAATGATGGGCGGAAATGCAGGAACGACAATGACTTTTATGTGGCTGACTTACTTAATTGTTCTAATTGACCTGGTTTTAGTAGGTATTGCTCTCTGGAAATATATTAGTAAAAAATAGGGGGCAAAGCTACCAAATGCAAGGCCACCTTTATTTGCATTTTTTTTCTTAAGTTTATAATTTTATTAAAAGTTAAATAAGAGGTAAAAATGAGCAGGAAAATTTTCGGAGCGGTACTAATTTTAACCTTTATTTTAGTACCTATTTTTCAGACCCAATCAGCCTTTGCTAAAGCTGACTCGGAAGTCGAAGTTTTGGATACCTATAATCCGTCTCTTTTACCCGATTCACCTTTTTATTTTCTGAAAACCTGGTTTGAAGGAATTCAAAAGTTTATTACTTTGAATCCAACTTCAAAAGCAGAACTTCAATTAAAACTGGCAAACAAGAGATTGATTGAAGCTCAAAAGCTAGCCGAGAAAGGAAAAACAGAATTAGCTCAAAAATTGTTGGATAAATTCCGAGAGCGGATAGAAAAAGCAACTAAAAAGACAGAAGAAGCTAAAGACAAAGGCAAGAATGTTGATGAGCTGGTCGCTAAACTCCAAGCAAACAGTTTAAGACAGCAAGAAGTATTATTAAAGGTTTACGAAAAGGTTCCTACAGAGGCGAGGGATTCTATTTTAAATGCGATGGAAAATTCTAAAAAGGGTCTTTTAAACGCCATAAATAACGTTCAGGGCATTCACAAAAAAGAAGAGTTTGAGAAGAAGGTAGATGATTTAATTGAAGGTTCTAATCTTCCCCAGAAAGATAAGAATAAGGTTAAGGGAAACTCTAAGTCAAACACTGCTCCGGCAAGATAAGAAAACCTATAATCAAATTCATTAGCTAATATTTCTAAATTTTGAGCAGTCCTTTACCCAGTTAGATATCTTTATCTAACGGGGTTTACTTTTGCTAGGCATGAGACAATTATTTTTTACACTGTCACATTTATCTATAATGGTTCTAAACCGCAGGACAGTGAGCCATTTTTTATTTTTGTGTAATTATCTTATATAATAATAAGAGTTAATAGTTTGTAAATGATGTCCAAAAATATAACTGATATTCAAATTATTGGACCTCTTAAGAAACCAGCGCAGGACAAGACTCCGGTTTTTAAAAAAGAACCTCTGCCAAAAGCTGAGACAAGCCCGCCCAAGAAGCCGAAAAAATCCAAAAAGAAATTAATTCTTGTTATTTCTATTATTGTTTTTATTATCGCTTTAGCTTCCGCGGCTGTATTTTTTCTATTCTTCAACAAAAAGGGATTAGAAGAAGTTCCTCAAGAAACTAAACCGCCTGAAAAGGTTGAGGTTTCACCATTTGATACTGAATCGCCATTAAATGGTGTTTTAACAACCAAGGAAAAGGCTCAAAGAAGACCTATTGCTGTAGCTATTGAAAATCATACTGATGCCAGACCGCAGTCAGGTCTAGATAAAGCGGGATTAGTTTACGAAGCTGTAACTGAGGGGGGCATAACGAGGTTTTTAGCTTTCTTTGTTGAAAATGATATCTCAGAAATAGGCCCTATAAGAAGTGCTAGAACCTGCTTTGTAAGAAGTGCTGATGAATATAACGCCTTCTACGCCCATGTGGGCGGTAACAAAGACGCTTTAGCCCTCATAAAAGAGCTTGATAATTTCTTTGATATAGACCAGTTTTCTTTAGGCAAGTACTATTGGCGCGACAAAAAAAGGTATGCCCCTCACAATGTGTACTCTTCGACTGACAACCTAAGAAAAGCAGGGGAGAGCAAAAAGTGGAACGCTAATGCTGAATATGACAAGTGGCTTTTTAAAGATGACGAAAGAAACGAAAATAGGGGGCAGACAAAGAAAATTACTATAAACTTCTCATCCGCAAACTATAAAGTAGACTATTATTATGATAGAGAATTCAATATCTACAAAAGAAATCTTGCTGGCAAGGAACATGTGGATAAAAATACCGAGGAACAGATAAAAGCTAAAACAGTTATAATCCAGTACGTCCAAAGCTGGCTAAAGCCGCCGGAAAATCCCAAAGAGGGCCAAAGCACAGAAATTAAAAATGACGGCACCGGGAAAGCAGTTATATTTATAGACGGTAAAAAAATAACCGGCACCTGGAAAAAGCTCTCTCGAAAACAGAGAACCAAATTCTACGACGAGTCGGGGAATGAGGTAAAATTTAACCGCGGACAGATTTGGATAGAACTTGCTTCTTCGGGCGTTGGCATATCCGACGAATAAAGTTATTCATATATTTTTATGGTACCCTCAAGGGGAGTTTCACTGCTCGACCATACGGTCTGCGCTCCATAGGGTTTCCGCCCTCTGGCGCTCCGAAGGACTTCGAAGCTGTCACCCTAGGCGGGAAACTTCCGTTTCCCGACCCCTTCTCTGTTCGACTCCCTTATTTTATTAATATTTAGAAGTATTTTTACTTTTTGATTTTTTATTTTTACTTTATCTATGGTACCCTCAAGGGGAGTCGAACCCCTGTTACCAGGATGAGAACCTGGCGTCCTAACCACTAGACGATGAGGGCTTAAAACGATTATAAATTATTACTATAAATAGAAAAAGACCCTTGTATTTTTCGGGTCTTTTCTATTTCCGTTCTTAGCTAGCCTGGCCGATTCTGAACATCTTTGTGCCACAATCTGGACATTCTCCTTTTGATGCTGGCTTTCCGTTTTTCATAGTAATTTCCTGAACATTCTGCATCTCTTTCTTAGCTCGGCACTTAACACAGTAAGCTTCCATAAAAAACCTCCTAAAAGTTTAGCTATATATACATTATAGGTGAGTTAGCCTCAAAATGCAACATTCTACCAAATTCTACAATATTCTAGCCGATTTTCAAGAATTTTATAAAATTTTGGTAGTTTCAAATTTTTTATATTTAAATTAAAATTAAATAAAGATGAAGATTTATTTTATTGGAATAGGGGGCATAGGAATGAGTGCTTTGGCCGGCATAGCCTTAAAAAGCGGTCATCTTGTTAGTGGCTCCGATAAAGAAAAAACTAAGATTACTGATTCTTTAAAAAAACTGGGTGCTAAAATTTACATTGGGCACAATCAAAAAAATCTTCCTCCTGATACAGAGTCGGCAGTAATAAGCCAAGCAATAAAAAAAGACAACCCTGAACTTCTTGAAGCAAGAAAATTAGGCATTCGTATAAAAGACAGGTCAGAATACCTGGGTGAGCTAATGGGAGTAAAAAAAGCAATTGCCGTGGCGGGAACGCATGGGAAAACAACCATCTCGTCAATGATTTCGGTTATTTTAAAAAACTCTGGCTTAGACCCCACGGTTGCAGTAGGAGGCATTATTCCTGAGATAGAAAACAGCAATTGGCGAAAGGGTGAAAGCGAGTTTATGGTGGCAGAAGCCTGCGAGTACCGCTCCTCATTTTTAAAATTAAAGCCATTTATAACCATCATCTCAAACATAGAAGAAGAACATTTGGACTGCTTCAAAAACCTGGATGAGATTATAAATGTATTTTCGAAATTCTTAATGCTTACCCCGGAAAATGGTTTTGCGGTAGTTAATGCTGATGATTTGAATGTCAAAAAAATACTAGACAAAAATGATTTCAATTTTCCGGTGGTAACTTATGGGGCATCAGAAGGAGAAGCTGAATGGAAAACAGAAAATATTAGAGAAGAGAGCGGAAAAGTTTTGTTCGATATTACCAAAAATAACCAAAAAATCGACTCCTTTTTAATAAAAATACCTGGAAAACATAACGCCCTTAATGCTTCAGCGGCAGTAATTACCACCTCAAAATTAGGAGTGAATCTCAAAAAAATTAAGGAATCTTTAGAAAATTTTAAAGGAACTGTAAGAAGGATGGAGGTTAAGGGCGAAAAGAAGGGGGTGCTAGTCATCGATGATTATGGCCATCACCCAACAGAAATTAGAGCAACTTTGGAAGCTGTAAAAAAATTCTATCCGGAAAGGAGAAATCTTTGGGTTGTATTTCAGCCTCATCAATATTCTAGAACCAAGCTCCTCTTTGAGGATTTTGCGAAATCCTTTCCTGACGCTGACCGTTTGATTGTTACAGATATTTACGAAGTTAGAGATTCAAAAAAAGATATTAAAACAGTAAGTTCAAAAATTTTGGTGGAAGAAATTAACAGAATAAACCGTCAGAAAGCCTTGTATATTGGTTCTTTCGAAAATACAGCCTCGTATCTCTCCAAAAATGTTAAAGAAGGAGATATTTTATTAACCATTGGTGCTGGACCAGTATACAGAGTGGGGGAGTTATTCCTAAAAAAATGAAAATAGAAAAGAGTAAAATTTTAAAGAATTACACGACTTTCCGAATAGGCGGTAAGGCTGATTTTTTCGTTGATGCTAAAAGCATTATTGATGTTCTAAAGGCAAAAGAATTTGCAAAAAGTAAAAAAATACCTCTAGTGGTAATAGGAAAGGGCTCCAATATACTAATAGGAAACAAAGGATTCCGCGGTTTAGTTTTAAAAATAAACTACAAAGACTGCCATACAGAAAAAAACAGAATCACCTGCGGAGCAGGGATCTCTCTGGCTCAATTATTATCTTTGGCTAGAGATTATAACCTTGGCGGAGCAGAATTTTTGGCTGGGATACCAGGCACTTTAGGAGGGGCTGTCGCTGGCAATGCTGGAACTGGCTCAAAAAGCATTTCCCAAATTGTAGAATCTGTTAAGATATTAAAAAATAATGGCCTGATTATTAAAGCTAAACCAAGTTACTTTAATTTTGGTTACCGAGAAAGTAAAATAAAAAAGGAGAAAGATATAATATTAGAAGCAACTTTAAGCTTAAAAAAATCTGATAAAAAAAAGATAAAAAATAAGATAAAAAATATCCTTAAAAAGAGAAAAAATCAGCCCAAAGAATTTTCAGCCGGAAGCGTGTTCAAAAACCCTAAAAATTATTATGCCGGAGAATTGATCGCGAAAGCAGGACTTCAAGGTGAAAGCAGGGGAAAGGCTCAAATTTCTAAAGAACATGGAAATTTTATAATCAACTTAGGGAAAGCAAAGACCGAAGATGTTAAATATCTTATTAAAAAAATTCAAAAGAAAGTTATGAACAAATTTGGTGTTCAATTGAATAGGGAGATAAGGTTTTTAGAAGAAAAGGGATGGAGATGAGCAAAAAAAATATAGTTGTTTTATGCGGCGGCGACTCAGCGGAAAGAGAAATATCTCTTAAAAGCGGGGAAATGATTTTTAAGAACATCAACAGGAAAAAATACAATGCCAAATTACTTGATACAAAAAAAGGTCTACTCAAGTTAATAAATTTAGCAAAGGATAAAAAGATAGACCTGGCATTTATTGCTCTTCATGGCCCGGGGGGTGAAGATGGAACTATTCAAGGACTTTTGGAGTCTTTAAAGATTAAATATATCGGCTCCGGGGTTTTAGCATCAGCAATTGGGATGAACAAAGAGGTTACTAAAAGGCTTCTGGAAGCCAATAATATAAAAACTCCTGGATTCAGAATAATTGAGAAAGGGGATAGAGGCAATAGATTAATGCCTTTCCCTTTTGTTGTAAAACCGGTGAACCAAGGTTCGAGCATTGGTGTAGAAATTGTAAAAAATAAGAAAGAATTCCAAAGAGCTTTAAAAAGAATATTCAGTTTTGATAAAAAAGCAATAATTGAAGAATATATAAAAGGAAGGGAGTTATCGGTTCCGGTTATAGGCAGAGGTAAAAACTTGAAGGTACTGCCGGTGATTGAAATAATCCCTGAGGAGCAGGAATTCTTTAATTACAAAGCTAAATATTCAGGTTATAGCGGGGAAATAGTTCCTGCTAGAATAAGTAGAAAAATAGCCAGGGAAGCCCAAAATCTCGCTTTTAAGGTACACAAAATAATTGGCTGCAGAGATATTTCTAGAACAGATATGATACTCAAGGATAACAAGACATTCGTTTTAGAAATAAACACAATACCTGGAATGACCAGCGAGAGCCTTGTCCCTAAGGCTGCTAAAGCTTACGGGTTAAACTTTAAACAATTAATAGCTTATCTTATAAAAATGGGTTTAAAGAATGAATAGAAGAAGAACCTACTCAAGGGTTTATAGAAATCCAAAAGTCTTTAACGCCAGGGAAAGGAAACGGTCAAAACAGAGATCGGGTTTTTTAAGAAAACTAACCAAAATTCTATTCCTGATTGCTCTAATAGCTGGATTGTACGTATTATTAACCACGGATTACTTGGCGATAAAGAATATAAGAATCAAAGGAGCAGCAACTTTTTCAAGCAGAATAGAGGAAATAGCGAAAAAAGAATTGGAAAAACCCAGGTTTTTGTTATTTAAAAACAATAATTTCTTCCTGTTAAATTCCTCACGATTGAAAAATGCGATTACAGGAAAGATTAAAGACATAAAATCAGTAACCATTACGAGAAAATTCCCAGATTCAATCGAAGTCTCTGTAACAGAAAAGAAAGCTAAATTAGGATGGGAAACAGGAAATAAAAGATTTCTTTTAGATGAAGATGGTTTTGTATTAAAAGAAACAGAAAATTTTGAAAATCTTCCTTTTGTAAAGGATACAAGCAACCTTCCGGTTAGTAATGATAAAAGAGTTGTTTACCCAAATTTTGTTAAATTTATTGAGGAATTAAACCTTAAACTAAAAAACCTAAATGTAAATGTTGAATACTTTGAAATAAAAGAAACTACATTCATAATAAATGTTATAACTAAAGAGGGCTTTAGGCTGGTCTTTGACACAACCAAAACCCTAGAAGACCAGATAAAGAAGTTAGAGGAAACCTTAAAACAAATAGGCGAGCAGAGGAAAAATCTAGAGTACATAGACTTAACCGCCAAAAACAAATCAATTTATAAATTTAGATAGTTAAAAAATATGAGAAAAAGGGAATCGATCTGGACAGAAAGAGAAATATTGAACAATATCAAATTATTTTATGAAAAAAATAACCACTTTCCCACAGCATATGAAATAGATGAATGTAATTATCTTCCGACCTCTAGACAAATTCAAAGAAAATTTAAAGGATTAATAAATCTAAGGAATAAATTGAAAAATATAGATAATCCTGACCTCAGAAAAGGCGATCAAAGATCAATTCAAATGCAGGAAATAAACAAGAGGTCGT
>Ga0066637_10003544_pt1 | contig 10498 bp, 13 predicted proteins | sample CryGeyCG2014_020_FD_62737 | JGI IMG/M metagenome (GOLD analysis project Ga0066637, IMG submission 62737) | Groundwater microbial communities from aquifer - Crystal Geyser CG08_land_8/20/14_0.20 | ecosystem: Environmental > Aquatic > Deep subsurface > Groundwater | place: USA: Utah: Grand County...
GATTTTCAGAAACAAAAATCCAAATATTTTGAGATTTTTTTATAGTTTTTTCCGCCTCTTCGTAGTTTTTCATCTGTTTTGTTTTAACTTAACCTAATTTTATTTTAAAGTCAATTTATGAATATGAAAAAAGAATATTTTACTTACAACCCTTCTCAAACAAAAAAATTAGGTGAAAACTTAGTCAAAAAGATTCTTCCGCCCAAGAATAAAGCTTTTATTGTTGGCTTAGAAGGTGATCTTGGCGGCGGGAAAACCACTTTTTTACAAGGATTCGCCAAAGGGTTAGGAATAAAAGAAAAAATTCTAAGTCCAACATTCGTAATTTTAAAAAAGTTTAAAATTACGAAAAGAAAAAACAAAAAACAAAAAACAAAAAACAAAAACGCAAAAACGCAAAAATTTAAAAATTTTTATCATGTAGATTGTTATCGAATCACGGAACCAAAAGAAATTTTAAATTTAGGATTTAAAGAAATTATTTCTAATCCTGAAAATATTGTTGCTATTGAATGGGTAGAACGTATTAAAAAAATTATACCCAAAGGTACGGTTTGGATTAAATTTAAATTTCTGGATAAAAACACAAGGAAAATTAAAATAATGTGTTAAAATAAGAACATGCCCAGTAGTAAAAAAACCCTTCTTATCATTGATAGCAATTCTATAATTCATCGCGCTTATCATGCTTTGCCTCCTTTAGTTACTAAAAAAGGTGAACAAACAGGGGCTATTTATGGTTCTTTGTTAACTTTGTTTAAAGTAATAAAAGAAATAAAACCTAATTTTATTGTAGCTTGCTTTGATATTCCCGGTCCTACTTTTAGACATAAAAAATTTAAGGATTATAAAGCCAAAAGACCCAAACTCCCGAAAGAATTATCAGAACAAATTCCAAAAACAAAAGAGATTTTAAAACTCTTTAATATCCCGATTTTTGAAAAAGAAGGTTTCGAAGCCGATGATTTGATCGCCACCATTACTAAAAAAGCAAAAAAAAGACAAATTTACCCCGTTAGAGGTCAAGGAGTTTCGGTAAAAACACAAAGAAAACAAACCTCTAACGGGGTTTATCCTTCTTTAGAAATTTATATTTTAAGCGGGGATTTAGATATTCTTCAATTGGTCTCAAACAATACAAAAGTTTATACTTTGCAAAAAGGCATAAAAAAAACTATAATTTATGACAGACAAGAGATTCTTTCCCGTTTTGGAATTGAACCCGCTCAAATAGTAGATTTTAAAGCTCTTTGCGGCGATCCTTCTGATAATATCCCGGGAGTGACCGGAATTGGCAAAAAAACAGCCACAAAACTTCTTTTAGAATTTGCCAGCCTTGAAAATTTATACAAAAACCTTGAAGAAAATTCTGAAAAAGCTAAAAATTTAAACCAGAAATTACGAGAACTTCTCTTAAAATACAAGGAGCAAGCTTTTTTTAGTAAGTCCTTGGCTTTAGCTAAAGATGATGTCTCAATAGACTTTAAATTAGACCCCTGTCAATGGAAAAATTTTGATAAAAAGCAAATTTCTGAAATTTTTGAAAAATATGAATTCTACAGTTTGATAAAAAGATTGCCAGAGATTTATTCTCTGAAAAATCCTGTTTCCGTTTCACAACAAAGGTTAATCTTTCCTTAATTGTTTTATGATGGCTTTATTAAAAGACAAAAAAATTTCTGGAAAAAAAGAAGGGATAAAAATTAGTATCTTTATTAAATTATTATTAATTCTTTTAGTGGTTTCTATTATTCCCACCGTTGTCTCTTTTTTCTTAACTGTCTCTACTTACCAAAAGATTATTGAAACTGGTGTTATTCAAAAATATCTTCCTCGAGGGGATGTCGGAATTGAGAAAGAATTATTTTTGGCTCAAAAAAATATCAGGGTTCAAGCGACCCTACTACTTCTTTGGGTAATTTTTTTAACAGCTATAATTTGTTTTTGGGGTAGTCGGAGTTTAACAAAACCCATCCGCGAACTTTTAAAAGGGGCAAGGGAGGTTTCCAAAGGGAATTTAGAGATAGAGCTAAGAAAAAAATCTGAAGATGAAATAGGAGAATTAGTAGAAGGTTTTAATCAAATGGTAAAAGATTTGAGAAAATCTCACCGAGAACTTCAAGAAGCTAAAAATATTTTGGAAATAAAGGTAAGAGCCAGGACCAAAGAACTTGAGGAATTAACGGGGACTTTAGAGGAAAAAGTAGAATCAAGAACTAAAAGATTAGAGGCAAAAATTGAAGAATTGGAGAAATTTCAAAAATTGACAGTTGGCAGAGAATTAGAAATAGCAGAACTAAAAAAGAAAATTAAAAAATTAGAAGAAGAATCTAAAAAACAAACTTCCTAAAACCCCGTAGAAGAATTTTGAATAAGCTCCGCAAATTTGATTTTTCTAAAGAAAAATCCATTCAAAATTTCTCTACGGGGTAAATAAGATGACAAAGGAATTAAAAGAAAGTCAATTACTATTAGAGGAGGAAGAAAAAAATAGAACTTTAGCCGTTATTAGTAATTTCACCGATGGTCTTTTAGTTTTTGATAAAGAAAACGCGCTTTCTTTAATTAATCCTCAAGCTGAATTTTTTTTAAAGATTAAAGCTAAAGAAGTGATTGGGAAATCGCTTTCAGAACTTAGTAATTCCCCCAATTTCCGTCCCTTAGTGAATCTTTTAATGAAAAAAAACAAAGAAATTTTTAGAAAAGAATTAACTCTTAAAAAAAACTTAATTTTGGAAGTATCTATAGTTTCTATAGAAAGACCAAAAAAAGAAAATGAAACATTGGTGATTTTACATAATATTACCCGGGAAAAAACCGTAGAAAGAATGAAAAGCGACTTTATTTCTTTAACCGCTCACCAATTAAGAACGCCTTTGAGCGGAATTAAATGGGGTCTTATTATGATTTTAAAAGAAGATTTTGGCAAAATTACAAAAGAACAAAAAGATATTTTAGAAAAGACATATTTTACTAATGAAAGAATGATTAGCTTGGTTGATTCCCTTTTGGATGTAACAAGAATTGAGGAAGGAAGATTTCTTTATAAACCTACTAAAGAGGACCTTGTTGGAATCACAGAAGAAGTGATTGACCTTTTAAAAGGGATTGCCGAAAGAGAAAAAATTAAAATTAAATTTTTAGTTGAAGGAAATATTCCAAAAGTAAAAGTAGATAGAGAAAAAATCTCATTTTGTATTCAGAATTTAATTGAAAATGCAATAATATATAATAATCCTAACGGCAAGGTGACAATTTTATTAAAATATGATAAAACAAAAAATCAAATATTATTTTCAGTCAAAGATACCGGAATTGGAATTTTGAGAGATGACCAGGATAGAATATTTAGTAAATTTTTTCGAGGAACTTTAGCAATAAAGAAAGAAACAGTAGGATCAGGTTTAGGGTTATTTGTTACAAAGAATGTTGTTGAGGCCCACCAAGGTAAAATTTGGTTTGAGTCTGAAAAAGGAAAGGGCTCAACTTTCTACCTTACTTTGCCAGTAAAAGAAAAAAACTATGCCTGAAAACAAGCCGAAAATTTTAATAATTGAGGATGACCCCAGTAGTACCGAGCACATAACGCTTTATGTGCTCGGACTACGGGGCAGGGCGAGGCAATAGTGAGGCTATCTCCATTTAATATGCCTGAAAACAAGCCGAAAATTTTAATAATTGAGGATGACCGTTATTTAAGGGAGTTAATTATTAAAAAATTTGAAAAAGAAAAATTTGAAATTTTAGAGGCTATAGATGGTCAAGAAGGTTTAAAAAAAGCGAAAGAAGAGAAACCTAATTTAATTTTACTTGATTTAATTTTACCGGGGACAGATGGCTATGCGGTTTTATTTCAGATTAAAGCAGATCCTGAAATATCTTCTATCCCTGTAATTATTCTTTCTAATCTTGGTCAAATCCAGGAGATTCAAAAAGGATTGAAGTTGGGAGCTGTTGATTATTTAGTAAAAGCTCATTTTACTCCGGAAAAAATTCTTGAGAAAGTAAAACGTTATATCTAACATGCCCGAGCTTCCAGAAGTTGAAACAACCGTAAATCAATTAAAGAAGAAAGTCCTGGGAAGGACTTTTATTGATGTTTGGACAGATTTCCCAAAAACAATTAAAAAGCCTAAAACCTTCGAGCAATTTAAAAAAGAAATTAAAGGGGAAAAAATTCAAAAACTCTGGCGGAGAGGAAAAAATATAATTTTTGATTTATCTGAACAAAAAGTTTTATTAATCCATCAAAAATTGACAGGCCATTTGTTAATTGGAAATTGGAAATTGGAAATTGGAAATTGGAAGCCATTGAAAACTGGGCCGCTTCAGGAAAAAATAAACACCTATATTCATTTAATGTTTTGGCTAAGCGGAAATTTGATGTTAGCCCTTTCTGACTTGCGAAAATTTGCCAAAGTTGAGTTATGGACTAAAGAGGGGTTTAAAAATTTGAAAGGATTTAAAAATTTGGGACCCGAACCCCTAACAAAAGACTTTACTTTCGGAAAATTTAGAGGAATTTTGAAAAATAAAAAAGGGAAAATTAAACAAGTTTTAATGAATCAAGAAGTTATTGCTGGAATTGGAAATATTTATTCTGATGAGATTTTATGGGAAGCTAAAGTTCACCCATTTAAAGATGTCTCAAAATTAAAAGAAGATAATTTAAAGAAAATCTACCAAGCTTTAAGAAAAATTTTAAAAAAGGCAGTTAAACTCGGAGGAGAAAGTATCTCTGATTACCGAGACATTGAAGGTAAAAAAGGAGGGTTTGATATTTTAAGAAAAGTTTATCGTCGCCGAGGAGAAAAATGTAGCCGATGTGGAACAATTATAAAAAGAATAAAATTAGCCGGCAGGAGCGCTCATTACTGCCCCAGGTGCCAGAAATGACTAATTAACCTAATTTCTAATTGCTCTAATCAAATCCCAATTCCCAAATCCCAATGACCAAAATATTTTAGACATTTAGTCATTAGACATTGGTCATTGATTAGGTCAATTAGGTTAATTAGAAATTAGACATTTTAATATGATTATTTTTCTTTATGGCGAAGACGGATATAGAAGTCGCCAAAAATTGAATGAAATAATAAAGCAATATAAAAAAATTCACAAAACAGGGCTGAATTTAAAATATTTTGATTTAAACCCCGTTAGAGGTCAAGGAGTTTCGGTAAAAACACAAAGAAAACAAACCTCTAACGGGGTAAAAGAAAAAAATTTTCAGGATTTCAAGGAAGTATTTAGAATTAAGTCAATGTTTAAAGAGAAAAAACTTCTGATTTTAGAAAATGTATTCGCCAATAAAGATTTTAAAGAAAAATTTTTAGCTATTAAAAAAGATTTTGTAAATTCTGAAGATATTATTTTATTTTATGAGTTAAAAACCATTTCAAAAGATAATTTTTTTAATTTTTTAAAAAATAACGCCAAATGCCAGGAATTTCAACCATTAAGTAATCAGAAATTGAAAGATTGGATAAAAAATGAATTTGAAAAGTTTAAAATAAAAATTAGCAAAAGCGCCTTAGAAAAGTTAATTGATTTTGTTGGCAATGATCTTTGGAGGCTCTCAAATGAGATTAAAAAATTGGCGGCTTTCAAAAAAAAGGAAATTATTGAAACGAAAGATATTGAACTTTTGGTAAAATCAAAAATCGAAGCTGATATTTTTAAAACAATTGATGCTATTTCTCAAAAAAATAAAAAGAAAGGACTAAGTTTAATAAAAAAACATCTACAAATCGGAGATAATCCTCTTTATCTCTTCGCTATGATAAATTTTCAATTTCGCAATCTTTTAGTAATAAGAGACCTTATTGATAGAGGGAAAAATTATTGGGAGATTTCAAGATTGACCAAACTTCATCCCTATGTTGTTAAAAAATGTTATTTGCAAGCAAAGAAATTCACCCTCTCAGAATTAAAAGAAATTTATAAACTTATCTTTCAAATAGACTATAAAATTAAAACCGGTCGAGTAGAGTTAGAGACCGGCTTAATTCTCTTAATTTCAAAAATCTAAACCTTAGTTCTATCTAAAAGTTTTGTTATTCTCGATTTTTTTCTGGAAGCTGTGTTTTTTTTAATTATTCCAACTTTCGCTGATTTATCTAAAATTTTATATAATTGAGGCAGAATTTTTTTTGCTTCTTCAATCTTTTTTTCAGCAGCCAAACTTATCACTTTTTTAGTAAGCTCTTTTATTTTATTTTTGTAGACTAAATTTCTTTTTCTTCTTTTTAAGCTTTGTCTTAAAGCTTTTTTTGCAGATTTAGTTATCGGCATATTGTTTCGCTTTGCTCGGTCAAATGCAAAATGACAGAGCAAAATTAAAAATTGGATACAAATATAACATAGCAAATAAAAATTATTTTTGCAAGAAAAAAGATATTTTTCAGTTTGTAAAATTCCATCCTCTCAGCTATAATCAAATAATTCGTATATTCGTAAATATTCGTAATTCGTAGGGCATATGATTTCTTACCTCTTAGGGAAAATAATTTTAAAGAAAGAAAAATTTGTTATTTTAGATGTGAATGGGGTTGGTTACAAGGTTTTTTTATCAGAGGAGGCTCTTTTAAAAATACCGCAAGAAGCAGAGCATCTCAAGGTTTTTTGCTTTCTTGACGTTCGGGAAAACACCTTAGATTTGTATGGTTTTTTAACCTTAGAAGAGCTTGAATTTTTTGAAATTTTAGATAATATTTCTGGTATTGGGCCAAAAGCCGCTCTTAAGATTTCAGCTCGAGGACCCCTGGAAAAAGTTAGAAAGGCAATTTTAGCAGGTGATGAAAAAATTTTTGAAGGAATTTCTGGAATCGGAAAAAAGAAAATTCAGACAATTATTTTAGAACTAACGGGGAAAATTAAAGAAATTTCGAAAGAAAGAAGTCAAGAGAGCGAGGAAGCCGAATATGCTTTAATTAATTTAGGGTTTTCAAAACAGAAAGCAAAAGAAGTTTTGTCTAAAATACCCAAAGAAATTAAGGATACCGAAAGCAAAATAAAAAAAGCTTTGGAGATTTTAGGAAAATAAAGAGTTTTGTCCTGCCCAAATTTTTGTCCTTGTGCTTTCAGCACAAATTTCGCAAAACGAGAACAAAAACTTGGGCAGGTTACAAAACCTTTACTGAGCACATAACGCCTTATGTGCTCGGTGTAAGAACTTGTAACGCTCCTTCGTCGCTAACAATTTCTAACACATGAAGCTCTCTAAAATTTTAAAATACTGCGATTTTGAAAAAATAATAGGCCCAAAGAATATTGAAGTTTCTGGGATTTGTTATCATTCCAAAAAGACAAAACCCAATTTTATGTTTTGCGCGATAAAAGGCCAGAATACTGATGGCCATTTTTTTATTGATGAAGCGATTTCAGAAGGAGCAAAAACTATAATTTGTGAAAAACCATTTTCTCAAATAGAAAATGTTGCTCAAATTATTGTTAAAGATTCGAAAATTGCCTTATCTCAAGCATCTCAAGCTTTTTATAACTTTCCTAACAAATCATTAAAAATTATTGGAGTAACCGGAACAAACGGCAAAACAAGTACCACTTTTTTAATTAAGGCAATTTTAGATACAGCCGGCCTGGCTTCGGGTTTAATAGGAACTATTTATTACCAGGCTGAAAAAGAAATTTTAAAACAAGCCGAAAGAACAACTCCAATGAGTTTAGATTTAATCCAGATTTTTGATGAATTTTTAAAAAGAAATCTGAAATATAGCGTGATGGAAGTTTCCTCTCATTCATTAGATTTAAAAAGGGTTTATGGTTTGGGTTTTAAAATAGCTGTTTTTTTAGGAATTTCCAGAGAACATTTAGATTATCATAAAAATCTTAAAAGTTATCTAAAAACCAAATTAAAAATTGTTAATGAAAATAAATCCGATTTTGTTTTAGTAAATATTGACAACCCCTTTGGCAAAAACTTTTTATCAAAAGTTCCAAAAAACACAAAAAAATTAACTTTTGGCAAAAACCCAAAAGCTGATATTTTAGCTAAAGACATTAAAACAAGCTTTGAGGGAACTTCTTTTAAAATTTGTTACAAAAATAAAATAATTCCAATTAATTTAAAACTAATTGGCGATTTCCAAGTTTATAACGGCTTAGCCGCTTTTGGAGTTGGAGTATTGCTTAGAATTCCTTTAAAAATCATAAAAACCGGCTTTGAAAAAATAAAGGTAATTCCCGGAAGGTTTGAAGTGGTTAAAGCTAAAGATTTTAAAATAATTATTGATTATGCTCATACCCCTGAAGCTCTTAAAAAATTATTATTAAACTGTAAAAAACTGCCTCATCAAAAATTAATTTTAGTTTTTGGTTGCGGCGGCACTCGAGATAAAACAAAAAGAATTCCGATGGGAGAAATTGCCGGAAATTTAGCTGATTTTACAATTATTACCAGCGATAATCCTCGTTTTGAGAAACCAGAATCAATAATTAACCAAATAGAGAAAGGAATTAAAAAAACAAAAGGAAATTATTTAAAGATTGTTGACAGAAAAAAAGCTATTGAAAAAGCAATAAAATTTGCTAAAAAAGACGATTTAGTTGTCATTGCCGGCAAAGGCCATGAAACCTCTCAAACCTTCAAAGATAGAACTATTCCTTTTTCCGATAAAAAAGTAGCGAAAAACCTTTTAGCCCGAATCTACCGAGGTCGGACCTCGGCAGATTCGCTTAAATGGGGGAGGTCTGCGGAGGTCTGACCTCCGCAGATTCGCTTAAATAGAAAAGGGGAAAATAGGGACGTGCACATTTTTTTCATTTTTGTTCCAAAGGTTATTATAAGGAACTACTAGGTCTGACCTAGTATCTGTTAGTATTTACTAGGTCTGACCTAGGTATTTTATAAGTTAGAGAGTGGTTGTTCTTTTAAAGGAAAATGGGGCCAGCTCTATTTTTCTCCTCCTGCCAGTTTCTGTTAAATTTTTTTAATCTTCTTTTCCAGTCTTCTTATTAAACTGGTCAATCTTTTCACCTCTTCTAAGATTAGTTTTTGTTCGTGTTTCCATTAACCAATACCCGGTGTTGGAAAAATAAGCGTTACCAATGTGCTGGTCCATTTGTGGCATTAATTTGCCATTGTTTTTTGTTTTGGTATAATAATACCGATGGATTTATCCGAAAAACAAAAAGATCATCTGGCCAAAATTGCCCAAAAATATAGTTTGGAGCTGATTTTGCTTTTCGGATCTCGGATAGAAAAAAAACTTCACCAAGAAAGCGACTACGATGTTGCTTATCTAAGCAGTCGTCACCTAGATTTAATGGAAGAGGCTCAGCTAATTGTTGATTTAGCGCCAATTTTTAAAAGCGAGAATATAGATTTAGTAAATCTTAAAAGAGCCAACCCTCTATTACTCTACGCCATTACTAAAAATTGCCAGGTTATTTATGAAAAAAAACCACTAACCTTTGCTTCTCTGAGAGCTTATGCCTTTAAGAAATATGTCGAGACAAAACCGCTATACGAGGCAAAATTTAAACGGTTACAGGAAACCATCAAAACTCTATGACTTTTGAAAAAGCTTTTGTAGTTCAAAAACTGGAACAAACTTGCGGTTATTTAAAGGAAGTAGAAGAATTATTTAAATTTTCGGACAAAGAGATTTTAGCTGATTCCGGACGAGTTCACATTGCCGAAAGACTTTTACAGCTTATCGTAGACACGATCATTGACATTAATCAGCATTTTATCGGAGAGTTAAATTTAAAAATTTCTGATGACCTTCAAGGAACTTTTTATATTTTAGGCGAAAACAAAATTTTACCAGAGGATTTTGCCCAAAAAATAGCTTCGGTTGTGGGGTTACGAAATCGCATCGTCCACCGCTACGAATCACTTGATAAGGAGCTTTTTATCAAAACATTCCGGGAAAATTATCCAGATTTCAAAAGCTACATTAATTTTATCAATCAATACTTATCCAAAATAGAGTGAAAAATGGGGTAAAAAATCTATAATGTTTAAAACCCGAGGTTAAACATCTGAACTTAGCGGAGGATAACTCTCTGCTTTTTTTATTTTTTAAATTTGTGATAGAATGTTTGTAGAATTTATGATTTTATTAAAAGATTTAATAGAGATTACAAATGGTAAGTTAATTCGAGGAGATTTAAATACAAAAGTTGAAAATTTTTCTATAGATACCAGAACCTTAAGAAGAGGGGATGTTTTTTTAGCGATAGTCGGCGAAAATTTTGATGGTCATGATTTTTTAAAAGAAGCAATAAAAAAAGGAACAAGTGGTTTAATTGTTTCAAAAATACCAGACGAGATAGAGCTAGCGGGGCTCGCTGTCTCACGAGGTTTTATTTTAGAAGTCAAGGATACATTAAAGGCATTAGGGGATATTACCTCTTTTTTTAGAAAAAAATCTAAAGCTAAGATTATAGCAGTTACTGGGAGTAATGGGAAAACAACAGTAAAGGAAATGACTGCTTCAATTTTAGAAAGTAAATTTAAGGTTTTAAAAGCTCC
>Ga0066637_10003546_pt1 | contig 10495 bp, 10 predicted proteins | sample CryGeyCG2014_020_FD_62737 | JGI IMG/M metagenome (GOLD analysis project Ga0066637, IMG submission 62737) | Groundwater microbial communities from aquifer - Crystal Geyser CG08_land_8/20/14_0.20 | ecosystem: Environmental > Aquatic > Deep subsurface > Groundwater | place: USA: Utah: Grand County...
AACCTCACCGCTTTTCTTTTCAGTTGTAAATATCAGGCAGGAGAGGGTTTGAAATTTTTTTATACCAATTCCTTTAATCTTTTTGATTTCCTCTTTGTTTTTAAAATTACCGTATTTACTGCGATAATCAATTATATTCTGCGCCAGTTTCGGACCTATACCTGGTAAACTTTCCAGTTCTTTTTTATTTGCTGTATTGATATTTACCGGCATATGGACAATACTATTAGAGTCTAAAATAGAAAGGATTGCCTTTCTGGATGCACTTTTGCTAATACCTGCTTTTTCTAAAAGACGCCCAATAGAATCAGATATAGCTACTTTATAAACACCAGGATATACTACTTCACCATATACATATACTTCTACAGATTGCTTGCCCTTTATTATCTCAAAAGAATCTCCTGTTCGATAATCCCTCAAAAGAATAATCAAGGCGCCAGCAATTATTAAAAAAATTAAAAATAAAAGGGCTTTCTGCTCTTTTTTATTGAACATCATACACTCTTTTTCGCCGGGTAGGTCTTGACGACCGGGTAGGTCTTGACGACCGGGTAGGTCTTGACGACCGGGTAGGTCTTGACAACTAAGGAAATTATACCAAAAGTTATCACAACCTTCAGGACTAAAGTCCTGAGTTACGTAACTCAGACCTTCAGGTCTGATTTTTCTTGACGACAAAAGATAAAATGAGTTTTGAAATATTGATGGCTGAATCAGGATATGCCAATCCCTCTGCCTTAGTTTTGAGTTCTTCTAATTTTTCTGGATTTTTAAGAAAATTACGAATTATAGACCATACCTTCTCGCCTTTGCCTCCATAAACTCCCACGCCTTTAGCAAGAAGGAATTTCAAGTTATTATCCTCCTGTCCCTGTATTACCCTCACAAGCACCATTGGCAAAGACGAAACCATGGATTCCGCTATGGTAAGCCCACCTGGTTTAGTAACAATAAGATCTGATACAGCCATCATTTCATCCACATTATCTACAAATCCGAACACGAGGAAAGGCATATTCATATATTCCTTCATTTTTTCCATCTCCAACTTCAGTTCTTCATTCTCTCCTGCAACTAATATCATCTGCAAAGGTAATTTTTCCTCCTCGTATTTTTTCAATGTTCCCAGTAAATCGATGCAGAAACCTGTGCCACCCCCCATAAAAAGAACAGTGAACAGCTCGGGATTTAAACCGAACTTCCTGCATAATTCTAATTTGTTCTTTGGAAGACTAAATTTTCTTGAAATTGGAATTCCGTATTCATAAATTGCATTCCCGGGGATATCCCTGCCCAGTAATATATTTGACATCTCCGGACATGGTGAAATAAAAGCATCTACACCTGGTCTTGTCCAGTAAGAATGAACACCAAAATCAGTTATTACCCCGATGAGTGGAATATTTATTTTTTTCTTTTCTTTCAGTTTTGCCACAAACATACAGGGAAAAACCTGCGTGCAAACTATTGCATCTGGTTTATAGCTAACAATCAACTCTCCCATTCTAAACAGGAAATATCCACCCAATTTCCTTAATAGCCTTAATTTATCCTCTATGAGAGAATAAGGAAATCTGAATTTGTCATTTTTCTCGTCATACATCTTTTCAGCTATCTCAGATTTTGCCCCTAACATTTGTAATAGTTCTTTCATCCCCATCTCATTATTGACCGGCCCACCATCGACAATACTTTTTATTTCTGACTCAACCCCGCAATCAAAAGCATATTCAAGAGCCCTCTTAACCTTTATTCCTTTAATCAAACCCTGCAAACCTGACATCTCTGCAATTTTAGCTTTACCCTCCTGTGGGTCATAGAGATATCCCCAGGTTTTTGGATTTGAATGAAGAAGTTTAAAATAAAATCCACTTATTGCTCTGGCTATTCCCGGATGAGTAAATTGAAAAAAATTTACAATTTCAGTTTCTACACCGGGCTCCAATTCTCTTAAGGCACTCTGAATAGACTCGGCAGCTTTTTTGTGTCCGGACCCAATAAATGAAGCAAGGATTAGAATCTTAGACATAAATACTTCAAGCCTGATGCACATAAAATTGTTACAAATGGAATTGCCGGTAAAAAATACCTGATTCCTTCTCCTGGATAAATAAAATGGATAGAAGAAATCAAAAACATCATGAGCATATTTATAAACGAAAGTATTCCGAGTTGATTCTTCTCTATAAACACTCCTGCAACTCCAATTATAAATAAAATCGCCAATCCAGGCGGAATACCATAGAAGAATGATTTAGGACCAAAATACCAGGGTTTATCTGGAGTAACTGGAATTGAAGTAACATAAAATTTTGTATGCTCAATCAATTTAGAAGGAAAACTAAACCACAATGAAGGCCAGCTTAAAATAAATGTCAGGATGCCAAGAACAAGAAAAATAACATAAGCATTCCAGGATTTAGGGGGGTGGTATTTTATAATCCAGATCAGCATAGCAACAGGTATTATAAAAGTTGTCATTTTTGAACCCAATGCAAGTCCAAAAATTATCCCTGAAATATATATCCAGTATTTAGTCTTCAAACCTTTCAGGAAAAATATTACTATCAAAAACCAGAAAAGGGCAAGATTAATATTTATTTCAGCAAGGTGTGCATATTTAACAACTTCCGGAATACACAGAAGAAATACACTTGCACAAATAGCCATACCTCTTCCAAGATAAGGAGATGAAAAGATATACAAAACAACCATTAAAAGTGAAAAATTTATTATTGTCGCAAGCCGGTATGAAGTAAGATTTCCGACTTTATTATGAAATATTGACCAGGTAATACCAGATAAAATTTTTACAAACGAAGGATGTTCATAACCTATATCCCAGTGTCTAAGAAGAACATCTTTTGAAAATGGATCGGGGTTCTTTATCCATTCAATGAACGAACCAGCACACATTGTGTAAACCACTTCATCAGGAGTCCTGGAATAATCTTTAGTTGAATAAAAAAGCCAGAAAAAAGTGACACCTGCCAGCATTGTAATGAGAATGGCGTAAAATATTTTTTTCATCCTCCTGCCTGGGTACTCCTTTTTTGAAAAAAGTTTTTAATGTTCTCTGGCATTCTCATCAAAAATAGAACAAGAATTCCAAGTGGAAACAAAAGTAAATATTTAGGTTCGCCAAAAAACCTGTATGAAACTAGCCAGGTTAAAAATAGAATTAAGGAAAAAGTGATAACTGAACCAATAAAACGAACTTTCATAATATAATGAATAAATAACCACACTGAAAAAGCAAACAAAGTTTCAAAAGGTAACAAAAAAACTGATGCACCAAGTGATGTAAGAGTTCCCTTTCCCCCTCTGAAATTAAGGAATATTGACCAATCATGCCCTGTTACAGTTATCAATCCTATAACAATTAAGCAGGGGAGTGAAATGCCCAGATTTTTTGCTATAAGGACAGGGACTATCCCTTTACAAAAATCAATGAACGCAATTATAAATGCAGGTGTGCTCCCAATTACTGTAGCAATATTGCCAGCACCAGGATTCTTATCTCCGATGGTTCGAATATCTACCCCCTTAGTCCATTTACAGTAGATATAGGATGGAGATATGGAACCCAAAAAATATCCTCCCGCAATCATTCCAAAGGTAATAAAAATAGAACCTGTCCCCATTTTATTTATTAAACAACTATATTTATCAATTTATCTGGAATGAATATTATATTCTCAATTGTCTTGCCGCCTGTCCACTTTCGCACTTTTTCCCTGTTCAAAACCATTTTTCTAACATCTTCCTCACTAATTCCAGATGGAACCAGCATTTTGTCCCGAACTCGTCCATTCACCTGAATGATAATTAAAGTCTCTTCCTCTTTAATCAGTTCAGGATTGTATTTGGGCCAGGACTGATTAAAAATGCTGGGTTTATTTCCCATCGATTCCCACATCTCCTCGCAAATATGAGGCACAAATGGAGAAAGAAGCAGCACAATAGTTTCTAAAATTTCTTTGCGGATTGGGCTGGATTGTTGCACTGTGTTAATTAATTCCATTATACTGGCAATTGCTGTATTGAAATGAAACCGCTCAATATCCTCTGTTACTTTCTTGATTGTGTGATGTAACTTTCTTAAGATTCTTTGATTCTCTTGTCCGCTATATTTTTCTGACTCTACGACTTGCTTTACGAGTCTCCACACTCTATTCAAGAACCTGTTTGCACCCTCTATCCCTTCATCGCTCCATTCGAGATCCGGTTGTGGAGGAGCTGCAAAAAGCATAAATAACCGCAGAACATCTGCACCATACCTTTCAATAATTTCGTCTGGGCTAACAACGTTCCCTTTTGACTTGGACATCTTTGCACCATCTTTAATAACCATCCCATGAACAAGAAGGTTAGTAAATGGTTCTTCATTGTTGACCATACCAATATCCTTTAGAAATTTATTGAAGAATCGTGCATAAAGCAGATGGAGTATAGCGTGTTCTACGCCTCCAACATATTGTTCCACTGGCATCCAGTAATTTACATCTTCTAAATTAAACGGAACTTTTTCTGAATTTATACTTGTATAACGCAGAAAATACCAGGATGAACATACAAAAGTGTCCATTGTATCTGTTTCCCGCCTCGCCCTTCCTCTACATTTAGGGCAGGTACAATTTACAAATTCTTCTACATATGCTAACGGCGATTGACCCTTTCTTGTAATTGTTATTTTTTTGGGAAGCTTAACTGGTAAATCATTTTCTGGCACCGCTACTATCCCACATTTTTCACAATACACAATAGGAATAGGTGTACCCCAGTATCTCTGGCGGGAAATACACCAGTCCCGAAGTTTATAATAAACTTTTCTTTCCCCAATCCCCTGCTGTTCCATCCATATCCCAATCTTATCAATTGCTTGTTTATTTTCTAACCCATTAAATTGCCCCGAGTTAACCAGAACCCCTTCTCCTTCATAAGATTGCGTCATTTCTTCTACATTCTGCAGTTTAGAGTCTGAAGTCTGCTTTTGTATCACAATCCGCATTGGTAGCCCGTATTTCTTAGCGAATTCAAAATCCCTCTGGTCATGTGTAGGTACTGCCATTATGGCACCTGTCCCGTACTCCGTAAGAACATAATTAGCAACCCAGATAGGAATTTTCTCATTATTTACAGGATTTACTGCATAAAAACCTGTCCAAATACCCTCTTTTTCCATATCCAAAATGGTAGCGATAGTCATATCCTTTGACTTTGCCTTTTCAACAAATTTCTTTATTAATCCCCGGCTTTTTGACAAATGAATTATGTTATTGACAAGCGGATGTTCAGGCGATAAAACAACATAGGTTGCACCGAAGATGGTATCCGGTCTTGTCGTAAACACCGGTAGTTCCTCATTTTTAATTTTAAATTTTATCTCCACCCCCTCACTTCTACCTATCCAGTTTTTCTGCATCAACAGCACCCTTTCAGGCCATTCCTTGAGATTTGAAGTGTCAAGCAATCTTTCTGCATACGAGGTTATACTGAGAAACCATTGTTCCAAATTCTTTTGTTCTACTTTTGTATTGCACCGCCAGCATTGGCCATCTATTACCTGTTCATTAGCAAGCACAGTCTCACATTTAGAACACCAATTCGCAGGTGTTTTTTTTCTGTACGCCAGCCCTTTTTCATAAAATTTCAGAAAAAACCACTGATTCCACCTATAATATGACGGTTCGCATGTAATAATTTCTCTTCTCCAATCATAGGAAAAACCAAGACGTTTAAACTGTGCCCGTATATTATCAATACATTGATATGTCCAGGTGGCTGGGTGCATACTCCTTTCAAAAGCTGAAATCTCAGCAGGCATTCCAAATGAATCATATCCAACAGGATGCAGGACATTAAAACCCTGAAGCAGTTTAAATCTTGCTATTACATCTGTGATGGAATATGGTCTTGTATGTCCTACATGAAGCGTGGCAGAAGGATATGGAAACATTTCGAGAACATAATATTTTTCTTTAGATGAATCTTTCTCGACCTCATAAATTTTATGTTGTTCCCAATATTTTTGCCATTTGTATTCTATTTCAGCAAATGGATATTTATCCTCCATTAATTTTCTCCTCTGATGGTTTACTTTGTTCAATCAATTACTTTTGCTTTTTTTTCTTCATCCGTTTTTTTCTACTCACACGAAATAAATGTCTTCTCCTTTTTTGTTTTGACTTACTCCTCGCCATTTCTCTACTCCTTTACTATATATTCTTTTAAACTCTGGGCAACTTCTGTGTCTATTTTTACATCTAAAATTATTTTTCCATCCAGAAATTCTCGCTTTAACACCTCTCCCTTCCTATATATGAATGGCAGAATCTTCATTCCCAATTGATAAGGAATGGAAAGGCGCAACAAATTTCTCCTTGGCTCAAAGAAATCTGCCATTCTTTGCAGAAGATTATCTAATCCTTCTTTGTACAGTGCAGAAATAGCAACACTGTCAGGAGTTTTTTCCACCATTCGATTGATTGCGATTGATGATTTTAACTTATCCTTTTTGTTAAAAACTGTAAGAATGGGTTTTTTTTCTGCTCCCAACTCCTCCAGAACTTTATAAACAGTATTTATTTCTTCTTCCATTTTATTAGAACTTATGTCCACTATATGCAAAAGCAAATCTGCAACTTTTACTTCCTCTAAGGTAGATTGAAAAGCAGCTACAAGATGGTGTGGAAGGTTCTTGATAAATCCTACTGTGTCTGTTAGTAATACTTCTTGATTATTGGGAAGTTTAATTCTCCTTGTAGTTGGATCAAGGGTAGCAAACAATTTATCGTCTACCATGACCCGGGCATCGCTCAAAACATTCAATAAAGTACTCTTGCCAGTATTTGTATATCCCACTAAAGAAACAAGGCAATGCCCTCCTAAGTAATGTAACCTGCCTTCCTTCTGGACCGCCCTCCTCCTTCTAATATTTTCTATTTCTTTTTTAAGTACGCCAATACGCTGCCTGATTCGGCGCCTGTCGTATTCAAGTTTTGTCTCGCCAGGGCCTCTTGTACCTATACCTCCTGCCAATTGTGAGAGCAAAACTCCATACCCTGTAAGTCGTGGCAAAAGATGCATCAGTTGTGCAAGTTCTACCTGCAATTTTCCTTCTATTGTCCTGGCACGCTGAGCAAATATGTCAAGAATTAAACCTGCTCTGTCAATTATTTTAACCTTGATGATTTCTTCTAAATTTCTCTGTTGCGCAGGAGAGAGGTCAGCATCAAAAATAACGAGATTTACATTTGCCTCCTGACAGTGAACGGCTATCTGGTTTGTTTTTCCTTTTCCGATATAGTAAGCGGGGTGTATTCTTTTTCTTCTCTGGACAATCTTATCCACTACTTCTGCACCAGCAGAGACTGTAAGACGCTCTAACTCCTCTAAATCTTCTTTGTTGCCATCCCTTAAACCTATCAGTATTGCTCTTTCCATATAATTTTGTTACTTTTTATACTTTTGTTCGCTCTTTGGAACAAACCATTTTATAAAATTATAACTGATTCCTAAAGGCTCAACCTTTATCCCCTTGAATCTTCCATGTATTGCAGGAAGTGCATCTCTTACATAGAGAAAACAATAGGGTTGCTCTTCAGCCAGAATTTCATGGAAACGATGGTATATTTTCTTTCTTTTTTCAGGAGCAAAAATCCTGCGCCCTTCTTCTAAAAGTCTATCCACTTCTTTGTTCTTGTAGGAAATGAAGTTATAGCCTTTTTTAATCTGGCTCGAGTGCCAGATTGAAAATTGGTCAGGATCCAATGAGAGACTCCAGCCCAGTACAACTGCATCAAATTTCTTCTTATCCACATATTCGTGAACAAATGTACTCCACTCTAAAATTCTTATTTTCACCTTTATTCCAATCTTGCTTAACTTCTCCTGGATAATTGTGGCACACAACTCCCTTTCCTTGTTTCCCTGATTTGTAATAATAGTAAATTCAAATGGCATACTTTCCTTCTCAAGGATACCGTCACCATCCTTATCTTTCCATCCAGCCGATTCTAATAGACGTCTTGCTTTATCCAAATCATAGGTATAGTCCTTCAGCTTGGAATTGTATGCCCAGAATGTGGGAGGATATGGCCCTGTTATTGGTCTGCCAAATCCCTGCAGCACTGTTTCAACTATTTCCTTTTTGTTAATCGCGCAGGAAATAGCCTGCCTTACTTTTTTATCCTGGAAAAGTGGACTCAGCAAATTAAACCCCAGGTATGTATATGAATTTAGAGCCGGGTGACGGTATAAATTAACTCCATATTTTGCAGGAAGTGTTTCACTTTCCTTAACATACTGGTCTGAAGCCAAACCCATTGAGTCAATGGTGCCTTTCAACAATTCTGAGAACTGAACGCTTAAGTCCGGAATTATACGATAAACATATCTATCAATGTACGGTCTTCCCTCAAAATAATTCGGGTTTGATTCAAGGACAATTTTTTCCATTGTGCTCCATTTCTTGAAAATATACGGACCGGTTCCAATTGGATGCCTGTTAAATAGAGATTTGTTAAAATCTCCATTTTCTAAAATATGTCTTGGGATAATTCCCATACCCCAGCTTTCTAATGCAGGTGCAAATGGTTCTTTATAGAATACGCGCACTGTCCAGCTATCAGGAGTTTCTATTTTTTTCACTTTTTCGAAATCGCTAAAATATGGAGTTTTAACTTTGGGGTCAATCAGCCTTTCATAAGTAAATCGAACATCAGAGCTGGTAAAGTCCTCTCCGTCATGCCACTTGACTCCTTTCCTTAGATGGAAAGTAATTATAAGCCCGTCTGATGAAACTTCCCAGGATTGTGCGAGGTCCCCTACAAGTTTTATATTCCTGTCATATTTGACCAATCCATTGAATACCAGGGCATTTATGTCGCCGGATGCGCTGTCAGTGGCGAGTACCGGATTCAAACGAGAAGCATCGCCAATGGATGCTTCAATTATCGTATCGCCACAGGCAGGAACTCCCCCTTCTTCACTTATTTTCTCTGATTTCTTCGCACAGCCTGCCAGTAAACTAAACACCAGAACTATCGTTAAAATCCTTTTCATTCTATCTCCCGCTGTTTAGAAATAACAAGTAGCACCCGTTCCACCTCGCAGGTAGAATAAGTTTCAAATTCTCACTTTTCAGGACAAGAGCATTGAGTATTGCGTCCCTTTCATGCGAATACTAATCGTCCTTTTGGTTCAGGGATTGGACGTCCTAATTCTTCGGCGGTTTCGATCCACTCCTGGATTATTGTCTCTACATTATTCAGGGCTTGCTGATAGGTTTTTCCATCAGCAATACAGCCAGGCAATTCCGGCACCTCTGCAATAAATGCCTTATCCTCATTGCTCCAATAAATAATTACTTCATATCGACCCATTTTAACCCCCTAAAAAGTTTTCTATGCTGGGTCATAATTTTCTCTCTACAATCTAATTGTCTAATTTTCCGTATTTACGGTGCCGTCTCCCCTCCTGGTGCTGTAACGGGCGATACCGGAACTTGAGGGACTGGTGCAATTCTAATCCCGCGAGAATACATAACAGAAAGAATCAGAGCCGTAGCCACAAAAACTATGGCTGCCCCAATGGTAACCTTGACGATGAAACCTCCTGCGCCTGCACCTCCAAATAGAGAACGTTCAGCGCCACCTCCAAAAATCTCACCAAGCCCTCCCTTTCCAGTCTGAAGTAAAACAGCCAATATTAATACTATACATGCGAGCACGAAAAGTATTAAAAGAAAAGTAAACATTTTTTTCTCCTCCTTTTCCTTTTTTTGTAGTGGCAGAGTTTACTCTGCAAAGTGTTACAATATATTAACTTTTAAAATGAAAACAAACTGCATCGTATTCTGGTGGCTCCACGCCAAATTCTCTTTTAGCCACTTGAAAATCTTTCTCAGCCTTGCTTATCCATTCTTTCGTTAGATCTTTCATAAAGATGCTCCTTCTTCAAGAACGCTTTTAATGAAAAAGTCTCCCTCTTTAATCCTTCTTTCTATTGATTCAGGAGTTCTTACAATAATATCAATAGGATAAGTTACACCAAATGTCTCATCCAGAAACAAACGGATTAGAGAAGCTTGTTTATAGGGTTTGAGGTTTGTATTCATAACTATCAAGAGGTCAATGTCACTTCCTTGTGGCTCAAATTTCTCTCTAATTTTTTGGACTAATAATTGTATTTGTGGACCATCTGTAGTTTTTGTCATAACATCCTCCTCTCTTTTTTTTGTTTATGTCTGCAGAGTATCGTACCTGAGGCATACCCGTCAGAGCTTTAGTGGCGGGAACTCTGCACTTCCAGAGTGCCACTTCCAGAGTGCCTACAGTCGGCTACTTTCGGCCACTATATTTACTGTGCGATAAATCTCACCCGCTACAAAGCAGAGTAAACTCTGCCACTACAGATGTCGAGTAAACTCTGCCACTACAGATGTCGAGTAAACTCTGCCACTACAGATGTCGAGTAAACTCTGCCACTA
>Ga0066637_10003553_pt1 | contig 10474 bp, 12 predicted proteins | sample CryGeyCG2014_020_FD_62737 | JGI IMG/M metagenome (GOLD analysis project Ga0066637, IMG submission 62737) | Groundwater microbial communities from aquifer - Crystal Geyser CG08_land_8/20/14_0.20 | ecosystem: Environmental > Aquatic > Deep subsurface > Groundwater | place: USA: Utah: Grand County...
TTCAACAAAAAATATAGCAGGAGCAAAAATTTTTATTCCTGCTAGTATTTTTAGTTAAATTTTACCACTGTATGGCATGTTTTAAGTGCTTAATCCTAAATTGCTGTCCTAACGTGTCTTTTTTCTGATGATTATCCCGCTGGCATTGTAAAAAATATGGATGGAGAGGGAGGATTCTAACTTTTATTAATTTTGAATAATTTTTTAAATATATCTATAAAGATGTATTGAGTTGGTAGCGCATAGGGGACTTGGTCTTTCGTCTCACTTCGTTCGCTGCAGAGCCGCAGACTCCCTCGTCTTCGACTCAGTCCGTCTTTTCAAGTCCCGAAAACATGCATCCAGCATGTTTTCTTCTGTTTAGTTTTAAATTTTATTCCAAAATTTGTACCTTTTCTGGTAGCGCATAGGGGACTTGAACCCCTGTTTTAGCCGTGAGAGGGCCATGTCCTGGACCACTAGACGAATGCGCCACAGGATAGAATTTTATCCATATTGCAATCTTTTGTAAATAGTTCCAAGAATTATTATCTTTGTGGAATATAACTCTTATTCAATTTTAGAATTATATATAATATAATAAATTTCTTAAGTCCTGTAATTTAAATAAGAAGATGGGCAGATAATCTTATAGAAATTAAATTTCTAAATGGTATAATTATTAAAATTTTATCCTGGTATATCTTATTAATAATAAAGATTTTTAAAAATATATTTACAAGGAGGACCGATGTCGCTAGTACCGATGAAACAAATGTTAGATGAAGCCATAAAAGGAAATTATGGAGTGGGAGCTTATAACGTCAATAATATGGAACAGATTCAGGGAATAATGAAAGCTGCAAGTGAAACCAGATCACCGGTGATTATTCAGGCAAGCAGGGGAGCGCTAAAATATACAAATATGGCTTATATAAAATATCTTGCTGCCGCTGCTGTTGAGGATAATCCTGATATTCCTATTGTACTCCATCTTGACCATGGAAACAGCCTGGAGACCTGTAAGGAGGCTATAGAACTGGGCTTTACATCAGTTATGATTGATGGCTCGCTTAAGGAAGATTCCAAGACTCCCACAACTTTTGAAGAAAATGTTAGGGTAACAAAAGAAGTTGTTGATTACGCGCATGGGTTTGGTGTATCTGTTGAGGGTGAGCTGGGGACACTTGGCGGGATAGAAGACGGTGTCGGCTACGGAAAAGTAATGCTAACTGACCCGGATGAGGCAGTTAAGTTTATAAAGCGTACAGGTGTAGATGCGCTTGCCCTTGCCATTGGGACCAGCCATGGAGCATATAAATTTAAGGCAAAACCAACTCTTGCCATGGATATAATAAACAAGGTTGTCGAAAAAATTCCAGGGGTTCCTCTTGTTATGCATGGCTCATCTTCAGTGCCGCAGGAACTAATTGAGATTATAAATAAATACGGCGGCAGGATGGAAAAGACAATGGGTGTTCCCATGGAGAGCATCAAGGAAGCCATAAAAAGGGGAATCAGGAAAATAAATGTGGATACTGATGGAAGACTGGCAATGACAGGCGCCATCAGGAAATATCTGGGCGAGAACCCGGGTGCTTTTGATCCCAGGACATATTTTGGAGCTGCAAGAGAAGCAGTTTACCAGACAGTTAAGGGGAAAATGATTGATTTTAGAACTGCCGGTCATGCAGGAGATTACAAGCCGATGACTCTTGAAGAGATGAAAAGAATATATAAGTAAAAACTGTATGAAATGAATAATTCTTTAGTTTATATCGGTACTTCCGGATGGAGCTATAATCACTGGACTGGGAAATTTTATCCTGCTGATTTAAAAAATAACAGGTGGTTGAATTATTATTCTAAAGAGTTTAATACTGTAGAGGTAAACAGCAGTTTTTATCATTTGCCTAAACTAAAGACTTTTGTCAACTGGGGAAAAAATACATCCGGGGATTTTCTTTTTTCGGTAAAGGTTTCCAGATATATAACTCATATTAAAAGACTTATAAGCTGCAAGGAAGCACTTGACAAACTACTTACAGCAGCAAAAGGGCTTGGGGGAAAATTGGGACCATTTTTATTTCAGCTGCCTCCCAATCTAAAGGAAGACAAATACAGGCTTAAAAATTTTTTAGAAATACTCCCAAAAGATTATAGATTTGCCTTTGAATTCAGAGACAGGAGCTGGTTTATAAAAGATATATATAATTTACTGGAAGAGTTTAAATGTGCTGTTGTAATTTCAAGTTCTCCTAAATTTCCTTATAAAGAAAAAATTACAGGAGATTTTTGTTATATAAGAATGCATGGTCCTAAAGATCTCTACTGTTCTAGTTATTCAGAGAATGAACTTAAAAAAATTGCGGTACTAATTAAAAATAATTTGAAAAAAAATATTGAAAATTACGTCTATTTTAACAATGATGCAGAGGGTTATGCGGTGGAGAATGCCAAAACCTTAATGAAAATGGTCTTATGAGTTTTAGTTGTGGTATAATAACCGCAACTACTTTTTTAAATTAAAAATATGGATATATTTTTATTATACCAGTATATAATCACCGCAATTCTTCTGTTCGTACTCGTAAACTTTTTAATAAACAATATCCTGTTTAAGGATACATCCAGATTTAAGCTGCCCGAAAACATACTGGCTCAAAATCCGCTTATATCCATACTCATTCCGGCAAGAAATGAAGAAGAGAACATAAAAAGGTGTATTATATCCCTTACAAAACAGGATTATAAAAATATAGAAATACTTGTACTTGATGATAACTCCATAGACGATACTGCAAAGATAGTATTAGAGCTTTCCCAAAAAGATCCAAGGATAAAACTATACAGTGGAGAACCGCTTAAAAAAGGATGGCTGGGTAAATCCTATGCCTGCTGGCAGCTGTCAAAACATGCCAGAGGAGATTATCTTATATTTACTGATGCAGATACCCTTCACTTTCCAAATTCTATATCCAGCTCAGTTGCTTGTCTCCACAGATACAGGATAGATGCGCTGTCAGTGTTTGCAAAACAGATAATGGTTACATTGCATGAGAGAATGATAGTACCATTTGGGAAATATATGATTTTAAGTTTTGTACCACTTTATCTTATAAGAAAGTCTAAAAGTGTATTATTTTGTACCGCAATAGGCCAGTTTATGCTATTTAAGAGAGAGGTATACAAAAAGATTGGAGGACATAAATCTATAAAAAGTAAAGTCATTGAAGATATAATGATATCGAAACAGGTAAAAAGATGCGGATATAGATTTATGATTTTTGACGGCAGGAGCAACTTATATTGCCGGATGTATAAGAATTTTAGGGAAGTAGTGAGAGGCCATTCCAGGACTATATTTGCTGCTTTTGATTATAATATTTATATAATAACGATAGCTATTATTTTGATATCTGCAATATTTTTATTACCTTTTATAATGCTTCCTGTTGGAATTCTTTTTGACTGGCCAGCTATATTAATAAATCTTATTATTCTTCAGATAATCATTATTTTAATTACTAAAATAATTCTTTCTATAAGGTTCAAATGCAAAGCTGTTGATATAATATTACATCCTATTTCCATAGTATACCTTATATATATAGCCATAAATTCAATCTTCAATGCTAAAATTGGAATGGGTGTAAACTGGAAAGGCAGAATATATGATGTCAGGGAAGAAAATGAATTAAGACTGGTAAGCGATAATTATAAGTAGCTACCTAATCTTTGGTGTAAATAAATCTTTTAAAGTTTTTTCCTTTCTAAATTTAAAATTATGGGGTATCGTTATTGAACGGTTAATGTGTTTGGGAATAATAATTGTTATGAGTAAAATTCCTAAGATTAAATAAATTGACGATCTTTTAAAGAGCCATAAAAAGATACTTGATGCAACAATTCCAGAAATTACCCCCCAGATCATATTTTTAATTGAAAATAATGCTGAGAGCATACCTATTCCAAAAGCTATAATGGTCAGGGGATTAATAGCAAGAAGAAATCCCAGTGTAGATGCAATTCCTCTACCGCCTGAAAATTTTAGATATGCAGAATAATTATGACCTGCTACGGCAGCACACCCGGCAAGTATTGCCACGATTTCTATACCTGTGATTTTCCAAACTAAAAAATATGATAGAAAACCTTTAAGAATATCTAAGATTATACCTAAAGATCCCCAAAACTTTGATACGTTAAATACTAAATTCCAGCCGCCTGGATTCTTATCTCCAATTTTTCTTAAATCCTTATTGCTGTGGATTTTTGCAATAATATTGCAAAAAGGTATTGCACCTATGAAATAGCAAATTATTACCAGTCCTATATTTCTAAAAAGTTCCAGACTTCCCATAAACATTAAAAAAAATTTTATAATTTATATAATATAACATAACTTTACAATATTGTTTACTTTATTTTAGCTTAGAAGTGAGCCTTTATTGAAATAAAATTTTTCTTATTTTAGGTACCAGGATTGGGACACATCCTATGTTTTTACAAACCATCAAATGTAACTTTATATCTCATCTTCTTCTAGAATTTGAATAAATTTTTTAACTGATTCTTGGTAATATCTTGTATCAGCATATTTTTTTATTTATTCTATTACTTCTTTTTACTTATAGGAGTCTCACAAATATATATTTTTATATCTTTAAAAGTACTGGATTTATTGGCCTAAGCAAGTATATTTCCTATAAATAATTTAAGTTTCAATGTACAATAGTTTCCTCAGGAATCAATTATTTAATAACGTAATTTATTAATTATAAAAGAAAGGAATGCGATGCTTGAATACATGGTTAATTTCTTTGTCTCCGGCTTTGTTTACCCAGGTATTCTATGGAACCAGGCACTTATAGGGATTGGTCTGGGTGTAGCTTTTGGAGCAATCTGGTATGCTGTTTATTGGACTCCTATTTTAAAAAAACCCCAGCTATGGGCGGTTCTTGCCGGTAGTACCATTCTAACCTGGACTGCTGTTTCCTTTATTCAAATTCCACTTCAGTTCTTGACAGGTAGAGCTTTAAATTTCTTCTGGAGCCAGGAAATTCTTATAAAATGGCTGCTGCTTGCCGGAATACCATCAATACTTCTTTCTGGAATGGTTCAGGAAGGTTCCAAGCTGATACCTGTGGTTATATACTGGTGGAGAAAAGGAAAAAAAATTGACCCAAAATTAGGGCTGGTTATTGGAGCTGTAGCGGGACTTGGTATTGGAGTCTTTGAAGCAGTCTGGGCTCATAATAGTCTCTTTCTCTCTGGCTGGAGCTGGGGAGCAGTTAAAAATACCGGACTATTGGTAGCCCTGATTCCTTTCTGGGAAAGATTTTTTGCAGTAGCTTTCCATACTGCTTCCAGTGCCTTAGCTGGCTGGGGTTTAGCTAAAGGCTGGGGCTGGCAATTTTATCTCATAGCCTCTTTTACTCATGCGGTTATAAATTATAGCGCTATTATCTCAGGTACAGGTGCAATTAGCCAATTGCAATTAGAAATATATATTGCAGTTTGGGCAATGGTAGTAATTGGTTTTGCACTGTGGCTTCGATGGAGAAAGCAAAAATCTATTGATTAAAAAAGGATGAAGCCTAATGTTCTATTAGTGTGCTTGGTCAGGTAGGTATGCATAATGGGGATATCAACTTGCTTAATCATATCTAAACTTTCGTTAGCTATATTTTATAAAAAAAGTTATAATACTTAATATTTTTATGTTTAATAATGTTCCTTCTTAGTGATAGAGCAAATATCTTGCTTCTACCTCCAAAGGCAATGTTATTAGACTTGAAGAAATAAGAAAAAGGAGGTTAGAAAAAATGCAAGGTAGCAAACTATATGTAGGGAATCTTGATTATTCTGCTACTAATGAGCAACTGGAAGAGCTCTTCTCTAAATATGGTAAAGTCAGCCAGATCGATATAATCCCGGGTAAAGGATTTGGATTTGTCGAAATGTCTGATTCATCTGAAGCTGAAAAAGCAAAAGAAGAACTGGACGGCAGTGATTTTATGGGGCGCACTTTAAAAGTTGATGAAGCACGCCCTCGTAGAGAAAGACCAAAAAGAGAATACCGAAGATATTAAGATTATTAAGAAATAATCAAAATTCGGTATAACAATAGGTTAATCCAATAGCAGATAAAAGAGGGGCAAAGTTTTTATTCTGGTTGTAGAAGCTTTTTCTTTTATCTGCTAAATATTTAAAATTCTACTTATATTTGAAAGTTAGGTTATTAAGGATCTGTCCCAATCAATTGTTGATTTCTTTTAAACTTATATCTACTCCAAAACTTATTGATTTAATAATAAAATCTATCAGCTTCGTTTCAATTTATGATCTTCAGGCAACATCAATTTTTTTCATACGCAGGATTGAAAAGAAGATCAGGAGTATGATGATACAGAATGAAATGATGACAGTGGGAATCAAGGAATTATCAAAAATATGCCCGATGTCTGCTGCCTTAAAGAGCAGGTAATTTGGGAGATATGCTCTTACTACCTTAAATTGATTGAAAATGCTTAGAGTATATCCAAGAACAAGGACTGTAATACCAGCGATTAAACCTCTTTTAAATAGGCTGCTAAGGCACAATAGTATGGATAACAATACGGAATAATAAAGGATATATAGCAGTGATGATTTTAGCGCAATTTCAATTGATAACATTCCACCAGTAAAAAGTCTGTTAATATAAAAATAATTAGTCAAAAAGGCTATTAGTATAAAAAGAGAAATTGTAACCGTATAGTGGATATATTTTGCAAGCACAACACCTGCAGGGTTTGCTCCCCTGGAATAGGGAAAGACTAATTTTTTTAAAGAAACTTCATTGGAAAGAAGTCCCATTAAGGTAAGTGCGATAATAATTGTTCCAATTTGAAATAAATCTTTTAAGAAAGTCTGGAAAGCAGTATCGCGGTTAAAAGTGGAAAATAGAACAGTCAGGTCAGCAGGTAAATAATTTTTTAGAAGTAAAGGTAAAAGCTTTAACACCAGGGGATCCAGAAGAGCCCAGAAAATAGTACCCACAAATAAAATCAGGTATTTATTTCCTCTAACAGACTCCAATATCTCTTTTTTAAAATAAGCTTTAAATGATCTCATTTTTACTTACCATTCTAATAAAAATATCTTCCAGTGTACTTTTCCTGGTCCGATAACTGGTAATATTATTATCAAGCTTTGAAAGCTCCTTTAAGATTTCTTTTTTAGCGTAATCTATGTCTTTAACATAGATGCTTATTCTCCGGCCGTTTTCTTTGATACTTTCAATCCAGCTAAATTTTTTTAATAAATTAACTTCATCCTCAGGATCTTCTTCAAACTCAACATCAAAAATAGGCTGTATATAAGTTTCGTATAACTGAGACAGATTTTTAGTCAAAAGTATTTTACCCTCATCTATAATGCATATTTTGTCACATACCCTCTCTGCATCATTTAAAATATGTGTCGACAGGAAAATAGTAATTTTATCATCCTTAAGACCTTCGATAAGTTCGAGCATTTCCACTCTTCCTTCAGGATCAAGCGCGGATGCAGGCTCATCTAAAAATAGAATTTCGGGACTGTTCATAAATGCTACTGCTAATGCCAATCTTTGTTTCATTCCCCGTGAGTATCCACCAATGCGTCTTTTTCCCTGTTTTGTTAATTTAACCATTTCCAGAAGTTTGCCAACACTTTTTCTGGTTTTTTTTAAATTGCATCCTATAATTCTGGCAATGAAATTTAAATACTCATAAGTATTCATATAATTATAAAAGGTTGGCGTCTCAGGCAGATATCCAATTGATCTTACCAGTTCCTGCTTATTTTTTAAAAAATCCTTACCTTTAATGAATATTTTACCTCCATTAAATTTAATCAAACCGGTCAGGATATTCATTGTAGTGGTTTTCCCAGCGCCATTCCGTCCGATAAATCCAAATACCGAACCTTTTTCCACCTCAAAGCTGATAGACTTTAATGCTTCCAGACGGCCATAACTTTTCTTTAGATTAACGACCTTAATCATTTTCTTTATATTTCTTTCTACCTACTAATAAGAAGACAACCGGGCCAATAATATTGATAAAAATAATAATTAAAGCCCACCCCCATTTTGGTAAATAGGCTGCTTCATTTCTAAAAAGCTGCACAAGCGCATAAATCATCAGACCATATTCAACTATCATTAATGGAATGAAGAAGGGTAGAAGCCTTAAGATTTCCGTTATAATGAAGTTTATATCTATTACAGTTATGTGAATCACCCGCTTATTAAAATTTATATTTTTATATATTATATAATTTACACAGAATAATTGAAGAAATAAAATAAGGAATTTACTTGTTTGAACACGGGTTTTTTAAAATGTTCTAATCTTTACTAAAATATTAAATTATTATTATAAATATTTATAAGAAAGATATAATTAATTGGCAGAAATATTTTTTAACCTCCCGGGAATTATATTCAACACTTTTATTATATAATAAGCACAACATAATAAGATGGGAGATTTATTAAATGCTTAGTAACAATCAATTCAATTGTAATAATATAAAAATACATTATGTAAAAGGTCCAGACAACGGACCACCAGTAGTTCTTTTACATGGGTTGAGCGACCGCTGGCAGGCATATTTGTCATTGATTCCCCTTCTTTGTCCATATTATACAATTTATGCTCTTGATTTAAGAGGTCATGGTAAATCATATAGAACTGAAAATTATAAAATAATAGATTATGTGTATGATATAGAATCTTTTTTAATAGAATTATTTGATAAACCAGTATCTCTTATTGGGCATTCGATAGGAGCAGCGATCTCATTGTGTATCGGGGCTAAACACCCTAAAAAATGTAAAAGTATTAGCTTAATTAAACCTTTTATTTTTAAAGATAAACTAGATGACAAAGTGTTTTATAACTATTTTAATGGTTGCTTAAACGTATGTAAGCAATTTGGAGATATCAATACAATCTATAAAAATATTAAAGAAACAGGAACATTAGCAAAAAAAAGAGCAGTAGATCTTTTTCAATTGGATAAAAAAACTATGTTAGGAAAAATTTATAACTCCAGTAACACAACTACCGAAGCGAGGGAGAGTCGGGGAGGGCGGGCTTCAATTTTTACCATTTATGCCCCTCCACATAAACACTGACCACATACTCTTCAATGGATTCATTCTCTCCTAAACCATCTAAAATAGCTCTGCCTATGGGGTCTTTTGTATTAGGGTCGATGCAGGCAGAAATGTCTTTGATTGTTATTTTAACATCTCTCAACCCAGATGTTTTAACGATTTTCTTGTAATCCTTAATTAAGATTGCTCCACCAACGCAACCAACATATGCCTCAATGCTTTCACGAATTTTCTCAGGAAGCTGTTTGAGAAGGACAATATCAGAAATCGCTATCCTTCCACCTGGTTTTAATACTCTATAGGCTTCTTTAAATACCCTTTTCTTATCCGGAGTTAAATTAATTACACAATTGGATATGACTATATCAACAAGATTATCAGCGACAGGAAGATTATCAATTTCTCCCAGTCTAAATTCAACATTTTTATAGTTGTCTTTTAGGGCATTTCCCCTTGCTTTCTCAACCATTTCTGGTGTCATATCCACACCTATGACTTTACCATTTACACCCACTTTATTTGCTGCTAAAAAACAATCAAATCCGGCACCAGAACCAAGGTCCAATACAGTTTCTCCTTCTTTTAAAGATGCCAGAGCTACAGGGTTTCCACAGCCTAAACCCAAATTTGCTCCTTCGGGCACAGTATTTATATCATCATCTGTATAGCCAATACTCTTGCTAAGTTTCGTAGCCTGGCTGCTTCCACAGCAGGAAGTTTTTAGGCTGCAGCAACTGCTACTCTGTTTTGCAATCCTACCATAGCTTTCTCTTACTATCTTTTTAATATTTTTCTTTTCCATTTTATTTACCTCCAAAATTACCTAATAATATTTCATAAAATTAAAATAAAATATTTTTTATATCGTATGAAATTATTTTATTTTATTACCAGTCCCAGCATATCCATTACTACTCCGGAGAGATTTTCAGCCTTAATTAAAGCGATACAACAGAACTTACCATCTTTCTTCAGACTTACAACAGCTAGTTTGTCTCCGGCTTTAATATTTGCTTTCTCTCTAATTTCTTTTGGCAGTACCGTTTGTCCTCTCTCATCAAATGTTATTACGGATTCGACATTACAGCAGCTTTTTTTGTTATTTTTTGACACATTACCGGGATGGTTTTTATTTTTTTCTGACAATTTTTGCTCCTTTTTTATTAAATTTGAATTATTGTATAATACTTAATAATCAGTATATTCAGAAAATTAAGATATGTCAAGTTTTTCATAATTTATCATTTTATAATACTTAAAATATCTAAATGAGTAAGGACTATTAAAAAATGTATTGATTAAAAAGAAATTAACATTATATCTGTATTATTGCGGCATTAATTA
>Ga0066637_10003555_pt1 | contig 10471 bp, 7 predicted proteins | sample CryGeyCG2014_020_FD_62737 | JGI IMG/M metagenome (GOLD analysis project Ga0066637, IMG submission 62737) | Groundwater microbial communities from aquifer - Crystal Geyser CG08_land_8/20/14_0.20 | ecosystem: Environmental > Aquatic > Deep subsurface > Groundwater | place: USA: Utah: Grand County...
GAGCACCCGCTTTTCTGGGGTTTTGTTGGAAGGGCAGGGCTTACGTATACTCCTACCTGGACACAGTCAGAAGCGTATGACTGCGATTACAACGCCAATAAGGTGCTTACAACTGAAAGGCGCGTGATTACCCCGACTCTTGCAGGCACAACTATCGCGGTATCACTGGGCCTGAACAAACAATTATCTGACGCGCTCTCCTTTGATATGGTTGTGCGCCAGACAGGGTCAACTGCTCCTGCGTATGAAGGTATCCTGGGTATGTTCGCGACCCAGATGACCGTGAACTGGCTGTTCAAGTAAGGCAGCCTGTTTCCTTTACAGGAAAACAAAGCCCCCGGAGCATCTGTGCCGGGGGTTTTTGTTCCGAAATAAAAATTAACCACAGAGGATACAGAGCAATACACTTTTAACAGGGAACTTAAGAGAATTTATTTTAGGATACTCGTATTACACTTCAAATAATCACCGTAATCATCAGTTAAAAATCACCGTAATCATATTTTATAAAAAGGGAGAAAAATAGATGAAAGCAGCGTATCTGTTTCTTTTAGCGTTTTTTTTATTGATAAGTTGCGCGTCAGCGCAGGTCTCGGATACGAATTCGTTTTTTTCAATCGCTGAGACTTCTGTGCTCGCTGACGGGGCAGCCAGGTTTACCGTTACTGTTTATATAAGGGACGCGGGTAACCAGCCCATGCTGGATAAAATAGTAACCATTGTTTCTTCAAGGGGTCCTGATTACGACTCGATCGTCCAGCCAGCAATTACCAACGCCCTGGGCCAATGCACAGGATACATAAGTTCAGTAAACGGTGGATGGGATACGGTTGCGGTAGTCTGTGACCTGAAAACCATAGGCACTCCTTTTCAATGGGTCCAGACTTCCCAGGAAGATTTCAGCAAGGGTGAAACAGCGACGGGTATTGATACAACATCTACTCCCGATAGTATTAAATTAATTGTAAATCCCCAAGATTCTTCTCAGGAGGTTCTTTCTAACGATGACGGTATTAATCAGCAGGAAAGCTGGATGGCACAAAGCTTTCAAGTTACTAAAAATTGTATAATTGATTATGTTCAAGTTGATTTAAACAGAACAACGCCAGATGTTACGGGCGTCTTCGCAGTTTCAATATGTGTTGATAGTGGAAGTAGTCCTGGCAACACTATAACAACTTCAGATACTAAAGACGTTTTAGATTTAGTCCTTTACCAATTTAATCATATAGATTGGTGTTTATTTAATTTTCCAATAAAAACTTCTCTTGCAGTAAATACCATATACTGGTTAAAGTTAAAACCAATAACTTTATCAGAATTAGCGGGTAATATGGGTTGGGGATTTGCTTCAGGTAATCCTTATAATAATGGTTATATGAAAAACTATACTACTGGATTAGGTGAGTCATCCTTTTCAAATAATGATTACGTATTTAGAATATATATAAAACCATATTCATTAGGTTATTTTGTTTCTCAATATTGTCAACTCGATACAGTTCCTATTGCCTGGGGTAAATTAATAGCCACCCAAATTTTGAATAACGAAACTGTATCATATAAAACATTTGCTTCTGATGATGGAATAAATTGGGATACTGGAATTAATATTTCGGCTATAAATGATATCCAATCGGCAAGAAAGAAATATATTAAATGGCAGGTAAATTTAAGCACAGATAATACGGATATAAGCCCGGTTATAGATAAAGTTACCATTAATTACCTTGCGCCCGCCAGCATTTATTTTGTTCCGGCGTTTAAGCTGGTGAACCTGGCCGCGAACCCGGGGTACTTCAGTCCGAACGCGGACGGCGCGAAAGACACGACAGCGATCAGCTACGAGTTGATTGACAGCAAGCCGCAGGATACGATAAGCGTTAGGATATATAACCTGGGGCATAACCTGAAAAAAACTCTGATAAACCCCGTTCCGCAGAACACAGGACCTCATTATATTCCCTGGGACGGCACAGATGATGTGTTAGACGTTGTTCCTGATGGAACTTACGTTTATGAAATAGTCGCGGAGGATTCGCTGGGCAATTTTGTCACGGAATCAGGAACCGTGGTTGTGGATACAGTAAAACCAATGCCGGCGATCGCGGGCGTAGCCCTGGGAAAGCTGCAGGTAGGGTTGAAGTACGCGTTTGACGAGGCGATCGATACCTGGCAGGTGTTCCGCAGTATAGGGGATACAGCCGGTTTCACGCTTGCGGGAAGCGGAACAAACGAGCCCGAATGGCTTGACACAGGGCCTCTCGGGAACGACCAGAAATATTTCTACTTTTTGATTGCCACTGACCTCGCGGGAAACACGAAAGTTACGAATACGGCGCGCGCTATACTCACCCTTGAGGGCGGTATTTTAAGCAACATGGGCATATACGCGCTTCCGAATTCAGCCGTCAAATGCAAAGATATCGCGAACGCGTATATTGTGGTCCTTGAAACCCAGACATTCGGCAACACGGCTGACCTTATTAAGATCGAAATGGCAAGAAAAGAGAAACTAACACTGGAAGCTGAAGGCAAGCTGATGCCGGTTGACAAAAAGCTTGTGGGCGCCTACGAGATAAATGCTTTTGAGGTGGATGGCGGGTACAATAAAATAAGCGCGATAAAGAACTGGCAGGCCGGCAAACCAATAAAACTGGTTTTATGTTACGACTCCTGCCCGGCAGGTAAAGAAGGCACGCTTTCCATTTATGAGTGGAGCGGGAAACAGTGGGTGGGCCTTGGCGGGGATGTGGCGCAGTCAACCCAGACGATCTCCCTTGACGTGAACCATTTCTCGACCTACGCGGTTATGTACCAGAGCTTAAGTGCTTTTGTGGGGGCAAAACCCAACCCGTTCTCGCCCAACGGGGACGGCATCAATGACCGGGTTGAGATAAGGTTTGATAATCCCGGCACCGAGGAAGTGGAATTTTTTGTTTTTGACCTGACAGGGACGACCGTTAGAACGGATGTTTATCCCGCGGGAACCGCGTCTATTTTCTGGGACGGCAGGGATGAGGGCGGGAGGGTCGTGGAAGGCGGGGCGTATATCTGGCAGGTGGAGATGGGGACAAGGGCGGTGAACGGGGTTGTTGTTGTGGCGAAATAGCAGCACAGGGGCAAGTGACCAGATGCAAGATGTCCCAAAGGGATCCCTTTGGGACAAGCGAAAGAATTGGAAGAGAGCTCTAATCTTATTTCAGGAGGGAGAGCATGGAAAAGAATGATGATCTGAAAGTACAATCGCTGGCTCAAAAAATTAAAGAGAAATTTAACCCGCAAAAAGTAATCCTTTTTGGCTCACATGCAAACGGTGCACCTGCAAAGGGAAGCGATATAGACCTTCTAATTATTATGAACACAAATCTTAAGCCCTACAAGCAAGCTTCTTTGATCCGCATGTTTCTAGATGATATATTCGGAGTGAACTATCCTATTGACATTATTGTAAGAACTCCTGAATCAATAGAAAAAAGGCTTAAAGAAGGAGACTTTTTCATCAAGAATATCCTGGAAGAGGGAGTGCCTCTGTGAAGGATTTAACAAAGGAGTGGGTAAATAAAGCTGAAAAAGATTTTCAGGTGGCTAAGAGAGAGTTTGCTGCAAAGCCACCAGAATACGATGCAGTTTGCTTTCATTCTCAGCAATGTGTTGAAAAATATATGAAAGCAGTTCTTCAGGAAAACAATATCTTTTTTGAGAAAACCCATGACCTTGATGTTCTGTTGGAAAAATGCAAAGCATTTATTCCTGGATTAGCAGGTTTAAAGCAAGAATTGGTAGAACTTTCTTCATTTGCTGTAGAAATCCGCTATCCGGGGGCAGAAGCAACAGGGGAGGAAGCAGAAAAATACTTATCAGTTGCTGAAGCCGTAAGAAAAATTATTCGCACCTATTTAAAACTTACAACTGATCGTTAAAACCATTTTAGCAAAATTATGATTTAACCCCCCGCGGCTTGCCGCGGGGATACAAATCATCATTACCTGAAGGGGAGAAGAGGGGAAACAGGGTGTTTCCCCTCATCCTTAAAGGGTTGCCGAGGTGTAAGTGGGAATGAGGCAAGGAGCCCACACGCAATGGGAATGCAGGTATCACGTGGTGTGGTGCCCAAAATACAGGAAAGATATCTTTATAAATGAAGGATTGCGAAGCTATACTTGGGAACTTTTCAAGAGGATAGCCAGAGAATATGACATCAACATCGAAGCCATGGATATTGCGGAGGATCACGTTCATATGCTGATAGAGATACCGCCAAAACTGTCTGTGGCAGACGTTGCGAGAACATTCAAGAGTATCAGCGCAAGGGAAATCTTTGAAAAGTTCCCAAGCCTGAAGAGCAGATTGTGGGCCGGGGAATTGTGGAAAGACGGCTATTTCTTGAAAAGTGTGGGTTCCGAGGTAACAAGAGAAATGGTGAAAAAATATATAGATAGCCATTGGGAACGGGAAGGCAACCCTGCGCAGCTTCGGCTCGATTTCAAGCCGAAGCGAGCATAAGACTCCCCGCGGCTTGCCGCGGGGTAATTCAAAATTGCTTCATCGCCAGTGCGAATTCGTAAAGATAGTGAATGGCGTGGTGGCGGTGGCAAAGCAAGAACCCGAGCCTTCGGCTTAAAACCTTGTTTTTCGTAGGTGAAATCGTAGGTCCAGCAAAATAGAATAACAACGAATATGAAGAATAGTAGTAAAACAGACCGAAAATTCATGAAGATTGCCATAGAAGAAATGCTCCTATCGCGATCAGAACATGCCCAAAAACCGGATCCGATGGTTGGGACTGTATTGGTCGACAAAAGCGGAAAGGAATTAGGTAGAGCTCATCGTAGTATATTCACACCAGGAGATCATGGAGAATTTTCAATTCTTGAAAAAGTAAGACCTGATATAGATCCTTCTGGTTGTACATTATACGTAACTTTAGAGCCATGTACTGAAAGAGAGAATCCAAAGAAAATACCTTGTGCTCAAAGAATAGTTGAGAAAAAAATTGACCGCGTAGTAATTGGTATTTTAGATCCTAATCCTAAAATTTGTGGTTTTGGTAAATCATATTTGGAGAACTATGGTATAAAAGTTAATTTTTTTGACAAAGATCTTGTAGAAGAAATTAGGATCTGGAATAAAGACTTTATAGATTTTATGCAAAATAATAAACAAAAGTTGGAGGGTAGTATGAGCAAATTAGAAGATATAGAACTACCTTCTCAAGAAGAACAGAAACCATATAGCGATGCTACTATTAAAGATTTCTCAAACGAAACAATTAAAAAGTATATGAAATATCGGTCAGATATTTCATATACTGTTCCCTCTAAGGAATTATGGACTTTTTTCAGAAAAAATAGATATCTTGTTAAAGGGGATAAAGGAGACGTACCCACTTTGGCTGGAATTGTACTATTCGGAAAAGATCCGAGTATTTTTATTCCAGAACATAGAATTTTAGCTGAGTGTTTTGGTGGAACCCCAGAAAATGGAGCATCAACCGACAAAACCATCGGGAATGGTAAGAAAAATATTACCGGTCCATTATTTGAGATGACAAAAACCGCTGAAGATTTTTATAAAACGCATATACGAAAGGTACCTTTAATCAAAGGCTTTCAGAGAGTAGATGAAGAGCTTGAATATCCTAAGGAAGTAATCCGAGAGGCTATCGTGAATGCCTTAGTTCATCGGGATTATAGACTGGGTGGTCATATTTCATTCCAAATATTCAGAGATAGAATTGTAATAAAGAATCCCGGAAGTATTCTTCGCCCTAATACCATAGAGCGCATGAACTCTTTTGATGTGACTCCTGCTAGACGAAATCCAATAATAGCCGAAGCCGCTGAGAAAATGATGTTAATGGAGAAAAAGGGAAGAGGTATTCCCGATATGTCTGATCAATTGCAAAAATACGGACTCCGTCCACCGAATTTTGCCTATGATGGATATTTAATTGTAACTTTATATGGGAGGGAGAAAACACCCCCTGAATACAGGATTCAGAAAGAGTTCCGTTCTTCACTTACAGATAGACAGTTAAAAATTCTTAATTTCATCTGGGAACAGGGAAGAGTTAATAGTGAGGAAACAACAAAGAAATTTGATATTACCAGAGAGACTGCAAACCAAGACTTCAGGAAATTGTTGAAACTTGGTCTAATAGAGAAAAAAGGCACCGGAAGAGCCACTTACTATATCTTGGGTAATATTTAAAGGAACTATCTGCATAGTCATTGCGTCAGGTTTTCGTCAGGTTTTCGTCAGGTTTCAATAATGGATTTTTACGTCAGATTTACGTCAGGTTAACAATGACTGGTATCCCCGTATTACTTTACTTAATAGGATATAAAAGCATATCTGAGCGGGGCGTATATCTGGCAGGTGGAGATGGGGACAAGGGCAGTGAACGGGGTTGTTGTTGTGGCGAAATAAAACTCGTTCGTCCCGCCCAGCAAGATTGGCGGGCAAGCTGTGCATCGCCTGCCCTCGCGTTTTGCTTTCGAAGAAAGCAGCAGAGGGTAACATCGTGACATCGTAAAAAATCATTTTGACACTGATTTTCACTGATTTATCCGTGAAAATCCGTGCTAATCCGTGGTTAAAAGTAGTTCTTTTCGTGGTAAAAGATAAATGTCTGACAAACCGTTATACGTCGCTTTTATTTGGCATATGCACCAGCCGCTTTACAAGAACGGCGTGGCAGGAAAATATCTTCTTCCCTGGGTAAGGATGCACGGGATAAAGGATTATTTTGATATGGCAGCGATCCTTGAGGATTACCCGAACGTCCGCCAGACATTCAACCTTACGCCGGTGCTGATGATGCAGATCGAGGACTACGTTAAGAACAAGGCAACTGACGCGTTCCTTGACATAACGATGAAAAAAGCGGAAGGGCTGGCGAAAGAGGACAAGGAGTTCATACTCTACAACTTCTTCATGGCGAACTGGGACAACATGCTTGGCAAATGCCCCAGATACCTTGAGCTGCTTGACAAAAGGGGCAGGCAGACCACGCGGGAGCAGGTGGCAAAGATCACAGGCAATTTTTCAACGCGGGATTATCTTGACCTGCAGGTTCTTTTCAACTTAGTGTGGTTTGACCCGATGTTCCTTGAAAAAGAGCCGTTGCAGCAGCTTATCCAAAAGGGCAGGGATTTTACGGAGGAAGACAAGGCCGCAGTCATAAAAAGGCAGGTAGAAGTGCTTGCGATGATAATGCCTGAATACAGGAAACTTCAGGACGCCGGGCAGATAGAGGTTACGACAAGCCCTTTTTACCACCCCATACTGCCGCTTGTGTATAATACGGACATAGCCAGGATCCCGTCTTCCAATATCCTCCTGCCCAGGAAAAGGTATTCCGCCCCTGCGGATGCGCAGAAGCAGATCGAGAAAGCCGTAGAGTTCTACAAGGAGCGGTTCGGCAGGCAGCCGCAGGGAATGTGGCCCTCTGAGGGAAGCGTGAGCGGGGACGTTCTGCCGCTGATGGAAGGCGCGGGAATAAAATGGACGGCGACAGACGAGGGAATACTTGAAAACTCTTTGAAAAAAACAATCTCGAAGGATACCCGCGGCAACGTGCTTAACCCGGACCTGCTCTATAAGCCATACAGGTTCCAGTGGAACGGCCGCCATATAGACATGATCTTCAGGGACCACACGCTTTCTGACCTGATCGGTTTCAGCTATTCGAAGTGGAAGACGGAAGAGGCTGTCAGCGATTTCATCAGAAGGCTGGAGACCATAAACGAAAAAACTTTAAAAATACCGGGCGATTTTCTCGTGCCGATAATACTTGACGGGGAAAATGCCTGGGAGCACTATCCCAATGACGGCAGGGATTTCCTGAAAGGGATCTACGCGAAGCTCAATTCTCACCCGTCCATCAAGTGCGTTACGGTCTCGGAGTTCCTGGGCGCGAGGAAGTTCGTGGACACGCTTCCGGCGCTTTCCCCGGGTTCGTGGATAAACAGGAATTTTGACATTTGGATAGGGGACGAGGAAGAGAACACGGCCTGGGATCTTCTCGGCAGCGCCAGGGAATTCCTCGTAAGTTACGAGGCGGAGGTTGACGGCGGATCATCCGGGCAGGAGAAAACCGCGCAGCTTGCGGGGGCATGGGAGGAGATATACGCGGCTGAGGGAAGCGACTGGAACTGGTGGTACGGGGACCAGCACACAAGCGGTTTTGACGAGGCGTTCGATTTCCTTTACAGGCAGCACCTTTCAAATGTTTACAAGGCAGCCGGGGCTGAGCCTCCGGCGTACCTCAACGAATCCATAATTCTCCCGGCAAAAGAGAGCATGCCCGAAACAGAACCGGTGGACCTGCTTCGGCCGACCCTTGACGGAGTTGTTACGGATTATTACGAGTGGATCCCCAGCGGCTGCTACGAAATAAGAAAGACCGGCGGGACCATGCACCAGGCAGAGAGCATAGTAAGGGCGATCTACTACGGTTTTGACATGGAAAATATATACCTCAGGCTTGACATGCACCTTCGGGATGCGGATGCAGGTAAACGCGAAGACGTCCCGGCGCTTTCTTTCATCCTAAATTTTATTTCTCCTAAGATGGTCCAGCTGAAGTTTTCAACGGAAGACAAGGACCTTCTGATCGCGGACCAAGGCGAAAGAAGGCTTGGGGCGATAGCGGCAAAGAAGATCATAGAGATCAAAATGCCGTTCGCGGACCTGGGCTTCAAAATGAAGGACGAGGTCAAATTTTCCGTGTCGGTAATGAGGAACGGGGCTGAAATGGAGCACTGGCCCAGCCGCGCACCCATAACGTTCACGCTGCCGTCCCCGGACTATAAATTAGAGCACTGGTCCGTTTGAATACAGTGTCATAGCATCAGAATTTCGTAGGGCAAGCCTTTTCGAAGACCCGCCAATTATTTAGGAGGGAGGCTTGCGATAAGTTGATAAGTGGATAAGTAGATAAGGATAGCCGCAACCTTCAGGTTGCGTATCATTGCGACCCGCTAATATTCATGGCGGGGAAGCAATCCGGTTTTTAATGCATGACGATGCATCCGCCCATTTAAAAATGGGCGAGACCTCGCCCCGATGGTTATCGGGGCGGGCGATGAACGAGGGAACAATGATTATAAAGACCGTAACCGTGGGCGAGCTGGCTACGAACTGCTACATAGCAGGCGACGAAAAAGGCGTTGTGATCATCGACCCCGGCGCCGACTCCCCGCAAATCCTTAAAACAGTGTCCAGTGTCCCGCCCAGCAAGATTGGCGGGCAAGCCCAGTGGCCAGTGGCCAGCGTAATACTGACGCACGCGCACCCCGACCACATAGGCGCTGTGGATGAGGTCGCGGGAAAGCTGAAATGCCCGATATACATGCACGGCTTGGACTCTGACTGGCTGAAAGGGATCTTCGGCAGCAAATTCCCCGGCCTGCACGTGGTTGAGGAGGGCGGGATCATAAAAGCGGGCGGGGTGCCGTTTACGATCCTGCATACCCCGGGGCACAGTGAGGGAAGCATATGCCTCTATAACGAAAAAGAAAAGGTACTTTTCAGCGGGGACACGCTTTTCGCGGATGGCACAGGCAGGACAGACCTTCCCGGAGGGGATGAAGAGAAAATGACGGCGTCCCTTAAAAGGCTTCTCGCTCTGCCGGCGGCAGTAACGGTTTATCCGGGCCACGGGGAAGCGGCGCTGATAAGTGAGATACGGGGAATGCTTTAAAGATCAAGTTAAATTGCAAATTTATGGATCATTTATAAGATAAAAATCCTTCATTTTTAATTTTCCCAAAAGGGACCCCTGCATCCAGGTTTAATTAAAAACCTGCATGGGGTGCATTTTTAATTTTTAATTGTAATTAAACCCATGGAAGACACAGAGCTGATAAACGAGTTCATAAACTTCATAAGCGTGGAAAGGGGCCTGAGCAGGAACACGCAGGTTTCGTACCGCATTGACCTGAAAGGTTACGAGGCCTTCCTTAAAAAAAGGGGCCTGGGTTTCAAAGGCGCGGGCCAGGAGGACGTGACGGAATTCCTGCGCGCTATGCAGTCAGGCGGTTCCCTGACCTCAACGCTTGCGAGGAAGCTGGTTGCGGTTAAGATGCTGCACAGGTTTTTGACAAACGAAGGATACGCGGATAAGGACCCCACAGCGTTCCTGGACCCGCCCAGGAAGGAAATGCGCCTTCCTTCTGTCTTGAGAAAAGACGAGGTGGAGGCGATACTGGGCAAGCCTGATCTGTCAAAGCCTGCGGGCCTGCGGGACAAAGCCCTGCTCGAATTGCTCTACGCGACCGGGATGCGCGTGTCTGAAGCCGCGGACCTGCGCGTGGAAGACCTGAACCTGGCCGGCGGTTTTATCAGGTGTTTCGGCAAGGGAGGCAAGGAAAGGATCATCCCGGTGGGCGGCAAGGCAGTTGAAGCGGTCGAGGCATACCTAAGTGTCCAGTGTCCAGTGTCCAGTGTCCAGCCAAAGAAAAAC